>Ga0182013_10008764_pt1 | contig 10823 bp, 11 predicted proteins | sample 612S2MmetaG_FD_120487 | JGI IMG/M metagenome (GOLD analysis project Ga0182013, IMG submission 120487) | Permafrost microbial communities from Stordalen Mire, Sweden - 612S2M metaG | ecosystem: Environmental > Terrestrial > Soil > Wetlands > Permafrost | place: Sweden: Stordalen | collected...
AGGATGGACTTTCTATTTCAACTCTACCCCTCCAGAAGGTGTGAAACGCGAACTGGAAAGAGTGTTGGGATAATGGCGGAACGGACGGTCGAAGATAGGCTTCGGGAGCAGTATTTCAGCCTTCTTCCCGATATTCGCCGGGTTGCATGGCAACTCGAAACGGAAATTCGTTTTCATACGCTCTCAACACTTCACAAATTAAAGCACTATGAGAAGCTGGTCATCAAGCCGCGAATCAAGGAGTGCGAGAGCGCAATACAAGCGCTCAGGCGCAGACAAGAGGGCGGAACTTTCGATCAGGAAAAACCGGAAAACTACTCGCTATTGCGTCTTCCAGATTTGGCTGGGGTTCGGGTGCTGGTCTTTCCGCGCAGTATTTTGAACGAAGTCGATTTCGCATTACATTCACATTTCTCCCTCTGGACCCCTGACCCAGTGCCGGATGGTATGGGAGGTGCGCTGGCACAAAAGCATATTGGGCATTGTGCGGCAGTTAGCAGTGAAATACAAGCCGAATATCAAATTGTGCCGATGTTGATAGGGCTCTACTGGCAGGTGGAACACTCAGCAATTTATAAACCTGCACCGAATGTCAAGGCTCTCAGGGATAAAGCGGATTCCGAGCCGCTGGAGAGACTTAACGCAAATGTAGTGCGTGCGCTTTTGGAGTTTGAAGCAGAATATGAGCGCAACCTGAAGGACTAAGCTGAACTTCTTCCAAATTTCATAACAACTCAGTAGATTTCCAAGTGGAGATAGAACCATGGCCATCACCGTAGTAGGCAGCGTAGCATACGACACGATTGAAACACCGGCGGGCAAGCGCGAGCGCTGCCTGGGCGGCGCGGCGACATACTTTTCGCTGGCGGCAAGTTTTTTCACCGATGTGCGCGTCATCGCCGTGGTTGGCGAGGACTTCGGCAAGCGGCAGGAGGCGGTCTTCCAGGCTCGCAAGATTGACACGCGCGGCATTGAGCACACGGCGGGCAAGAGCTTCTTCTGGGAAGGCTCCTATCTCGACAACCTGAACGAGGCCAAGACACATAACACCGAGTTGAATGTTTTTGCGGCCTTCGAGCCGAAGATTCCCGAAGCCTATCGCGACTCCGAGTTTCTGTTTCTGGCTAACATCGATCCCGTATTGCAGCGGCGCGTGCGTGAGCAGATGCCCGATGTGAAGCTGGTCGCCGGCGACACGATGAACTACTGGATCAAGGATCATCGCCCCGCGCTCCTCGCCATGCTGAAGGGGCTCGACATTCTGCTCATCAACGAAACCGAAACAAAGATGCTGGCCGGGAACAACAATCTTGTGCAGGCTGCGCGCGCGGTGCTGACGCTGGGGCCGGGTACGCTTGTGGTGAAACACGGTGAATATGGCGCCACCGCCTTCTTCAGTTCCCGCAGTTTTGCTCCCAGGAGTGAGGGCGTAGAACCACATCCGTTTCGGGCTCCTGCTTTGCCGCTGGAGGAAGTGGTCGATCCCACCGGCGCGGGCGACAGCTTTGCCGGCGGTTTCTTCGGCTACCTCGCCTCGCAGCGCGAGCTCACTCCGGCCGCCTTCCGCCGCGCCATGTTTTACGGCAGCGTGATGGGCTCCTTTGCGTGCGAGCGCTTTGGCACCGAGCGGCTGCAGCAGCTCACGCGCAAGGAGATCGACGACCGTTTCACCGTTTTCCGCGAGCTGACCCACCTTGACTGAGGAACCCATTCGCCGCGCGCAATGGCCGGAGTGGCTGGCCGCGCTGGCCTGCTGCGCGGCGGCCGCGCTGGCAGCCCTGGCGTGGAGCTGGCGGCACGGAGCCATGCTCAACTATGGCGATGCGGTGGCTCACCTGCACATCGCGCGGCGCATTCTCGATTCGCACCGGCCGGGCCTCACGCAGTTGGGCTCGGTGTGGCTGCCGCTGCCTCACCTGCTGATGATTCCCTTTGTCGAGGTCTACAGCTGGTGGGCCAACGGAATTGCAGGCGCAATTCCCTCTGCGCTGGCCTACCTGGCCGCCTGCGCGGGCCTCTACCGGCTGGCGCGCCGCTGGCTTCCGCCGGCCCCGGCAGCTCTTGCGCTGGCCTTCTTCGCCGCCAATCCCAATCTGCTTTACCTGCAAACCACGGCCATGACCGAGCCGCTCTTTCTCTGCGAGACCATCTGGATTGCCGTCTGGCTGGTGGAGTGGCGGGCAAGCCTGGACGGCGATTCGCGGGGCTCCACGCGCCTGCTCTGGCTGATCGCCGCGGTGCTCGTAGCCGCAGTCTACACCCGCTACGACGGCTGGGTGATGGTGCTGCTGGCCTGGGGATGCATCGGCCTCACGCTTGCCCGCCACGGCAGGCTGCGCTCCCGCGCCTTCTGGCTGGCAAGCGCGCTGGTCGTCGCCGCGCCTGCGGTTTGGCTCATCTACAACGCCGCGGCCTTCGGCGATTGGCTCTTCTTTTTGCGCGGACCTTACTCCGCCAAGGCCATCGAGATTCGCACCGCATCGGCAGGAGCAGGCCCGCCGCATCCGGGCTGGCACAACCCGTGGGTGTCTCTGATCTTCTTTGTGAAAGCCGCGGAGATGGACGCCGCCGCGGCGGCATGGGGAAACCTGCTGCTGGCGTTGAGCTTCTTTGGGACTGCGTGCGCCTGGATCACCGCGCGCCGCCGCGCCTTTGCCTGGAGCTTGCTGCTTTGGCTTCCGGCCCCGTTCTATGCGTATTCGGTGGCCTACGGATCGGTGCCCATCTTTCTTCCCGTCTGGTGGCCGCACTCCTGGTACAACACGCGCTACGGAATGGAACTCCTGCCCGCACTGGCGCTGGGCCTGGGCTTTGCCGCGCAGTTCGGCCTCGCCTCCGTCCGCGAATTCAAAACCGGCGAGTCGCAGCGTCGATGGGTAACCTGCGCGGTGGGCGTTCTGGCCGTGCTGGTCGCCCTGAATACCGCCCAGATGCTGCGCGAGCGCCCGCTCACCTACGTCGAAGGCACAAAGAATATCGAGGCGCGCCGGCCCTTCGACGAGCAGATTCCATCGGCTCTGCGCGCGCTTCTCGCCCAGCGGCCGGGCGGCGTGGTTCTGATGAACACCTCGGTCTATCCCGAGCTTGTCGCCTTCAGCGGAATTCCGCTGCACCAGACCGTCAACGAGAGCGACAAGGAGTTTTACAGCGCCGCGTTGGCCGCGCCTGCCGCCCATGCGGACCTCGTGCTGGCCTTCGACGGCGACCAGATCGACAGCGCGGTACAAGCGCATCCCGCCGGCCTGACCGCGCTGCGCCGCTTTACCGCCCCCGGCCAGCCCGCGGCTACGATTTACGTCTCCGATGCTCCGTTGGCTCAGCAGAGATAGGTTAGGGCATTTTCTGGGTAGCCAGCTAATCTCCCGGTACTCGGAAAGAACGGCGGAACGGCTCCTTGAGGGCATTGGGCCTTTGCAGTCTGTTGAGAGTTACCGGCGAATCGCCGGTAGTCCGCTGGCACCTTCGAGGCTGGAATCCCGTCCAAGAAGGCTGCTGAACCGCGTTTTTTTCATCCGAAAAGGGGCATTTTCCGGCTGGAAATGGCTCAAAACTGGCCGGTTTTGTTTACCGATCGGTTAATCGGGATAATTCATAAGCTGCTGATTCCTGGTTACTTACTAGAAAGATTGGGCGGAAAACGGGGCTCCCGGAGGGGGAGGGGGTGGGGGGGTCTCGAAAAAGGGACTAGGGACTAGGGACTAGGGAATAGGGAATAAGGACCGGGCGCATCCCTGACATTTTGGACCGGGGAGATAGCTGACGCCACGGGCGATGAGAACGGGCCTGAGGGTTCCTTCCGGCGCGAAGGCGGTTGGAGCGGCTGGAGGCATCGCATGAGACTATTGTGCGCCTTTGCTCCATATTCTTCGGCAATCGGGGTTCCCAGGTCTTCCGCCCTGGCGGACCGCGCCGGACGAAACCCCGTTCGGCAAGCTCAGGGCAGGCTCTGGGCAGCCTCTGGGGAGCCCGGCGGACCCTGCGGCTTATTTCGGGAGTAATCAGCGGCTGGGAGGGGTTCGGAGATCCCACGTCTCAAAGTCGAGACCTGGGGCACCCCATCTTTGATGGTTGATTGGGATGTGGGCCGCCCGCCTCAAATCTATCTAAGTGCCAGATAGTGAAAGACATAAATATGTTCCTATGGCGGAGTTGTCGGTAATCTGGCAGATAATCTTGATCACCCCGTGTTTTTTGGATACACAAACGTGTATCCAGGTGATATTGTGTCTCTGATGTCTGCGAAAGATGCCGGAATGCGGGTACGCGTCGAAAAGGGATTGCGGGAGGCGTTTGTTGAGGCTTGCCGAGCACAGGGTCTTTTCGCATCGGACGTTCTGCGAGATTTTATGCACGGCTATGCTGAGCGTCACCAAAATGGTTTGCAAGGAAACTTGTTCCTAAATCGACAGGAGGGAAGAAGAAATGCCATCAACCCAGTTCGTGAATCGCCTCCCCACAAATGAGGTGGATGCTTGCTCCGAATGCGGCCAGCCCGCCGATAACGGCGAGGGATGGAACGGCCTTTGTGGATCGTGCGCTGACCGGATGGAAAACGAGTTGGAGGACAATCGCTCAAGTCTGGCCTGAGTGTGGACGAAGACCAATTTGAAGGAATCGAATAGCGCATCGTGCAATGAGGGCGTCTAAGATATGATTTTCAACCCAGAACGGATTACGAATAGAGAAAAGCTAATTCTGGCTGGAATGTATCTATCTAAATTCGATTCCACAGGGCTGGAGTGGCTCGGATTCCAAAGCTTTGCTGAAGCATACAACGTGATCGGATACGCCCTAGGCTCCCAACCCGCGTCCATCAAGAATTATAGGGATGAATTCGACCCATTATTCCCAAACCACCGCAAGGGATGGCACAAACGCCCAATCCGCGACAATCGCCTAAAAGTGTTCGAAGAATATAAGAGCCTGGCCCCGGAATTGTTCACCGGCCTAATTAAATCCTTCATGGGCTACGACGAAAACATATCGAGCGAAGTGCAGGAAACGGAAGAACGCGATGAGGGTCCCTCCGGTTTTGCGAAAAGGTTGATCACCGGTTTGGCCGCAGAGCAATATTTTGAATCCGTTCAGCCCAAGCTGCCCGAGTTTCATGGGTATGCATTGGAAAACACTACCCGTCTTGGGTGTGGTTATGACTTTCGGCTAACGACGTCTAATGAGAACGATTTCTTAGCCATCGAAGTTAAAGGGTTGCGGGAGCAGACGGGCAGCATATCGCTGACCCCGAGAGAGCACGAGGCCGCTGCAGGGATGCGAGATCGCTTTTATCTTTTCGTCGTTAAAAATTTTCAGAAGTCTCCCAATCACGAGATTTTTTTGAACCCGCTTGAGGGTGCGGTCCATTTCACAAGAAAAGAACGGACAATTGTGCAAGTTTCCTGGCTTGCCCGCGTGTGATGTGGCCCCTCTCGGCAGGGCGGCTCGGAAACTACAAGTTCGGCGTGTGCGCCTTCTTTGACTACGCCGGAGAGCCGATCGCGGAGGGAGCAGGGGCCTTCAGGCCCCTGGATAGGGCCGATCAATGGAGGGCCTTTAGGCTCGGGCCTTATTCCCCTTAGCCCCTTCAGCCCGGAGATGAATAGGCATGGGATCCGGCCCGCCACGACCAGCGGAGCTGAAGTGGTAATCTTCCGGCGTCGGAGCAAGTCCCCGTCGCACCGGATTCTCCTCGATATACCGCAAACAGTTCATGAACTTCTCTTCCGTCGAAATCTGGCTTTCGTTGAAGCTACGCATCCACACATCGAGCCTGGTTTTCAGGCGGAAGGAGAAGCCGCCCTTTATGAACTGCATCGCTTTTTCAAGCGACACATCCAGAGCGGGCGTGATCAGAGCGTGGAAATGATCAGGCATGATGACGAACGCGTGCAAGAGGAATTTTCCCTGACTGCGATAGTCGAGGATAGTTCGCTCAAGCAATTCCGCCGTTGCTGTGACCTGAAAAAGGCTGCGGCGTTCCGCCGTCACAGCAGTGACCAGATACGTCCGGGTTTCTTGTGGCGCTAACCGCATCTCAGCAGAATAAACGAAAGGCCCGCGGCTAAAGCCGCATTTATTGCGGGCCAGTGCTCAGGGGCCTGAAGGCCCCTGCTCCCTCCGCTGGAAAGTTGTCGGAACGTATGTTGGGCAAACAAACGAGAGATTGAGGACCCGGATTCGCCGCCATCTTACGAATCAGCGTACTGATGCGGTTGCAATGAAGGTGCTCGACCCGTTTGAAGTTTATGAGATTGAGGTCTGGCCATTGCCTCAGTATGAAGCGCTCCCGACCTCGGCAGCGAAGGCAAAAGCGCATCTCAACTGGCTTGAACTTGCCGTTTTTAGGGCGCTGCTCAAGAAGTCGCACTTTCGCGCCGTCCTAAACGAGAAGGATCCCGCCGAGGCGCCTGATAACGGTTACACGGTACCAGCGAGTTGGCGCGGAAAGGTGGTTAGCGACGATGTGTTCCGCATACGGAATCATCCAGACACCAGAATAGCCAGGAGATCCGAAACCTTATCCTTGCTTGCCAAGGTTATCAGCGAGCGGCAGGTACAAAGGGGGTTGCGACGTACGCTCCTCACCCAAGCAAAGCGATTGGCTTGGCTCGCAGAGCGCCGACTCGATGCACTCGCAAGCCTGCCTGAAGGTTCAGAGATTAACGACGAACAGTGATAGAAACACCCGAGTTGCGCAGCCATACGATGCGAGCGGTGCGGTCGAGAGACACTGGCCCGGAATTGGCGGTGCGCAATTTGCTCCGCAGTCTCGGCTACCCTGGCTATCGAGTCCACCGTAAAGAACTCCCAGGAAATCCCGATGTAGGCTTTATCGGGCGCAAGAAGGCCCTCTTTGTTCACGGCTGCTTCTGGCACGGTCATGCCTGCCCGCACGGCTCAAACAAGCCAAAATCAAATCAGGCTTATTGGCTTCCAAAGATCGAGCGCAACAAAGCACGGGATAAAGTGAACGCGGCCAAGTTAGCTCAGCTCGGCTGGTCCGTCTTGACCGTGTGGGAGTGCGAGTTGCGCCATTCAAAACAACTGTCAGAAAAGCTTGTCGCTTTCATGATGGAATAGCCGGATGCCTCAGGTCGTGACTTTGGGACTCGGGATATTTGTTGCCCTTGCAGTTATTTATTCCCGAGCCGTCGGCAAATTGGAAGTTGAGCCCGTGCCCTGATAGGGCCGCTTGACGCGTAATCCCCTTTTCACTCGGTGAAAACAACAGGCGCTGGCCTCTCACCAATTCCCAAGTTGCGGGCGGGTAACCATCAACCTGGAAACTGCCTCACCGCCCCAAGGTCGCACCCCTCAACAAACCCACGCGCGCGGTGATAGCATCGGGCAAGGAATCTCCATGAGCATGGCCCCGGCACAGTTCGCGCTGCCCTTCAGCTTCGATAGCTTGCAGCAGATTGTGGTGGCGAACCACGCCATAGGCCGCCTGTTGGTGGCCTGTGTGCTGGGCGGGCTGGTCGGGCTAGAGCGGGAGTTCAGCCGCAAGGCCGCCGGCGTGCGCACCAACCTGCTTATCTGCATGGGCAGCGCCTTCTTTACGCTCCTTTCGGGGGTGCTTGCCGGTGACAACAGCCCCAACAAGGGCCAGGTGGCCTCGAACATCGTGCAAGGCATCGGCTTTCTGGGCGCGGGCCTCATCCTGCACAACCGCAGCCGCATCAGCGGGCTCACCAGCGCGGCCAGTATCTGGGTGGTGGCATCCATCGGCATGGCCTGCGGGGCGGGACTCTACGGCGCGGCGGCGGTGGCGGCGATCATTGTCATCATGGCGCTGGAGGTGGTCGGCCTTCTTGAGCGGCGCGCCAACATGAAGGCCTACCCGCTTGCGTATGAGGTTCGCGGACGCGACCAGAGCCTCATGCTGGAGTCGATTCTGAAGGCGATGGACGCGGTGGGCGAACGGCTGACCGGCTTGGAGAACGATGCCATCGGCGAACTCCAGCGGGTGAGCTTCACGTTGACGGTCACCAAGAAAAAACATGAGCAATTGCGCGGAAAGCTGCTCGGCGAGCCCGGCATCGAAAATCTGCTGACGTTCCGCGATTTGGAGGAAGATTGATCCCCTTTATCAAGGCCCACGCATGCGGCAACGACTTTCTCATCGTCATGGAAGGCGAGGCCATGGACCACGACTGGGCAGAGCTGACGCGGCGGCTTTGCGAGCGCCATACCGGCATCGGCGCCGACGGCGTCGAGTTCTTTCGCTGGACCGGGCCACACTCCGGCCGCATCCGGCTGCACAATGCCGACGGCTCCATCGCCGAGATCAGCGGCAACGGCACACGCTGCGTGGCCGCGTGGATGGCCGATGAGCTCGGCTCCCAGTCCGGCGATGTGCTGGAGATTGCGACCGATGCCGGAGTGCGTCTTTGCCGTTTCGAGGCTCGCCACGGTCACACATTTGAAGTGACTTCCGGTATGGCCGTTCCGGCGTTTGAGGCGAAGACGCTTACGATTTCAGACGAATTGGTTGTTCATGGGACAGCAGTTTCCACCGGCAATCCGCACTTCGTGATCGTGGTGGAAGATTCCAGATTCGAGGTGGACAAACGATCATGGCAATCCGTGGGTGAAGAGATCTGCGCGCATAGCGACTTCCCCAAACAGACCAATGTCGAGTTTTTCCGGGTTGTGGGTCCGCGCGGAATCGAGATTCGCGTCTTCGAGCGCGGCGTTGGACCCACCACCTCTTCCGGAACAGGCAGTTTGGCGGCGGCCACGGCTGCCATTGCGCTGGGTCTGGCAGGGTCGCCGCTTACAGTCGTGGCGCCAGGCGGCGCGCAGATTGTGGCCTGGGAAGGACCCGGCACTGAACTCAAGCTCACCGGACCGGCGGCGCTGATTGCCCGGGGTGAGGCATGGTGAGATGATGGCGACGCCGGACTCCAAGCCGATCCCGGAACCATGCCCGCTCCTGAAGCTCGCCCCCGTCGCTCAAGGTGCAGGCGTAAGCGTGATTGCGCCCGCGGCATCGGCCAAGCTGGAGGTTGCGGAGCGCGGCTTGAAGCGCTTGCGCGCGCTGGGCTTTGTGCCCCGGCTTACTCACCACGCCTTCCAGAAAGGACCTCTCTACTTTGCCGGAACCGAGGCGCAGCGGCTCGAAGACCTGCACCACGCCTTCGCCGACAAGGAGACGAGCGTGGTGGCCTGCCTGCGCGGCGGCTACGGCTCCAACTACCTGCTCGACGGACTCGATCTGGAGTTGATCCGCAGCCATCCCAAGCCCTTCTTCGCCTATAGCGACCTGACCGGCATTCAGCTCCATCTGCTCGACCGGCTCGGATTGCCCGCTTTTCACGGGCCTATGGTGGCGGCCGATTTCTCCAGCGAGAAGGGCGTCCATCTGCCCAGCTTTCGCGCGGCGCTCGCCGGGGAGCCATACACGCTGGGGCCGGCGGAGGGGATGCGCGTACTGCGATCGGGTCGGATCTTCAGCCCCGTTCGCGGCATCCTGTACGGCGGCTGCCTCAGCATTCTGGTTTCGCTTCTGGGCACTCCCTATGAGCCGCGGACCGAGGGCAAGCTGCTCTTTCTTGAGGATGTGGGCGCCAAGCCATACCAGATCGATCGCATGCTGTGGCAACTGCGCCAGGCAGGCAAGCTGGAGGGCGTGCGCGGCATCGTCTTCGGCGAGATGCTCGATTGCACCTCGCCCGGAGCGTCGCCCAATCTGCTCGAAGAGGTGATTCTGCGCATCTTCGATGACTTCGACGGACCCATTGCCATAGGCCTGCACAGCGGCCACGTTTCGCTCGGCAATGTGACCCTGACCCTGGGCGTGGAAGCCGAGCTGTATACCACCGACGAGGCCGAACTGCGCCTGCTACAGCCGGCGGTGGAAAGACAGGGACTAAGGGACTAGGGATTAGGGGTTAGGGGTTAGGTCTCTGACTGCATGAAGTTGTACCAGCTCTGGGTGCCCCAGGTCCCGATTTTGGGACCTGGGATAGCTAGAACTCAAGGTACGAAATCATTTGGTCACAGACCCGGAGAATAGAGAATAAAGGATGGCGAACAGCAAACAGCGAACGCGGCAGCATTGGAATCGGCCGGAGACGGCGCGATGACCTTGCAATCACGTCACATTCACCTCAGCGGCATCTGCGGCACGGCCATGGCCTCGTTGGCCGGGCTGCTTCAGTTGCAGGGCCACCGCATCACCGGCTCCGACAAGGCCGCCTACCCGCCCATGAGCGATCTGTTGCGTTCGCTCGGTATCCCCATCCTCGAGCCATATGCCGAGTCCAACCTCTCGCCCGCGCCGGACCTTGTCGTCATCGGCAACGCGCTCTCCCGCGGCAATCCCGAGGTCGAGCGCGTGCTCGACGAGCGCATTCCCTTCACCTCGATGGCCGCCCTGCTGCGCGAGGAGTTCCTCGTGGGCCGCCAGTCGCTGGTGGTCGCCGGCACCCACGGCAAAACCACCACCACCAGCATGTTGGCCTGGATCTACCAGTTCGCTTCGCGAGAGAACCCGGCGCTGGAGCCTTCGTTCCTGATCGGCGGCGTGGCGGAGAACTTCGGCTCCAGCTTCCAGCTTCGGCCCACGCGCACCTTCATCGTCGAAGGCGACGAGTACGATACCGCGTTCTTCGACAAGGGGCCGAAGTTCCTGCACTACTTTCCGGATGCGTTGATCCTGACCAGCGTCGAGTTCGACCACGCCGATATTTATGTGGACCTGGCAGCGGTGAAGACGGCTTTCAAGCGGCTGGTGAATCTGATTCCACGGCGCGGAGCGATCGTGGCTTGGGATGGCAGCGCCAACGTCGGCGAGTGCGTGGCCGGGGCTCTCTGCCGCGTCG
>Ga0182013_10008765_pt1 | contig 10821 bp, 5 predicted proteins | sample 612S2MmetaG_FD_120487 | JGI IMG/M metagenome (GOLD analysis project Ga0182013, IMG submission 120487) | Permafrost microbial communities from Stordalen Mire, Sweden - 612S2M metaG | ecosystem: Environmental > Terrestrial > Soil > Wetlands > Permafrost | place: Sweden: Stordalen | collected...
CTGTTCGATCCCGCGCAGCTTGGGCGATTCGATCTCGACCAGCCGCCCGCGCCATGGGTCGACCTCGGCTGGGTTTCTAGATTTGTGCGTAAATCAGGCACAAAAGTCGACGCGCTGCGTGCAGGCGCTCCCGCGATGACCGTCGGCCAGGTTCGCAGCGAGATCGAAGCCACCGTTCAGCTTGAGTTCGACTCCTGGGGCAAGTTGCAGTCGGCACTGGCCTCAGGTTCGCAGCAGACCAATCTGCTGATGACGTCCGCGGGAGCAGCGCCCAACGGAAGCGGCGGCGTGGCAGCGGCGCCGGTCCCCTTGCTAACCGGCACGGGACCGGCGTCGACGGCCACCAGCCTGAACGTAGGCGCGGCGGCCGCGGCTAATTTCAGCGCAGGCAGCCTGGTCGCTGTCGATGTCGACTACACCGGCCAGCTCGGCTACATCGGCGCCGGCGTAAGCGCCGCGTATGTGCAGTCCGCGAGTGCCGTGGGCAGCGACGTGAACTACGTGCGCCGCGTCACGCTGAACGTCGGCGTCGTGGTCGCGATTACAGCGGGAGTGCTTGAGCTTGCCAACCCGCTGCCGGCCGGCGTTCCCACTGCGGGCATGCAGGTCAGCCGGCTCATGGGCTTCTGCGATCGCGAGGGAGCGAGCTTCTTTCAGGAATGGTCGGCGCTGTTCGTGATGCCGGGCGCGCAAGGCGATCGCGTGCTCTACCACTACCCGCGCCTGCAGGCGATGCAGGGCTCTGCGGAAGCAGTCACTGCACTGGCCGCGCCACTGGAGGTGATCCGCATGGCCGGAGCCTTCCGCGCCCTGCCGGTGAAGGACGCCAACGACGGCGAGACCGTCCTGTGCTTCCGCAGCTATCTGCCGGCAGCGATGCGCGCGGTCTAGGCGTGGTGCTCCCGATGGTCGCAAACAATCTTTCGTGCCGACCAGCGGGAGGACCATAGCTGACGATCCAACCCCAACAAGGTAGACACGTCACGAAGTGGCCGCCCCACGCGCAGTGGGCCCGTCCGGCAGGACAAGTTTCTAAACAGATGGGATACGAGGAGAGTGCAATGCATTGGAAACCTGGAAGTTGGATCTTGATTGGAGTGTTGCTGGCGGCGCTGGCCGTACCTGCCATGGCGCAGGTTGCCACCACGCAGGTGGCCGACACCATCTACCACGCCGACGGAACGCCGGCCACGGGGATGGCGATCGTTAGTTGGCCAACCTTCACCACCGGCAGCGGCGAATCGATTCCCACGGGGAGCACCTCCGCAACCATTGCCGCCGGCGGAGCGCTAAGCATCCAGCTCATCCCAAACGCCGGCGCCACGCCCATCGGCAGCTACTACACCGTGGTCTACCATCTGGACGATGGCAGCGTGAGCCGCCAGTACTGGGTGGTTCCAACCAGCTCCACGCCGGTGAAGGTAAGCGCGATCGAAAGCACGGTGCTGCCCACCTCGGTCGCGATGCAGACGGTGAGCAAGAGCTACGTGGATACCGCGATCGCGAGGGCAACCGGCAATGCTGCGCCGGGCGACTCCGCCGCTTACGTGCTGAAGGCCGGCGACACCATGACCGGACCCCTCGTGCTACCCGGCGATCCGGTATCGCCCACGCAGGCCGCGGACAAGAGCTATGTGGACGAGAGCGTCGCGGGCGTAACCGGCGGACTGGGGCAGAAGGTCTCCACGCTGCCGCTGGCGTCGCAGGTGATTGCACAGCCCTCCGGAACGCAGTTGGAGGTCAACAATCTGAACGGCGTCGCCTACGCCAGCCAATATGTAACCGGACAAGGCAACAATGGCATTGCCAACGCCGCCCAAAGCCCGCAGTGTGCAGGCGGCTGCGAGATCGACGCCGGGCAGGACTACGCCGGCGAACGAGTCGCCACCGTCTCCCTGAACAACCAGACCCACCTGAAGGATGAGCGCGGCGGACGCCAGGCGGATAGCTACATGAATCCACTGGACATCGTCAATGGAGGAACGGGGCTCGCGCAGTCGATCGACGATGTTTCCACGCAGAGCCCGGCCAGCATGCTCGCAGCGACGGGAAACTCCATTCCCGCGGCCATCGGCCTTTCCATCACGCAGGAAGCCTACGCCGGCGGCTCGAACCTCTTTCCCGAACAGATCGAAAGCCAGATGCCCTACTTCAAGATGCAGTACACCGCCTTGAACGTGAAGGGCGTCTACAACACTCAGGGTCAACATGGCCTGATCGGCAACGAGATCGATTGCTTCGGCGTCGGCGATTGCCTGATGGGAGCGCGCTATATCTACGCATCGGGCGGCATCCGCGACTCCGCCGACGAGGGCGCGCATCCCTTCGATCTCGAAACCAAGGAAGACCCAAGGGTCTATTTAGGCACATGCACCAGCGGCTGCACCAGCGGCTCAACCACTGTAATGACCACGGCGACTGCGAACGGCGGGACGCAAGGCGATGGCCGTTTTCTCATCGACACCAATCCCGCGAAGACTATCACCAGCGCCAGCACGGGCGGTGCGATCGCCAGCGGAAACAACTCCGGCCCGCACGCGCAGGTTCAGTTCAGCGGAACGAATCTTCCGGTCAGTGTGTTTCTCTCGATCGGCCAGGTGATTCCGTCGCAGAAGACCAACATGGCGCCGGGCACGGTGACGTTTCCCGTCGCGACCAGCGGCGTTCCCGCCGGATATGCGACTAACACCGCGGCCATCGGCGCATCCAGTGGCCTCGCTTGCGTGGTCGACCAGACCGCCAGCGAAGCTCCGGACAACTACGAGATGGCGCCCTACACGGTGGTCGATGCGACTCACCTGCAGATGACCTTGAACAAGCCACACCAGGTCATGGCGACGCTGGCAATCGGCGGCATGTGCGGCTACGGCCTGGAGCAGACGGTCGACACAACTGGCGGCGTACGCCAGCTCTTCCCGGTAATCGGCGCGATCTCGCCGGCCAGCCTCTACTATGCCGGTGGAAATACGGCGGTGGTCGGCAGCATGAGCGGGACCTCCGGTTTCCTCAATGTCAACGCGTCCATCGCATCGGTGGTGCGGTCGGCAAACCTCGTCACCGTGACCACTGCGGCAAGCCTCTCCGCGAACATCGACGGCCTCACAGCAATCATCACCGGAGTCGCCGACAGCAGCTACAACGGCAGCTACGTCGTCACCACCACCGGCCCCAACTCGTTCAGCTACGCGCAGAGCGGCGCCAGCAGCTCCAGCAGCGGAGGAACGGCCTCCGTGCTGACCGGAGGATTTGCCTTCTATCCCATGGCCGAAGTCCTTAGCGTCTTCGACCCGGCAACCAAATCGGTCGATGGACAGATGACGCTTGCGCCCAACAATGTGGCGTGGGCGACCGGCGACCCGGTGGAGCAGCCGCATTACTACCAGGAGTCCGTGGGAGCGGACACCGAGGGAGTCGACCAGATCGTCCCGCGGCCGACCATCGGCAACAGCGCCGGAATCGAGTATCAGGGCAACAACAGCCTGGGGCTCGTCGGCTGGTCGATTCAGAACAGCTCGCCGCTGAGTAACTATCGCGGATACGGAGGTACGCACGCCTTTCCCAACCAGGCCTACCAGGCCAGCGGAGTCTGGTTCCACACCATGAACCTGACCGCCGGCGAGGAAGCTGTCTTCGACATCGGCTGCAATATGCACGGATGCGCAAACTGGAACTCGCCCTACAATCTCTTCGAACTGCAATCGAGCGCCGGCGGAGATACCGTATCCTACGCACCGCCCACCAGCACGCTGGCGATAACATTGCGCGGCCAGCCTTACACCTTCAGCCCGGCGGGCTTCACCGCGGGAACCATCAACGTAGGCACGCTGAACGCCGCCGTCATCAGCGGCGTTCCCACGCTGGACGGAAACGGCCGCGTCACTCCTGGAGGCAGTCTGTACGGCGGCGTCCTGGGCAACGATACGTCTCCCTACAACCTGGGGCCGGCCATGTTCAACAACGGCAATCAGGCTGCTGCGTTCTACGCGGACGGCGGCGGCGGCGCGCAGATCGTCGTCGGCAATCCGAACGGAAGCAGCGCGAATGGGGCGTCGATCCAGCTCAAGGGTGCGGGCAACTGCCTCTGGGGATCCTTCGCCGCAAACTCCGGTGACGGCGCTATCAATAAGACCTCAGGCGGGTGCGACAATCCAATGGCTTCCTTGATGCTGCAGAACAATGGCGGCACCATCGAGGACTTCGAGCCCGACATGCACGCCAAGGTGCATGACTATGCGGGCAACGTGCTGATCTCGCCGATGACCTTCACCGGCGGCGCAAGCGCATCCAACTGCGGCACCGGCGCGAGCTTCGATAACGGCTCGAACGACGGCGCGGGCCGCATCGTGGTGGGCAATTCGCCACCCGGCGTCTGCAGAGTGAACTGGATGCGGGCATACGTGAATGCCGCGGGGTCGTGGGCGGTGAGCGCGCCTCACTGCTCGGTCTCGAACGAGGGCCAGCGCGCCTCCGCCACCATCACGCTCACCGCAAATCCGTCGAATGGCGATACGGTCACCGTCGAAGGCGTGGCCATCGCCTTCGTGACCACCATCAATAACAACTTCCAGGTGCAGATTGGAACGAACGCAGCCGCCACGGCGACGGCGCTCTACAACTACCTGCTCAACAACTATGGATCGGCTACTCCAGGCAACGCACCTGGCGCCGATCCTGCGCTGGTCCACTACATGTACTCGAACCCATCCGGCGGCGTGGTCAAGTTGATCTACACCTATCTCGACGGAGTAACCGGCAACGCGGTTGCACTCGCCACGAACGCGCCTTCGCGGATCTCTGTTCCCGCAACGCTGAGCGGCGGGGCTCTTCCATCGACGCGCTACGTGGTCGCGCAGAGCGGCACCGGCGGCATGGTGGTCGCCGCACCCGGCGGATCGCTGCTTGCAGGCGACGTGCTCGCCTACACCTGCACCGCCTACTGGTAGGTGCTTGCGGCGTGAAGGATCGAAAGACCGCGGCAAGGTAGCGAAGCGCACCTCGGCGAAGAGCCAGGCGCAAGATCATAGCAACGGCCGCGCCGCTCCTGGGGGCAGGGACGGCGCGGCCATCAAGTCAACAGCATGGTGGGTGGGATTGCGATGGATGGGGCAGGGTACGATCTGCAAGAGTTGATGGAGTTTGGTAAGCGTTTGAATGGGTCTCCGGGGGACGGTCCGGAGGAGGCGGGCTTCGGCCTGTGGCTGGCGTCCGAGCTACTGAAAATCCGGAACCGCGCGGGCCGCGAGAGCGCGCTGACCGCGAACCCGGCGCAGGAGAAATTTGAGCGCGACCGCAAACAGCGGAACATCGTGGTCAAGGCGCGCCAGATGGGCATCACCACCTGGGTCGCGGGACGCTTCTTCCTGAAGACGATCACCGCTCCGGGCGTGCTGACCGTGAAGGTGGCGCACACTCGCGAAGCGGCCGAGAGCATCTTCCGCATGGTGCAGCGCTTCTGGGAGTGCCTGCCCGAACCGATGCGCCGAGGCCCGCTGAAGCGCAGCCGTGCCAACGTAGGGCAGATGATCTTCCCCGCGCTGGACAGCGAGTTTCGCATCCTCAGCGCAGCCGACCCCGGCGCCGGGCGCGGCCTGACCGTGCAGAACATGCACCTCAGCGAGGTCTCGCGCTGGCCCGGCGACGCCGCGGAGACGCTGGCCGGACTGCGCGCCGCGCTGGTGCCCAACGGCGAACTGGTGCTGGAGAGCACGCCCAACGGCGCCTGCGGATGCTTCTACGAAGAATGGCAGCAGGCCATCGGCAACGGAGTAGTCAAGCACTTCTTCCCCTGGTGGCTGGAGCCGGCATACGTATCGGCAGCGGTTACAGATCCGCGCGACGACGAGCTGGCGCTGATGCGCGAGCACGGTCTGAGCCTGGCCCAGATCGGCTACCGCCGCGGCCTGGAGGCGAGCTACCGCGGGCTGCGCGCGCAGGAGTTCGCCGAGGACGCCGAGCTGTGCTTCCGCTCCAGCGGCGAGTGCTGCTTCGAGGTGGAAGCGCTGGAGGGACGGCTCTCCGAGCTGGCCGAGCCGGCCCGCACCGAGCGCGGCGGAGCTCTGCGCACGTGGCTGCCGCCCGTGCCCGACCGCGAGTACCTGGTCGCGGTCGATCCGGCAGGAGGCGGGCCGAATGGAGACTACGCCGCCGTCGAGGTGATCGACCTGGCGACCGGCGTGCAATGCGCGGAGCTGCAACAGCGGCTGGGCACGCTCGAACTGGCGCGCATCACCGCGAAACTGGGCCGCGCGTATTGCGGTACCGGCGGCGACGCGATGATCGCAGTCGAGCGCAACAACCACGGCTCGGGCGTGCTTGCCTACCTCGACGGCGTGGAGCACTACGCGCGGGTGTACGGGCAGGCGGGCGCCGCCGGATGGCTCACCTCGACCGGCTCGAAGCCTGCGATGGTCAGCCGGCTGGGCGCGCTTCTGGTGGACTCGCCACTGCTCTTCCTCAGCAGAACTCTGCTGGAAGAATGCCGCACGTTCATCAGCTATCCCGGAGGCAGAAGCGGCGCGGCCAGCGGCGCCCACGACGATTGCGTGATGGCCATGGCACTGGCCCACGCCGTGCGCGCGGAACGGCTGCAGGGCGCAGCACGGAGGTGAGGGATGGTCCGGCAGGACACGCCTCTCACCGTGCAGTATCCTTTGGAACGAGGTTGATTCGTTGGCAGTGCTTGCGGTCCAGGGGATTCGGCGCATGCGGGGCGGCGCGCAGAGCCAGTTGATGCTGGGCGCAGACGGCAACCTGTGGGTGGTGAAGTTCCAGAACAACCCGCAGCATCTGCGTGTGCTGGCCAACGAGCTGATCGCCACGCGCCTTGCAGAAGCCGCGGGACTCACCGTGCCCGCAACCGACGTGGTCGAAGTAAGCGAATGGCTGATCGCCAACACCCCGGGGATGCACGTCGAGCCCGCGCGTGGCCAGGCCGAGCGCTACTGCGCAGGCTTGCAGTTCGGCAGCCGCTTCATCGGCGGGTTGATGCCCGGTCAGGTGGTCGATTACCTGCCCGAACAACAGTTGAACGAGGTGCGCAATCTCGCCGAGTTCGCCGGCATGCTCGCGCTGGATAAGTGGACGGGCAACTGCAACGGCCGGCAGGCAGTCTTCGATCGCCGGCCGCGCGAACGCAAGTACCGCGCTACCTTCATCGACCAGGGCTTCTGCTTTAACGCCGGCGAGTGGAGCTTTCCCGACAGCCCGCTGCGCGGCGTCTACGCCCGCAACCAGGTGTACGCGCGCGTAACCGGATGGCCGAGCTTCGAGCCGTGGCTCAGCCGCATCGAGAGCATCGAGCCCGCCACGCTATGGCGGATCGCCGAGATGGTGCCGCCCGAGTGGTACGGCGGAGATCCCGCTGCGATCGAGCAGTTGATGGAAAAGCTGCTGGCGCGGCGCAACCGGGTGCGCGAGCTGATTATGTCGTTTCGGGACTCGAATCGGGAGCCGTTCCCAATGTGGGAAAAGAAATTGAGCGTCGTGGTTCCCCGCCAGTTCGCGGAGAACGCTGCGGGAAAGTATGTGATGTGAAAAGAAGTTGCAGGTTGCAGGTTGTTGGTTGTCGATTGTCGACCGCCGGTTGGAGTTACCTTGGAGGGAGAACGCGAGTGGCGCGTGAATTGCTGATGTCCCTATCGGAGCCAGTCAATAACTAAAACTGACAACCTGCAACTGAAAACTTTCCAGGAGCCTCTCTTGACCGACCGCCTTCCCTGCGAGTTCTTCCTCATCCGCTACGTTCCCGACGCGGTGAAGGGCGAGTTCGCCAACATCGGCGTGATTCTGCGCGAGGCGGGCGGGAGCGCATCGGCCAAGAGCGCGCCGCCGGAAACGGCGCACGTCCGCTTCACCCGCGACTGGAGCCGCGTGCGCTGCATGGACGCCGACGCGGACATCGCACTGCTGGAAGCGCTGGAGGGAGAGATCGCCGAGCGCTTGCGGCTGGACGTGTCTGCCGCGCGCGCGACGGGCTCCTACCCGAAGCCGCTGGTCGAGCTGATCGAGGACAGCTTCTCGAACTCGATCCAGATGACGGAACCTCGCGCGTGCCTGGCGGAGAACATCGCCACCGAGCTCGAGCTGCTGATGCGCATGTACGTCGAGCCGTTGAAGGCGAAGCAGGAACGACGCCGCACCGGACGCGCCGCCATCGCGGCCGCCATGCGCACCCAGTTCGAGCGCGCGGGCGTGTGGACGCTGATGCGCAAACGCATCGCCGCATCGCTCTACACGCGGCCTGGCGATCCGCTGAAGATCGACTGCGGCTACCTGCTTGCCGGGGTGCCCAGCGGACTGGTTCGCTGGGGCCGGGACGACGTGAGTCCGAACGGAGTCGTCAAGATGTTCCACGCAGTCTCGCTCGAGGCCGACGTCGAAGCAGCCAAGGTGCTCGCCTGGTCCGCGCCGCGGCTGCGCGAGGGAGTGGTCCGGGTGGAGGGCGCCACACTGGAGCTGACCGCCGTGGTCGAACCGCTGCGCGCCGTCTCGATCAATCGACAAGAAGACGTCGAGCCCGATGAGAGCACGGAACGCTATCGCTTCGGGGTGGAGGCCATGGAGAGCCAGCAGATTCGCGTGCTGACCATAAACGACCTCGCCCGCGCCGCCGAAACCGCGCGTGCCGATCTCCATCTCTAATACTGAACGGCGTAACACCGATTTGCACCGATTCCGCCGATCCAGGAACAAAGGCCACCACGGATTTCACGGATAAGAACGGATGTAACATAAATCGTTCTTTATCCTCATTCATCCGTTAATCCGTGGTTGTCTCTTGTAACAATCGAGACAACCACGGATCGTACGGACAAGAAGGGATATAGCTCAAACCATTCTTGATCCGTGTCGATCCGTGTAATCCGTGGTTGCCTCAGTATTTGATCGGTGTCATCGGTGTAAATCGGTATTAAGCATTTGTCTCAGGCACAGCCAATGGCTGCGCCTTTTCTATTGCCGCAAACAATTTCGAAAGGGGTGAGGACGTGGGTCTTCGAAGCAGAGTAACGAATGCATGGCAGAGGCTGACCGGAGGAACGCAGGTCAACGCAACCGCGGGCGACGCAACCAGGGGCGAGCGCAAGACGCTGATGCTGCCCTCCATCCTGAGTCCTTACAGTCCAGGCCGCGCCGGACAGAACGCGACTCCCAAGCCAACGCCTGCAAATCTGCGCAAGTTCGCAGAGACGCCGGTCGCGCGCCGCGCCATCAACGTGGTGAAGGACAAGATTGCCAGCATGGACTGGAAGATCAAGCTGCGGCGTGGCTACACAACCGCCGATGTGCCCGACGCGCCCGCGCGCATGCAGGTCCTGCGCCGCTGCCTGGAGGAGCCCAACGTCAGCGACAGCTTCCGCACTTTGATCGAGCAGGTCCTCGAAGACCTGCTGGTCGGCGGCTTCGGGTCGATCGAGATGGAAGCCACCGGCGACGGCGAGCGGCCGTTCCATCTGTGGCCGGTCGACGGCGCTACCATCGAGATCGACGTCACCTGGGACGGCGATCCCGCGAAGCCGCGCTATGCCCAGTCGCGCGGAGCCTTCGGAGGACTCGGTGCCGCGCAGAAGCTGATCCCGCTGCTCGACGACGAGCTGATGTATCTACGCCTGAACCCGCGCACCTACACGCCCTTTGGGCTCGGACGCCTCGAGGTCGCGTTTGAGACCGTCAACCAGTTTCTCTCCGCCAATCGCTACGCCGGCCGGCTCGCTTCGAACTCGGTCGTGCAGTACGCGCTGTGGTTGAACGAGGCCACGCCCGAGCAGCACGACCGCCTCATCCGCTGGTGGCAGGACGAGATCGAAGGCACCGGCCGCGTGCCGCTGCTGAGCTGCGAACAGAAGCCCGAGGTGCTGCGTTTCGCGGGCGGTACCGACGCCGACCTGCGCATCCAGTGGCAGCAGTTCCTGCTGATGATGATCGCCAACGCCTTCGAGCTGCCGCCCATGCTGCTCGGCATGGCAGGCGACGTCAACCGGGCTACCGCTTCGGAGTACGCCGACGAGGCCTTCCAATCGGCCGTCGTGCCGGTTGCCAAACTGCTCGCCGAGCACATCACGCGCGACCTGTTCGCCAAGAAACTCGGCTGGCGCGAATTCGAGTTCAGCTTCAACGACCTCGAATCCCGCGACGAGATGGAAGAGGTGCAGATTCAGACCGAACTGCTCAAGGCCGGCGTCCTCACGGTGAACGAAGTGCGCGAGATGCGCGGCCTGGCTCCCATCGAATCTGCGCTTGTAACGCCGGAGGTTGCATGATTCTCACCATCGACAACCTCAACGGTGCGGGTGCCGTCGACTACAGCGCGACTCTCTGCGCCAACCCTCCGTTGACGATCGGGCGGGTGCTCAATGCGCCTTCCCACTGCAGTGGCGCGCTGGAGGTCGGCGCGCCCGCCAATCCCGGCGCATCGTCAACTTTACCCGTTCCCGTGCGCCGTGCGCGCGTCGTCGTCTCGTCAGACGCGGGCCTGCCGCTGTTCACTGGATATCTTGCAACTGAACCGGTTGCGGAATATGCGGGCTCGGGCCTCGCGGGGCCGGTCTATCGCGTCGCCTTCAGCGCCGTCAGCGACGAGTGGCTGCTAGACAAGCAGACACCCACGCTGACCGGCTCGGGCTTCGCGGTTCCCGCCGGAACACTGCTCTCGGGCCTCGTTAACCGCATCGACCCTGGATTATTCACCACGTCGGGAGTCGCCAGCGGCAAGCCAGTGGGGGTCTTCGTGCCCCAACCGGCTGCGCCCTGGTCGACCAACGCGGGTAGCATTGCGGGCTCCGCCTACGCTGCGTACCGCGCGCTCAACGGCGCAATCACCCTCGA
>Ga0182013_10008766_pt1 | contig 10821 bp, 7 predicted proteins | sample 612S2MmetaG_FD_120487 | JGI IMG/M metagenome (GOLD analysis project Ga0182013, IMG submission 120487) | Permafrost microbial communities from Stordalen Mire, Sweden - 612S2M metaG | ecosystem: Environmental > Terrestrial > Soil > Wetlands > Permafrost | place: Sweden: Stordalen | collected...
GACGACGCACGCACCAATGCTAACGTCGCGAGCGTGCTGTTCAGTAACTCATTCAAGGAAATTGGCGATTGTCCCCCGCGGCGGATAACATCGGCGAAAGCCTCCCATTCGCCGCGATGACCTTTGTCTACCCTCTGGCGGGTCTTCGTAACCCGATGCTTTCCATCGCGGATTGTCTGCAACTCCCGGAAGTCGTCAAGAATGGCGACTCGTCCCTGGACAAAGACTTCCACACGCTCTTTCGAAAACGACCTGTCCCCATTCGCGGTATACGTAATCGTGCCGACCGAACCGCCCGCGAAACGCAAGGTAGCTGCAAGGTTGTCATCTGAGTATCGTCCAGCGTTGGGCATCAATGCCGCTGAGACCGCAACAACCGGATGGCTGCAAACGAAGCTCAAGAAGTCGACGAAGTGGCAGACCTCTCCTAAGATCCTTCCTCCGCCTTGCTCCTGGTCCTGCGTCCAGTGGTCCGCCGGAATGAACCCTGCGTTCACCCGATAATGCATCACGAAGGGCTCCGCCGTCCCAGAAACAAAGGTCTTCAGCCGCTTGGCGAGATACGCAAAACGCCGATTGTAGCCCACCAACAAGAGTCGCTTGGGATCCTGCCGGTTGTAAGCCTCGAGGATGGAAGCTAGTTGCTCTTCGTTCATTGCGAGTGGCTTTTCGCAAAACACATGCTTGCCCGCATCGAGAGCCGCAACGACCTGCCTGGCATGGAGAGAGTGTCGGGTGCAGATCGCAATCGTGTTGATTGAAGCATCCCTGAGCAATTCGGAGTCATCGCTGGCACAGAAGCGAAACCCCGAGCGCGAACCCGCCGAGCGGGCGCTAGTCCCACTCGCGGCGCAGATGCCGCCGAATTCAATTGAGCCCGCCGCCTTCATGGCAGGCAGGAGAGTTGCCGTCGCGAAGTTGCCCGCTCCAATTACTCCCACGCACACGCCCGTTGATCCGCTCACCGAATCCGCCGCAGCGCCCGATAACTCAACTCTACGCGCGACGGAAGGCTCATTCGGGTAGTTGATTACCACGCCCATGAATGGTTCACCCGTCCTGCCCGCGATCAGTTCATAGCCTTTCTCGGCCTGCTCGATCGGAAAGCGATGAGTGATGAGCGGGGCAAAGTCCAGTTGATTGGACGCCAGCAATTGCAGGATAGAAGCTACATTCCGGCCCTCCGTCCACCGCACATATCCAACCGGGTAGTCGTGACCCTTTTCCTCGTACTCTGGGTCATATCGCCCCGGGCCATACGAGCGGGACACGCGAAAGTCCAGCTCCTTCATGTAATAGGCCTTGCGTGGCAGCTTCAGTCCGACGGCGCCGACTGCCACTACCTTTGCGCGATCACGGGCAATTTCCGCTGCCAAAGAGACCGGGCCGTTGCTTTCGGTGGCGGCTGCAATCAACACCGAATCCACCCCGCGGGCATTGGAAGCGCAAGCCGCAGCGACCTTCATTTCTTCGTCGGAACTGGCTGTCGCCGCACAGCCCATCCGTTCCGCCAGCCGGCAACGCTCTGCGCTCGGATCCACCCCGACTACGGTGCATCCGTTGGCTCGCACCAACTGCACAATCATCTGGCCGATCAGGCCGAGACCAATGACCGCGACAACCTCTCCGAGTTGCAACTCCGCCAGCCGAACCCCTTGAAGCCCGATCGCAGCGACTGTTGCAAATGCCGCCTCTTCGGGAGGGACGTCGCGCAGACCGGGCCCGGCTGGGATCACGGCTGCAAGGTTGCGGGGAATGCGCACGATTTCACTGTGCGTGGCGAATCCGCCCCCGGCGCAGGCAACATGTTGGCCCAGCTTGAAGCCGGTAACTCCTTCGCCAACCTCAATCACCACGCCGGAGTTACTATAGCCCAACGCCATATCGGATTGAAGCCGGTTTCGAGCCGCCTCGACGGTGGCGATCACACCTTCTCGCTTTGCCTTGTCGATAAGCTGCTTCACAAGATCGGGGCGCGCCATCGCCTTCTGGATCATGTTCTTCTCGGCAAACTCGACTACGGTGCGCTCGGTGCCGGCTGATATCAATGAAGCCAAAACGCGAACGAGAATCTGCCCTTTTCCTGCGCACGGCGCGGGAACATCCACAACAGATGCCTGACCGGTCGATATACTCTGCCACAACTGCTTCACTTGAGACTTACCTCCAGCGCAACAGATATTGTGCGGCCCGGAATGCTTGCTTCCGTTGCCTGTGGTCGAGAGCAGCATCTCGAAGAGTTCACTGTGGCGGCCTTCCTGACGCAACGCGGGAGATCAGGTCAGCAAACTCGCGGGCATGTTCATCGCGGTTGAAATGCTCAATCACATAGGCACGCGCATTGAGCCCCATGCTTTTGGCTCGGTCCGGATGATCCGCGAGATCGATGATAGCCATGGCCAGAAGATCCGCGTCTCCAGGCTGAACGAAGATGCCTCCATGCGCCGCTTCCACAACCTCACGAATGACTCCATCGATCGCCAATATCGTTGGACGGCCAGCAGCCATGTAATCGAAAACCTTATTCGGGTAAGTTGTCCTGAACATCTTGATATTTCTAAGAATTGCGACGCATGCATCGGAAGCTGCCAAGACGGTCGTCATTTCGCTCTTCGGGAAAGCGCCAGTGAAGGTCAGGTTGTCTGTCCCGAGTTGTTTCGCCAGTTCTTGCAGCCGCTCGCGCTCTTTGCCGTCACCGACGATCAACACATGGATGGCGCGGCGATCTTTGATAATGGCGGCCGCTTTCACGAGCAGATCAATGTCGTTCGCCATTCCCAACGCGCCTGCATAGGTAACAACAAATTTGTCCTGTAAGCCATATTGTTGCCGGAAGCCTTCCGCGCGTTCTTCTGGATTAAACATCTCGGGATCGATACCGTTGGCGATAAAACTGATCTTCCCGGCTCTGACACCCTTCTCGATCAGATAGTCGCGGTAGGCAGGAGAATTGACGAGCAGGTAGTCAGCACGGCTATAGAGAAAGCTCTCGAGCCAGCGTGCAAATTGAATAAGAACAGGATTCTTGAGCAGACCGATGTCGATGGCAAATTCCGGCCACAGGTCGCGCACTTCCAACAGAAATGGCCGGCGACGCAGCACCGAGAGCGCCCAGGCTGAGACAGCCTGGAAAATCGGAGGCGTCGTGCCCATCACAACGTCCGGTTTGCTGGCGCCGGCGCCAACCACGACAGATGTTGTCATGAATGACAGAAATGAAGCTACGCGCGAAAGGTAGTTCTTGTGGATAGCCGCATATGTATATGCGCGAAGAATTCGGATGCCATCTTCAGTACTCTCAGTCACCAGCCTCTTCGCAGGCACAAGACGCTTGCCCGTTTGGTAGTTGACGTCGCTGGCTACCACCGTCAATTGTTGACCCCGTTCGACCAGCCTCCGGCCTAATTCGTAATGTCGTGTGCCGCCTGGTTCGTCTTTCGATGCGAAAGCCTGATGGATCAGGATCGTATGGGAGCTCATATTCCCTTCACAAATATCGGCGAAGCACCGAACGCGGAGAGATTCACCTGTTTCTCGCCGAACGCCAGGCCCCCCAAGGAAGGTGCGACTTCTACATCGGCGGCCCCGCCCAGCATGATCACTGTCACGAAGCGAACAGGAAGCGACGAGCGGCTCTCGAGCACAAGGGACAGCGCCGGTTCCTTGCGCCCGTAATACCGCGAATGCCATCCTCTTGCCGGGTCGGTCGCTTGGTGAACCTCACCGCAGAGGCGGAGTCCTGCTCTTACCAAAGCAAAGTTGGCCTCTGCGCTCGACGCCATGAAAACGCGCACGTTGCCTGCCATAAAGTTCAGGTCCACAACTCCAGATGCGGCAACCTCGAATGGCACATCGGGTATCAGCCACTGCAGACGGCAGTTATGCACCCCTCGGCCAGTCAGGTCATCGACAATAATCCACGTGCCGGCCCCTGCTGGAGCCACTGCCCGCCGATGCATGACTCCCAGCTTCAAGTACCCATCGTGGTCCCCTTCCAACACCTGCGTTCCTGTTGATTGGTTCTCGTACCGCTCAATTCTCGCATTTGCCCAGTCAGCCCACCGAAAGCGGCTCAGCCTGGTCATCTGGTCGAGCGAATCCACAGTGACGGTATTGTGGTACCGGGTCAGCGCGAATCCATGGTCGAAAGGAGCGGCGGAGTTGTAACTATAGCTCCCTGCGTCGCAAAGAATATTTTCGCCGCGCCACCACATGTCCAAATGCAGTTGGTCGGCATGGGATGGCCGGTCCTTGTATTGTGCTACTCTGATCATCATCCAGCTATCGCTCGAATGGATCGTGTAGTAGCCGCCTACCGCTGCATCCAGTTGGTTGGGTGAACTGCTTTCTGATAGATGCCTCCTACCGAGTGACTCAAGGCCGTTCAGCCAGACCATCTCTTCATCCCAAGGGCCGGGAGGGTAGAGCCTCTCGTTCTTGACGATGAAGTGGCAGCACTGCAACACCGGCCGCATGTCTGGATATGTACAGTTGCTCAGTGGCAGCACCAAGGCGCCGTCGTTAGCGCCGTAATTAGGAGCCCAGCCTGTTTCCGGATCAACTAACTCGTGCAGGAAGCGAATGCTCTTACGAAAACCATCATAAACATCAATGGAAAGCATTTCATTATTACACTCGCCCAAGCGGATTGCCCACGCAAGATCGTGCAGCATGACTCGATGATAGTTGGTCGAATGTTGTATGTAGCTGCCGTCGGCGTAGAGTTGACGGCGAACTTCGCTTTCAACCAGTTGCTTGCCTCGCGCCTTCCATCGCGCCGCGCCTTTCAACTCAGGAAACAACAAGCCTATGGTCCACAGTCCGACGCCTTCACTGATCCCATGATTATTCTTCTGCGACTGCGCATACCCGGTATACGCGTCTATCCGCTTCGCATGGATGGCAATGGCGACTACAAATTGCGCCAGCCGCCCCGCTGTTGAAGATGCCGATCCTTTGAACACATAGAACGCAAAGCATAAAGCCATGGTTCGGAAAGATGCCTCTTGCCCACACTTCCAATTGATTCCCCATTGCGGAGGGTTCTGCTCAAGCCAGCTCTCCAGCAGTTGCCAGAATGCTTCCGCATAGCGCTCATCCCGGGTGCAAACGTAAGCGCGTCCCAAGGCGAAGGCCCAACTGAATCGGCTTGCTTCCCACGACAGCTTTATGTCTCCCGACTCGAACTCGTTGATCTTCGACCAATGACCGCCGGGCGATGGCGTCTGGGTTATGGGGTTGCGCTGCCACTTTGGAGGAAAGCCTAGATTCTGCGAATAGCCAAAGAATGGAAATTCGCCACACAGCACCTGATCTGCAATCCGAATCGAATCGTCGCCGACAAACGTCTTTCCCGCGATCGGCGAAATCTCTTCAAAGAAGAGTGGAGGTGTATTGTGTCGCCGCCACTCGCAATACTGCTCAGCCTCGGCAGGCACTCCTGGTTGCAGTAAGGTAACCAAGAGGAGGTCGCTCCAGGACTGCAGAGGCGTTTTGCGCTCGAGGACGCCCAATTTGTTTGACAGGGCGAGGTAGACGCGCGTTAGGGACCAAGCCAGTCCTTCAGTCTGGAGAGCCTTCACGAGCGCAGTGGCACTTGCTTGGCGGGCCCTGATTTCCATTGTGGAAACAACCTCCTTCCCTGGAAAGCAGAGATGCATAGAGGGAAGATGCTTGTGTGGCAATAGAATCCCAATCGAAGTACTTTCGAACGATGGACTGTGCTGTCCTGCCCATTTCAGCCAATGTGTCTTCGGAAGCACTCATTGCTTCGAGCAGCGCTGCCTGAAACGCGCGCTCTTCCGCCGGCGTTCTCCACCCATACGTTTCGCTGGCTGGCACTGGCAGTGTCCATCCATCGGTGAGCAGAACAGGCTTCGCATATTCCATTGCCTCCAGCACCGCAATCGGAAGGCCTTCGCTGAGCGAAGGCAGCACAAACAGCGACGCTGAGGTAAACGCGCACGCCTTTTCTCTCCCAGATACTGGCCCGATCAAGCGCACTGATCCTTCGATGCCCAGATCATGGATGAGATGTCTAACCTCCTGGATGTGGCCACGCTCGTCCCCGCCCGCGATCAACAGTTTCCATTCAGGCCGCGCCTTCACGTTCTTCGCGAACCCTTTTAGCAGTAACGGCAGGTTCTTCTTACGGGCAATTCTGGAAAGGAAGAGCAGGACACGGGAGCCCGGAGACACATCGTGCCGGTTTCGGAATTCTGCGACTTGCTGCGCACTGCAAGCGACGGCACGATTCACCCCATTCGGAATGACTTCCACTTGGCCCGCAAACCCGTAGGCCCGGACTGCGGCTTTCTCCTGCTCGCTCAGCGCCCACAGGCAATTAGCTCCCTTCAGGTTCCGTCGTGCATAAAGCAGCGATGCGAGCGCCTTCTTCATGGGTGAAAGTGTCAACGCGTATGGCTCCAACTCACCATGCGGACTCAACACGAGTGGACACTGCCACCTTCTTCTGAGCGCCCCCGCCACATACGATGCATACGTCCACATGCCATGCAGATGGATAATCACGTCTCCATTGTTAGGAATATTCGATAGCCTGCGAAGCAGAAGCGGCGCAATGCGGAACGGCGAGCGCCCGATCGGCGACCCAGTAATCAACCTCTCTCGCGAAAGCCCAACGGCTTCGCAGGCCTCGCACGCATCCTTCTCTTCGTCGAGCGAGGCCAGATAGACGTTCACCCCAATACGCTCGAGCGCAGCAGCCAGGTTCAATGCCGCGTAACCCAGCCCAAACGACGCACGGCCGAAGCCGGAAACCAGTTCAATGACGGTTAGGTCGCCGGAAAGCATTTTGTTCGCTGAATCCCGGTCATCCATGGACGCGAATATGTCTCGTATGGCCGACGAAGTCAAAAAGGGTATCGGCCCAGCGAGCCGGCGTAAATTGTCTGGCTAACGAATAGCTGGCTGCGGCCATCGAGTTCAGCTTCTCATCACTGAGCAGGCTCACGCGCTCCATGAGCCTGGATAACCCCTCACTATCATTCACGCCGAACACGAAGCCATTGTAGTTGTCTTGGACCAAGTGGGGCCCTGAACCCACTGCGTCGGAGGCGAGAATGAGCAGACCTGCGGCGGCGGCTTCGTGAACAGCAAGCGCCCAAGCCTCGAAGGTACTTGGCATCACAAGACACGCCGCCTCTGCCAACTTCGAGGGGAGACTGGCAGGTTGAACAAAGCCCTCAATAGTGACGCCGGGTTCGGATTCCAGCGCCGGCTCTAGAGGACCTCGCCCGCAACAAATGAGTGGCCAGGGCTCACGGACCCTGCTTCGGTAGAGCCTGTAAGCGGCGGCCAGAGTCGGTACGCCCTTTCTCTCGATCATCCGTCCTACAAAGATGAAAGCTCTCGTCAAAGGTCTTCTGTGTTGGATGCGTGCTTCGTACACCGCCGCGAAAGCCGAGTGGTCACAGGAATAGAGTCCACGCAAGATCTGACCCTGATTGAAATGCAGCCTATGCGCAAAGGTGGCCTGACGCTCGCCAGGAAGCCAAATGGCGTCTGCCATGGCGTGCACGAAAAAGGGAGCCGTAATGCTGCCGACCCACTGCGGCGGCGTGCCAGTCCAGCAGTTATCCATCGTCATAATGCGGATCGCCTGCGATCTCCAGTGCCTCGCAACTCTTCGATATGCGCGTACCGACCACCCTGCTACGACAAGTACGTCCGGACGAAACTCTTTGAGACTGGCATCAAGAGAATCCAGATCGGACGATGTACGCCAAACGACCTGCCGAGATAGCCAGGCGAACTGTGCGTCGTCAAAAGGGGAATCAGAACTCGGAGGGGTATGGGCCACGAAAAGTTCAACCTCTGGAAGGGCTGCCAATTCGTGGAGGCAGGCATTCAAATATCCAGTCAGCTCTATCCAGAGTACGGCTACTCGCATTTCGAATGTCCCAGTCGTATAACTTCAGGCGCGATGAGTCTCTGGCCGAATGCGAGGTTCCTGCGTGAGCTCGGCCTGTGCCCTAACAGGATGTATGCTGTTGCACCTAATCAGTGTGACGTTCTGTTAACTGCCTGCGCCACGTTCAACGTCTTTAAGTGGCTGCCTCGGGCCCTGTGCGCAGGCAAGAGCATACTGATCAATCCCCAGCTAAACAAAGGCAAATAGTCCACGAAGGGATAGAGGACGAGCGCATCCAGTCCATCGCGGAATACCTGGACCATACACACCAAGAAAAGCAAATAGACCCAGCGGGCCGGGCTCATAATCCCCTGATTCCGGACTCGCCTGTAGGCCATTTGCATCCCCAGGATATAAAAGAACGGGATGACGGCGCAGCCCGTCCAACCAAAATTCAAATAGGCTTCACCCGATAGATTCGGAGTCAGCCCTTCCCTTACCAGCGCCCGCGAAGAACTTGTCAATTCGACAGCGTAATCGTTTAATCGAGGCTTGTCGGGCCAAACAAAACGTGGAATCGGCAGGTACACCACAGAGAGGACCGTAGTTCCGTAGAAGCGCTTGCCCGCTTCGTCGGCGGCAGCCATGTAGGTGGCCTGCAAATCAAGAAGCTGTGTGTCTCCTGAAGGGTTGCGGAGTGAGTCTTCAAAATACGCGCTCGCATTGGCCCAAACCTTCCCAGGGTCCTCGCCTTTCTGGATTCCTTGCCGGATTGGCTTGAACACAAACCAAAGCACGCCCAAGGCTGCCAATGTGACCCACCATTGCGCCGACAGCTTATGCTCGCGGTGCATCGTCTGGTAAATCAACACTGCCATGAGGACAGGAAGGACAAAGAACGTTCTGGCAAGATTTATGGCGCACAGAGCGAGAAGAGCCAGGAGCAAAACGACTCTCCAACGGGTAAATCCTCGCATTGCACATAAAATCAGGGCTCCCTGTACGGCAAATGCCGCGACGATGCGCGGTACTGAAGACATCTCGAAATCGCCAATATCAACGGCCGAAACATCGATGCCTCTCTCGCGTGCGGCCATTGCGACGCCTCCAAACTTGATCGCCGCGTAGGTCCCGATCGTGACGCAGAGTATTGCTATTACGGTCCCGATAGCAGGACTCAATCGCGCTGGATTACTTCCTCTCAAGCCGATGTCCACAACTCTGGATGCCCTGTGCGCCGCCCACCCTGTCGCCGCCACGACCGCTAGGAGACTGATATCGGAAGCAATCGCAGCATTTACCAATTCCATGTCGGAGCGGATGCCGGTAATCCAGCCGGGCTCGGCGCCAAGGTTCAGTAATACAAGACGAAAGGTAACGGCGTACGCGTGAAGCGCTACATACCAAAGACTTGGGTTGAAGATGCTCCGCTCCGAGATCTGCAGGATAGCCCACAGCGAGCTGAGCAATAATAGAATGTCCACGACCAGCGCAATGCTAAGCGTCACTTATGGGCTCCAGAACAACATGCCCGGCCCGGTCCGGAAGCATGTACGGAGGTCTGGCCGTAGCTGATGGCCAGGAGTCGAACCGCCACATACTCGATCAGGTGCTTCTCCAGATTGCACCACGAGAACAAACTTGCGACGTAGCGAATGGCAAGCAGCTTCGTATCTTGCGCGGACAATATGGCTAAGAGCCGATTCCTCGCGCGTAATAGCCTCTCGATGGCTCTCAGATCCAGTTCGGCGGGTGCGAGTGGAGTGTTGGTAGCGACGAATCGGCCCCCTCAATAGTTTCCTGAGATAGTGCTGCAGCGAGGCCTGGTCACAAGAGCCCATTGGAGGAGGCGCGAGATGCGGAGTCCCGCACGTATGAGCTTCCATCTTCTAGTGTGATCGTCTACGCCGTACTTCATTCTGATCTCACGCGGTTCGGCGCACCCGTCTCTTGCTGCCACAAATGTCTTGGTGCCTTCATAACTTCTAAACCCACCGACAATCTGCGGCGTGAACTCGGAACGTCCCTTGGTTAATACTCTGACCCAGAAATCCATGTCCATTGCGAAGTGCAGGCTAGCATCGTACATCCCGACGCGCGACTGTATCTCCCTGCGCCAAAAAACGCCTTGGCTCGACATCACGAAGCCCTCGTGGAGCAAGCGCAGCACGCTGGGGCGAATGTATTTTGAAACGTAGGTTACGCGGTCATCGCGATCGATCTTTACTACCGTTCCGTTGTAGAGTACCGCTCGAGGCCGTTTGATCGAGATCTCGTGCATCCGATGAAACACGCCAGGAAAATAGACATCATCTGAATTTTGCCAGCCAACCAGTTCGCCGTCCGCCAGCAACAGTGCCTTGTTGATTGCATCGGACTGCCCTCGATCGGGCTCACTTCGCCATGTGAGGTAGCGTTCGTATTTGCGAATGATGTCCTGCGTTCCATCCGTCGATCCTCCGTCCATAATGATGAATTGAAGGTTGGGATAGTTCTGATTCAGGACGGAAAGAATCGAGCGCTCAATAAAGCGCGCCTGGTTGTAGGAAGGCATGACAATGCTAATGCGTGTATACGCGCTGTCGTTCGCCCGCACAACCGCATCGTTGAAGGATGCACATGAGACGAAGTGTTGCAGGGTTGCCGTGAATTGATCCAGCTTCGAATGTGGCAGGCCTGCATATGGCCTTTCCGGCACGCGGTTCATAAGCAACGAGTTAATGGCCAATGCATGTGTCTCCGCGACTTACATCAATGGAGCAGCTGACAGTAGCCGCTGGTCCTCTGGAGTGAGTTGGCGATTTCCCAATCTCCGATACAATGCTCGAAAGGTCCTCGCGGTAGTATCCCAACTGTACCGGCTTACGTTAGATGTTCCTCGTTGAACCAAGGTCGAACGGAGGTCGCTCTCAGTCCATAACCTTTTCACGGCCCCGGCAATCTCCTCA
>Ga0182013_10008771_pt1 | contig 10818 bp, 5 predicted proteins | sample 612S2MmetaG_FD_120487 | JGI IMG/M metagenome (GOLD analysis project Ga0182013, IMG submission 120487) | Permafrost microbial communities from Stordalen Mire, Sweden - 612S2M metaG | ecosystem: Environmental > Terrestrial > Soil > Wetlands > Permafrost | place: Sweden: Stordalen | collected...
ATCGGGTCGGGCATCGGCGCCATCTTCGGTGCGCCGCTCGGCGGCGCGGTCCTGGCCACGGAGATCCTCTATCGCGACGACTTCGACGCCGAGGCGCTGCTGCCCAGCTTCGTCGCCTCGCTGGTGGGCTACGTGCTCTTCGGAGCCGTCATCGGATTCACACCCCTGTTCGGCTTCGCCGGCAGCTACCACTTCACCGATCCGGCCCACCTGCCCTGGTTCGCCCTGATCGGTGTCCTCGGTGGGCTGATCGGCCTGCTCTACGCCAAGAGCTTCTACGGCATCGCCGCGCTGTTCGGGAGGATCCCGATCCCGCGCTGGAGCAAGCCCGCCATCGGCGGGGTCATCGTGGGGCTGATCGCCCTGGCCATCCCCGAGGTGCTCGGCACCGGGTACGGGTGGATCCAGCAGGGGCTGGGCCGGCAGCTCCTGACGCTCCCGTTGTGGATCGTCCTGATCCTCCCCTTCGCCAGGATCCTGGCCACCGGCCTCTCCATCGGCTCGGGGGGGTCCGGGGGCATCTTCGGCCCGGGCATGATCATCGGCGCCTTCGTCGGCGCGTCGGTCTGGAGGCTCTTCGAGCCCGTCGTGCCGTCGATGGGCCACAGCCCGGCGCCCTACGTGATCATCGGGATGATGTGCTGCTTCGGTGGGATCTCGCGGGCGCCGCTGGCCGTGATGCTGATGGTGGCCGAGATGACCGGGAGCCTGTCGATCCTGGGCCCGGCGATGATCGCCGTCGGCCTGGCCTGGTTCATCGTGCGCCGCAGCGACGACACCATCTACCGCAGCCAGCTCCGGTCGAGGGCCGACGCCCCCGCCCAGCGGATCCTGACCGGCATGCCACTGTTGGACACCGTCCCGGTCCGGGAGGCCATGGCCCCGCCCCGCCTGGTGATCACCGGTGGGACCCCGGTCGAGTCGGTGCGCGAGCAGCTCGTCGGGGCCGGCCTCACGGGCGCGCCCGTCGTGGACGGCGACGGACGGTTCGAGGGGACCGTCTCCCTTGACCGCCTGCCGCCGGATGCATCGGCGCCCGGGCAGCGCCTGGCCCCGTTGGTCGACGTGTCCGCACCGACGGTGTCCGCATCGGCGCACGTCGACGTCGCCGTCGATGCCATCACGGAGTCCACGCAGCACTGGGTGCCGGTCCTCGACGCCGATCGGCGGGTGGTCGGGACGGTCGCCACCTCCGACGTGGTCAGGGGGTACCGCCTGGGCCTCCTGGCCGGCCTCCAACGGATGAGCGCCGACGGGGACCCCGCCGGTTCCGACCGGGTACGTATCGGCGACGGATCCCCGCTGGCCGGGCGGTCCCTCGCCGACGCCGGCCTGCCCGGCACCGTCATCGTGACCACCATCCGGCGGAGGCACGATCTGGTGGTGCCCTCGGGAGGCACCGAGCTCGCGGCCGATGACGAGCTGGCCCTCATCGGACGCTCCGCCGACATCGACGCCGTCCGGGTCATGGCATCGGGGGTCGACGGCCCGGGCGGCGGCTCCGGTCCTCCCGACGCCACCTCGGCCCACGGGCGCCCGGTGGGGGAACGGGGCTCCCCGGCCGCCTGACGAGCGGCCGTCTCAGGCTGCCGGGGCCGGGACCTCCACCGGGAGCCGGATCGGCAGATCGGCCGACGACTCGCCGACCCCGACGACGTAGCTGCCGGGTACCACGATGGGTGTCCCCCCGGCGTCCGAGGTGAAGCTCGATGCCGCGAGCGCCAGCGTCACCCGGGCGGTGGCGCCGGGCGCCACGGTGACCTTCTGGAAGGCGCGGAGCTGCTCCGGGGGCTCGCCGAGCCCGGAGGGATAGGTGACATACGCCTGGACGACATCGGCGCCGGACCGCGAGCCGGTGTTGGCCACGTCGACCGTCACGGAGTAGCCACCCGCCGGTGACGGAGCGATCTGCGCGTCCGAGAGGTTGAACGAGGTGTAGTCGAGCCCGTACCCGAACGGGAACAGCGGGGCGACGCCGTTGGCCTGGTACCACCGGTACCCGATGTCGAGGCTGTCGCCGAAGCTCACCTGGGCATCGACCCCGGGGAACTCGGCGACGGTGGAGGCCGGCTGGGCGGTGGGCGACGCCGGGAAGGTGATCGGCAGGCGTCCTGAGGGGTCGACCCGACCGGTCAGGACCGCGGCCACCGCGGTGCCGTCCGCCTCGCCGGGATACCAGGCCTCGACGACGCCGGCCACCTTCGACAGCCACGGCATGTACACGGCACCGCCACTGTTGATCACCACCACGGTGTGGGGGTTGACGGCGGCCACGGCGTCGATCAGCTGATCAGCGTCGCCGGGGAGCTCGAGGGAGCGGTCGGCACCCTCCCGCTGCAGCTCCCCGGTGAAGACGACCGCCACCGAGGCCCCCCGGGCGGCGGCGACGGCCGCGTCCACCTGCGCGGTCTCGTCGGCGATGCCGAACGCCGGGGCCGGATACCCCACGACCGCGAACCAGCGGATGGCGAAGGTGTAGTGGACCCCGGCCCGGAGCGTCACGGTGGTGGACAGCAGGTCCGGTGTGTGGAGGCCGGCCGAGGTGAGGACCGGGGCGCCGTTCATGGTCAGCCAGGTGTCCCCGACCTCGTGGAGCCCGATCCGGTAGATCCCGGACGAGCGGGGGGTGACCGTCTCGCTCCACGAGCTCCAGTCCGTCCCCGTGCCCGGGGTGGTGGCGGTGGCCACGGCGGGGGTCACGTTGGGGGCCAGGACGACCGAGATGTCGTCCTTGCCGGGCTCCACCCGCGCGGCGTGGAGGCGTGGCTCGTCCGTGTCGAAGTAGCGCGTGGAGATGATCTGACCGGTGGTGATGGTGCGGAGCGGGATGGTGCGTAGCCCCCCCTGGGCGTACCGGATGGTGGTCGTGGAGCCGAGTGCCGACCGCAGGGCGGCGAGCGGCGTCGAGACGAACGGCGCCACCACCGCCGAGCTGCCGTCGCCGGAGGTGATCGGGTGGGCCGCCCCGTCGCCGACGACGGCGACCGACGGGGTGCCGTGCGCCAGTGGCAGCACCGCGCCGGTGTCCTTCAGGAGCACCATGGACTCCTCGGCCGTGGTGGTCGCCACCCGGGTGTGCGCCGGGGTGATGGCGTTGGCCGACGGCCTGCCCCGGACCGGGGCGCCGATGAGCCGGTACCGGAACATGGTGGTGAGCGCCGCGGTGACCGAGCGGTTCAGGTCGGTCACCGGGATGGCGCCGGACTGCACCAGCTGGACCAGGGCGGCGGGCGAGGAGGGCTTGATGAGGTCCATGCCGGCCCGGAACGCCGAGGCGGTGTCCTGTGGGGGCACGGCGAGGAGGTCGGACCGGACGAATCCGGTGAACCCCCACGATGCGAGGTCGGCGTACACCGTCGGGTCCGAGCAGTCGTTGACGCCGTTGACCGAGCCGTACGAGCACATGATCGACGCCACGTGGGCCTGCTGGACGGCCGCGATGTACGGCGGGTTGTACAGCTCGGCCAGCGCCCTGGCGGTGACCTGCTGGTCGAGGATGTGGCGCGCCGTCTCCTGCGAGTAGGCGGTGACGTGCTTGAGGTTCGCCATGGCCCCGGTGGACTGGATGCCCTCCACCCCGGCGACGCCCATGGCGCCGGTCAGCACCGGGTCCTCGCCGAACGCCTCGAAGGTACGGCCGGCCTCCGGTACCCGGGCGAGGTTCAGCTCGGGCCCCTGGACGGCGTCGATCCCCTTCGTCAGGGCCTCCTGGCCCATCACCGTGCCGGTGCCGCGGGCCACCGACGGGTCGAAGGTGGCGGCCACGCCGATGGCGGCGGGCAGCTGCGTCACGCCGGGCATGTTGTAGGCGACCCCGTTCGGACCGTCGGTGAGCGTCAGGGGTGGGATGCACAGCGAGGGGATCCCGAGGTTGGTGTTCTCCAGGGGCGGCACGGTCCGCAGGACGACGAACGACGCCTTCTGGGCCAGCGTCATCCGGGCCAGGACCTCGGCGGCCAGCGACGCCGCCGTGCCCTGTCCCGCCCGGGCCTGGGCCACCCACGGGCATCGGGCCGCCGCCGTCGAGGTCGACGGGGCACTGCCGGCGCGGCCGGTGCCCGCCAGGAGGGATCCGGCGACGGACGCGCCGACCACGAGTCCGAATCCGAGGATCCGTCTGCGGGTACGCCGTCGGGGCCTGGTCATGCGGCCGGTCGTTGCCTCTCGCTCGTGGCCTCCGGCGTTTGCAGACCCGCCGGAGTGTCCCGGGTGCACTGTACGACCTGCGGGAACCGGGTGGTGGCTTACCCTGGCCCATGGCCACCGTCCCCCGCCCGGCCGCGACCGGCCTTCCGGTCGAGGAGGTCATCGACGAGCTCCGCACCTCGCTCGCCGGGGTCGGCGCCGCGGTCCTCCAGGCCGAGCCGGGTGCCGGCAAGACGACGGTCGTCCCCCTCCGCCTGCTGGGCGAGCCGTGGATGGACGGCGGCCGCACGCTCCTGCTCGAGCCCCGTCGGGTGGCGGCCCGGGCGGCCGCCACCCGGATGGCGGCCCTCCTGGGCGAGCGGGTCGGGGAGACCGTCGGCCTCTCGACGCGTGACGAACGCCGGGTCTCGCCGATGACCCGGATCGAGGTCGTCACCGACGGCATCCTCACCCGACGCCTCCAGCGGGACCCCACCCTCGAGGGGGTCGCACTCGTCATCTTCGACGAGTTCCACGAGCGCCACCTCCAGGCGGATCTCGGCCTGGCGCTCACGCTCGACGTCCGCGAGGGCCTCCGGCCGGAGCTTCGCGTCCTCGTCATGTCGGCGACGCTCGACTCGGGAGCGGTCTCGGTCCTCCTCGGTGATGCGCCGGTGGTGTCGAGCCGGGGTCGGTCGTTCCCGATCGACCTGCGGTGGATACCGCGGCGACCCGGCACCCGTCTGGAGCCCGGAGTCGCCTCGGCGGTCCATCACGCGCTCGGGCGTGGTTCCGGGGACGTCCTCGTCTTCCTCCCCGGGGTCGGGGAGATCCGGGCCGTGTCCAGGGCGCTCGGCGGTCTCCCCGGCGTCGACGTCCTCCCGCTGCACGGCACGCTGCCGGCCGTGGAGCAGGACCGGGCGTTGCGAGCGGGCGCGCGTCGCCGGGTCGTGCTCGCCACCGATCTGGCGGAGTCGAGCGTGACCGTGGAGGGCGTCGCCATCGTCATCGACAGCGGTCTGGCCCGGCGACCCGCCTTCGACCCCGCCAGCGGCCTCAGCCGGGTGCGGACCATCACCACCTCCCGGGCGTCAGCCGACCAACGCGCCGGTCGCGCCGGTCGCACCGCCCCCGGCGTCGCCTACCGGCTGTGGTCCGAATCCGAGCACCTCGGACGGCGGGCGTGGCCCGATCCCGAGATCGCCGGCGCCGACCTGGCTCCGCTGGCGCTCGAGCTCGCCGCCTGGGGAGTGCCGGCCGAGGCGCTCCGGTGGCTCGACCCGCCGCCGCCGGCCGCGCTGGCGGTGGCCGCCTCCCTGCTGGCCGAGCTCGGCGCGCTCACCGACGGCCGCCCGACCCATCTCGGGCGCCGGATGCTCGAGCTTCCCCTGCACCCGAGACTCGCCCGGATGGTGATCGGGGCACCCGCCGGCGACCGCCGGGCGGCCGCGCTCCTCGCCGCCATGCTCTCGGAACGGGACATCGCCCGGCGGGGTGGGCGCGACTCCCCGGTGAGCGCCGACGTGGCGGAGCGACTCGCCGCCCTCACCGGGGAGGGCCCGGGCTCGCTGACCGTCGACGCCGCGGCCGTCGCCACGGTGCGCCGCCGTGCCGACGAGCTGCTCCGACGCGCCCGGTTGTCGGCAGGCGGCGGTCGGACGGCCGATCCGGGTCCCCTGCTGGCGCTCGGCTACCCCGACCGGATCGCCCAGGCCAGCGGCGGTGCCCGCTACCGGCTCCGCCACGGCTCGGGCGCCACGCTCCCCGAGCACGACCCACTGACCGGAGCCGGGTGGCTGGTGGCGGCCGAGGTGGAGGGCGCGGACCGCGCCGCTCGTGCCGACGGACGGATCCGTCTCGCCGCGGTGCTCGACCGTGAGGACGTCGAGTCGATCGGCGGGGCGAGCATCGCCACCGTCGTCCGGGTGGCATGGGACGACGGGGTCGACGACCTGCGGGCGACGACCGAACGGGTCCTCGACGCCCTCGTCCTCGGTGCCGTCCGGACGGCGGCGCCGGCCGGCCCGGAGACCACCGCGGCGCTCGTGGCCCACGCGGTGGCGACCGGCCTGGCGCCGCTCGGGTGGTCGCCCGCCGCCCGCATCCTCCAGGCACGCGTCGGGTGGGCGCGTACCGCGTTCGGTGAGGCGTGGCCGGCGTGCACCGACGAGGCGCTGGTGGCCGATGTCGACGCGTGGCTCGTCCCGCGGCTCGGGCGGGCGACGGGCCGGGCGGACCTCGAGCGTGTCGACATGGCCGGCGTCATCCGTGGGCGGCTCGGCGGCCTGGTGGCGGACCTCGACCGGCTCGTGCCGACCACGGTCCTCCTGGCCGGCGGCCAGCGCGCCCCCGTCGCCTATGACGCCGAGCATCCCCGGATCGCGGTGCGCGCCCAGGACCTCTACGGCACCGCCGTGCACCCGACCATCGCCGAGGGTCGGATCCCGGTCACCGTCGAGGTGCTCTCGCCCGCCGGGCGGCCGATCCAGATCACCGGCGACCTCCCGGGGTTCTGGGACGGGAGCTGGGCGGTGGTCCGCCGGGAGATGGCGACGCGCTATCCGCGCCACCACTGGCCCGACGATCCGGCGGCCGCGGCCCCCGGGCAACGCCCGCGTCCGCGTCGCTGATCAGGGTCCGGGGGGAGATCCCGACCGGATGGGCAGCGTGTCGGTGCCGGCGTCGACCGGTGATCCCGAGGTGCACGGCCTCGCACCCCGGATCCATCCGTGGGCCGTGCGGGTCTCGATCCCGCCACGTTGGGATGAAAAGGCAGAGCCGTCCGATTCCAGAGCTCATCGACATTCACCAGTGGTGTTCATGGCCTGAGCAATGATCCCGGCGCCGATCATGCTTCGCGTGCTGTGGCCGGGAGTTGTAGGCACGGTGTCGTCATGCCGACCCGAGCCAGACAGGCGATGGCCCGCTGCCCGAAGGTCAGGAAGCAGCACGTCGACACCTGCTCAGGAGCGATGGGAGGTCAGGTGATGTTCACACCCTTGTCGGGGATTCGGCGGGTCGTGACGCATCGTTCACGGCCTGCGATTGGAGTTCCTCGATGATCAGCCGAACCGTGTTGGCGATGACATCCGGAATCCGCTCGAGGGGTAGTCCGTTCTGATCGTGAAGCGGCCATGATGCATCTGCGCCAGAGAGCCCGAACAGCATGGCGGTGGCGTCTTCGGTTGCACGAGCAGGGGCCCCGATCCCCTCGACGGCGCTGCGGATGGCGTCGAGCCTGGCTCGTCGACGAGCCTGGCGGACCTCGGGCCAGATGCCGCCGGTTGCCGTGGCCAGGGTTCGGGTGAGGCCTGTAAGCCATCGTCCGGAGCTGGGTGGAGTCGCCGAAGGCGTAGCCAAGGTGGTACCGCCGGTTTGTGGTTGTGCATCTCCGATGCATATATGCTTTCAGTCATGGAAAGTCCAGCTGGTCTCCTTCGCGACGCCCGGCAATCAGCCGGCCTGTCGGCGCGCGCTCTGGCCAGGCTTGCTCAAGTCCCCTCGTCAACCGTCCTCCGCATCGAGTCTGGCAAGGTCGACCCCACAGTTGGGATGCTGCAGAGGCTCCTCGAGGCTGCAGGGCAGGATCTGCATCTGAGGCCTACCCGAATGTCCCCGTCGCAGCGTGGCCCAGTCCTCGCTGAACTGGCAGATGCGTGGGTGGAGTCACCCGACGGCCATCCTGACTGGACGAAACTCCGGTCGTTTCTTGATGACCTTTGTCTGCACCCTGATCGTGTGGAAACGGCCATCATTCGTCGCCCAGCTAAGTCTCCGTCTCCGGTCCTCGAGACGCTGCTGGCCGGTATCGCCGAGAAGCTGGCTGACGACGCCGGGTTGGGCCGGCCGGCTTGGACCCGACGCACCCCGGGCCTCCGTGAGGAGTGGTCTCCATTTGGTTCGCCGCGAATGCGGGCAAGGTGGCGAAGCGCTGCTCCATCTCAGCTACTCGAACGGGGGCTGGTCATCGACGAGCCCAGTTTATGGCGAGACCCCGAAACCGTCGGTGCCTGACCCGCTGCTCACGCCGGACAGAATCCGGTCCTATCTCATCGAAGTCGCCGAACTCCTTCCAGACGGCAGCCCGCAGTGCATCGTGGTGGTCGGCGGATCCCTGCTCGCGCTGCTCGGATTCCGTGAGGCGACCAATGACGTCGACAGCATCACGCGACTCGGGACATCGCTCAAGGATGCCGTTGCGCAAATTGCAGACCGCCACGGACTCGCCCCTCGGTGGCTCAACGATTCGGCGGCCGGCTTCGCTCCTCAGACGTTTGACGAGAGCGCCTGTACCGTTGAACTCGACCACCCCAGGCTTCGAGTCCTCGGAGCACCCCTGCAACAGGTCTTTGTCATGAAGCTCTTCGCAGCTCGGGCGCTCGATATCACTGATCTCACCGCCATCTGGAGTGCGTGCGGATTCGAGTCTCCCGAACAGGCTGCCGATCTCTATCATGCGGCGTATCCGCATCTGGAGTGGGACGAGTACTTGGTCGAGGAGATCCGTGCCATCGGAGAACGTGGGTCGGGTGCCCGGAGCATCCGATTGGGTGACGTGGATCCGGAGTTGTAGTCACGAACCGAAGTCAAGCCAGTAGCTGTTGGCCAGAAAGTCGGTCTGAACTGGGCATTTGGTGGGCCGTGCGAGTCTCGATCTCGCCACCTTGGGATTAAAAGTCCCCTGCTCTTCCCGATGAGCTAACGGCCCGTGGAGGATCGTACCGGCTCGACCCCGACGCCCCCGGCGGGCGCCGGCCGGGGACCGGCCCCCCCGGGCAGACTGGCGGGGCCGTGTCCAGCCCCCGAACCGAGCCGCCCGACGAGCACGTCCTCGACAACCCGGTCTTCCACGCCGTCCGGGGCCCGCAGCGCGGCCTCGGCCGGTCGACCTCCCTGGCCGCCCGGTTCGACCCGGCGGTCGCCCCCTTCGGCGGCCTGGCCGACGTGCCGACCCCGCAGGCGTGGGAGGACCTGGCCGCCATCGTCGGCCCGGGTGGGCTGGTGTCGCTGGCCGGCGACCCGCCCCCGCCGCCGCCCGGGTGGACGGTCAACCGTCGCATCGAGGGCGTCCAGATGATGGGGCACGGGGTGGCCTCGGTGTTGGAGGACGAGGCCGACTCCCACCCGGCCTCCGGCGGGCCCGTCCGGCTCGGCACCGACGACGTGCCGGCCATGCTCGCCCTGGTGGCGGCGGCACAGCCCGGGCCCTTCCTGCCCCGGACGGTCGAGTTCGGCGGCTACCTGGGCGTCCGGCACCGGGGCCGCCTGGTGGCCATGGCCGGGGAGCGCCTGCGTCCGCCGGGCCACGCCGAGATCAGCGCGGTGGCCACCCACCCCGACCACCGCCGGCAGGGCCTGGCCCGGCGCCTGGTCCTCGAGGTGGCGGCGGGCATCCTCGACCGGGGCGAGCTGCCTTTCCTCCACGCCTCGGCGGCCAACACCACGGCCATCCGGCTCTACGGGTCGCTCGGCTTCACCGTCCGCCGGACGCTCACCTTCCTCGTCCTGGAGCGCCACGGCCCCGACGGGGGCACGCCGGCGTAAGCCGACGGGGTGGTCAGCCGACCGGCGCCGGCGGGACGACCACCGCGGTGGGCTGGCCCCCGACCCGGACGGGCGGACCGGTCCGGCCGGTGGCCAGGTCGACCGGCACCAGGGTCCCGTCGCCCGTGCCCACCCAGGCGGTCCGGCCCCCGTTCGCGAGGGCCAGGGCCTGGGCCCCGCTGCCGATCCCGAAGGGGGTGCCCGCCCGGAGCGTCGCCAGGTCGATCGGCACCACGGCGTCCCCGGCGCTCACCCAGGCGGTGGTGTCGCCGCTCCACAGGGCGATGTCCGTCGGGTTCCCCGGCAGCGCCACGGCCTGCGCCGGACGCAACACGGCCAGGTCGATCGGCGTCACCTGGTCCGCCCCGAAGTTCGCCACCAGGGCCGCCGCACTGTTCGGCGTGATGACCACGCTGATCGGCTGGGTCCCGGCGGCCACCGGGGCCACGGCGGTGACGGCCGGGAGGGCGAGGGGCGTCACGCTCCCGTCCTCGTAGTTGGCCACCAGGGCCAGGCGGCCGTTGGGGGCGATGGCCACCGACACCGGCTGCCGCCCGACCGCCACCGGCCGGCCGGCCTGCATCGACGGGAGGGCCACCGGGGTCACGGTGCCGTCACCGAAGTCGGCCACCAGCGCCAGGGTTCCGTCGGGCGACACGGCCACGGCGTCGGGCTCGAGGCCGACCGTGGTCCGGTGGACCACCTTCCCCGTCGAGGTCGACACCTCGACCAGCTGGTTGACCCCCTTGGCGGTGACGAGGAGGTCGTGGCCGTCCGGTGTCGCCGCCATCGCCGAGGGAAGCGAGCCGACGGCGACCGGGGCCAGCACGGTGGCGGTGGCGGTGTCCACGGCGGCCAGGTCGTCACCGGGGTCGGCCCGACCGGCCAGCGTGGCCACGTAGGCCACCGTGCCGTGGGCGGAGCCGGGGACCACCGGTGACGTGCAGGCGGTCAGGGCCGCGCCGGCGACGAGGACCACCAGCCCGAGGGTGACGGCCCGGCTCGGCCCGGTCGGGGGTCGTGCGCCGTCACGCGACCGGCGGAGGCGGCTGGGGACCCGGAGTGGCACCCGGCGATGGTACGCGCTGCCGGACGACCTCCGGACTCAGCCCCGGGCACATGAGGCGCCGAGCTCCTCGGCGGCATGGC
>Ga0182013_10008772_pt1 | contig 10817 bp, 11 predicted proteins | sample 612S2MmetaG_FD_120487 | JGI IMG/M metagenome (GOLD analysis project Ga0182013, IMG submission 120487) | Permafrost microbial communities from Stordalen Mire, Sweden - 612S2M metaG | ecosystem: Environmental > Terrestrial > Soil > Wetlands > Permafrost | place: Sweden: Stordalen | collected...
ACGGGGATCTCAGAAAGTGCAGCCGGTGAGCTCGACGGCGCAGCGACGGAGCACCTCGCTGGCGTCGGTGGGTGACATTGATCTGTTTCGGCTCACGACGTGCAGGCCGAGGCCGTCTTCGAGCGCCACCAAGGTCCGGGCAACCTGGTTGGGCGAAGTTGAAAGGGTGAACTCACCCGTGCCCGCACCCGCTTCAAGGATCGAGAGGTACAAGGCAACCTCTCGATCGAAGAGTGAGGTCATGAGGTCGGCGTGCGCCGGACTGGCTTCACAGAGCGCGTGCATCTCGTAGAGAAGGCGTGCCGTGAGGTCGTCGGGGTCGTGAGGAACGCCCGCGGCCAGGGCGGACGCCAACTGGTCGCTCGGCGACGCGTCGCCATGGATCGCCTCGACGCGCTGCTGGTAGTAGCGGTCGACCGTCTCGTGGTGAACCTCGACCAAGAGATCGTTGAGTTCTGGGTAGTAGTAAAGAACCGAGCCCGATGACATGCCGGCCTGGTCGGCAATATCCTTGATGCGCACGTGCGAGAGACCCCGGTCGGCGATCGCCCGACCGGCCGCGTTCACCATCTGGTCGCGCCGGTCTCGTTGATCCTTTGGTCTTGCCACGGGTGAATTCTGCACATTTATTTAAAGAAACGCAAATGGGCCTTGACAACGAGCGCGGGAATTGTTTGAATGTTAGTTCAAAGAACCCCTTGACCACGATGGGGAAGCAGCACTGAGGGTCAACAGGGTTCGACGGAGGGGAGGGTCATCGTGTCAGAGTTCACGTTAGAGCAGTGGACCGCGTACAGCTCGTCGTTGCAGTTTCGAACGAACGCGTTCATTGACGGTGCATTCGTCCCGGCACGATCGGGCGCGACCTTCACGAGCGTGAACCCGGCAACCGGAAAGACGCTGGCCCACGTCGCCTCGTGTGACGAGCACGACGTCGATGTCGCAGTTCGATCGGCCCGTCGCGCCTTCGACCGCGGCACCTGGAGTCGCGCGGGAATGGCCCAGCGCCAAGCGGTGCTGAAGAGATTGAGCGCCTTGATCATAGAAAATGCCGAAGAACTGGCGCTCTTGGACAGTCTCGACATGGGCAAGCTGGTTCGAGAGTGCTCCGCTGTCGATGTCCCGGGGACGGCCGCACTCTTCAGTTGGTACGGCGACGCCATTGACAAGATTGGCGACGAGGTGGCCCCGAGCGAACCGGGGAACCTCGCATTGGTGACGCGCGAACCGCTCGGCGTGGTTGGCGCGGTTGTTCCCTGGAACTACCCGCTCGAAATGGCGGCGTGGAAACTGGCGCCAGCTCTGGCGGTCGGAAACTCCGTCGTACTGAAGCCAGCCGAGCAGTCGTCGCTCTCCGCGTTGCTGCTCGCGGAACTCGCGAGCGAGGCCGGTCTCCCCGATGGTGTGCTCAACGTGGTGCCCGGCCTGGGCCACAGCGCGGGAAGGGCGCTCGGCCTTCACGATGACGTCGACTGCATTACCTTCACCGGCTCTGGCGAGGTCGGCAAGTTCTTCTTGGAGTACGCCGGACAGTCCAATATGAAGCAGGTCTGGCTCGAGTGCGGGGGCAAGAGTCCGAACCTGGTCTTTGCCGACGCCGATCTTCAAGCGGCGGCGGCGAAGGCGTGCTTTGGGATCTTCTACAACCAAGGCGAGGTCTGTTCGGCGAACTCGCGACTGCTGGTCGAAGCGTCGGTCAAAGATGAGTTCCTGGAGCGGATTGTTGCCGAGGCGGCGCACTACCAGCCGGGCAACCCACTCGATCCGGCGAGTGGAATGGGCGCACTGGTCTCGGCGGAGCATCTGGAGCGAGTCATGGGCTTTGTCGAGCGCGCCCGCGCAGACGCCACGTTGGTCATCGGCGGCGAGCCGGTGTTGAGCGAAACCGGCGGAGCGTTCTTGGCGCCGACGATCTTTGACGATGTGGTACCGGGTAGCGAATTGGCCGTCGACGAAGTCTTCGGTCCGGTCTTGGCGGTGACGACGTTCCACACCGAGGACGAAGCGCTCTCGTTGGCGAACGCGACCCGTTTTGGCCTGGCGGCGTCGCTGTGGACCAATGACCTCTCTCGAGCGCACCGGGTGGCGGAGCGCCTGCGTGCCGGCACCGTCTCGGTGAACACCGTCGATGCGCTCAGCTTTCAGACTCCCTTTGGCGGCTTCGGCCAGTCAGGCTTCGGCCGCGACCTGTCCCTGCACGCCACGGACAAGTACGTAGGTCTGAAGACGACCTGGATCTCTTACAACAACGGCTGACGAACGAAAACAACAAGGAGAAGACCGATGGCGAACAAGACTATGAGCGTGGAACAGATGATCCAGCGGGACCGGGACGTCTTGCTGCATCCGTACCTGCCCGACTCGGTCAGCGAACGGGTGGTGATGAACAGAGGCGACATGTGTCGACTCTGGGACATCGAAGGCCGTGAATACTTGGACGCCACCGGTGGCCTGTGGCTCGCCCAGGTCGGACACGGTCGCTCGGAGATCGCAGAAGCCGCGTACGAGCAACTGAAGACCCTGGAGTACTTCACCAGCTTTTGGGAGTTCTCGAACGACCGCGCCATTGAATTGGCGGACCGCTTGGTGTCGTTGACGCCCGACGGCATCGATCGCGTCTATTTCACGAGCGGTGGATCCGAAGGAAACGAAGCGGCGATCAAGATGGCCCGCTACTTCCACTGGCGCCGGGGGGACAAGGATCGCAACTGGATCATCTCGCGCACCAAGGCGTACCACGGCATTGCGTACGGCGGGGGGAGCGCGACCGGATTCGACGTCTACCACGACGGCTTCGGACCGATGATGCCCAACGTGGTGCACGTCACGCCGCCGTGGCCGTATCGTCAGGAGCTGTTCAACGGTCAGGACCCGTGCGACTTTCTACTGAACGAACTGGAAGAGACGATCAACCGCATCGGGCCGTCAAAGATTGCCGCCATGATCGGTGAGCCCATCATGGGGGTCGGCGGAATGTTGGTGCCGCCTGACGACTACTGGCCCCGCGTCGAGGCGTTGCTGCGCTCGAAGGGCATCTTGTTGATCTTCGATGAGGTCGTGACCGCCTTCGGGCGAACCGGCGAGTGGTTTGCCTCGCAGCACTTCGGCGTCACCCCCGATATCACGGTGACCGCGAAGGGCATCACGAGTGGCTACAGCCCGCTGGGCGCGGTCCTGATGACGAGCGAAGTGGGTCAAGTCCTCGGGAGTGACTTCGGATTCCCGATGGGCTACACCTACAACGGCCACCCCACGGCGTGCGCGATTGCGTTGGCCAATCTCGACATCATCGAGCGCGACGGTCTGCTGGAACGGGCCACCGAGATCGGTGACTACCTGAACGGCAAGCTGGAGGGACTGCTCGACTTGCCCATCGTTGGCGAGGTCCGTCACGTGGGCATGATGCTGGCAGTTGAACTGGTCACCGACAAGCAGAGCCGCACGCCATTGCCAATGCTCCAACCAATGCTGCCCGACATCATTCGTCGTGAGACCGGCGTCATCGTCCGTGACTGTGCAAACAACCTGGTCCTGTCGCCACCGTTGGTGATGACCCGCGAAGAAGCCGATCGGGCAGCAGACGCCATGCGCTCAGTGCTGGAACGCACGCAGCCCGACGGAACGGTTCACTGACGATGACCGCGATCGTGCAACCAAGCCGGGGAGCGGGGGGGTTGGGACACCCGTTGACCGGAGCATTCGTGGCGGCCATGGGGGCCATGGCCACCGGCGTGACCGTGGTGGCGACCGATGGCGCGGGCGGACGGTTCGCGCAAACGGTGAGCGCCATGTGCTCGGTGTCGGCCGATCCGCCGATGATCTTGATATGCCTGCACGGCCGCAGCCCGGCGAACGAGGCCATCGTGACCAACGGTGTCTTCTGCGTCAATGTGCTGGCCACCCAGCACGACCACGTGGCCGACACGTTTGCGGGTCGACCATGGCAGGGCAAGGAGCCTTGGGACTTTACCTGTGGCGACTGGGACGTCGCTGGGTCGGGCTCGCCGCGAATTCAAGACGCCATCGCTTCGTTCGACTGCACGGTGCACGACGTCGTGGAGGCGGGCACGCACAAGATTTATATCGGCGAAGTGAACAAGATTGCCTCGACGGATGGCACGCCACTTCTCTACGCAGAACAGCGCTACCAGCGTCCCGAAACGCACGAACCCTCAGTTTTTGAAGAGTTTCCGGACGCTCGTCCGAGTTATCTACGTAAGGAGAAGGCAGAATGATCCGCACTGGCGAAGAGTACAGAGAGTCCATCCGAGATGGTCGGGAGGTGTGGATCAATGGCGAACGTGTCAAGGATGTCACGACGCACCCGATGTTCAAGCCCATAGTGGACGTGCGTGCGCGCATCTACGACATGGCCCACGAGCAGGCGACCCAGGATGCCATGAGCTACGTCGACGAGCAGACGGGCGAGCGCAACTGCGTCGCCAACAAGCTTCCCCACACGCAGCAGGACTGGTTGGACAAGCGAGCTGCGGCCGACCTCGTGATGAGAGAAGCACGAGGCGTGGTGACCAGGGTCGGCGACGAGACCATCGGTGAGATGTGGTCGCTTTTTGACGGCCAAGATGTTCTCAACGAAGTCGACCCTCGGTTCTCGCAGAACATCCGCAATCACATCGCAACGACCGTGCGCAACGACCCGTTCCATATTTCAGCCAATACCGACCCCAAGGGCGACCGCTCGAAGGCGCCGCAGGATCAGGACCCCGACATGTTGCTGCACGTGGTCAAAGAGACCGACAACGGCATCGTCGTGCGCGGCGCAAAGTACGAGACCGCTGCGGCGTACGCCAACCAGGCCTTCACCAAGCCGACCATTGCGAACTGGGGAAATGACGCCCTGAGCGACTACGCCGTCGGATTCGTGATGGACCTTGGCTCGCCGGGATTGAAATTCATTTCGCGTACCGGGTTCGCGGGCCGGGGACCGGTCGAGGACTACCCGTTGTCCAACCGCGTCGACGAGGTTGAGTCCCTGGTGGTCTTCGACAACGTCGAGATCCCCTGGGAGAACGTGTTGTTCTATCAGCACACCAAGGCAGCGAGCTATATCCGCTCCACCCTTCACCGATACAGCGCCTTCGCCTTCACCCAACGCACGCTCCATCTCGCCGATCTGCTGATCGGCGCAGCGTTGTGGAACGTGAAGCAGAGCGGCCTCGAGGCCCAGCAGGCGGTCCAGGAGAAGTTGGCCGAACTGGCGTGCTGGCGTGAATCGATCAACGCGCACCTGACCGCCGCGGTCACGATGGCCGAGCCCAGCCCCGGTGGGCTGTTGATGCCCAATCAGTCGCTGCTCTACACGGGTCGCGTCGTGGCGCTCAGTCAGCTGCCACACATGATGCACCTCGCTCGTGAACTCTGCGGTGGCCAGATCTGCGTGACGCCGGACTTTGGCGCATTCGAAGACCCCGACACGAAGCCGTGGCTGGACAAGTTCTATTCGATCAACGACAACTGGGTCGCCGATGATCGTCGAAAGCTGCTCGCCTTTGCCCGTGATCTCATCAACAGCGACTACGCGGGGCACCGCCTGACGTTCCAACTCTTCGCTCAGTCGCCCCCGTTCGCACAGTTGGGCGCGATCTACCGGAACTTTGACTTCGAAGGACCGCTCGAGTTGGTCAAAGAAGCGGCGGGACTCTCCGACAAGATTCTCGGGAGCGAACGTTGAAACACACTCGCATTCGCACCTTCAACACCAAGGAAACCTACCCGGAGCAGAACCTCGACAACGACCTGTGCCAAGCGGTCGTCGCCGGCGACACCATCTACCTGCGCGGTCAGGTGGGCCAGAATCTTGATACCTCGCAGAGCGTCGGCATTGGTGACGTCGGGGCCCAAGCCGAGCAGGCAATGGCCAATATCGCCCGGTTGTTGGGTGAAGCCGGCGGGGAACTTGACGACATCGTCAAGATCACGATCTATCTGACTGACCCTCGCTACCGCGAGCCGGTCTATCGTACGGTAGGAAAGTGGCTCAAGGGCGTCTTTCCTGTCTCCACGGGCATCGTGGTGAGTGCGCTGGCGCGCCCTGAATGGCTGGTTGAGATTGACTGCATTGCCGTGAAGGGTGCGACGAACTCGTGACATTCTCGCTCGTGGCCCGGTGTCCGACGACCAACGCCTTTGGCATGGTGCTGAGTTCATCCAGTCCGGCGGTGGCGGCGCGTTGCATCCATCTGCGCCACGGCGTTGGCGGCGCGGCGTCCCAGAACATCACCGATCCGCGACTGGGCGAACTGATCCTGGATCTCATGCAAGCCGGCCGTAGCGCCAGTGAGGCACTCGATACCGTGATCGCCACGGAGCCGACGGTCGAGTATCGCCAGCTCAGCGCAGTCGATGCGCAGGGGCGCGCGGCGGTCTTCTCCGGCCAGCACGTCCTTGGCGTCTTTGGCCAGCGCCGCGAGGAGAATCTGGCGGCGGTCGGCAACATGCTCGCCAACGAAGGCGTCATCGATGCCTTGATCGACGGGTTCGCGGCGAGCCGCGGCGACGACCTCGCCGACCAGCTGATCGATGCGCTCGCGGCTGGTCTGAGAGCGGGGGGAGAGGTGGGACCGGTGCATTCGGCCGGCCTCGTGGTGACGAGCGCGGTCGGCTGGCCGGTGACGGACCTGCGCGTGGACTTCGCCGACGAACCGGTCGATGATCTCAGACGGCTCTGGGAAGTCTGGTCGCCCCAGCGTCACGACTACATCACCCGAGGCGTTGATCCGTCGAGCGCGCCAAGCTACGGCGTTGCGGGGGACGAGTGACCAGACAGTTTAAAGACCAGGCGCGCCAAGCCGTTCTCGATGACGAGGAGAACCTGCTCGCGTTGAGTCACCGTATTCACGCCAACCCAGAGTTGGCGTGGCATGAGTTCAACGCATCAACCTGGCTCGCTGATGAACTTGAGCACATTGGCTTCAGCGTGACGCGAGGCGTAGGGGACCTCCCGACAGCATTCCTCGCCACGATCGGATCAGGAGACCTTCACTTGGGGATCTGCGCCGAGTACGACGCGCTGCCGGGAATGGGCCACGCGTGCGGCCACAATATTATTGCGGCGGCCGCCCTTGGGGCCGGCGTTGGTCTCGCTCGACTGGTCGATGCACTCCACATCACGGTATCGGTTCTCGGCACACCGGCCGAGGAGGGCGGCGGTGGCAAGATCCACTTGTTGGAGCGTGGCGTCTTTGACGGCATCGATGCGGCGATGATGATCCACCCGGGCCCCATGGACGTCGCGCTCGCTGAGCCATTCGCCGTGAGCCACCTCCACGTCCACTACGACGGCAAGGCTGCACACGCCGCGGCTTATCCCGACGAAGGCGTGAACGCGGCCGATGCGTTCACCGTGGCTCAAGTGGCGATCGGGCTGCTTCGCCAGCAACTTCCCGGCTCGGTGCGGGTCCACGGCGTGGTCACCGAGGGTGGTGATGCGCCCAACATCATTCCAGAGTCGACGGACGGTCGTTGGTACGTGCGAGCTAGTACCTTGAGTGAACTCGACGTGATCGAACCAAAGGTTAGGAACTGCTTTGCAGCGGGTGCATTGGCCACCGGGTGCTCGATACAGATCAAATCCGAGAGCCCTCGATACAGCGAGTTTCGAAACGACCATGAGATCCTGGCCTGCTTCGTTGAGAATGCGCGCGAGCTTGGCCGCCCGTTCGACGAGGTCGGTTCGGCGGGGCGGATGAACAGAGCATCGACTGATATGGGCAACGTCTCACTGGCCATCCCGTCGATTCACCCTTACCTGGGCATCGATTCACTTCCCGCGTCGAACCATCAGCGTGCCTTCGCGGAGTGCTGCGCGACACCACCAGCCGATAAGGCCGTTCTTGATGGAGCAATTGCCATGGCGTGGACAGCGATCGATCTCGCAACGAACCGGTCGCTTCGTAACCGTCTGAACTCTTAGAACTCGGTCCCTGACCAATCGTGCATCGCTGTCGCGAAGGCGTCAACTGATCCTCTTTGGGATTTCCTCTTATAACGGATAGGGCGACTCGCATCCTCACCTTCTATGCCAAGCCCTTTTGGAGAGTTCAGTGACGTTCACTGAAGTCGAACAGGTGACTTAGGCAGTTGTCCATTTCACTTCAAGGTCGCCGGCGCTGATCTCGCGAGATTGCGACGATGACTAAGGCCGCGATGATGAGGAACGGAATCACGTTATGAGTCTGTCATTGAAAGTTGGCTGAAAGCGGGTGCGTCTCCTGATACTCCTATGTCAAGTCGTTGGGCCGACACGACACGAATGCCACCATCCGCTGGCTGAATACATGAACGGGCTTCTCGCAGACGCCGTGCACATCACGTGATGTGCGCCTCAGCTGGAGGCGTTAGTGGTGGTCGAACTTGGTCTCGCCACTGGAATCGTTGTGGAGGTGTTGTTCACCACTCCGCTCACGAGGTAGCTGGTCCAATACTCAAGGCTTCGATTCCCCGCAGAGTCCGTTTGCCACTGTTCATACGCGACGAGAGCGCCCGTAGTTGGATCGAAAACAAGTTCATTGCTGAAACCATGCTGCACCGGAGTCGAAATCCCTACGCCGGACATCCCCTCGGGTGCCGTGGTCGGGCCAACGAGAACGATGCCCGGGAGACTCCCAGCCAACGCCAGAAGCGCGGCGCGCACCTTCGGGGGGGCGTTCCTTTCGTGCAGTAGCTGGCCAATGTAGCCAAACTCCAGAATGGAGTACTCCCCAGTCCCCGGCCGAGCACTTGTCCGACGAGCCATGAGACTCGCGATGACCTTCGACAATTGAGCCCGTTGCGTTGGCAGGGTGAACTCGTCAACCTTCAAGGGACCGTAGTTCCCAGGACCGAAAGTGCTCGATCTCGATATCAGTGGCGCGAGGTCTGGACTGCCCTGCGCCACCCACGCCGCGCGGTCCCGTGCAGTTGGAAAGGTCAAGTTGAACAAGGTAAAGATGCTGCGCCCCGAGCCATTGGCCGCGATCCAGAATTCGGTCTTTACGTCGAACTCCACGTTGTAGGCAGAGCTCCCCAAGTGCGACGGAGGGCCGGAGTTAGATATTTCCTCGGTGTAGACGTACTGACCTGGCGCCAATACGGCTGCGGGAGTCGACAACGCTGCCGCTGACAACTTCTGGAACTCCGCCGCAGCGGAGGCCGCCTGGGGAGTATTGACTGAACCCGGAAGCACTTGCAACAGCACAACTACGGCGACTGCTGCGGCGACGCCGGTCAGGGCGAAAACTCGAACCCGGTGCCGACGCGGCGGTGCAGGGGCTTTCATCTTGGCCTGCACGGCCAACAGTTCATCGAGCAAACGATCCTCGAAGGAACGCTGAGCGCCCATTGGGGTGAGGGTATTCATTGTTCCACCTCCGGTGTTGGGCAAATCGTGGATTCGTCAGTAGTAGTTACGCGTCGTCGCAAGCGCTCGAGTCGCTTACGCCCCGTTGCTGCGCTAATCCCGAGGGACGATGAGGCTTGGGTGACGGTCAGGTCCCCAATCGCCATCGATCGGAGCAACTCGAGTTCTCCCGTGGACGCGGTACCGAGAGCCTCATCGAGCTCACCGACCTGGCGCTCAGCGTCGATGATCTCTGCAATGCGATCCGCGTCGTCACGAGAAAGCAGGGTGCTGCCCCGGAGGCGAAGTCGCAAAGCCTCTCGACGTCCGAGCGACCTGCCCTGGCCATGAGCCTCGTTGCGAGCAATGGAGTACAGCCACGCCATTGGTGAGCCCAGCTCGGGGTCGAAGGAGTGCGCCGAGAAGAGGACTGCGACGAAAGTCGCCGAGACGGCGTCTGCGACGTCTTCGGGCGTACGGCACCGGCGAGACAGGAATCGAGTGACGCCTTCGACGTGGCGACGATAAAACTGCTCCAAGGCCGCAGGGTTTGTAGCGATCTCTGTCAGCAGTTCGGGGTCAGGATGCTGCTGATTATCGCTCATACCTACTCATAGTTCCATAGCTTCCAAAGCGTGACATCGGTGTCCAGGCCCATTTGAAATGCCACCGCGCGCTGGCGAATCATGTGACTCCAGCGTCAATTGAGCCAGAACTCCTCGTCGCGTCCGACGAGCGCCGGACGATCTGGACCGTAGTAAGACCTGTGAAGCGTCTCGAACCAGAGGCTTCCACGAAGCGGAAATGAGGGTACGGCGTGAAGAAACTTCGTACGTACACTGCCTACAGCATCGGGTGCGTCATCGCCTGGGCCATAATCCTGAGTATCTGCGCGACGACGGAGTCGAGTCACCACATGGGGTACATCCTGTGCATTTTTTACGGCTGGGTAGTTTGTTGGGTTTCTGCAACCATCGCGAGGATCACGTATCCTCCTCCTGCTAAGTGGCTTCGTGACCTCGCGGACAGCGAGAACTCCTCGGCTTAAACCAATTCGTCGGTCCTCAAGCTGAAATGGGGACGACGGGTGTACGCACTCTTTTGAATGCGGCACACGGGCCGACGAAGGTTTCCGGCTCTTCGATGAGTGGCGGCCAGGGGGCCGACGGGCACAGTCCAAAGGCTTTGGCTGGTTCAGGATCATTCGAAACCCTGACTCCTGGTATGCCTCGGCCATCCGGAGCGTTCAGTGACGTTCACTCAAGTCCAGTGGGTCCCATTTTGCAAGGTTTTCCATTCACCAGCGTCCGCCACGAATCGCTGCAGTTCAAAATAACTGCTGACCGATGCCGACATTTTCAATGACCACGATGTCGTGGTGAATCTCAAAGCGCCTCGGTGAATTCATCGGATCGGGTTCCACAGTGGGTACAAAACCGGGCTCCCGGACTAAGCGATTGCGCGCACTGAGAGCACCGCT
>Ga0182013_10008773_pt1 | contig 10815 bp, 11 predicted proteins | sample 612S2MmetaG_FD_120487 | JGI IMG/M metagenome (GOLD analysis project Ga0182013, IMG submission 120487) | Permafrost microbial communities from Stordalen Mire, Sweden - 612S2M metaG | ecosystem: Environmental > Terrestrial > Soil > Wetlands > Permafrost | place: Sweden: Stordalen | collected...
CTCGTTGACGATGTTGTCGGAGGCTTGGTTACCACTCCCGATTTTACTTTGTGTTTCACTTTCTTCTTACCGCTATTGGACGAAGACTTCGATGTCGGGGTTGTCGCACTTCTTTTCGGTGATGTCGTCGTCGTGCTGGTGCTCGCAGGGTTGTTTGTAGGGGTTGAGCTTGAGTCAGCAGAGGCTAGGAAGGATGGTTCCGGTGGAAATGCGGTGGAGGGTGCACGATGGCCTGCGGCCAGCGCGATTCCCACGGTAACAGCAGCGACAACGATCACTCCGACGACTGACATGAAGATGAGGCGCCTTGGTCTTCGCCAAGTAGGCACACTCGTACTGGCAGCCGGTGGCGCATCTGCCGAGCTGGTGGACTCTTCGTGAATCGTCTGTTCGGAGATAAGACCAAGTGCGGAGGAAACTCCCAGAGAGAGAGGAATTTTTGAGCCTTCGGGTGGATCAGCTGGCTCTTCGATGAAAACAGGTGCACCGCATTCACCGCAGAATAACGTGCCCGCTGGATTCGTATGACCGAGCGGACATTGGGCCTTTGTGGAGTCAGTTGCGCTTTCAGTCGGCGCCGCGAGTGGCGTCACGGTATTGGTATTTGTCACGGTCCGCTCTCCGCATTCCCCGCAAAATAGAGAACCAGGTGGATTCGAGTGTCCTTGCCTACAGATTGAAAAATCGGTCAAGGCATTGCCTCGGCACCTTGAGGGGCATAAGACGGATTAATCGATCTGCTCACTTTACGACCGCTCGCCAAAGCCGATTTCCTTCACCCCGAGCTTTTTGGAGATCGCTGAATTCTGTAGCTAAGTCTTTTGTCAAGGAAGCCTTCCTTGGGCCAGAATCGAGGTCAATGGCAATGCAATCCGTGCCCACGCTGAGCGTATGTAGGTACCAATTCCCATATAGCACCTCGAGTTCGACATTTGGTGCGCCGTCAAATTGAAGGTTGGGCATCTCCACAAAATCCTTCATTGCCCCGTCACACCCTTGCTCAAACAGCCGCCCCTTGGACTGAAGCCCTCCGTCATAGATTTTCGAACCAACCTTTGCAAACAGCAAAAGTTGTCCAATGACCTCGCCGCGCCACTTTGCGTGTGTCAAATGTTTAGTACCACTAGCGACCGCGTCAGAGGAGAACGCCCCGATCTGCAATGCGCAACAGAGAACAAGTATCGCAGTTCTACAAGAACGCATGATTAGTAATTTCCTCGCTCTTCGCCCGCAGAGTCGTTCGCGATGTTCTTCTCAGAAAACGTGAGGCCCTTCACCTCGGCAGTGCCAAAGTCAGAGATGATGTAGGTTCCAAGCCCTTTCGGTACACTTCGAATGGTCGCGCCATACGTGCAGGTGTTGACGCGTTCACCTTGTGAGTTCGTCGCCGAGCCATTACTTCCCGAACCCATGATTCCGAGAGCTACTTGTTGTCCACTGGGGCCGAAGACTCGAACGGGAAGGCTGTAATCGAGGCCATACTGCGAACTCACCTGACTGCAAGTCGCGCCAAATACTTCATCCGTCCAATCAACGGTGTACGTGGGTTTGGTCGTTGATTGCGTTGCGGGAGTCGAAGACGGATGGGAAGTAGCGAGAAGTGCCGCGCCGATCCCAATCGACCAGACGATCGCCGCAGTACCGATAATGATGGTTGTCAAGGCTCCACCGCGACCGCGAATGCCGCCATTGGATCGGTCGATCTTTTCTAGAGCTCTCCGGCCCAGAATGATTCCAACTATTCCGCCAATGGCTCCGAGCAGTAGCGAGAGGACTATTCCCCAAATCGTGAGGTTCGTAACGGAAGACTGCTCCTTGTATTCAAACGCTGGTCGTTCGGATCGATTTGCTACGGGGGGTGACGAGGACGTGGCAACCTCGTCGCTTTCGTTCGCGATCTCGGGAGGAGAGCCAACTTGAGTGTCCTCGTCCGTTGGAGTTTCGGGAGTCAACATCTCGTCAAGAGGGACGCCACATGAACGGCAGAACTTCAATCCCTCGGGGTTGACATGCTCATTCTCACAAATCACTCGACTACGCCTTCAATGGAGACGAGGCTCTTGTGGACGTTTCGCTGCTCGTCCGCGGAGTTAACCTCAGCTTTGTCACCACACCTCACTTGTTCGACGGTCATCTGATGGAGCATTCCTAGATGATCAAATCTTCCGAAACTTTGGAACGTCGTCCTCTAACCCAGTTACCTGAAAGACAGTTGCGTCGCTGACGTCTGAGGACTCGTCGAAGACCCACCGCGTCACATGCCATGCGAACCCCGATCCCACATCAAAGTCGATCGTTGAGTTTTGTTGGTATCTTCTGCTCTCACGCCGCTCTCCGGAAGGAGTTAGTAACGTCGTGATTCCCGAGATCTCGATAATCAATGCTTTGCCGTTGCGGAACGCTTGGACGCTTTCAATCAGGTCGTCGTGCTGGTCAAGTTGAAACCCAGCGGGATTCTTGCCGAAATTCACATTTGCCGGAAGATCAACCATTGCGAATCAAATCCAATCCCGATCGATAAGAAAACAGTTCGTGTTCGGCAGATTACAGCAACGCCGTGAATCGCGACATGTTTCCGTGAGACTAAATCGATACAAATACGGCCAGACCATCTGACTCGCTGGAGTCACCGTAGTGAGTTTCGCACTCGACCTGTGGGCGAAATAACGGATGTGCTTTCTGTATTGCTTTTGTATTAATCGAGGTTGACATCCACGGACAACCACGGACATCCGCTTTGACATAATCGCTGATATTCTGGGGAAAACGTCCTCATTGATTTTCATCCGTTCTTTCTACGGAACCGAGGGTCGGGGGTTCGAATCCCTCCAGCCGCACCAGTGTGCGAGTGTCAGAACTCTCAGTGGATTCGGGATAGACGGGTCCATCGGGTGGGCGCATCCAACAACTGCACTCGCCTGAAGTTGCTGCTGTGACACTGAACCCAAGGCAAGGCGGAAATCACGCGGCGTTTCCGTTACTTGCCATCGTGCACTCAATGAGAAAGTCGCCGGCACTGTTGCGCTCGACTCCGTGAATATCGTGCGAAAATCCCGGGAACTTCTTGTCGAATTCTTGCAGAGCAATTAAGTATTGGATAACTGGGCCGTCCACCGCGCCGGCAGACTCGCCCGGCATGAGCAGCGGGATGCCGGGCGGATACGGTACCACCATCACCGACACAATCCTCCCCGCCATCGCCGCGACGAGCACCTGTTCACTCTGACCACGAACTAAACAGCGATACGCGTCTCCCGGCTTCATCGCAGGTATTGGCAACTTTTTGAATGCTTGGTCGAGCAGTTCAATGGTCCCTCGGGCTCTCATCTCGGCGTGCATCTCGTCACAGAGTTGTCGAATTGTGACACCGTCGTAGCGATCCCGATACGAGGCGACCAGGTCGGGCATCGCCTCGTCGAGTGACTGTCCGGCATCGTACGCGTGTTTGAAAGAGAGGAGCCCTTCGAGTAACGAACCCCACTTACCGTTCGTCGTGCCAATTGAGAACAGGACCAGTATGGAATAGTCCCCTGTCTTCTCGACTTCGATTCGACGAGCATCCAGGTAGCTGGAGAGAACTGGGGCGGGGATACCGACGTCGGCCAGCACGCCTGATGCGTCGACGCCAGGGGTCGTGAGCGTCACCTTTGTCGGATCGAGCAGGCAGTAGTCGTCGCCCAAGTCGCCAAAGCCGTGCCACGCCAAGTTGGCACCCAGGGTCCAGCAGGAAGGTTCGGTTTCCAGTACTGCGTTTGGCGTGTCGAGGAACGACGAAACGATTCCCGTTTTCGGATCGCGGACTTCTTCGGGTTGCCAAACTCCAAAAAACCAAGTTTGGGCGCTACGAGAATCGTGGGCGAACTCCTCGGCTATCGAGAGAACGCGCTTGCGAAAATGAACTGCTTCGCGGATGGCCTCGTCGAGGAGTGCTCGTCCTCCCGTGCCGTCCATCATCGAAGCGGCAACGTCAAGGCACGCGATCATCGGGTAGAACGGCGACGTCGAGCCGTGCATCATGTACGCCTCGTTGAAACGCGACGGTACGACCGGCGCACGAGCCGCGGATCGAACGTGGATCATCGAACCTTGTGAGAAAGCGGCGAGGAGTTTGTGCGTCGACTGCGTTGCGAAAATCGTGGGATCGTCGCCGCGAGAGTCGCGTTCGTGCATGGCGAAGCGCCCCTGGTACATCGGATGGAATCTGGCGTACGCGAACCACGCCTCGTCGAAGTGAATCCTCGGCGAGCTGGCGCCCAGTACGTTGACGACGTGCTCGGCGTTGTAGCAAAGACCGTCGTACGTGGAGTTCGTGATAACTGCGTAGACCGCGGATCGATTGTCGGCGCCTTGGGCGAGAGGGCTTTGTCCGATTGACGTCGCGACGGCTTCGGGCAAGAGCTGTCCTGGCGGGATTGGTCCGATGATGCCAAAGCCGTTGCGCGATGGAACCAAGTACACCGGTATCGCGTCGGTGACCGTGAGCGCGTAATTCACGGACTTGTGACAGTTGCGATCGGCGAGTACGACGTCGCCTGCGACCACGCAACTATGCGCCACGATCTGATTTGACGTGGACGTGCCGTTGAGGACGAAGAACGTCGTACCCGCTCCGAAGATCCTCGCGGCGTTCTTCTCCGCCGCGCCGATCGTCCCGGAGTGATCGAGCAGCGATCCGAGTTCGGCCACGGACACCGAGAGGTCCGTGCGAAATAGGTTCTCGCCATAGAAGTCGTAGAAGGCCTTACCGACCTGAGACTTTCGAAACGCGGTGCCGCCGGAGTGCCCCGGCGTGTGCCACGAGTACTCGTAGGACTCATCGAAGGTCACGAGTGAAGAGAAAAATGGTGGGAGGAGTTCATCGGTGTAGCGTCGCCATGCGTAGTCGATCCGACCGGCAACGAACGCTGGCGTGTCCTCGCCGGGCACGATGTATTCCTGGACAATTTCGGCGACGTTCAGAGGAATGTTCTCGAGGTTCTTCCGCTCGACGAGGAGAAAAACCGGCAGTCGGGCGTGACGATGTCGAGCGGCCGTCACAATGGCTTCGGCGTCTCTCACGTCGTCCACGCACTTGAGATTCCAGTCGACGACGACGACACCGAACGAGGGATCTGATGTCACCAGCGCCAGCGCGTCTTCAACCGACGTGACAGTGACGACTTCGTGGCCCAACGAGTGAAGTTCACCCTTGATCCTCTCCATGGACTCGCGCGACACCTGGAGTAGTTCACTGCCACTGACAACCATGATCGGAAAGGCCGTACGGTCCAGTGAGGTGGAGCGTGTCATCGGCTCACCGTGCGCTCCGCCAGTCGGGGTGCAACGAAGCTTTCCCACTGTGACAGCGACATCGTGAGAAGATCGCTCGGGGGTGACGGAACGGCATTTTTGGCCAAGACTGCGTACGGCGCACACGTGAGAGCGCAACCAACTGAACCTTCGGGAACCGACGCCGCCTTGAACCCCACGAAGATTTCTTTGTATTTCACCTCTTGATCGTCACCGCAGAGGATGATGCTCTCGACAATGTTCGTCATTCGGAATCGAAGCACGGCGTTTTTCTCGGCGTCTGTAACGCCGGCGACATCTTGTCCAACGTCTTCGATGAAGAGACTTGAGTCGCTGCCACGATCCTCGGCGAACGCTAGCGCGATAGCGGACCACACCGTTGTCGGACCGCTCGCGGTCACGTCCTTGGTCGCGCAGATCACGTGTGATCCGGGAAGCAATGGAAATCGACGCGACGCTGCCGTTCCGAACAATCGCTCCCCGGCCTCGAGAAGAGGCTCGACTGGATAAATGGGAATCTCGACACCGTCGTGACGGGTTCGGTGGAAAAGTGGCTTCACGGATCCATCGATGAGGCCGTCGTGGCGGGCGACGTCGTAGCCCCACACGACACCGTTGAGACCGGAGAAGGACGACGCGGTAATCATATTTATCTGCCCCGCGTAGGCATCGTTCTTCTCGGCACGGTCATAGGACACGATGCCTTCGAGCACGCTGTCCATGCTCTTGACCACGGTGCCCGTTGAGAGCTTCAGCACCGAGACGTATCCAACACCGCTCGAGCCGGGATTTCCGTAGCCGTCGCAGTAGTCCGCGAAGGGGCTGATTGCGCCGTCGATTACCTCAGCGTGGGTCAGTGGGCGTTGCATAGAAATACTCCTTTATTGATCAAGTGGACGAACGTGAGGCAGGTGGTCGTTACGAGGTCGCGGTGACGACGGGCGCTTTGCCTTCCTCATCCTTCGCGGCATCCTCTTCTGGCGAGTCGAGTAGGACGGGGTCGGGGTGGGTGATTTTCCAATTCGGCTTCTTCAAAATGTCCGCCAGGAATGGTGGAATCGAACAGATGACGATGCCTACGACCATCGCACCGACGTAGACCGGTGTGGACCAGTGAGAGATGCCGGTCGGTGGGAAGAATCCGAGGACCAGACCGAAGAACGAGCCGACGATGCCCATTCCGGCAACGATCCACATGCCTAGGTGCTTGCCACCGGGCACTCGGTACGGACGAACCGTGTCGGGTTCGGTGTAGCGCAGTCGAATGCCCGCTGCCAACACCATGATATACATCAAGACGGTGAGTTGAGTCGTGAGTGCCGTCAGCATCCAGTAGCCGGTGCTCACGCCTGGAGTGAACAGGTACAGCAGCGCGAACAGCGTGCCGAGGATTCCCTGAAAGACCAGCATCGCCACCGGTACGTGACGCTTGTTGACGTAGTGGACCTCCGGCGGTAGTTCGCCACTGCCTTCGGCCGCGTAGACCCCCTCGGACGGTCCGAGCATCCACGTGCTGATCAGCGCGAGCGTTCCGACGCCAACGAGTACGGCCATCAACTTGGTCGCCCAACTACCGAGTCCTAGTCGCACGAAGAAGATCTGAAAGGCCTGCATCAGTCCAGAAACCAAGCTCAACTTGTGCACCGGAACCACGAAGGAAATTGCGAGCGTACCAAGGACCGAGAGAATGAGAATCAGCACCGTTGAAACGGCCACGGCCCGGGGATAGTCGCGTCGAATGTTTTTCAGTTGTTTCGCTGAATAGCCCGCCATCTCTACGCCGGCGAAGCCGAGCAGAACGCCAGCGAAGAAGACGAGATTGCCCACACTGGAGAAGCTCGGTATGAGTGCACCCGCGTGGTACGGGATCTCGCTTTGTCGACCGCTGAACAACCAGTACAGGCCAAGTGCAATGAGAACGGCGATTGGGATGAGCGTTCCCGCAACGACCGCGGCGTTGTTGAAGCGCAAGATGTTCTTCAAACCCAGGAAGTTCAGTAACGTCATGCCCCAAAAGACCACCAGCATGACGACGACCAGATACCACTTGTTGTTCGCGAGATTTGGCTGGAACGTATAGGCGATGGTGGCCGCGACGAATGAGAGCACCGTCGGGAACCAGACGACGTTTTCGATCCAGTCGAACCAGACCGCGAGAAATCCTGATCGCGGGCCGAAGCCAGCCTTCACCCAGGCGTACACGCCTCCCGCCCGGGGCCAACCGGTCGCCAACTCAGCCGCGACGAATGAAAGAGGGACGAAGAAGAACAACGCACCTATCACGTAGAAGAAGATGCTTCCCCATCCATACTCTGCGGTGCTCGGGAATCCTCTCAAGGTCAAGATCGCCGCGACCGTGATAAGGGCGATGCCAACTGGTCCTATGAATTTTGTGTTGCTCGCGGGAGGCTTCGTCGTGCGGCGGACCGCAGGGTGCTTCCTACGTGCGAGGCGTTCTGCGGGCATTACTGGTCTCCTCGATTAAGTGATGTGTAACTACGACTCATGGGGTGCTACTTCGATGACAGGTTGGAACAGCCGACGCGTTTTCGCTGGATGCGAGTGAAAGGGACCCAGGTGACCGGTGGGGTCAATTGGGATCTTCCGTCACGTCGAGGATTTGGTCAGCGAAGAAAGTTTATCAATCTCCGTCGTAGGCATTGGCGAGAGCCGTCATAGAGCCGTACGTAGGAGTTGCATCGAATTTCCGCGTTGCGATCACTGAATTGGAAGAGTCGGGTGAGGCCAACGCCAGTGGTGAACGTTGCGATCTAGGTTCAGCCGTCAAATAGGGCATCGCGTATCGGTCCCACGATTCTTGAATACCGTCATCGACAAGTTCAGGGTCAGTTGACCCGACGTTTGGAAGGGGTGTGTCACTCACGGCGACGCTCCTGGATTTGGCACAATCACCAAGGGTTAGCAGTGACAGTGCGAACGTACCAGCAAGTCCGGCGCGTGTCAAGTCTTTTGAGACAGTTCTTGAATCAATTCAGTGAGTCAGCGACCTCCTTCACCGGTTGATTGATCCACGCGACGGTTGGAAGTGCCGGTGGGGTGGGGACTTTGTGGACGAAGCGCTCGGGATGTTCGGCGTAGGCGTCGAGCAGCACCACGCCACGTAGTTCGCGAACCTGCTCCGCTCGTCCGTAGTGCAGGTCGGCGGGCGTGTGATAGCCAATGCCCGAGTGCACGTGGTCTTCGTTATACCAAGTCATGAAGCGTTGACAGTGCGCCTGGGCGTCTTCGAAGCTGCCGAAGCGATCGGGAAAGTCCGGCCGGTATTTGAAGGTGCGGAACTGGCTTTCTGAATAGGGGTTGTCGTTACTCACGTGCGGACGACTGTGGGATTTGGTGACCCCGAGGTCGGCCAGCAGATGCACCACCGGTTTGGCGATCATCGGTGAACCTCTATCGGCGTGGAGCGTGAGCTGACCCTTCGCGATGTTCTGCTTGGCGATCGACTCGTTCATCAGTCGTGTCGAGAGCGCAGCGCTCTCGCAGCGCGCCAGCATCCAGCCCGTGACGTAGCGACTCCAGATGTCGAGGATCACGTAGAGGTAGTAGTAGGTCCACTTCTCGGGTCCGTGGAGTTTCGTGATATCCCACGACCAAATCTCGTTGGGCCGGGTCGCGATGAGCTCGGGTTTCTTGTGCGCCGGGTGCGTGGCCTGGCGACGCCGTTCGCGCACCTCGTCGTGCGCAGCGAGCACGCGGTACATGGTCGAGACCGAGCCCAGATAGACGCCCTGATCGAGGAGTTTGGCGTAGACGCTCGCCGGTGCCTCGTCGACGAACTCGTCGGACTCGAGCGTCGTCTTGATCTGCTTGCGCTCTACCTCACTGAGCGCTCGGGGCTGTGATTTCGCTACTCGTTCAGGTTTCAATGGTGGCGCACTCGTGCGGTGTCGGCGATACCAGGTCGCTCGGTCTACTCCGAGTGCGGCGATGGCGTCAGACGTGCTGACGATATCGCTCAGCTGGTTGATGGCTTGGTCGATCATTACTTCTCGCTGCTCTCCGCAGTGCTGTTCGAGGCGAGTGTCTCGAGCAGCGCGGAAAGTTTTCCCTGTATCTCGATCACCCTTCTCGACTTGTCGAGTTCACTCTCCAGTCGCTCGACCTCGCGCTTGAGGCCGGTGATCTCACGGTCTCGAGGATCGGCCTTCTGTCGACCCGCGGGCCGAGCCAGCGCCTCTCGAGCACCCTCGTCGCGCTGGCGGCGCCACGTCGTCATGAGTGACGAGTACAGGCCCTCGCGTCGAAGCATTGCTCCTCTCGCTGAGCGCGGCAGTGCGTCGTACTCGGCGAGGATCTTGGCCTTGTACTTGGCCGAGAACTGCCGGCGTCCCGCGGAGCGCTCGAGCACCTCCGGGTTTGGTGCACTTGGTTCGTTCACCCCACCAGTTTGGTGGTCCGTGTCGTCAATAGTGGTGGTTGTCATGGTCATTGGAGAAATTCCTTCTCCGCCCTCTTAGTTGATTAATTTGTCAGTGCAGACTGTCTCACTAGAGGTTGGCACAGAGGGCCTTGAAGGAATGACGCCGCTTCCATTTGAAGCACTGGCTCGAGAACCTTTCGCGATGATCCTGGTATCCATAACTTCCCACGATGAACATCGAGAATTCCGACACCCCGAGGCTCCAACTCGCTACTGAATTTTTGGTCAAGAAGAAAGAGCAACGGGTTACTTAGTCTTTGCGTCAATGTCAGTTTGTCCTTCAGATGGAGTTTCAATGTCATCGCACGACCATCAATTCTCACAATCAATTCAGGGTTAATTTTCACTTGTAGTCGATCATGCTCCCATATTTCGGTTTTGGGACGGCCAATCAGTTCGATGGTTCGGTTGCCCCAAAACCTTTGGAAACCGCGACATGCTGAGAGATATTGCGTGCTTCGATTGTCTTTTGCGATCTTATGAACTTCATCCAGATCGATCGGTTTGCCCCCAGAACTCAGAACTCCTTCGACGCCCTGTTGAAACCTCGACCAAAAGTCGGCCGCAGGTGAGTACTCGCGTTCGTATTGTCGATGAATCGCAAGTACCTTAGAGAATTTGCTGAGAGAGTCGCTGACAACGAAGTCCGCGAAACTCGTCATACTTATTGTGATCTTCTTTGTCGACATCGCGACTCCTATCTACGAAAACTCGACGCTCCTTAGCCACATCATCATCCCTTACGGGTGTGACATGACATGCCCTCCGACCAGAGATCCCCCATTCAGCGCTTCAAGCACTCATCCGCCGCGACACATCCGGTGAGCAAAATCTGAGTTTGACGAAGGAGGACTACACGAAACATGCAAATGCAGACATCACCACGATTCTGGCGGAGTCAGGTGAGAGAATTCGAAAGTGATTGAAGAAGATCGATTCATTGAATTGCTTTCACGAAGGTTGAGTCTCTCTATCCCTACTTCGGAAGATGCCGTGAGGTACACCTTTTTCGCGGCGCTAGCGGAAGCTGGTATGGAGCCAGAGAAGTTAATTCTCGAGTATCAACATCCGGATATCGAGGCTGC
>Ga0182013_10008776_pt1 | contig 10814 bp, 8 predicted proteins | sample 612S2MmetaG_FD_120487 | JGI IMG/M metagenome (GOLD analysis project Ga0182013, IMG submission 120487) | Permafrost microbial communities from Stordalen Mire, Sweden - 612S2M metaG | ecosystem: Environmental > Terrestrial > Soil > Wetlands > Permafrost | place: Sweden: Stordalen | collected...
CCGGTGAGCCCCCGGGCCCGCTCCACCATCCCCTCCACCCGACCCAGCGAGGTGGCCAGGTCGGCCTCGCGCTGGGTCGACAGCTCATCGGTGGTGCGGCTGGTGGCGGTGTCGAGGTCGGCCAACGAGGCCCGGAGCGTCTCCTCCGACGCCCGGAGCCGCACCTGGAGGGCGGTGCCGTCGGCGTGGCGCCCGTCGAGGGCGGCGAGCTCGGTGCCGGCCACGTGCAGGCGGACGGCCCGGAGCTCGTCGGCCAGCTCGGCGTGGGAGCGGGCGGCGGCGGCCTGGCGCTCGAGCGGTCGGATCTGGCGCTTGACCTCCCGCACCAGGTCGTGGAGGCGCTCGAGGTTCTCCTCGGTCGAGGCCAGCCGGCGCTCCGACCGCTCGCGACGCCGGCGGAACTTCAGCACCCCGGCCGCCTCCTCGATCACCGACCGCCGGTCCTCGGGCCGGGCGTTGAGGATGGCGTCGAGCTGGCCCTGGCTGATGATGACGTGCTGCTGGCGCCCTACCCCGGTGTCGGAGAGGAGCTCCTGGACGTCGAGGAGCCGGCAGGGGGCGCCGTTGATGGCGTACTCGCTGTCGCCGGAGCGGAACAGGGTGCGGGTGATGGTGATCTCGGCCAGGTCGGAGGCCAGCTTGCCCGAGCTGTTGTCGATGGTGAGGGACACCTCGGCCCGGCCGAGGGCGGGCCGGTTGGCCGTCCCCACGAAGATGACGTCCTCCATCTTGGCGGAGCGCACCGTCCGGGGCCCCTGGGCGCCGAGCACCCAGGCCACGGCGTCCACCACGTTGGACTTGCCGCTGCCGTTGGGGCCGACCACCACCGTGATCCCCGGCTCGAACTCGAGCACGGCGGGATCGGCGAAGGACTTGAACCCTTTGAGGGAGAGGGACTTCAGGAACACCGGGCGCTCACCCTACCGGCCCCGGGAGCGGGGCGGCGGAGGCCCAGGTCACACCTGGCAGTGATCGCACAGGTACGTGGAACGGCCCCCGGACTTCACCCGGATGATGGTGGAGCGGCACCGGCGGCAGGCCTGTCCCTCGCGGTCGTAGGCCTGGTGCTGGCCCTGGTAGTCACCCACCTCGCCGAAGAGGTCGCGGTACTGCTCGTCGGCCAGCGACGAGCCCCGGCGCTTGACGGCCTCGGTGAGCGTCTCGACCATCGAGCGGTAGAGGCGGCGCACCTCCTGGGAGGAGAGCGAGTCCGACAGGCGGTCGTAGCGGAGGCCGGCGGCGAAGAGGATCTCGTCGGCGTACATGTTGCCGATCCCGGCCACGAACTCCTGGTCCATCAGCAGGGCCTTCAGGCCGGCCTTGTGCGAGGCCAGCAGCACCCAGAACTTCTCCCAGCTCATGACGTCCTCGAGCGGGTCGAAGCCCAGGTGGGCCAGCTCGGGGACGGCGGCGCCCCCCTCGACGGGGGAGGAGACGAACAGCTCCCCGAAGGTGCGGGGGTCGACGAAGCGGAGCTGGCCGCCCTGGGTGAAGGTGATCACCGCGTGGGTGTGGGGGGCCTTGGCCTCCTTGGGGCCCTTGGCCCGCTGGAGCTGGCCGCTCATCCCCAGGTGGACGACCAGGGTGTCCCCGTCGTCCAGGCTCAGGAGCAGGTACTTCCCCGAGCGCCCGATGGACGTCACGGTGTGCCCCTCCAGGCGGGCGCGGAAGTGCTTGGCGCTCGGATGGCGCCGCACGGTACGGCCGTTGCGCACCTCCACCGACTTGATCTTCCGGCCGACGACCTCGCCCTGCAGGTCGCGCCGGATGGTCTCCACCTCGGGAAGCTCAGGCATCCCCTCCGCCTCTCTGATCCCCCAACACCGCATCCCCCAACGCCGACGCAGCCGACCTGGCGGCCTCCTGCTCGGCATCCTTCTTCGATCGTCCCTCGCCAGTGCCGAGGTGGTCGCCAGCAACGTACACCGTGGCCAGGTACCTCCGAGCGTGGTCGGGGCCCCTGCCCTCCACCACGTAGCGGGGCACGCCCCTGCCCAGGCGCACGGACTCCTCCTGGAGGCGGCTCTTGTGGTCCGACTCCCCCGGCACCACGATGGCGGCCTCGATCCGGTCGCTGAGCTGGTCCAGGACGAACCCCCGGGCCGCCTCGAACCCCCCGTCGAGGTAGAGGGCGCCGATCACCGCCTCGGTGGCGTCGGCCAGGATCGACTCCTTCTCACGGCCGCCCGAGAGGTCCTCGCCCCGGCCGAGGCGCAGGAGGGGGCCGATCCCCAGGCCGGCGGCCACCTCGGCCAGGACCCGGGTGTTCACCACCGAGGAGCGGACCTTGGCCAGCACCCCCTCGGGGAGCTCCGGGTGGGTGCGGTAGGTGTGCTCGGCCACCACCAGGCCCAGCACCGCGTCGCCCAGGAACTCGAGCCGCTCGTTGGAGGGCAGCCCTCCCTGCTCCGCGCACCACGACCGGTGGGCGAGGGCCTGGTCGAGCAGCGAGGGATCGGTGAACCGGTGACCGATCAGGTCGGACGTCTCAGGCCCCCTCGAGCTTGGTGTGGACGTAGTCCACCGCGTCGCGCACCGTCCGGAGGTCCTCGAGGTCCTCGTCGTCGATCCGGAAGCCGACCGAGCGCTCGCCCAGCTCCTCCTCCAGCCCCTCGACCAGCTCGATGAGGGCCAGCGAGTCGGCGTTGAGGTCCTCGGCGAAGGAGGAGGACTCGGTGATGGTGGACGGCTCGATCTCGAGGATGTCGGCGAGCAGGTCTCGGGTGAGCTCGAAGACCTGCTGGCGGTCGAGGGGACCCTTCTCCACGTGGGTCTCTGCGGGCACGGCGACTCCTGGTTTCGATGGACGGGCCTTCCGCACCCGCCGCGCAACCGGGACCCGGCGCCACCTGGGGACATCCGGCGGCTCGCAGCGTGTGCGGACCGGGCCGGTGGCCCGATCGGCAACAGATATGCTACCGGAAAGCCATTCACGGAGCGGAAACATTGCGGCAACCCCAGGGACCCATCGCCGACGTATACCGTTGACGTGACGATCCCCGAGCCACGGACCGTGACGGCTGCGCTGGACCCGGACCCCCGACCCTGGCCCTCCTACGACCCCGGCGCCTTCTACGACGAGCTGGTGGGCCCCGGTGGCGTGCCCCGTGAGGCGGCCGGGCCGCTCTGGCGCCACTTCCAGGCCCTCGGGCCGGAGGCCCTGGTGGAGCGCCAGGAGGCGGCGGACCGGGAGATCCGGGCGGTGGGGGTGACCTTCACCGTCTACGACGGCACCACCGGGGTGGACCGCCCCTGGCCCTTCGACATCATCCCCCGGGTCATCTCGTCGAAGGAGTGGCACCACATCGAGACGGGCCTGGTCCAGCGGCTGAACGCCCTCAACCTCTTCATCGACGACGTGTACCACGACCAGCGCTCGGTGAGCGCCGGGGTGGTCCCCTCCGAGCTGGTGGCCGGCTCCCCCAACTTCCGGCGCGAGTGCATGGGGGTCGACCCGCCGGGCGGCATCTGGGCCCACATCTGCGGCAGCGACCTGGTCCGCGACGCCGACGGCACCGTCTACGTGCTGGAGGACAACCTCCGGGTGCCCTCGGGGATGTCCTACCTGCTCGAGAACCGGATGGTCACCAAGCACGTGTTCCCCGAGATGTTCCGGCACTACAGCATCGAGCCGGTCGACCCCTACATCGGCCGCCTGGCCAACCTCCTGGCCTCGGTCTCCCCTGCCCCCGGCGACCCCACCATCGTGGTGATGACCCCCGGCATCCACAACTCGGCCTACTTCGAGCACGCCTTCCTGGCCCAGCAGCTGGGGGTCGAGCTGGTGGAGGGGAACGACCTGGTGGTCCTGGACGACGACTGCGTCTACGTCCAGACCATCGACGGGCTCCAGCGGGTCGACGTCATCTACCGCCGCATCGACGACCTGTTCCTCGACCCGGACGAGTTCCGGCCCGACTCCGCCCTCGGAGTGCGGGGTCTGATGCGGTCGTGGCGGGCGGGCCGGGTCGGGCTGGTCAACGCCCCGGGCGCCGGCGTGGCCGACGACAAGGGCGTCTACGCCTTCGTGCCCGACATCATCCGGTTCTTCCTCGACGAGGAGCCGATCCTCGACAACGTGCCCACCCTCCGGTGCAGCGACCCGGACTCGCGCCGCCACGTCCTGGAGAACCTGGGGCGCCTGGTGGTGAAGCCGGCCAACGAGTCCGGGGGCTACGGCATCACCGTCGGGACCCAGGCCAGCGCCGAGGAGCTGACCACGGTGGCCAAGGAGATCACCGACAACCCCCGGGGCTGGGTGGCCCAGCCGATCCTGGCGCTGTCGACCGCCCCCACCCTGTGCGACGGTGACGTGGCCCCCCGTCACGTCGACCTCCGGCCCTTCACCCTGATCGGCCCCGAGGGCGCCTACGTGACCCGGGGCGGCCTCACGCGGGTGGCCCGCAACGAAGGCTCGCTGATCGTCAACTCCTCCCAGGGCGGCGGCTCCAAGGACACCTGGGTGGTCGACACGTCCCTGGCCGTCCCGGGGGGCGGCGGGTGACCGGGGCCCCCACCGGGCGGTCCACCGCCACGCGCCCCGAGCGGGGCCGCGTCGAGCAAGTCGCCGGGCACGACGACCTCGGGCACGACGACCTCGGCCGCGACGACCTCGGCCGCGACGACCTCGGGCACGACGAGCACGACGAACACCAAGGCAAGGAGCGCACCATGCTGCTGGCACGGATGGCCGAGTCGGTCTACTGGGCGGGACGGTACCTGGAGCGGGCCGAGAGCACCGCCCGGATCGTCCAGGTCCACACCGACACCCACGTCGACCTGCCGGTCGGCGAGGACGTGGGCTGGGAGCCCCTCCTCACCATCGTGGGCGTCCACAGCGAGTTCGCCGCCCGCTCCTCCGCCGGGCCCCTGGGGGGCGACCCCGAGGTCCTCGAGGCCGACGTCATCGAGTTCGTCCTCCACCACGAGGACAACCCCGGCTCCATCCTCGCCTCACTGGCCGCCGCCCGGGCCAACCTCCGGACCGCGCGGCCGGTGGTGCCCCGCGAGGCGTGGGAGGTCTGCAACAACCTCTGGCTCTCCAGCGTCGACCACCTGGCCGAGGCGGCCACCCGGGAGGGGCGCGTCCAGTGGCTCCGGCGGGTGGTGGCAGGCTGTCAGCGGATCACCGGCATCCTCCTCGGGGCCATGAGCCGCGACGAGGCCATGTCCTTCCTCTGGGTCGGGCAGAACCTCGAGCGGGCCGACCTGACCACCCGGGTGCTCGACGTCCGGTCGGACAACCTGCACATGCAGCGCGGGGACGACCCCTACGACGTGGTCCACTGGATGGCCGTGCTCCGCTCGCTCGCCGCCTACCAGCCGTTCCGCCGGGCCATGCCCGCCCGCCCGCAAGGGGGCTCCACCCTGCGGTTCCTCCTCCAGGACGACCGGTTCCCCCGGGCGGTCAGCGCCTGCCTCAGCGAGGTGCGGAGCCACCTGAAGGAGCTCCCGCGGGCCGAGGAGGCCATCGACTCGTGCGCCGAGGCGTCGCTGCTGGTGGCCAGTGCCCCGATCCCGCGCCTGACCCTCGGGGGGCTCGGCGAGTTCCTCGACGAGGTGCAGATCGCCCTGGCCGACCTGCACCTGCGCATCGACCGGACCTGGTTCCACCCCACCATGGCCCGGTGGATGCCGGAGTCCGCCGCGTCGTGACCACGACCGCCACCGCCGAGCCGGTGGGCAGGGGGGACGGCCCGGGGGCCGGCGGTGACGGCTCGGTGGGCCCGCCGCCGGGCTATGCGCCGCTGCCCGGGCGCCCCGACGAGCTGGTGGGTCCCGACGGCACCGTCCGGACGCGCTGGAAACCGGTGGTCGGCGAGCTGTCCGGCCTGGAGCCCGCCGAGCTCCTCGCCCGGAGGAACGAGCTCGGCCGCCTCCTCCGCAACGAGGGCGCCACCTACACCGTCCACCGGGACGCCGACAGCCGCCGGCGGCCCTGGTCGCTCGACCCGTGCCCACTGGTGCTCGACCCGGCCGAGTGGGCGGCCCTGGAGACGGCGGTGGCCCAGCGGGTGGCCCTGCTCGACCTGCTGCTCACCGACCTCTACGGCCCCCGGCTCCTCCTCGAACGCGGCCTGGTGCCCCCGGAGCTGGTGCTCGGGAACCCGGCCTTCCTCCGGGCGTGCGACGGCATCACCGCCCCCGGACCCAACCAGCTGTTCACCACCGCCGTCGACGTGGTGCGCGACACCCACGGCGACTACCGGGCGGTCGGCGACCGGGCCCAGGCCCCGTCCGGGCTCGGCTACGCCCTCGTCAACCGGTCGATCCTGTCGCGGGTGCTCCCCACCCTCCACCTGGCCTCCGGGGTCGAGCGGCTGGCCGGCTTCTTCCGGTCGCTGCGGGCCGGCATCGCCGCGGTGGCCCCCGAGGGGGTCGACGAGCCGAGGGTGGTGATCCTCACGCCCGGGCCCCACACCGAGACCTACTTCGAGCACGCCTACCTGGCCGCCTACCTGGGCTACGCCCTGGTGGAGGGGCGCGACCTCGAGGTCCGCAACAACCGGGTGTGGGTGCGCTCGCTGGCCGGCCTGGACCCGGTGGACGTGGTGGTCCGCCGGGTCGACGACGCCTGGTGCGACCCCGTCGAGCTGCGCGCCGACTCGCTGCTGGGCGTCCCCGGCCTCATGGAGGTGGCCCGCCGAGGACGGGTCACCGTCCTCAACCCGGTGGGGGTGGCGGTGGTGGAGAGCCCGGCCATCACCGGCCTGCTCGAGACCCTGGCCCCCGCTCTGCTCGGCGAGGAGCTGGCCATCCGCGGCCCGGAGACCTGGTGGTGCGGGACCCCCGACGGGCTCAGCCACGTCCTCGCCCACCTGGGGGAGCTGGTGCTGATGCCCGTGCACCCGGTGCCCGGGGTGCGGACCGTCCTCGCCTCGACCCTGTCGGCCGCCGACCTCGAGGACCTGCGCCACCGCATCCGGGCACGGCCGGCAGCGTGGGTGGCCAAGGAGTACCTGGCCCCCTCGACCACCCCCACGGTCGGCGCCACCGGGGCGCTCGAGCCGCGCCCGGCGGTGCTGCGGACCTTCCTGGTCTCCGACGAGGGGCACGGCGCCGGCTCCAGCTACGGCTACTCGGTCCTGCCCGGCGGCCTCACCCGGGTGGGGGCCAGCCCCGACGCCACGGTGGTGTCGAGCCAGGGCGACGGCACCAGCAAGGACACCTGGGTGGTGTCGCCCGAGCCTGCCCTCCAGCAGAGCGCCTGGCTCCGGTCGGTGCCCTCGGAGCCGGCACCGGCCCCGGCCCACGACCTCGGCTGGGCCACCCCGCTCCCGAGCCGCGTGGCCGCCCAGCTGTTCATGATGGGACGGACGGCCGAGCACGCCGAGCTGGTCATCCGCCTGATCCGCACCGTGCTGGCCCGTCTCGACCAGCCCCTCGGCGGTGGCGGCGCCGGCGGCGCCGAGTCGCTCCGGGTGCTGATGGCCGCCCTCGGGACGGTGTCGGGGTTCGACCCCGTCTCGGAGCCGGAGGAGGACGGGCCGACCCCGCTGGACGGGGCGCCGGACGGTCTCCTCGGGTCGGTCGACGGGGTCGTCGGACCGGATGGCGCCACGGCGGCCTTCGGGGCGTCCGGGGACCGGGTGACCCCGGCGCCCGGGCCGGCCGACGGTGCGGACCCGCCGGGCGCCCCCCTGGCCGAGGTGCCGATCGACCGGCGGGCGATGGCCCTGGTGCTCGACGAGGGCGTGGACGGGAGCCTGGTCTCGACGCTGGTACTGCTCATCGACGCCGCCTACTCGGTCCGGGAGCAGCTCTCCGGCGACACCTGGCAGATCATCGGCGACGTGGAGGAGGAGCTGGCCCGCCTCCGGAACCGGCCGCCCACCCAGCTGGTCGGCCTCCAGGCCGGGCTCCAGCGCCTGCTCCAGTCGCTGCTGGCCCTCGCCGGCCTGCTGGCCGAGAACATGGAGCGCGACCCGGTCTGGCTCTTCCTGGACGCCGGCCGGCGCCTGGAGCGGGCCCAGTCCCTGGTGCGGCTCCTCCGGTCGGTCCTGGTCGAGCAGCGGGCCGGGGTGGTGGAGGACCTCCTGCTCGAGTCGCTGCTGACCACCTCGGAGAGCCTCATCATCTTCCGCCGCCGCACCGGTCCCACCATGCAGGTGGCCGGGGCGGTCGACCTCCTCGTCTACGACGCCCGCAACCCCCGGAGCGTCATCTTCCAGCTCGACCGCCTCCTCGGCCACCTGGCCGCCCTGCCCAAGCAGTCGTCGGCCCAGCGCCTGGCCACCGAGGAGCAGCTCGTCCTGGAGGCGACCACCCTGCTCCGCCTCACCGACGCCGACCGGCTGGCCGACGTGGACGCCCTCTCGTCGCGCCGGCCCGAGCTCGACTCGGTCCTGGGCCGGGTCGACGGGGTCCTGGGCGAGCTGCTCGACACCCTCCGGCGCACCTACTTCGCCCACGAGCGGCTCTCGGCGCTCGCCGAGCGGAATCTGGCCGGCGCCTCGGCGGACGGGGAGCCGTCGTGACCTACCAGGTGGTCCACCGCACCCGCTACCGGTACAACGGCCCGGTGTCTCGCTGTCGGAACGAGGCCCACCTCCGTCCCCGTGAGACCGACCGGCAGCAGTGCCTGGCCAACACCGTCGACGTCAGCCCGACACCGGTCAGTTGGACGGAGCGCACCGACTTCTTCGGCAACCCGGTGATCGCCTTCGCTGTCGACGGCCCGTTCGACGAGCTGGTCATCACGTCCACCAGCCAGGTGGCCGTCGAGGTCCGCGAGCCGCTGCCGGCCGTCGGGCCGACCTGGGAACTGGCCCGCGACGTGCTGGCCGGGGACCACTCACCCCTCATGCTCGACGCCCGGCAGTACTGCTTCGACTCACCGCTGGTGCCGTGCTCGTCGGCGGTGGCCGACTACGCCGCCCCGTCCTTCGGGCCCGGGCGCTCCCTGGTCGACGCCGTCGCCGAGCTGACCGCCCGGATCTTCGAGGACTTCGCCTACGACCCCGGCTTCACCACCGTCACCACCCCGCTGGCCGATGTGCTGGTCCACCGGCGCGGGGTCTGCCAGGACTTCGCCCACCTGGCCATCGCCTGCCTGCGCTCGGTCGGCCTCTCGGCCCGCTACGTCAGCGGCTACCTGGAGACCGCCCCGCCGCCGGGCGAGGACCGGCTCATCGGCGCCGACGCCTCCCACGCCTGGGCGGCCGTCTACGTCCCCGGGTGGGGCTGGCTGGACATCGACCCCACCAACGACCGGGTGGTCGGCTCCTCCTATGTGACCATCGCCTGGGGCCGCGACTACTCGGACGTCTCGCCCCTGAAGGGCATCGTCTTCGGCGGTGGCGACGCCCACACCCTCGAGGTGTCGGTGGACGTGAGCCGGCTGCACCCGCTGCCCGCCTGACCGCCTGCCCCGGAGGGGCGGCGCCGGTCCGGGCGGCACGGGAGGGAGCGGAGCGGTGGCCGGGAGGCCACCGGCGGCTCAGGGGACCAGGGCCCCCTCGATCCGGTCGACGCCCTCGGCCAGCGCCCGGCGGCCGGCCTCGTCCAGCACCGAGTAGGCGGGCAGCACCAGGGTGTCGGTGAGGGCCTCCGCCCGCTCGAGGGCCGCCACCTGCTCCGGGCCGACGACCGGGGCGTCGTCCTCGGACCAGCCGAACATGGCGATGTCGTTGGGCCGCTTGATGAAGTGGGCGGTCCGGGCGTCGAGCCCGGAGGCCCGAACGGCCAGGAGGTGGGCGCTGCCCCGGAACTCGCGCAGGATGGCGGTCAGCTGCATGGCCCGCCCGGGCAGGTCCTCGACCAGGCCCTCGGCGTGGAAGCCGGCGAACAGCGTCAGCCCCACCGAGTCGGCGGCGTCGTTGACCGCCCCGGCGGCCGCGCAGAACTCCTCGAGGCCGGGGAGCTCGGAGAAGCGGGCCCGGCCCAGGTCGGCGGCGCAGGCCCAGTGCACCCGGGCGGCCTCCCTCGGCGACAGGATCGCCCGTCCCTCGTTCCACAGCAGTGCCACCACCGCCGGATTGAAGTAGCCGAAGGCGCCGGCCACCACCTCGGGCTCCACGTCGCCGAGCACCCCGCCCCGCCCGAGGACGTAGAAGTGGAAGGTGTCGAGGCCGAGCGCCTCCCCCACCGCCACCGTCTCGGCATCGAAGTAGTAGGCCCACCCGAGATCGCGGATCTTGGGGCAGACGGTGGCGACGAGCTCCTCGGGGGTCATGGGGGCAGCGTACGCGGACGGGGCGGTGCCCGCCCGCCCGGGCGACCTACGCTCCGTGCCATGCGCATCCTGATCACCGGTGCCGGACGGGCCATCGGCGCCGCCACCGCCACCGAGCTGACCCGGGCCGGCCATCAGGTGGTGGCCACCGCCCGCGACGTCTCGCTCCTCGACGCCCTCGACGTCGACCTGCGCCTGCCGCTCGACGTCACCGACGACCGCTCGGTGGCCGCCGCCCTGGAGGCGGCCGGGGAGCTCGACGCCGTGGTGAACAACGCCGCCGTCTCCGGGAAGGGGCCGCTGGAGGACTACCCCCTCGACCGCCTGCGGGCCATGTACGAGACCAACACCATCGGTCCGCTGCGGGTGGTCCAGGGGGTGGCGGCGGGATGGCGGGCGCGCGGTAGCGGCGTCATCGTCAACGTCAGCTCGATCCAGGGCCGGGTGGCCACGCCCCTGGAGGGGCCGTACTCGTCCTCCAAGTTCGCCCTCGAGTCGCTGTCGGAGACCCTCCGGTACGAGCTGGGCCACTTCGGGATCCGGGTGGTGCTCGTCGAGCCGGGCTACACCGGCCCGGGCATGAAGCCGGTCGACGACCACCCGGGTGACCCGGCCTACGCCGAGCTGTGGGCGCAGTGGC
>Ga0182013_10008777_pt1 | contig 10814 bp, 8 predicted proteins | sample 612S2MmetaG_FD_120487 | JGI IMG/M metagenome (GOLD analysis project Ga0182013, IMG submission 120487) | Permafrost microbial communities from Stordalen Mire, Sweden - 612S2M metaG | ecosystem: Environmental > Terrestrial > Soil > Wetlands > Permafrost | place: Sweden: Stordalen | collected...
AGGCAGGGACAAGATGCGGGTGCAGCTAATCGTGCCCGAATCGGCCATTCGCCTGGCGGAAAACCATGTAATTGGCTTTGCCCTTACGGAGTACGTCGCCGTATCCGGGTCTGAGCGCGTGGCCCTCACGATGCGCGTGGATAAACCATGACCATCAACAGCCGGTGCGGGGCGGCCTGCATCGGCTTTCTCACCGATAGGAACTGCAACTTTCGCGGTGTTGGCGGCGCTGTTGTTCCCTGTGGGCCCAAGCTAACTCTGAGCCCCCCGCAAACAGCAGTGACAAAATTCGAATCCATCGCCATCTTTTGTCGGGGTCTTTAATGAGCTCGCCCACGACGAGCGGAGCCAGCAGCCCTCCGAGCCTCATAATGTGTGCGGCTGGGTATCCGCCGGCGGCACCAACAGATGTCTGGGCGTGCTGAAAGCATTGCCGGTCGGGCATTTCCGGAGAGAGGGAAGGCGAATACGGTTGTATAGGTTGCTGTTCCATTCGCGCATAGGTTACGGAGGGCAGAAGGTTCGGTCAAGAGAAGAAAGCGCGCCGAATCCCTTTCCACCAGCAGAAGAAAAGGGGCGACATTTCTGTCACCCCTGACGTGTCATGCGACGGCTTCGCATAACCCCGAGTCAAGGCGGCGCGCGGCGGCATGGTATTTCGCGTCTATCTCAATTCCGATGTAGGAGCGCCCTAAGCTCTTGGCTGCAACCAGCGTGGAGCCGGAGCCTGTAAATGGGTCGAGGACTGTGCCGCCCACGGGTGAATAGCTCTCGATGAAAGGACGCAGAATAGAAGTCGGCTTTTGCGTGGGATGAAGCTTGTTTCCGGTGTTCTCAGACCAGGCGATAACGTCGCTAAGCGGGTTGGATGCTCGTGGATTTCCTTTCGCCAGCAGATAAGCGCATTCGTGCTGGCAGCGGACGTGACCCACCGATGATGCGTAGGGCTTGGAAAACGCGAAGTGACCTACCGGGCGGAACCCGGCAGCCCTGAAGGCTTGCATAAAACGGTCGGCGTGTGGCCACCCGTAAAACGTCAGGCAGAAGCCGTCAGCAGCAAGGACGCGGTACATTTCCGCAAAAGCGGGCTTGAGCCATGCTGCATTGTCGTCATTGCTCATACTGCGGCCGTCACGCGGTTTGTAGCCAACAAGGTAAGGCGGGTCCGTGAGGATGAAATCGACGCTGCTGTCAGGAAGCATCGGAAGGGTCTTTACGCAGTCGCCGTGCAGAATGGTATTGCGGAGGGTTGTCATAGTAGGGTTCTTTCAAAAAGGGATTGATACGGAGAAGTTTTAGGGGCGGCCTTGCGACCGCCCCGTCGGAGGCCTATTTGGCGTCCTTCTTGGGCATCGGACGCTTGTAAGTAAGCGTGTAGCCCTTCTCGGCGCCGGTTTTGGTCAGCGTGTAGTAGCCGGAGGCGAAGCTCGGTTCCTCGAAGCTGACCGAGATGTAATGTCCCCGGTCGTCCCCGCGCTCCCATGCCACGCCGATTTCCTTGCCGCCGGACAGAACGGTGAAGTCGGGGTGATTGTCCTTCTGCTTGTCTGCGTTGCGCTCAAAGGTGGCATTTGCCTTGATGGCGAGGGTGTCGAGCTTGCCGGTGAATCCGGTCTCCGTAGCGGTAAAACTGCCGATGATTAATGCTGACTTTCTCATAACTTTCTCCTTTGGTTGTTTGAAGCCGCCTTATGCAGCTTCTTGACGGCGAACGTTGGGCGCGCGGATAAGCGATCAAGTCATAGGATTTTGTTTTCGCGATGAATGCGCGCTCTATAGCGCAGAGGAAAATCCGTCATTGACTTGTGAGAGACGCGTGCATAGTCGCCGGAATACAAAGAAGCGGGCATAAGAAGCGGCGGAATGCCAAAGGAGAGAGGCTGGGGTCAGCGGTTTGAATGGCTGTTCAAGACGCGCGGGAAACACGGCGGGGGGTAGCCGCATTGGGAGAGCAAGCCAACGAACATCCGGACAGAAGCACCTTACTGCGCGCGGCTCGAATCCTTCCGAGCTCTTATCGTCGCACGGTGGGTCAAACGAGTGAATTCGAGGCGGATAACCGCAGGTCCAGAAGACTTGGCCGGGTTTTCTTGGGAGTAGTCGGTGGTGAGTGCGGCTCCGATGCGTCTGCCGATTTTGAGACTTCTTCGATGACAGAGGCCTCAAAAAGGTCGGGAATCACTCCTTTGGGGGTTGGATGACTGGATTCCTCGAAGTTCGTGGGAGCGTCTTCGATGCCGTGCCGCCGCAAGGACTCGCCCATGACACGAATCAGCTTCGCCGCCGCGCCCAGGAATGCGGGGGATTCCGACGACACCTTTCCATCGCCATGCTCGGCCTCGAATCGCCGCTGCACCGGCATGATGTCGCGCAGACCGGCAACGGCTTCCCGGACAGCCGGTTCAGCGAGCACCTCAGCCTTCACCGCATTGAGCTTATTGAATTGCGCCTCCTGTTCGGGAGTCGGGTTCTCGATAGTGAGATTCCCGAATGTCAGAGGATGTGTTGGCATGGTTTACTCGTAGTGGATGGTTGGACGCCGAGCCTGAGCCCACAGTCTAGGGTGGGGATAGGCATGTGAACAGTGAATTATTTATGACAAGAGGGCTCGTACGCGGCACGACCACGACGGGCTTTTGATGCTATATCAATGCCTTATCTCCATAATAACTGCGTATTAAACCTGGTTTTTCTAATGCATCTGGTCGCACTCGTATTGGAAGTTAACGGGAAAATTTCCGCTGAATCTCACGGCGTTTTTCACTATACAGCTCTGACCGGCGGCAATCCCCTCGCATGTCACGTCAGTGAAAAATTGGGAGTTGCCCTGATCCAGAAATTTGAGATGCGTTTTCAGATGGGTAATGTCGAAGGATGAATCGTTGTAGAAAACGGCGTCATGCCAGATGAATCCTGGGCCAATGTGAGTCCGCAATCGCACGGTCGTAAGCTCGGCGAATAATCGAGGCCGTTCGCGGCGCAGATTGGCGAAATCCGAAGTTTTTCTCACATCCGACAGATTGTTGAAGCCATGCTGGTACGCCCGCCTTAGCCATTTTGCCGAGTCGTCGGGTGAATCAACCAGGCTCATCAGCTTCGCGTAACGGTACGAAAACAATGCGTCATCGCGCCATCTGGGCAAGGCGACCGTGGCCGCACGAACTGCTTCGCCATAGCGCCCCGAAAAGGCCAACGCACGAGAGATCTCGACATGGCCGTAGCCGGTTGCGTCCTGGGGGTTGAGTGCAAGGTACGTCCTGCTGAGGACAAGCGCATAGGGAGCCGAAGCGGTCGGCCCGTTGGAGTACATGCCCGAGCTTTCGAGATTGGCCGCCTGCAGAGCAAGATCCGTAGCCTTGCTTATGAGGAACTGACGATAGGGATCATAGAGTCGGCGCGCTGGAACCAATTCTGCCGCATGCACGCATAGCTTCGCGCGTTGCACGGATGTTGCAGCGGATGTGTCTTTCTCGCTCCCCTGTATGGCGGAGAAATAGATTGCGAACGGGTTTCGAGGTTGACGGCTCGCCCATTGGCTTGGCGATTCGGCGCGATCGAGGTCGAAATCCACCTCGCCCGTTTGCCAGTGCTTCCGGTCCATCAGCTTCCTGGATTGCAACGCCGCTGATCCGAGGACCGCGTTTGTCTTATCGGTAAGGCGCTGCTTGGCGGTTTGGGCGGCCGCTTGCCGTTCGCGACTTATAGTCCAACCTTGTTTGAGGGCCGACCAGACAGCGCCTACAACAATATCTTCTAAAATGTCACTGCCGGTGCGCTCCTCATTGTCATCATTGAACCCGCTCTTTAAGCCGTCTATGGCAGCCTGGACGGCCCCCTTCTTAGTCTGCTCAATGGCACGTTGCTCTATGACTCCGAGTTCTGCAAGATAAGCTTCGTTTGCATCAATAAGCGAAAGGCTGTCGTCGTAGGCACTCAGCAAGCCAGGATCGAGGCGGTTGGCCAGTATCGTATGTCTGACGGTTAAAAGGATCTGTCTGCGATGCTCCAACTCCGCGACAAACGCTTTTGGGCTATCGGCGCTCGGCCATGTCAGGTAGTTTTCCTCCAGCATGTTGAGTAAGAACAACTCTTCATCGACATTTCCCGCTGTCCTAATCGACAATGGGGCATCGGCTCCATCCCTCGCAGTGTAGCGGGTAGCAGCGGTGGCCCTTTTCGGCATGAGGCTGAACCCGCAAAGCGCCAGAACGGCCACGCTGAGACGAAATCGGACACAGACGCTGCGACGCAGAAACATATCCCACCCTTCTGGAAAAGCCGCAATCGCCGTGCGGAAGGAAGCATCACGGCCTTTCTGAAGGGTAACTCTTAGTGGATTATTTTGCCCAAGTACTTATCAGAACCTAGCCGGAACTCCGAAGTTTCGGAGCCTTCCTTCCACGCCTGCCGAAACCTGCAGGAAGGAATAAATGAGAAACGTTACTACGGTGCAATGACCGCGTTGCAGCGGTTAAGAGTGGTTCCAGGACAAGAACCGCCGGCAAACCGCTGACCGAACGTGCTTGGGCTCTGCTCCTTCTCCATCTGAGGGTCGTCCGGCGCTACCTGGCGTTCGTTTTTGTCGAGGTCGAGAGCGGCGTTAAGCTGCGCCTGTTTGACAAGCAGTTCCTTGAGGCGCTGCTCGTGTTCGAATGGCCGGTCGAGGTGCTCCTTGTATTCCGCGAGGGCCTTCTCCTGCCGCTGGATTTCGCGTTGCTCCTCACCTGCCCTACGGTCAAGAGACCGTATGGCGTGCTCGATGCTCTGTATGGTGCCCAGGGGATTTTCGGGGTTGAGCTGCGCGCGGTAGGTAAGAGCGCCACGCACTAAAAGGTCTGGGTCATTGTCAACGCCAAGGGCGTGTCCGCGACTCAGGATTTCAAACCCTTTGAATTTCCCGCGCACTTGGGCGGTCCCATCGTTGCGCCAGGATAGGACGACTTCATTGAGCGCTTTGGCCGCTTCCTCGCGCGCTCCCTTGCCGCAGAAGGTGCGGTTGCCGACGGTCATGCTGAATTCATTACTGTCATTGGCATCGCGCGTGGCGATGTCGGCCGCGATGCGCTCGGCGGTTTCCTTCGAGCGGCGGATATGGTCGGGGAGGTTTCTGACCTGGAAGCGGATATTGTGCTGCTGGTTGACGTGCGATGCACGCAGCAGGCGTCGCGAAAGCCGTACCGACCCGACACCGGCTGAGCCTAGCGGTTCGTTAAACGGGGTTATTTATCTGATATTGTCAATCGCTTAGAATACACAGAGCCGGTGGCATGACATGACGACTTAAAAAGGATGTGGTCGCACGCGGAACGATTGTCACAAATATTTAACTTTTCCCAAGCGTCTAACCAAGTTAAGCTTCGCCTAGGTAACAAACAACTGAAGCGAGAGTTTTATGAAGACAACTGTAGATGGAATTAACGGGCCCGTGGAGGTAGATGACCCGCTCGGGTCAGCTACCGGAGCTGCCGGAAACGCTGCCAATCAAGTATGGCGCACGGTGCAGGCATGGAAGGGCAGAGAGGCACCATCAGATATTAGTTACGAAGTGCAGAAGCACATAGCCGAGAAGGTGAAAGGGGCCCTAGGAGCGAAGGATAAGCCGGCCATAGGCCGCTTCACCGAAGCTGAACAGGTTCGGACCCCCACCAGGGGTCCGCGTGAGCAGGGTTAGCCTGCACCGAAACGAGCGGTGAATAGTTGGCGATAAAGCATCGACGAAATCAGTTACTTTCCAATCGATGTGACGCTATGTATTTCGTCTAAAAAACCAGGTTTTTCTTGTTACGGGGCTCACTTCTTGCTTGGTGCCACAGCGAGGGCAGAAATTTACTTCAGGCGTCAGAATATTTCCACATTTGCTGCAAACGCATGCTGCTTCAACGGGCGTTGGCGGAGGCACGGAGTCAAGGGCCCATCCGCACTTCGGGCACGTGGGATATTTGGCGTTAACCTCCGTGTGGCAGATAGGGTTAGGGCACGTTATGCGTAATCCGCCCTCATGCTCACCAATGGGGTCGTGTGCGTACTGGCCATTGAGGATCTTTCCGTAGTCTGCCGATTGGCTATATTCGTGGAGTTGCTTCATCCGAACAGGAACATAAGGGTGAGTACTCTCGGAGCTTCCGAGGATCGAGACTACACGAACAATCCTACTGACCTCCTGGTGCGCCCCCGATTGAGACATAGCGGACTCAATGTCAAGTTCATCCTCAAACCCTGCAACTTTACCAGCTAGCTTTCCGAGTGCCATCAACCCAGGTTCAACAGCCTGTAAGCACAAAAGACCTGCACGGTCGCATGTAAGTTCCGCGCGGCGGTACCATTCCCAGAAAGCTAGCAATAGTGGAACACGGATATAGCCGATGCCAGGAACGGGAATGAGGGAAGCGGCAATGTCCCAATATTGGATAAGGAGAGCTCCAAGCTGCCTATAGAGACCGTGGCCAGACTTGATGTGTCCCAGCTCATGGCCGATTACGAAGCTCAACTCGTCTCCAGTCATACCCTCAACAAGCGAAGAATGAAGAACCAAATAAGTATGGCGATGGCCTACGGTATAAGCGTTCATAAACGGACTGTTAGTGACATACACATCGGGAACCGGACAAGACAGAATTGCGGAGCAGCGTACGACCAGCCTGTGCAGTGAAGCAAAACACTTCGTATTGGCGCGAATCATCTGCTGGTTGTTTTCGACAAACGTCACTCCTTCCGTGAAATTCTTCTGCAGGTAAATAAGGAGTGTTGATGCTCCTGGCACCTTTTTGAGCGCAGCGAGCGCCTCCTCGTCCCCAGGGTAGACAAAGGAGCTATATGAAATATCTGGAAACATTAATTGGGCAGGAGAAAACACCCGGCAATTGTCGATTTCAGCAGCGCGTGACATGCGGCGCATTATAGCACTGGGCTTAATGCAAAACATTACTCCCGCTCTACCTTCCATTTTTGTCAAATTACGGCTTCCTCCCCTCCGAGAACCGCACGGACTAAGCTTCCAATTACCTTTGTTCGGCGGGATTTCGAGTTGCGATAGCGTGATAATTCGAGTTCGCCGTTGTAGAAGCGCCCCAGCATCTTCGCGGCGAAAAGTGGGGCATCTGAGCCGGTGAACAGGTCGAGTACCGCACCCTGCGGGAATAAGAAGGTCGACAAGCGGTCGGAGCACTGAGAGAAGTTTCGGCGGGCGCAGCCGGTTGCCGAATCGTTCACTGAATATCGGCGGAAAGGATTTACAGCGCCATCTCGGTTCCTCGGTCGGCGGATACACGGGCTGCGAAGGTAGACGGAGCTTGTTCTTTGTCGCTCTGCGGGTCATCGGGGGCTACCTGGCGCTCGTTCTTATCTAGGTCGAGAGCGGAGTTAACCTGTGCCTGTTTAACTAGCAGTTCCTTGAGGCGCTGTTCGTGCTCGAAAGGCCGGTCGAGCTGCTCCTTATAGTCCGCTAGGGCCTTTTCCTGCCGCTGGATTTCTTGCCGTTCTTCATCTGCCCTGCGGTCAAGGGAGCGGATAGTGTGCTCGATGCTCTGAATCGTTCCGAGAGGGTTTTCCGGGTTGAGCTGCGCCCGGTAGGTTAAAGCGCCTCGGACATAAACCTCGGGGTCATTGTCACCGCCAAAGGCGTGCCCGCGACTGAGGATTTCGAATCCTTTGAATTTCCCGCGCACTTGGGTCGTCTGGTCATTCGCCCATGACAGGATGACTTCATTGAGCGCTTTGGCCGCTTCCTCGCGGGCTCCTTTGCCCGCAAAGGTGCGGTTGCCGACGGTCATGGTGAATTCATCACTTTCATTGGCGTCACGGGTTGCGATATCAGCCGCGATGCGCTCAGCGGTTTCCTTCGAGCGGCGGATATGGTCGGGGAGGTTTCTGACCTGGAAGCGGATATTGTGCTGCTGGTTGACGTGCGATGCACGCAGCTGGTCGAGCTTGCGGATTTCGGTATCGACCTTCACCTTTTCCATCACGTCCGGATTGCCCGAAGCGATGGCCTTGATTTCGGCGTAGGTGAGAGCGCCGCCCTCTAAGTCTTCGGCCTGGCGCACGGTGACGCTGCCGTTCATCACCTGCTGTATAAACCTGGCCTTGGTCTCCAACGTCTGCCACATATAGGCATCGAACGAGCCTTCGGTAACGTAGCGATAAATATCGACCGTTTCATTCTCATTTCCCTGCCTCAAGACTCGTCCGTCGCGCTGTTCGATGTCGCGCGGTCTCCACGGGGCGTCGAGATGATGAAGGGCCTTGAGGCGCTTCTGCACGTTGGTTCCAGCACCCATCTTTTCCGTGGAGCCGAGAAGTATCCGGACTTTCCCGGCATTCACTGCGTCAAAAAGGGTTTTCTTCTGCGCGTCGGTGTCGGCATCATGGATATAGGCGATTTCCTTGGGCGGTACGCCTTTCGCAATCAGCTTGTCGCGGATGTCGTCATAGACATTGAAGCGGTCGGGATGCGGTGTCGATAGGTCGCAGAAAACAAGCTGGGTAAGGCGTTTGTCCTTCGTGGTCTCCCACGTATTGAAGATGCGGCTTACGGCTCGGGAAATCTTTGTATCGGCATCGATTTCGACATTGCCTCCCACGAGACGCATATCAAGCGCGGCTTTTCTGCCGTCCCCGGTGATTTTCAGCATGTTGTCCACGCGCGGGTCAACTCCGCCGCTCCTGAGCCGCTGCGCACGCTCGACCAGGGTGCCGACGAAGGCCTTAAGCTGCGGGGACGCGGCAGCGGCGACGACATGAGGCTTGCCTCCTTCAATGTCGGGCCGGGGCAGCTTCAGCATGTCGGCGGTCTGCACGTCGGCGAACGAGCGGAACATCGACAGCAGCTCGGGCAGGTTCACAAATTTCGCAAACCGCGTATGCATCCGGTAGCCCGAGCCGTCCGGTGCCAGTTCGAGCATCGTCACCGGCTCGCCGAAGTTCGCGGCCCAGGCATCGAAATGCTCGACGCCGGCGGCTTTAAGCATCTCCGGTGCGAGGTAGCGCTGCAGCGTGTACATCTCGGCCATGGTGTTGGATATCGGAGTGCCGGTGGCAAACACCACGCCGCGCCCGCCGTTGCGCTCGCGCAGATATCCGGTCTTGATAAACATATCGAGCGCGCGATTGCTCTCGGCGTTGGGCAGGCCGGCGATGCGGTTCATCTTGGTGACGAAGCCCAGATTCTTGTAAAGGTCTGACTCATCGACAAAAATCTGGTCTACTCCCAGCTCCTCAAAGGTCAGCGTATTGTCCTTGTTCTCGCGGTCGGCGCGCTCCTTGAGCTTGGTGGTCAGGCGCTTTTTCGCTTTCTCCAGTTCCTTGACGATGCGGCGGTTGTCTCCCTTCTCCGCTTTGGCCTCGTAAATCGCTTCTTCAAGCTGGGCGAGCTGCTTATCGATGAAACGCTGGAACAGCGCGTCGGATACGGGGAGTAGCTCAAAGGATTTGTGCGAGACGATCACCGCGTCGTAATTGCCTGTGGCGATACGTGCCATCGCTTTCTGGCGGTTTCCGGCGCTGAAGTAGTCCTTTCCCGCCACAAAGATGTTGGCGTGCGGATAGAGTGCCAGGAACGCTGTGCCCCACTGGTCCACAAGATGGTTGGGAACGACAATCATGGGCTTGGTCGCAAGCCCCAGCCGCCGCATCTCCATCGCGGCGGCCGTGATTTCCCAGGTTTTCCCGGCACCTACCGTGTGCGCCAGGAGCGTGCTGCCGCTCTGAAGCATCCGCCACACCGCATCCTTCTGGTGTTTATCCAGGTCGCCTTCGCGTAAGACATGTTTGTTCATGCCGGGGAAGGTGAGGTGGGAGCCGTCGAAGGTGCGCAGGCGGATGTTGTTGAACGTGTCGTTGTAATAGCGGGCCAGGCGTTGTGCCCGGTCTTCGTCCTTCCAGACCCATTCGCTGAATTTTTCCTTCAGTTGCTGCTGCTTCTCACGCGCTGCCGGGGTCTCCTGTTGATTAATGACGCGCGTGTCCTTGTCGAGCTGGTCATAGACGGTGGGCGTGCGTCCGTTGAGCGCGTCCTCGATGAGTTCCGATGCCTTCATCCGGCTGGTGCCGTGCGTCGTAGTGTTGGCGACGCCCGATTTGGCATAGCTGTCGAGCGCCACGGTCCAGGTAGCGATTGCGCCGCTGTGGCTGACAGTTACCGCGCTCTTAGGAACGGACAAAAGCTCAGAGATGAAATCCTGTACGTCGCTCGCGGGAATCCAGGATGCGCCGAGGCGGGCGCTGATATCTCCCGGCAGGAGGTCCGGGGGCTGCACGGCCTTGAGGGCCACGACGTTGCGCTCATATCCGCGCTCCAAGCTGGCGGCGGCTTCTGCGGCCTTAAGCTTGGCGCGCACATCGCCGCTTAAATAGCGGTCGGCGGTTTCCCATTCACCGCCCTCGGGATTGCGATAGATGAGGTCATCGAGCTCGTGCTGGAGCTGCCTTTCCGTGCGGCCCGTGAGCGCACACATGCGCGGCCAGTGAATCGTGCCGGTCTCGTTCAAGGCGATGGCAAGAGCCTCGGCGGCGGTCTCGACGTGGCTAGCGGGCGTGTAGCGCTCCAGCGTGCGCCGCTCGAATATCGCGGTCTTGCGCGCGCGCCTCGTCTCCGGGTCGTAGTTTTCAAGCGAAAGCAGGAGAGGGTGGTCCGGGTCACCGGCAAAAGCACGGATGGTGTCGCGCGAGGAGAGGGGGCCGTGCCGGTAGACGAAGGCGTCGTACATCCGGTTCAGCAGCCGCCGCCCTTCGGCAATCTCATGCTCGGGGGCGTCATCAAGCTGGGTCTTAAAGACAAACCGGACGGCATCGCGCACCGCCATCATGCCGCGCACCCG
>Ga0182013_10008778_pt1 | contig 10814 bp, 8 predicted proteins | sample 612S2MmetaG_FD_120487 | JGI IMG/M metagenome (GOLD analysis project Ga0182013, IMG submission 120487) | Permafrost microbial communities from Stordalen Mire, Sweden - 612S2M metaG | ecosystem: Environmental > Terrestrial > Soil > Wetlands > Permafrost | place: Sweden: Stordalen | collected...
GGGTTTCCCTCTAAGAACGCAATGAGTCCCAACTCGCCGGCGGCCCTGGTCATGGCGCGGTCGTCTCCCAAATTCTTTGCAATTCCCTGAGCTTCGAGCCAATCCCGTTTTGCAGCGCGATGGTCGATTTCGATGTCGGTGTAGCCCTTTGCAATCAGGCACCACAGGCGCAGTTTGGCGTCGCCGAGCACGATCGGGTGCCGAAGCTGTTCATCGATAAAACGCGACAGCTCTACAAAGGACAACGTTTCGGCTTCTGATCGGAAGCGCCCCACCTTCGCGAAAAGTTCATTCCGCGCATCGCCTCTGTCGGCGAATAAACTCTCCGCTCTTGCAAATAGCGGGGCTGCCTTCGGCCCGTTATTCAGCCAATACAGGCGATCGGCTTCCCCCAACAACGAGACCGGGTCTGTCGACTTTTCAGTTTGATCCACGCCGATCGAGAGTGCTCCATTACGATCGTCGAGCGCCTGATTGTGTCGGTGCCTCACGTAGGCATAGGACAGGCATAGAAGGGCGAGCGTCAGAACGAACGCGGTCGCCAGCCCCGCCATTTGCAAACGAAATCTGCCCGAGCGAAACACACGTCTGCGGTTCCACCGCACAAACTTGAATTAAGAGCGACGAGGTGGCGGCGTCCGAGATTTCTTGCACTTTTGTTTGACCCAGTTGCTGGGACCGGCAGTACAGACTGTGGCCGGGAGCAACTGAGTCCGGTGTTTGTCTATACAACCCAGCTAGCGACAGTTTGTTGCGTAGAAAATGTTGCGGCGCGGTAAGAAGTTGGCCGGCCAAGACTACTTTTCCTGTCACACACTCCGGTTTCAGCTCCATATATAGGTATAGGAGGCAGTCTGGAATCGGTGCTGTGGGCGTCTGGGCGGGCCTAGAACGCCTGATGACCTCAGTTCCAGAACACGGTTGTATGAGTGAAACCGACAATTTCCGCAAGCGTCGTACTTTCTGCTGGAGCAAGGAAGCAAGAGGACTGGTTCGAGACTACAAGGCACGAGGCAGCAGTATTCTGGGGCACAACGAACCGGACTGGCGAATGCTGATCACAACGCTGACCGAGCTCTCTGGGAATCCGCGCGACGCTTGCTTGCGGTTCGTGCGCCAGTTCGGTATCGCTCGAAAACGCAGCTATCGTGAATGGACGAAACGGGAGCAACAGCGACTTCTTGACCTGATTACTGCGCTCCCGGTGGAGGAGGCTGCAAGAATCCTGAACCGGCCTCCAGGCTCGGTTCGTTCGATGCTGCACCGTCTCGGTATCGGCGGGAGAACAGGCCGTGAATGGTTTACAAGATACTCATTGTCTCGAGCATTGCACACTCGTCCCGACGAAATACAGAAATGGATCGACCTCGGTTGGCTTAGGTCCCGAGCATTGACCACTGACGGCGTACAGGCGTATGTCATCTACCCCGATGATTTCTGTGAGTTTGTAAAACAGCATGGGCGCTCCGTGGTGGGCCGCCGTCTCACCTATGACACACTTTGGTTTGTGCAGAATTATGTGTTTCCGCCCAGCCATGCAGAACTCCTGTCGGTTCGAGGAACGTACAACAAACAATCAGCGAAGGCGGAGATTGATCCGACCGGGATGAGCAGCAGAGAGCGCCCGCCAATCTCCCGGCTCGGGGGATCAACGCAAGAGTAAGCTCCAGGAGATCGCTCACCTGACCGGTGGCAAGGTCATCGCCGAACCCTTCACCATCCAGCTGAGAAATATTTTGCTTTCCGACTTGGATCGGGCCAGGAAAAGTATCGTCGACAAGAATCAGACGCTGGTCGAAGGCGAGGCAAAATGCGACTAACTCTGCCTGACCGAGCCGCGCGTTGCCCGCTCCAATACTCACGTTCTACCGGTTGAATCATCTGATGGTGCAGAGACGCGAAGTGAGACATCTCTATTTCCGAAGACCGCCATCCGACTCAATGAACTGCGCGTCACAGCACCACTCAAACTCTAATGCCTCGTTAGGGTGGCGAGCACCCCATTCAATGAATCCTGCCATGCATGGGCGATCATTCCAGGACGAATGCTTCGGCACCGATAGGCCAGAATCCCGAACCTGGTTCCGTACGGAGCGATCAGAATCATCATCCGGAATCCCTGATACGCGTAAGCCCGCCGAATGTCGCAGCAGAAACGAGAATACCGACGGAAGCGCTCTTAGTAAGAGCCATGAACTGCTGTTGCGGGTAACCTCGAAAGATTGTCTCCTCGCAAATGCCGCGGTAATTGAGAGCGCGATCCATACTGTCAGTTCGAGACCTCGCTGAGGGAGCATGGACACATTGCGACCCAGCGCTGCGACGCGTAGAAGCCAGCCGAATATCCAAAGGAGGATCGCCGCAACGATCCAGAGGCCAACGGGATTCCAATATCCAGCAGCACTTGGCTGAAGGATACGCCAATGATCTCCGAGAACGATGAGGACGGACGCGCCACTACCAGAACGAACAAGAGCCATTCATAGACAAGAGTCTCCAGATAAAAGCGAACACGGTTTGGATTTGCCGCTACGCTCAATTGATCCGCGGAAATCTTATGCCAGAACGACCAACCGCCGACACGGCCAGCACCAAAATCGTGTGGATTGGGCTAGCGACTTGGGGATAGGGGTCTTATGCGGACTGAGTCAAAGCAGAGTCCCGATGGTTACCTCGTCTCGCACTGCGATGGAAAGTGACCGATGCGAGGACCCGCGGTTAGCTCTGCGGGCCCTCGTTGATTTGAGACTTCATCCCTTCGACCTTCTGGCCGGAGGCACGGGCGACGTGAGCTCAGTCAATGTGCCGGTGCAGCCAGTATGCTCTTGAGCGAATCCATTGCCTTTTGAGCTTCCGCAAGCTGGGCCCTGGCTTGATCCAGCGCTTCTTTTGGCAGGAGCGCCTGCGTCCCGCCCTTCTGCCCCGGTTGCGACGACTGTCCCTGGGACGTTCCAGACTGGTTTGTTCCAAACAAGGAGACCAGCGCTTCATTGAGCGATGGTTCCATTACGACTTTGTCGCCGGTTGCCACGATCACCCGTTTCAGTTGCGGGAAATTCGTTCCCTCGGCCTTGAGATAGAGCGGCACCACATAAAGAAAAGAATTCTCAATCGGAATGACAACCAGCTTCCCGCGAATCACTCCGGAGCCCTTTTGATCCCACAGCGTGAGCTGTTGAGAAATCAGGGTGCTCTGATCGATCATCGCGCTAATCTGGTTCGGTCCGTAGATCAGCTTTTCTTTCGGGAGTTCATAGAACAGCATTCTTCCGTAGTCGGGGAAATCGCAGCGGGCGGCCAGCCAAGCTATCATATTATCCCGGTTTTGAGGGGTGAAGGGAGTCAGGATGAGGTACTCAAGCTGGTCGCTGCCAGGCAACTTCATGAGGATGTAATAAGGCTCCATGGAGTTGACTGCGCCATCGTATTTCTCTTTCGGCGCAACCCAGAGGTCTTCGCGATTGTAGAAGACCTGTGGATCGGTCATGTGGAAGGTCTCGTATTGATTCGCTTGAATGGCGAACAGATCCTCGGGGTACCGTAGATGGCTCTTAATATCCGCCGACAGTTCAGCCAGATCCTTGAATACGCCCGGGAAGGCGCGCCGATAGGCTGCAAGCACGGGATCGTTCGGATCCATGATGTAGAACGAGACGGTTCCGTCGAACATGTCGACGACGGCCTTGACCGAGTTGCGAATGTAATTGATGCCGGGGGCCGCGCCAGTGGCCTGCGGCTGCGAATACGGGAAATGGTCCGAGGTGGTATAGGCGTCTTGAATCCAATATTGCTTGCCTTCGCTCACCACGGCGTACGGGTCCCTATCGAGAAGCAAGAAGGGCGCCACTTGTGAAATACGCTCCTGCACGCTCCTCCAAATCTGGATTTTGCTCTGCGGCCTCAGATACGAAGTGAGCAAAATATTGATGTCGGCTTGAGTCCAGGAAAACAAAAGCCGTTTCCACACGCTGTCCAGAGGAATTCCGCCCTTACCCTGATAGCTGGTATAGACATTTTCGTTGCCCTTGGGATAATCGAATTCCTTAATGCCGGTGGAAACGATCTTGTAGCCCGGCGTCACTTCTCCATAGTAGATGGCCGGCTGAGAGATATTCAGTCGTGCGTACTGAGATTCGGGCGGAATATTCTTGATGAGATATTGCGGAAAGCCTCCGCCCTCGGTCTTCGACACAGAGTTCATGACGAGGCCATAGCCGTGGGTGAACTGCAATTCCTCGTTGACCCAGGTTTGCGCCTGCGCAGGGAGTTCGGAGGCAAGTTCCCGCGAGGCCAGCATCACCTGGTGATAACCGTCCGACAAATGGTAGCGGTCGACATCCACGTTATAGAACTGGTAGTAGAGGCGAATCGCCTGGGTTTGCTGATAGGTCTGAAGTAAAGGCCGCGAATCCCAGAGGCGGACATTCTGTATCGTATCTTGATTGCGGGAGAGAACCTCGGGAGTTAGATCGGTCAGAGCTGGATATGCGGTTTCCTGGATCCCGCCAAGGTTATAAGCCTTGCGAGTGAAGTCGATGTAATGGTTAAGATATGGAGTTTCCCTGCTTAGCTCGCTGGGGCGAACCACGAACGCTTGAACTAACGGAGGCAACGCCAATACGCCGACTAAGTACAACGCGGCATAGATGCCGACTCCGATGGCCAGCACCTTAATTCGTGGACGGCGGTAGGCAAGAACAAGGAGGGCACAGGCCATGACGGAAGCGCCGAGCATCATCCAGAAAACGACCCGAGTTACGTGAGCCGCGGCGTAGCCGGCTCCGTAAACCACGCCGAGCGTCGAATAAACGAGTTCGTAGTGATCCAGACAAAAGCCCCACGCGCAACTGCCAGCCAAAATGAAAAGGAGAATGATCAGATGGCGGGCCGTATTGTCGGCGATCGTGAACTGTTGACCGGGTTTAAACTGCCGCAGGCCAAGTACGCCGAATAAACCCAGAATCGCGAGAGCGCCGACGGTTAGGAAAGTCAGGTTTCCCTGCAGCAATTCATAGAACGGAAGCCGGAATAAGTAGAAGCCAAGGTCCACTCCATAGAGAGGGTCGCTGAGGCCAAAAGACCCGCCATACCGAAATCTGAGATAAGTGTCCCACTGGGAAGATACTGCGGCCGCAAACATAAGAGAAACGAACATTACGGCCACACCGCTCGCCCACATCAACAGTTTGGGACTCAAATCGGTGCTGATTCCTCGGAGCGCATCCGCAGCGGCGAGGACTTTTCCGGCAGGAGACACGGTCGTGACCCTCAAAGGAGGGACTTTCGAGGGTGAAAGGTCGATGCGCTTGGCCGCAAAACGAGCGTTGATCCACAGATAAAGAAATGCGAATACCAAGGCCACAACGAACATTCCCCACTTGACCGACAACAGTGTCCAGAAGATGCCCACATAGTCGAGTTCCCGCATCCAGAGCAACTTTTGGATTAGTCCGAGAAGGACTGCCAGAACAATGACGAAGGCGGCTGCTGACAATAAGCCCCATCTCAAAAGGTGGCGTTTTTTGGGTGGCTCGTACCGGCGGCCGTTATCGTGCCGTTCATTTGCGTCGGGCGTAATTTTCTCAACTATTTTCTCAGCGAGGGTAGCGCTCATTATGCATTCACCGTGGGATATGAACTCCTGCCCACTATCGGGCAACGGCAATGCCAAATCTGTTCAATTGTGCACACACCCTTACGGATCGCGAACGACTGCTTGGTGAAAGCGATGTTCATGTCACCCTTCCGTCTGGCCTCAACCTGCCAGACCACGGGATTGTTGCCTCGAACAGATTGGATTGTGATCCTTATTGCACAGAAACGCCTTCGCTTGCTGCTTACGATGCGACTTGAGATTCTTTTAAGGAGAAACGACAGCATGTTGAAACGTACTCTGATCGTCGCAGCCATGACTTTTGTGGTAACGCTAACCGCAGTCGCATCATCGGACCGCGAGGACGATGTTTATCGCACGCAGAAAGCTGCCCAGGTCTTCAAGGAAATCATGGACACGCCCGACCAGGGTGTCCCTCAGGGTCTGCTGGAATCGGCTAAATGCATCGCCATCATTCCAGGGGACAAGAAGTTCGCTTTCATCTTTGGCGGCAGCTACGGCAGGGGAGTGGCTACCTGTCGCACCGCAACCGGCTGGAGCGCTCCCATGTTTGTGGCGATTGACGGTGGAAGCGTGGGTTACCAGATTGGTGGTTCGTCCACTGACCTGGTGATGCTTTTTATGAACGATCACGCGCTGCAAAGCCTGATGAGCGACAAATTCAAGATAGGCGCGGACGCCTCCGTGGCGGCGGGACCGGTTGGCCGCAATGCCGCTGCCGGCACCGACCTTAAACTCAACGCGGAGATTCTGTCGTATTCGCGTTCCAAGGGAGTATTTGCCGGAGTGAGCCTCGATGGCGCGGTGATGCAAGCCGACAAAAGCGGAGATCAAGCCATGTACGGCCATGATGTGAGCCGCCGGGAGATTCTAAACGGCAAAATTGCCGTTCCCACTTCAGCGCAACCGCTGTTGGATGAAATTGGCGGGTATGCCCGCGTCGCGAAAGCCGAATAGTAAGAGTAAGCGTGGCGCCGCGAGGGACTGATGGTGTTTGAAGCTAAGAGACCACTGAATACAGCTATACAGCCACGTGACTTGTGGTCGTAGGGGTTGGGCGTGCTCATCCGAGCAAGAGCCCAGCCTCTACTCATGTCCGAACCCTTTAGAAGGTGTCAGGCTACTGGCCGGCGCCGCGGTAGTTGGCGAGGGAAGTCAGCGCACTGATGCTTGTCGAAAGCTTGCTGTATTTTTACCGGCGCCTTTACAGGAACTGGGCCACCACCCGGTACGATCCAACTACAGCCTCGGCATCCCCAAGCCGCAAATGTGTCATCCTCCACCCAAATAAGATCCCTGACCATAGCGGAACTTACCAAGAATTGTCCGTTCTAATCCAATATGGAAGAGGTTTATTTTGAGATTTAGCGTCACGAGAAAATAAATATGCCAAAGTTGTCTTGTTAAGAAATGGACTCCCTAGAAAATGATGTTGGATGAGATGAAAGGGCATGACCATGGCGCCAAGGCTTTGGCCCCTCGGAATCGCCGCGCGGTTGTCGAAGCAAGTTGCGACTCTTGCTGTATGTGAAATCTTAGACGCCGAACACGTCCATATCGTTTGCCAGCACATTCAAGATGTCTCTGCGACTGATGATCCCCTGCATGCTGCTGGCGGTCAAATCCTTCCTTGCGAAGTGATCAGCGCGAAGGCAGAGTCAATCGATTCGCATCGCAGCCACCACCTCCCACACAGAATTCAACGTGTCGGTTTATAAGAAGCTGATCATGCACTCTAGCTCACTTCCCAGTGGCAACGGCTTGAAGGGGCGCAGTTTTGTGGTAGCCGGAATAGGTTTCATCCGCTTGCAACTTTCGAGTGAATAAGTGGAATATTTTGGCCCGCGATTTCATCGCGAAATGCTTTGGAAGCCAGAGGTTGTCTCCCAGCGCCATCTTCTCCAGTTCGAAGTGTGTCCCCGGCTCGACCTCGGCGAGAAAACCTGCGATTGAAACCGGGTGGATGACTGTGGCTTCGACCTTGACCCATTGGAATGTCTTTTTGTCGATCCAAAGTTCGCCCTCCATGCCCGTCAACACCCTGGCCTGGGTATTGGGCGGCTTGTACCCGGGGCGGGGCGTCGCCTTGAGCACATAAACCTCTTGCTCGCCTAGCTTTTGCTCGCCCACCAGCTTGAAGTCGAGGGCCTTTGTTAATTGTTCCATCAGCAACTGGTCGCCCCGGCGATGCTTTTCGTACCTCGCAATCCGTTTCCCTCGTTCCTGTTGAGGTTCATTCTTGCGTTCATCGGAGGTCGCGTCCAGCTTTCGCTTTTCGCCTGCTTCCTGTTCTGGCGAGAGCGGTTTGCCGTTCACGGCTACCAGTCGTTCATAGGGAGAACCCAAGATCATGAGCTCGTCGTAGGTCTTGGTTGCTCCACGTGGTTGCCGGTCACGCTCGACAAAATCATAGTCAGGAGCGGCTTTCCAATCCGCCGCGTTGGCCTCTACGGAACCTTCTATGATGGTGTCGGCGTCGCTTTGGGCAAACGAAGCGACCGCCATTGCCACAACAAGAATAACCAGCTTAATCATGCTCTTCATCTGATTCCTGACCGTTCGACCGTAACAACCGCGCCGTCATTCTTCTGAGCAACAGTGAGCACTGTCTGCCGCTTAGGTGTCTGGCCGGTCCTGGGCGTTCTTTCTTGAAGAGATAGACCGCCACACCTATCTAGCTAGGGCCATGCCCCAAAAAATGATTCAACGCGAGCACCGATCAAGGGACAATCACCGCTGATCCCTGCTCCGTTTCTTTCTTGACCGCTTCAAGCGCCTGATTCGCGTCCGCGAGGGCGAACACCGTAACGTTCGGACGGATGTGGAGGTCATGCGCGATCTGGAGAAAATCGCGGGCATCCTGGCGGGTCATATTCGCCACGCTGCGAATCTGCCGTTCGCCCCAGAGGAGCTTGTCATAGTCGAAGGCAGGCATCTGGTCGAGATGAATGGCGTTGATTGCCACCACACCGCCTTTGCGTAGACTAGCGAGGGCACTGACTACTACTTTTCCGCTGGGCGCGAACGTGATGGCGCGGTCAATAGGCACGGGCGGCTTCTCATCCTCTTTACCGACCCAGGTTGCGCCCATCAAAGTCGCGCTTTTCCGATGCGATTCGCCCCTGGTTACGACGTAAACTTCGCATTTCCACGATTGCAGAATGGCGATCGCCAAACTTGCGGAGCTGCCAAAACCAAAAAGTCCGACTCGCTCACCTTTCTCAACCCCCGCCACTCTTAAGCTGCGAAAGCCGATGATGCCTGCGCACAGCAAGGGCGCGACATGCTCATCATCAAGGCCTGGGGGCAGCGGGAACGCGAAATCTGAACGCGCCGCGACATACTCGGCGTAGCCGCCATCCACGGTGTACCCAGTGAAAACAGGATGGTCGCATAGATTCTCCATGCTGTGATGGCAGAACCAGCAGCTGCCGTCGACCCCGCCCATCCACGAAACGCCGACGCGCGATCCCAGCGGCAATTCCTTGGTGGCGCCTTCGACTACTTCCCCGACGATTTGATGGCCGGGAATCAGGCGCGGCCGAAGCGCCGGAAGATCTCCTTCCACGATATGAAGGTCCGTGCGACAGACTCCGCAGGCAACAACCCGCAGCAGCAAATGTCCTGCTTCGAGTGTTGGATGCGGAACATCTTCGATATGAAGAAACGGTTGGGACGCGGTGTGAGTCGAGGAAAAAACGGCAGCTTTCACGGGTTTCGGTTCTCCGGGCTTACGTGGACGAGTTTCAGCGCAACCAATGAACCGCGCCACAATTCTGAATCTACTTGCAGACAGACGCGGAGAATGAGCAATACGGAACAGAACCGTTTCAGCCAACGGCGCAGTGTTGAGCCAGCTTCGATAGAATTTCGAATCAAAAGGAAAGTAAGGAGACATCATGACACCGACCACGAAATGCGCACACCCCGCTTGCAACTGTGCATCGGCGGAAGGCAGCAAACACTGCAGCACCGCTTGTGCCGACGCGAATGCCGCTACAAAACTCACCTGTCAATGCCAACATTCTGGTTGCCAGAGCAAAGGCCTGAAGGCGTAGCGAACCAGCCCATTTAGGGCGCGGCAACCTTAACTGTCGCGCCCCCCTTACAATTATGAAAATCGTTTCCACAGAAGAAATGCGCGCCATTGACCGTGCCAGCAGCCAACGCTTCGGCGTGCCTACGGTGACCCTGATGGAAAACGCCGGTTCCGCTGTCGCGGATTATGTTTTGGCGGGTCACGCGGCAGCTCATCGCATCGTCGTATTCTGCGGTAAGGGGAATAATGGCGGCGATGGCTTCGTCGCCGCTCGGCGGCTGCAGCAAGAAGGCAGGACGGTGCAGGTGATCCTGCTGGCCAGCCCCAGCGATCTGCGGGGCGACGCCGAATTCATGTTCGACAAATTGCCGGACCCAGCGATCGTGGTGCAGTCCAGCGATGAATTGAAGAACCTTCTCGATTCCGCGGACTTATATCTGGATGCAATTCTGGGTACAGGGTTCAAACCCCCAGTGCACGGACTTTATGCGGATGCGATCGCGATTATGAACGCGAGCCAGGTACCCGTGATCGCGGTCGACATTCCTTCCGGCGCCGATGCCGACGGCATAAGCCCACAGACGGGAACGATTGCCCGGGCCGATGCCATCGTTACCTTTACCGCACCACGTCCTGCGCACGTGTTCGGACTGCTGACGACGGGAGTTACGTTGGTCGCCGACATCGGGTCACCCGCGGAGGCGATTGTTTCGCATCTGCAACTGAATGTGATTACAGCTCGCGACGTCGCTCCCTTAATTGGGCCGCGACCGCCGGTATCAAACAAAGGTAGTTACGGGAGCGTGCTGGTGGTTGGAGGCTCGCTGGGGAAATCGGGATCGGCGGCGATGGCGGGGATGGCCGTGCTCCGATCTGGGGCCGGACTCTCTACCGTGGCCACGGCGAAGTCCGCATTGGCAACCGTTGCAGCTTTTCATCCCGAGTTGATGACCGAACCTTTGCCGGAGACGGATGCGGGGACCATCTCGACCGAAGCGATGCATCGAATCGCGGAGTTGGCGAAAGGAAGGACTGTCGTTGCGATCGGTCCCGGCATTTCGCGCGATGAGAACACCGCTGAACTGGTAAGGACCTTGGTGGGAAGACTGAGGTTTCCCATGGTTGTGGACGCCGACGGCCTGAATGCGTTTCAGGGCTGCA
>Ga0182013_10008780_pt1 | contig 10811 bp, 8 predicted proteins | sample 612S2MmetaG_FD_120487 | JGI IMG/M metagenome (GOLD analysis project Ga0182013, IMG submission 120487) | Permafrost microbial communities from Stordalen Mire, Sweden - 612S2M metaG | ecosystem: Environmental > Terrestrial > Soil > Wetlands > Permafrost | place: Sweden: Stordalen | collected...
ATGAAACCACATTCCCCCAAAACATTCAAGAGGGAAAATGTAGAAACTCCAGGCACAGGCTTTACAGCCTGTGCGCCCTGTGCACCCCTAACCTAACGGGTCTCTTCCTACGCCTGCTCAACCGGCAATCGTCGCGCTTTAATCCGCCCCTTCATCGCATGCCACCTCAATTGCATGCGATCCAGATACAAATAAATAACCGGCGTCGTATAAAGCGTCAGCATCTGGCTGAAAATCAACCCGCCGACAATAGCAATTCCCAGCGGCCGTCGCTTCTCCGAACCCGGCCCCGTCCCGATCGCCATCGGCAACCCGCCCAGCATCGCCGCCATCGTAGTCATCGTGATCGGCCGGAACCGCAGCAGACACGCCTGGAAAATCGCATCCTCCGGCTCCTTGCCTTCTTCCCGCTCCGCGCGAATTGCGAAATCGATCATCATAATCGCGTTCTTCTTCACAATGCCGATCAGCAGAATGATACCGATCAGCGAAATCACATTCAGCTCGTTATGCGTGGCAAGCAGCGCCAGCAGCGCGCCCACACCCGCCGACGGAAGCGTGGAAAGAATCGTAATCGGGTGAATCAAACTCTCATACAGCATCCCCAGCACCAGATAAACCGTAACCAGCGCTGCGGCAATCAGCACCGGCTCGTTCGCCAGCGATTCCTGATACGCCTGCGCTGTGCCCGAAAAACTCCCGCGCACGGTTGAAGGCATTCCAATCTGCTGCTCCGCCTGCTGAATCACAGGCACCGCATCGCTGAGCGCCGACCCCACCGGCAGATTGAATGAAATGGTCGCCGACGGAGTCTGTCCCTGGTGATTCACCGACAAGGGCGCCGTGGTCGATTCGTAATGCGTAAACGTGCTCAGCGGCACCTGGCTGCCATTCGACGCCGTCACGTAAATGTATTTCAGCCCATCCGGATTCTGCCAGAATCCCTCACCAGCTTCCATCACCAGGTGATACTGGGCCAGTTCCGTATAAAGCGTCGCCACCTGCGATTGTCCGAACGCGTCATACAGCGTGTTATCGATAGTCTGCGCCGAAATGCCGAAGCGCGCCGCGGTATTGCGGTCAATAACCAGCGTTGACTGCAACCCTTTATTCTGCTGATCGATATTCACGTCAACCAACTGCGGAACCGTGCGCAGTTTCTGGAACATCAGCGGTGCCCACTGGTTCAGCTCCGCCACGCTGTCGCTTTGCAAAGTGTATTGATACTGTGCGCCCACAATGCGCGCGCCGATACGCACAGCCTGAATGGATTGCAGAAACACACTCGCCCCGGCAACCCGCGCCAGCTTGGGACGCACCCGCGCAATCACTTCGTCGGCATTGGCCTTGCGCTGATCGAGCGGCTTCAGCGTGAGGAACATGCGCGCATTATTCACTGCCCCGCCGCCACCTCCTCCACCGCCCCCGCCGATAAACATCATGACGTTCTCCATCGCGGGATCGTCCTGCAGAATCTTACCCGCCTGCGCCACCCGGTCCTTCATGGCAGTGAAAGAAGTAGCCTGATCGGCCTGCACCTGGCCCGTCATACGGCCGGTGTCCTGCTGCGGAAAAAAGCCCTTCGGGATCACGATATACAGATAAACGGTAAGCGCAATAGTCCCGAGAGTCACCAGCAGAACCAGCGCCTGATGCCGCAGAACTCGCCGCAGCGTGCTTTCGTAAATGCCGCGGATGAACTCGAATCCGCGTTCGCTCGCATTGTAAAAGAAGCCATGCTTCTCGTGCGCATCGTAACCGCGCAGCAGCCGTGAGCACATCATCGGACTCAGCGTCAGCGAAACCACCAGCGAAATCATGATCGCGACGCAAAGCGTGATGGCGAATTCCCGGAACAGCCGCCCCACGTAGCCGCCCATCATCAGAATGGGAATGAAAACGGCCACCAGCGAGATACTGATCGATGCCACCGTTGGACCAATTTCCTCGGCGCCCTTCAAAGCCGCCGCCATCGGCGCCATTCCCTCTTCGATGTAACGAGTAATGTTTTCGATCACAACGATGGCATCGTCCACCACGAAACCGGTTGCGATGGTCAACGCCATGAGTGAAAGATTGTCGAGGCTGTAGCCCAGCATGTACAAAACGCCGAACGTGCCTGCCAGTGAAAGCGGCACCACCACGCTGGGAATCGAAGTGCTGCGCACGCTGCGCAGGAAAATAAAGACCACCATGATCACCAGCGCAATCGAAATCAGCAGCGTCTTCTCAACATCCTTGACCGAGTCGCGAATCTGCAGACTGCCGTCCAGCAGCACTTTGAGATGAATCGCCGGCGGAATCGACGCCTGCAGACGAGGTAGCACAGCGTTGATCCGGTCCACCGTATCGACCACATTCGCGCCCGGCTGTTTGAAAATCAGCAGCACGATTGCCGGTTTCCCGTTGGCCCAACCAGCCGTGCGAATATCCTCGACTGAATCGCTGATCGTGGCTATATCGGAAAGCTTGACCGCGCCGCCATTCTTATACGAGACCACCAGAGGCTCGTAGTCGGAAGCGCGCATCAACTGGTCGTTGGTGCTGATCGACCACGTGCGGTTTGAGCTGACAAAGTCCCCTTTAGGATTATTCGCATTGGCCCCCTGCAAAAAAGCTTTAACATCTTCAAGTCCCAGCCCGAAATGATTCAGCTGCGTAGGATTCACGTCGATGCGGACGCCCGGCAGCGAACTGCCCTGCACGACAACCTGGGCCACGCCGTAAATTTGCGAAAGCTTTTGCTGCAGAATCGTGATGGCCACGTTATAGAGTTCGCCCGGCTTATTCGTCTCCGAGGTAAGCGCCATGAAGATGATGGGCGAATCCGCGGGATTGCTCTTGCGCCAGCTCGGATTCTGCGGAAGATTGGGAGGCAGTTGGCTGCGCGCAGCGTTGATAGCCGCCTGTACGTCTCGCGCGGCGGCATCGATGTTGCGGTTCAGATCGAACTGCATACTGATGCTCGTTGACCCCAGCGAACTCGACGAGGTCATTTCGTTGACGCCGGCGATATGCCCCAGTTGCCGTTCGAGCGGCGTGGCAACCGACGAAGCCATGGTTTCCGGACTAGCCCCAGGTAAAGCGGCAGAAACCGAGATAGCCGGAAAGTCCACCTGAGGCAGCGGAGCGATGGGCAAGAAAGGAAACGCCACAGCGCCGGCAATGCCCAGCGCGGCGGCCAGCAAAGTAGTAGCCACCGGACGAGCAATAAAAGGAGAAGAAAGACTCAAATCTGTATCACCCGAGGGCAGCCAAAATCATGTGTCACTCCCAAATGCCATGTGGCACAGGCTTTTAGCCTGTGCATTCCAGCCCACGTGGCGCACGCACAGATGCGTTGGCCATTGGCAAAGATGAGCGCAGACCTGGACAAGGACACCATTCGTCTATGCCAGTGGTCACGAGACTCATGTCGATGCCTCCTCAAGCTTCCCCCCCACTTTCAAGAACCACGTGGGGCAGGTTGTTAACCGGTTGTTAACCTGCGGCGGATTGTCAATCCACCTGGCGCACCTTGCAGCCTGTATGGCCGAGCGAACCCTATAGCCAGCTTCAATCCTCAAGCTTCCCCCACAACAGTCCCCGCAACCCGCGATCGCCGGCTCAAAAATCCCGACAACCGATCAAAAGCCAGATAAACAACCGGCGTAGTATAAAGCGTCAAAACCTGACTAAAAATCAAGCCGCCCACAATAGCAATACCCAAAGGCTTTCGTAACTCAGCCCCAGTCCCTGTCCCCAAAGCCAAAGGCAAACCACCCAGCATAGCCGCCAGAGTAGTCATCACAATAGGACGAAACCGCAGCAAACAAGCCTGGTAAATAGCTTCCCTTGGATCCATCCCCTCCTTGCGCTCCTTCTCCAGCGCAAAGTCAATCATCATGATGGCGTTCTTTTCCACAATGCCAATCAACAGCACAATCCCGATCAAAGCAATCACGCTGAAATCCGTATGAAACAGCATCAAAGCCAGCAGAGCCCCTACCCCAGCCGAAGGCAGCGTAGACAAAATCGTCAACGGATGAATATAGCTCTCGTACAGCACGCCCAGCACAATATAAACCGTCATAAGCGCCGCCAGAATCAATACCGGCTCATTCGCCAGTGAAGCCTGGAACGCCGCCGCCGTCCCCTGGAAAGTTGCCGCCACACTGGCCGGCATTCCTAACTCGTCCTTAGCTTTATTAACCGCCGCCACAGCGTCTCCAAGCGACTTCCCGGGAGCCACGTTGAACGACGCAGTAACTACCTGAAACTGACCCTGATGATTCACCACCAGCGGCGTTGTAGCTTCCGTAAAATGCGTGAAAGCATCCAGCGGCACCTCGCCACCGGTAGCCGACCGCACATAAATATTCTTCAGATCCGCCGGGTTATCCCGCAAATCCGGTTTAATCTCCATCACTACGCGGTACTGATTCAGCTGCGTAAATATGATCGAAATCTGCCGCTGCCCGAACGCGTCATAAAGAGTGTCATCCACCATCTGCGGAGTGATTCCGAATCGCGAAGCGGTATTGCGGTCGATTACAAGCTGCGCCTGCAAACCACCGCTCTGCTGATCGCTCGCCACATCGCGCAACTCCGGCAGCGACTGCAATTTCGCGATAAATCGCGGCGCCCACTCAGCCAGTTCTTTCCCGTCCGCATCTTCGAGGCTGTACTGAAACTGTGTCCGGCTAACGCGATCTTCCACCGTCAGATCCTGTACCGGCTGCATGAAAAGCTGAATGCCTTCGATCTTCGCCAACGCCGGCTGCAGCCGCCGGATCACATCCGCGGCATCCGCCTTCCGCACTTCCAGAGGTTTCAGATTGATCTGAATGCGTCCGGAATTGATAGTGGTATTCGTCCCGTCGATCCCAATGAACGACGATAAACTTTCCACCGCGGGATCTTCCAGAATCGTGCGCGCAAGACTGCGCTGCAGATCGGCCATCGCAGGAAACGAAATCGACTGCGGCGCTTCCGAAACGCCCAAAATCACGCCCGTATCCTGCACCGGGAAGAAGCCCTTCGGAATAATCAGGAACAGGTATACCGTAGCCACCAGCGTGCCGACCGCAACCAAAAGAGTGACCGGCTGGAAGCGCAGCGCAACCTGAAGCGTGCGACCGTAAAAAGCGATGATGCCCTGGAATACGCGCTCCGAGAACCGGTAAAGCGTGCCCTGTTCCGATTCCGGCTTGTGCTTCAAAAGCCGCGCGCACATCATCGGCGTCAGCGTCAGCGATACCACCGCGGAGATCAGAATCGTCACGCTCAGCGTAATCGCAAACTCACGGAACAGCCGACCCACGATATCGCCCATGAACAGCAGCGGAATCAGCACGGCAATCAGCGAAACCGTCAGCGACAAAATCGTGAATCCGATTTGTTCGGCGCCTTTCAGCGCCGCCTCCATCGGCGACTCGCCTTCTTCGATATAGCGGGCGATATTCTCGATCATCACGATCGCGTCGTCCACCACGAACCCGGTGGAAATCGTGAGCGCCATCAGAGTCAGATTGTTGAGGCTGTACCCCAGCATGTACATCGCGCCGAACGTACCCACCAGTGACAGCGGCACCGCCACGCTGGGAATTACCGTAGCCGCGAAGGTGCGCAGGAAAAGAAAAATCACCATCACGACCAGCGCGACGGTGAGCATCAACTCAAACTGCACGTCCTCGACCGATGCCCGAATCGTCAAAGTGCGATCCGTCAGAACAGCCACGTCCACGGAAGCCGGCATGGAGGCCCGCAGCGTTGGCAGAAGCTTCTGCACCCGGTCCACCACATCGATGATATTGGCGCCCGGCTGCCGCTGAATATTGACGATAACCGCCGGAATATCGTCTTTCCATGCCGCCAGCCTGATGTTCTCCGTCTGATCGCTGACCTGTGCCACATCGGAAAGCGTGACCGGACGCCCGTTGCGATACGCGATCACCAGAGGCCCATAGTCGCGGCTCTCCATCAACTGATCGTTGTCGCCAATCGTGTAAGAATTTCGCGCGCCGTCGAACGTGCCCTTCGCCTGATTCACATTCGTAGCCGCGATCGCCGCCCGCAGATCCTCGAGATTCAGGTGATAGGAAGACAGCGCCATCGGATTAGCCTGTATGCGCACGGCCGGCTTCTGACCACCGCTGATGCTGACCAGGCCGACACCGGGCACCTGCGAGATCTTTTGAGCCAGACGCGTGTCCGCAAAATCTTCTACCTTTGACAGCGGTAGAGCAGTCGACGTCAGCGCCAGCGTCAAAATCGGCGCATCGGCCGGATTAGTCTTGGCGTAAATCGGCGGGTTGGGAAGATCTTTGGGCAGGAATGTATTCGCCGCATTGATCGCCGCCTGCACCTGCTGCTCCGCAACGTCGATGTTGAGATCCAGCACAAACTGAAGCGTGATCACCGACGCGCCCGAAGAGCTCGTCGATGTCATCTGGTTCAGGCCCGGCACCTGGCCGAACTGCTTTTCCAGCGGCGCGGTTACCGACGAAGCCATCACATCCGGACTGGCGCCCGGGTAAAAAGTGATTACCTGAATGGTCGGGTAATCCACCTGCGGCAGTGCGGAGACCGGCAGTTGCCGGTAGGCCACGATACCCACCAGCAGAATCCCCACCATGAATAGCGAGGTCGCAACGGGCCGCAGAATAAATGGCCGGGAAGGGCTCATGGCGGCACTATTTCTTTGGAGCTGTTCCGCGACCCGCCCCAGGCGCTGCCCCAGGTGGGGGCCCGCCAGCCATGCGAACCACGACCTTCGTGCCACGCTCCAGTTTGTCGATGCCGTCGATCACCACCACATCGCCCGGCTCGAGACCCTTGTCCACGGAAGCTTCATCGCCTTCAGTCAGGCTCGTAGTAATTTCGCGCACCTCAACCGACTTGTCGTCCTTAACCCGATAAACGAAAGCCGAACTGGGACTGTGCTGAATCGCTGCAGTCGGAATAATCACAGTATTATGTTTCGTGTCCACAAGCAGCCGCGCATTCACAAACTGATTCGGAAACAGCGACAGATCGTCGTTGGCGAACTCACCCTTGAAACGAACCGTGCCGCTGGCCTGATCGATCTGATTGTCGATCGTGAGCAGCGTTCCGCTCGCCAGCTTCTTCTTCAGATCGCGATCGAACGCGATCACCGGAAGCTTCACGCCCGCGCGCATCTTGGCGCTCACTTCGGGAAGGCTGTCTTCCGCAATATTGAACAAAACCGCAATGGGCCGCAACTGCGTCACCACTGCCAGCCCATTCGTATCCGTGGCATGCACAATATTGCCGCGATCCACCAGACGCAGCCCGATGCGCCCCGTCAATGGAGAAGTAATGCGGCTATATACAAGCTGCAGTTTCGCGTTGTCGATCTGGGCCTGATCGGCTTTCACTGTCGCTTCGAGCTGCGCCACCGTTGAAATCTGCGTGTCCAGTTGCTGCTTGGGCAGGGCATCCTGATCCATCAGTGTCTTGTAGCGGGCCATGTCCAGCCGTCCATTTGCAAGCAGCGCTTCGTCCCGCAACTTCTGCGCTTCTGCAAGAGATAACTGCACCTCGTATGGACGCGGATCGATCTCGGCGAGCAGATCCCCCTGCTTCACAAATTCGCCTTCCGTGAATGCGACGCGGGTTAGTTCTCCGTCGACGCGCGATTTCACCGTGACTGTGTTGAAGGCCGTCACAGACCCCAGGCCGTTGAGGTAGACGGGCATGTCCCCGCGCCGCGCCGCAGCTGCGACTACAGGAACCTGTCGTGCAGCGGCTCTGCCACCGCCCGGACCGCCTTTCGGCGCAGCGGGCGCTGTGTCCGCCGACTTCGTAACACGGGGGAAAAGCCAGACTGCGGCACCGGCAATACACACCACCAGGACCCACGGCCACCAGCGGTTTCTGGTCTTTGGACGTACTTCACGCGGTGCTTCTACGGAGGTCATGCGATTACAGTAGTGTATTTACACGTCCCTGATGTTGTCAAGTTTGCGGTCAAGTCTTGACAACCGAAGCGTCGGGTGCCTACGCTGTGGCAAGTGACACCTAAAACGGGGAAGAATAAAGCCGCGGTCTTCGAAAGCTGCTGCGTGGCTTTCAACCTGCGGAAGTCGGCCCAGGTGGTGAACCGGATTTATGCGCGGGAGATGCAGGATTCACCCGTAAGAGGTCCGCTGTTCAGCTTGATGATGACCATCAACCGGCGAGGCGCCGCTTCAATTACAGCTCTTGCGGATGACATCGGCCTCGACCGCACGACCCTCACGCGCAATCTGAAACCGCTGCAGCAAAAAGGATTGATTCAGATCGCGCGTGTGACTGCCAACCGCAAAGAAATCACGTTGCTGCCCGAAGGCGAAGCTGCGTTGAAGATCGCGATCAAGTGCTGGCGGAAAGCCCAAGCGAAGGTAGTTCGTAAATTGGGAGAAGAGCGATGGGACAGAATGAAGGAAGATCTGGCCGCCGTAATGGCCCTAAGCCAGAACTAGCAGGAACAAAAGACGCAGGCGAAGAGGCCTGCCTACTTCAAGGATGGGTCGGGAGTTGAAGGGGGGCGTGCCGAAGGCAGTCTTTTGTAATCCAGAGATGAGCCTGAAGGACGAGAATAACAGGTAATGTGAGTTCTCCTTTCGTTTTTGATTCTTGAGAGAGAAGACAGAGTGTGGGAAAGTGGGAATCCTGTTTCTGGATTTTCACTTTTCCACGCGGCTCGGGGCTGCGGGAATGTGGGAATCGCGGCTGCGATTTCCAAGGGCTCGTGGGCGGGCGATGGAAAACCTGTATTTGGTTTTCCTCGCCCGGCCACAGCCCGGCATTTCCGCAGCCCTTCCGCTCATGCGATTCGCCTTTGCTCAAAACTGGCGAAAAGCTTTCGTTTGGCCTGGTTCATCTTCGTAGCCGCGCCTGCCCGCTTTCCCAAATCGCCGATGGTGAGATTGTCCTTCAGGCATCCGCCGATACCGGGAGTCTGCCGCAGAATTTCCCGCGGCGTGGCGTACCAGCGGTAAACGTATACTGTTTTGCCCCGTGAGTCTTTCTTCGCTTCCGGCACCGCACAGGACTGGTGGAAGTTCAGGTTGGGATTGAAGTGCTCTTCATAAAATGCGTTGATCGCTTCAGCGTGTTCGGAGGCAATGTGATCGTAGCCCATGTGCTTGCGAATCACCGCGCCGTTTTTGGTTTCCAGCAGGCCGTTGTCGCCGGAATGCCGCGGCCGGGACTTGGTTTGTTGGTAAGCACGATATGAACCCCTCTGGTCAGGCACCAGAGGGGTTCGTATCGTGCTTACGTTTTTCCGGCGCGCCGAAATGGAAAACCGAACCGATGGAAAACTACTCCAGGAGCTTTACCGACTTGGCGTTGGCGACCGCGGTCGACCGCGCGGAGCATTTTGATCTTAAGTCGCCAACCCGAGAGCGGTACGCCAGGTGATCAAGCGAATTCATGAAGCCCGACAGAATAGCGCCATATTGTGCCCTGCTCGCCGGTAAGGCGAACAATGCGGCATCGTCGCTCAAAAGTTCGCCCAGCTCCGCCAGACGACTGTCGAGCCACCAACTGAGCGGATGGAACCAATAGAGCGACTTGTTAGCCGCGGATACCACGCGGATGAGAGAATCCCCGCGGCGAACGTGAGATAGTTCGTGCACGAGCACCAGATCAAGCTTCTCCTCGGGCCACTCCGGCCAATCGGCAGGCAAGAGGATAACTGGATGAGTCCAGCCGAAGGTCACCGGTACCGAAACAGCTGGTCCCGCCCGCAATTCCGGGCAGACGATCAGCCCGAGTCCCGAACAATGGCGATTCACTCGTTCGAGGAGAAACGGGCTATCCAATCGGTCCATCCCTGGCGCGGTCCGCCGAGTCAGCAGCCAACCAACTACGACCCGGCAGATCATGCCTGTAGCGATCAGGGAGTAGAACGCCAGACCGATCAATGTCCAAGAAATGCCGAGATTGGAAGCTTGAGAAGCCAGGTCCGGTGGGTGGCTGAGAGTTCCTGAGCGTGGGTGCTGCCTGGTATCTTCGCGGTTCGGATAAAGAGGACGATCCGGCAAGATCTTCGCCGCTCGCGATACAAGCTGCATCACAAAGGGCGTCGGGACTCTGATTTGCGGCACGGATATGCCTGCTAATGGGAGGATCAGCATTGCGAACAGAGCGAGTCGACATATCGCATACTGCCACGTGGCGTCCCGGAATCGAAATAATCAGAGCACGGAGGCACACAGGAATCCGAGAGCGGCACTCCGCAGCAGGAAGTCCAAAACCAAACCGGGGAACCCATTGGCCAGCGAAATAAGAGATGTCATGTTCTACCTTGCGACCGATTGAACTTTCGGGCAACCTTTTCGAGAGTTCTACGGTCGACCACCGAGTGATCCACCATGCCAACCAACAACTGCTCGACCGAGCCGCCGCAGAATTGATCGATGATCTGCCGGATGGCGCGGGCGGCGAAAGAGCCCTTCGGCGTGGCTGCACGATAACGGTAACTGCGTCCGTCGACCGAATGCGTAACAAATCCCTTGTGTTCGAGGCGAGTGAGGACGGTTCGAATCGTGGATTCCTTTAGAAGCCGGCGAGACGCAGCCGCTGCACGGCATTCCTCTGCCGTGCAATCGGCGTTGTTCCAGACGTAATTCATCACCACCCGTTCGAGTTCTCCGAGTCTGTTGTCCTTTGAAGTATCGCTACCCATTGTAGTGCTACCAATGGTAGCATAAGAATGTTCGGCTACGGTCGGTAGCGTTTTACGATGAATCCGTTTTTACGATTATCTATAAGGAGAACTCAAAGCATGCTCAATCGAAGGACTATCTCGGCCTTTGGCG
>Ga0182013_10008781_pt1 | contig 10810 bp, 7 predicted proteins | sample 612S2MmetaG_FD_120487 | JGI IMG/M metagenome (GOLD analysis project Ga0182013, IMG submission 120487) | Permafrost microbial communities from Stordalen Mire, Sweden - 612S2M metaG | ecosystem: Environmental > Terrestrial > Soil > Wetlands > Permafrost | place: Sweden: Stordalen | collected...
AGCGCAAGTGCGCCTTGAGAAGACGCCAGCGCCTCGGCATCGCGCCCAAGGTCGAAGTACACAATGCCGCTGTTGCGAAGATCGCTCGCTTCGCCGGGCCGATTCCCGAGCTGACGATCGAGTGCAAGCGCCTGTTGATGGGAGGCTAGCGCTTCGGCATAGCGGCCCAAAGACTCTTGCGCCAATCCCTCATAGTTCAAGAACAGCGCCGCGTACTGCAGGTTGTTCCGCTGCTGCGCCTCGACAAGTCCGGCTTGCGCAAGCTCCAAAACCGTCGAGAATTGCTGAGAATTGTACGCTTTCTCGGCAGCAACATAGCGCTGCCGGAGATCGGCATCGGGTTCGTCGGCCAGCACGTCATTTGACCTGCAGACAACCATACTCAAGATCAGACCAGCCAGCAACAGAGCCGACAGCAGCGTTCGCGCGCGAAGCATCGAGTCACAACCTAGTACGTGGCTTCGGTGTAAGCTGAGGTCGTGACGTCAGCTTGCCCGTTCCCGCCGGCGATCGTGGGATTCGCCGTGAGGTTCCCCGGCGGACCCCCTTCGAAGGCTGGATAGTCGAACCCGACCGCATAGATAAACACCGTATCGCCGGTGTTGAACGACGCAGCGTGCTTGCGCCCGAGGTTACCCGGGATCGTGATCGTCTGCCTTCCGGTTCCGGCGACGAATGCCGTGTAGAACGTGTTCGTGCGGGCGAAGGTGGTCGCATCGTCGGCGATATCCACGACATACAGGAGGCTCTCGGTGACGCCTGCCGGCGGTGTTACCGTAACGAGCCCGCTGCCGGCAGGCCCCGACGCAAACGACGGTGCCGGATAGATCGGGAGCAACGTCGCACTCGTAAGGGTCGCCGAAGCCGTTAGGGTCGCCGCCTGGGCGCTCGATGCCGCGGGCAAATTTACCAACAGCCGGTAGGTGCCCAACGCCGGTGCAACCGCGAAATCGGTGAAGCATGCGGGGTACCCGAGGAAGCCGTCCGCTTCGAATCCGTCGAGGAAAAACGGATACGCCGGCGGCCCGCCGAGGTAAGGGAGCCGACTCGCGGCCGCCGCATAGAACGGCAACGTGTACGTGAAGTTGAAACCGCCGCCGCCGAATATTTGATCGGGGTCATTGACGTTGATCGCACTGTCGGGTGCCGATGCGGCCGAATACTGCGGGAAATTCGCTGCACCCGACGTCGTGCTGTTGGCGGGCGCGAACCCTTCGGCGAAAACGCCGCCGCTTTCGCCGAAGGTGGTGCAGATAGGCGTGTTCCCAGGCAGCGTCTGCGGCGTCGCGGAGATGTTCTTCGTACCAACGTCCGTGCCGGCGCCTCCGGGGCCGGCGGCGCCGGTTGACGAACACGCTCCGGCAACCGCCTTATTGACGAACGAGGCGGGTCCGGTGATCGAAGGAGTGTTCAATAGCGTCGCCGCGAGGCCGTTTTTCTGGTTGCGAAACGTGACGACCGTATTGAGGCCGGGAGTTCCATTGATGTTCGCCGTTCCGACCGCAAACTGTAGCGTCGAATTCGCGGCGACATCGATGGGTGTAAAGGGCGGTTGGAGCGAGGAGTTGCCCGAGCCGCATCCCGCCAGGATACCCCCCAGGCTCATTGTCGCAAGCCCCATGCTGAGCTTTTGCAAGACCATCCCCTAGAATGCAACCTGGTAGTAGAAACGGACTGTCGTCGGCGTGCCGTTCGGCGGATTCAGGAATGGATCGGAACCGAACTGGTTGGCCCCATACTGCGCGAACCCGAGGCCCGGGAAGTCGATCGGGAGCGTGCTCGTGCCTGTTTTGATGCCGGCTATCCCATCGGCCAGGGGCTGGTAGCGTCCGTTGAGGACCGGGATGCCGTAGAGTTGGTTGAAGAGGTTCGACACGAAGATGCCGAGCGTGCTGTGGGTCCCCGGAGGCGCGTATTCGACGCCGAGGTCCACGTTGAAAGTCGGGTGCGACAGGACTCCGCCGGGGCTTGCGCTCTCGGCGAAGCCGCGCGTCGCGGCGATGTTCGGATTCAGCAGCGATCCAGGGTTCTGCGGATCGACGTACGAGGTCGCGCCAGTCGACCCATCGGGTAACGAGATGTTGGTTGATGGAACGTTGTAGGCTTTCCCGTTGAGGAACATCTGCGTTACCTTGCCCGCGCCGAGCGGGTACCCACGCTGGTACCCCACCACCGGATTGACGCGCCAACCACTCTTGGTTTTGTACTGGATCGCGAGCGCTGCTTGAAGTGGTGTCAGGAACCCGACACGGTAGAGGTTGCCAAGCGCAAGCGAAGCCTGCGGAATCGTAGGGAAGAAATCCTCGCTGTCGCTCAGCGGCGGAACGTTCGTCAACTCGTTGATGTACGTGGCGGCGAACGCGCCGGAAAAGCCGAGCGCCGCCCCCTTCGTGATAAGCAATTCGACGCCGGTCGTCCGGCTGACGCCGAGATTCGAGGCTAGCCTCGGTCCGTACAGCACGGCGCTGTTCGCATCGGTTTCAACAGATCCGTCAGGGTTCGTTAGCGGTGACGACGTGAGTGTCACGCCGTCGTAACCGCGGCGATAAAACGGTGTCACTTTGAGGCCGACGTTGTGCTTGAATTGATGTGAGTACGAGAGGTCGAAATTGTTGAACGTCGACGGTCGGACCGGCTGCACCGGGATGCCATCGATGGACTGGTTTGCCCAATAGAGCTGATCTCCGTAGTTCTTGCACGTCGCCGTTGCGCTGACGCCGCAGTACGTTGCCGCCTTGCCCGTCACGTTGTCGTATGACGGAACGAACGCGAACTCGCTGTAGTAGTTCGGCGATACATACTTCAAGACGTCGGCGAGCGACGCGAACTGAACGGATCGCCCGTAGCTGAAACGGAGCGCATCGTTACTCGTCAACCGGTGTGAGAGACCCAAGCGTGGCTCCCACACTTTTGGATTCTGCGCTTGCGGATCGATCGAGGTCGTCCCCGGCGCATACAGCCCGGAGTCGATGCCGGGCAAACGATAGTTCGCTATGTCAAGACGCAAGCCGGCAGCAATCTTTAGCTTGGCGGTCGGCGCATACGAATCGCTGATGTAGAGCGCAGCGTCTTGCCGATCCGACGGGGCCTGTTCGTCGAACGCGGGAACCCGCGGCACGCCGTTCGGAAAATACGACGAGAGGTAGCCGCAGCGGAACACGCCGCAGGCGACGCTCGTATCCTGGGGCGAGAGAAAATCATAGACTAGCGTGCTGAACCCTAAACCACTGGCTTGCGCGAGCCCCAAAGTACTGATCGCCAGCAAGCCGGTCGACGGATCAACGGCGCTTTCGACGGGATGCAGGTATGCGAACTTGCCGCCCGCAGTCAAAAGGTTCTTCGAGCTCACCTGTTTTGTGAGATCGACGGCGAAGCCGGTGCGCTGACCGCCCTCGAGCTTCTCCTGCTCGTTGAAGATGCTGTCGTACGGCTGGTCGAAGACCGCGACCGCGTTGACGCGATAGAATTTCGCCGTCAGGAACGTATCGGCGTTGAGATTGATCGAATACTGGAGCTTGATCGTTTCGTTCGGCTGAACGATGTGCGACTTGTGATCGAGCGCTTGAACCGCAGTGGTTTGGCCCGGAGCGAAGCCGATCACCTGTTGGATTTGAGCGCTCGTCAAGCCGGTATTCGCAGAAGCGTTCGCAAGGAAATAGGGGTCGCCCGACTTGTAATTGAGCGTCGAGATCCCGCCGTAATTCTCGACGGAATTGAACGTTTGGGTTTGATAGAGCAATTGCAGCTGCTGGTTGTCGCGTCCGAACTTGAAGATGGCGTTGTTCACCAGGTCGTCGGAGCTTTGGTGCGAGCTATCGAAGAATGTCTCCGGGCCGAGGCTGGCCGCAGGCGTTCCGCGAGGGCCATATTGAAAGTCCGCCCGTTCACCCTGGTACGAGATGTAATCCGAGAACCGGCCGTTCGGCGTCGCGAAACCGTACTCGATGCCGAGCTGGTGCCCGAAGGGCTGCCCGACCGCCTCGAGGTCGATCGAGCCGAATGCCGGGCGCGCACCCTTCTTGACGATCAGGTTTAGGACGCCTGTCCCGACGTTGCCGAAAGAAGCGTCGCCGGCACCCGGCGTCAACTGCAGCGAGGCGACACCGTTAAGAGCGAGGCTGTTGACGAATTGTCCCGTAAACGCGTCCGTGTAGTCGATGCCCTCGAATTCGTAGCCCTCCTCATTTTCGCGGCCGCCGCGCAGAACCGGGTAGCCGTTGCTGTCGGTCGTGACGCCCGGGAGCGTCGCGAGCAACGGTTTTTCACTCGTGCGATTGTTCTTCCCGAGCTGCGTCGCGATTTGGTCGCTTGTCAACGTGTAGGTGTTCGTCGTCTGATTCGGTTGGAACGCGCCGCCGGGGACGCGTGCCACGACGCTTCCGATCACCCGCAGCGCCTTTGTGAGCGCTTGCGACACGCTCGCGACTTGGTCGGCGACCACATCGACGCCATGCACGATTTGCGTTTCGTAATCGCGTAGCTCGAATGAGACGGTGTACCTGTCCGGCGAGAGACCGGTCATCGCGAAGAATCCCTTGGCGTCGGTTGTGGCGCTCATGCGGTCGGTTGGAGATTTCGCATTTACCTTGACCCCTCCGAGTCCTTGCTGCGTCGTAGCGTCCGTGATCGTGCCTGAGATCGTCCCGGTCGTCCCTGCAAAAAGGGTCCCCACCGAGGCGACGGCGATGGCCAAGAACATTGCGATGCCGAATCGCAAACGAACACGTCGATGACCATCGCGGCGGGGACCGTAGTACCTCATTGGTGTTTCGTTCCTCATTTACTATAAGTGCCTGCAAGTGCCCGCGAACCGATGCACTTTGAGTGTCCGCCGAGGGTCATGTCAGTCGGCGCGAGGCGCGCACGATCGCGACGATCAACCACCAGTCTCAAGTTCGTAGACCAGCCGCCGCGCAAGGACTGAACCGGCTTCGTGGCCGATCAGACGTTGGTACGCTTCGAAACGCCAGTTGCCGCTGGGATCGGCCATGAGCCGGGCGGCATCGAGCGCAGCGGCCAGGCTCGGCGGCGTCGACGGCGATTCGATTGCTGCTGCAGCCTCGGCTGACCGCACCGGGTGACTCGCACGGTCGACGACGGTGAACGCGCTATTTGCGGCCTCGCCCGTCGCATCGACGATCGTTACCTGATAGTCGCCGATAGCGCCCCCGAACGGATCGAAAGTTGCCGTCCTTGTACTGGACGTAATTGCGAGCGACGGCGTCGTATGCGGCCCGTCGAGCCGAATCGTAAATAGCGGCGTGCCGCCGCTCCACGTCAGCGCTAGCGTCCGGTGCCCCGCCGCAAGCCGCTGCGAATTCCCGTGCAGCAACAAGATCACCGGCGGACTTGTCCCGCGGGTCGCGACTGCGGTCGATCGAGCGTTTGCCTCTCCGAGCCGGTTCTTGAGCTCGCGATCGACGGCCAGCGCCTACTGGAACGCAGCGAGGGCTTGCCAGAATTACTAAGCCTATTATTAGCTTCGCCCCCGCTGCAGCCCGGTTCTGGAAGCGGCCGGCGGAAGGTCGTGCTAAAACGGACGAGCCCGTAGTAGCCGGATTGGTTGAGCGACGTTTTTTGGAAGTCGCTCGAGCGGAAGTATCCGCTCTCCACGCCGATCGTGCCGAAGGGCAGCGCGAACGGGTAGACCGCCTTGGCCGAGACGGTCGAGCCCTGTTGCGGGAGCGGGACGCCGCTCGGATAGCCGGCATTCGTGTAGGCTGCGGAGAGGTTGAACGACTTGGAGCCGACGCACTTGGAGAACGACAGGTACGACGTGATCGATCCGGGCGCGTTGATGTACGAGCCGAAGTAGCGCGAGGTCGTGCCCGCGGCGAGGTCGCCGGGGATCGCGGCGCTCGCGGTGTTGGCGATGCCGAAGCCGATCGGCTGGCGGTTGATGAAGGCAGCCCAGGTGCCAACGTGGTCGTGGGCGGTGGAGCAGACGATCAGGATCGGCGCCGGCGCGCACGCCGTCACGGAACCGTTCTGAAAGCCGCCGGTCAGCTGCAGCGTCAGGTCCCACGGCAGCTTGAGCGTCGGCGACGTCACCGCCGCGTTTTGCTGTGACTGCGGGCGAACGAACGCCGCGTGGACCGGTTTCGTGAGCGCCGACGCGCTTGGGAACACGGCCGCGAAGTAGGAGGTCACGAGGCCTTGCTGCAACTGGGCGACCCGGTCGGAAAGGCTCTCCGATTGCACGCCCGCGTTGAACGTCCAGTTGCGGAGCGAGCCGATGTCGAACGGGATCACGACCTGCTCGCCGACATTCGTGAAGACGTCGCCATACGGCGAGGTCAAGCGCACCGCGAGCAGGTCGGCGGAGTACACGTGCTCGTGCGGTCCCGTGCCGTACGAGAAGACGACGTGTTCGGTCGATCCGCTCAGCGGCGCGAACGCCGTGACAGAACCCGCGGCGGGCGCGAAGAACCGGTCGGCTTGCTGCGCGCCGAACGTTTCGCCGACCTGAAAGAACTGCGGATCGGAGCCGTTCGCCGACAGCGTCTGCGTGTACGATCCCGACTCGCCGGCGAAGCGCGTCCAGTTCGCGTACGGCGGGACGACCGTCGCGGGCGAGCTGACCCGCGGAAACGCGTCGCGCTGCTCGCTGCCGAACATGTGGAAGGTCAGGGCGCAGTAGACCGACTCGGAGGCGCACAAGTCGCGGTAGAAGTTGGTTCCGAAGGCGAGTCCCGCGACGTTGTCGAGCGCGCTTCCGTTTCCGACGATCGAGTCGAGGAGCGAGATCGTGGCGAGGGGATCGTGCAACGTCTTCGACTCCTCGATTGGCCCCGGCCGGCTGAGCGGCGGCGGCGCGACGCCGAACTTCACCGGCGTCGGGACCGGCGTGGGCGTCGCGCTCGGCGTCGGCGTCGGGCTCGGTGTGATCCGCGGCGAGGGCGTCGGCACGGTGATAGTGAGCGAATACGCCTCGCTGTAGAGGCCGCTGCGCTGCAAGCCGTAAAACGCGTCGGCGCCGACGATCGGCGACGCGTACCCGACCGTGTAGCCCGATGTTAGGCTGCCGACCTTCGAGAGCGCGAACGGAGAGCTATCGACGAAGACGCGCAGATCCTGATCGCCGAGCACTGTGCTCGGTCGGAGAAACGCGACGAGGGGCTGCGTCCGGCTGATGATGTTGTCGAGGGTGCCCAGGCCGAGCGCTCCCGACGGCAGCGGCAGCGGCGCGTTGGCGACGATCTGCGAGGACGTGCGCTGCACGTTAGCGGCCGCATCGTTTTGGTCGAAGGCGGCCGCGAGCATCGTGTGCCGGTCGGGTCCGTAGAGCACGTCGGCCTCGATGTCGCGGAGCCGCGCAGCCGGTTTCTTCGGCGACGGCGCCGGCGTTTCGAAGTGCATGAACGGCGAGTAGGTCAGGGCCAGCGCGCCGTACTGATCTTCGATCGTCACGTCGAGCGGCACGAGCGTCGGCTTGGCGGTCTCGCCGGGCTTGAACGCGACTTGCAGGTGCGACTCGCGCGCGCGGAGCTGGAGAACGCTCCAGGGGATCTCGATCGTCGCTTGCCAGACGCGCGCTCCGGGAATGGGCCGCAGGTTGGGCTTCGTCGGGCTCTGCCGCTCGATCGAGAGCGCGTAGAGGAACGAGCGGTCCAGATCGCACTCAATCGGGAAATGCTGGTCCTTGAGCGCCACCTTGACCTCGACCCGCAGGTCCTCGGCCCGTTTGTCACCGCTTTCCGACCGACCGAGCGTGACGCAACTGACGGTCGACGGAATGTCGAAATCGATGTTATGGCGCGCGTGGGCTTGGAAGGGGATCTCGAGCCCGGCGGCCGTCGCGCCGATGCAGAAACGCGTGTAGCCCTCGCCGGTCGTGCCGACGACCGTGACCATCCTCGGGGGAAACGGCCCGAGTTTCGGGTCGCACTCGGGTGGCGAGGCGGCGGGGCGCGGCGTTTCGAGGTCCGTGACGGCGCTCCCGAACGTCATGTGGACGATCAGGCGCGCGGGCAGGTCCTCGCCCCACGCGAGGCTCACCGGCGTGACGAGCGCGACGGTGCACAGGAACCACATGCCGAACCCGAAGGCGCGAATGAACGAGCACTCCGCAGGCAAGGAATACGCTGTGCTTTACCCGCGCCGCGTCGCCGCGTCCTGCCGCTAGGGGTCGCTGGCCGACCGGGCCACCCCCACGAATGGGCGCCCTTCGTTATCAGCCGGATCGCCTGGAACCCACCCTAGCCCGCGGCCTTCGCCGAGACGGTCGAGCCCTGTTGCGGGAGCGGGAAGCCGCTCGGATAGCCGGCATTCGTGTAGGCTGCGGAGAGGTTGAACGCCGTGGAGCCTCCGTTGAAGAACGACTGGTACGACATGATCGATCCGGGCGCGTTGATGTACGAGCCGAAATAGCGGGAGGTCGTGCCCGCGGAGTACAGTCACACTAAGCAGGACGGAACAGCGCCGCACCCGATGAATCTTCACGACGATGAACGGACGCCTCGCCGCTTTCAGCCTTGGTGCACTCTTGGCATTGACTGCCGCGGCTCCCAGCCCGCGCGCAATCGGCCTCGTCGTCGAAGAGACCGGCTCGTGGACGGTCGACGGGAAGCCTCTGCACGTCCACGACGAGGTTGCTGCGGGCAGCGTCGTCAGCTCGGTCCGAAATTCCGGCGAACAGCGTGAGCACCCGCATATCGTGATCGTGCTCGACGACGGGCACACGCGCTCATGCGACGAGCTTAACGAGTGCCCACTCTCGCTGCCCCATTCGCTTGGCGAGGTCCCTTCTCTGTGGGCGCGTATCCTGGGGATATTCGCCGCACAGCCGGATCGCTTTGAACCCACCCTTGCCCGCGGCCCCGGCGCCGCGCTCACGAAACTCGACGACACGATCGCAAGCTCTGCCTCAGGAATCGCCGAGTTCGGGCCCCTCCTCGCTCCGCTCGCTCCGCGCGCCGACTTCACCGTGACCATCAATCTACCCGATCGCTGGTCTCCTCGCGATTTGCCCGTTCGCCGTTCGGCCGCCGGGAGCGCGCCAATTCCGTTAGCACCCGGCCTCTATACCGTCGCAGTCAGCGACCCCACGACTGAGAAGCCGTTGGCAACGCCCGCCTGGGTCCTCGTCTCGCCCGCCAGCGACTACCGGTCCGTTTCCCAACGGTTCTCGGAAGCACGCAAGACCGTCGCCGCTTGGCCCGCTGAGATCAGCGGCGATACGCGCGAGGCGTTCCTGCGCGCCGCGCTGGAGGCACTCGTCAGCCCTCAGTGACCGAAAAGATCACCGGACGCGTCTGCAGGGCGCTCCCGCTCATCGTCGCGATCACCTTCCTCATGTTCGTCGGTGAATCGCTCCACTGGTTCGACCGCTTCGAAGCGCCCGGACTCGATTTCTTCGCGCGCATCGATCCGCCGCTTCGCTGGCAAAACGTCCGCATCGTCGGCATCGACGACAGTGATTACGCGTCGCGCTTTCACTCCACGAGCCCGCTTAACGCAGAGGAAGTTAGGAGACTCATCGACGCCATCGCGAAAACGCACCCAAGCGTCATCGGCGTCGACCTTGACACCTCGGGTGAGGCCTGGAAGGATATCGCCATCGACCCGAAGTGGCCCCCCATCGTGTGGGCAACCGTCGAACGCGTCGATAAGCACGGCGAGCTCGGCGCTCCCGTTCCCGTCCTCGGCGGGCGCCCGACGCGGTCACAAGATCGCTACGGCATCGCCCTGGTCCAGCCCGACTTCGACGGCGTCATTCGCCGTTATCGCAAGAGCTATCACGACGATCCGGCCTTTGCTTACGCGGTCGCGCAAAGCTACTGCGCGCTTCAACCGCCTAGCGAAGGCTGCTCGTCCTTCCTAGCCGCGCTACGTTTCCACAGCGTGGACCCGGAGCCGGCGGTTCTGCACGTCCTGGGCAACCCTTCCGACGCAGGTACGGACTACTTTCCCTCACGCCTTCTACAAGAAGCAGAAGCCGACCCGAAGTGGCGAACACACAACCCGTATGATGGGAAGATCGTTCTGCTCGGCGCTTTGTTCGCCGACAGCCGCGACGCGCACGTTACGCCGGTTCGACCGATGTACGGCGTTGAGATCATTGCTCAGGCGATCGAGAACGAGCTTGGCGGCGGCTCGACGCCTGCCTTTAACATCTATTTTGCCATCCTGCTGGACGTTCTCGCAGGTTTCGTTCTGGTAGCTATCAGCTGCCTCTTCGATTTCTTCCCGGCGCTACTCATCTCGCTTGTGGGTGTTCCGCTTTTTGCAGTCGCCATCAGTTTCACCGCGTTTTCGAGTTCCCTCTTCTGGTTCGATTTTACACCATTGCTCGTCGGCGTCTTCCTACACGAACTCTGGGAACACGCACGAGAATACACGACACTTCGCGGGAACTACGAGAAGTTGTGTAGCGACCATGAAAGCCTCAAGGCCGAACGCGACGCGCTTCACGCACAGCTTGCAAAGATCCACAGCAGCACTTCCGAACCGAAAGTCCCGGATGCCCCAAAGCCTTCAGAACAGCCAGCCCACGGAGCGTAAACTCAGATACGCCCGCCTCGTTTGGTCGACGGTTCATGTGGAGTCGCCCAGCGACGTCGTTAAAGTCTTGGTGCCACGAACCCGTTCAGAACAGGACTCGCGAGCCTCAGGCACATCAAACTGTTGCTGCGAGCACGACCTTCAGACTCTTCATAATGAGGCTCCTCTGGGCGACGTTTCTAACTCTGGTATGGAAGGGCTCTTGTCAAGGGGCTTGCCTTGCGATTTTCGGGCCATGTCTCTCCTCTCGGAAGTACTCGGAAGATGAATCGCATGGGACAACGGACGATCTCAGTTTGCTCGACGG
>Ga0182013_10008783_pt1 | contig 10807 bp, 7 predicted proteins | sample 612S2MmetaG_FD_120487 | JGI IMG/M metagenome (GOLD analysis project Ga0182013, IMG submission 120487) | Permafrost microbial communities from Stordalen Mire, Sweden - 612S2M metaG | ecosystem: Environmental > Terrestrial > Soil > Wetlands > Permafrost | place: Sweden: Stordalen | collected...
CCCTCGACGATCTCACCAAGTGGACTGAAGGCCTCAGAGACGCCGAGATCCAAACGGAGCCGCTCGGCCTGCCGTCGTTAGCCTTCCATCTGCGCCACATCGCCCGCTCTACCGACCGCATCCTCACCTACGCGGAAGGGAACCAGCTCACCTCTGAGCAGTTGGCAGCTCTCAAAGCCGAGCAGACCGGCGAAGAAACCCTGGCCGCGCTCCTCGCCGAAGTCGAAATCTCCTTCAGCAACGCCGCCGCCCGCATCCGCGTCCTGGCCACCGCAAACTTCGATACCCCGCGCGCAGTCGGCCGCAAGCAGCTACCCACAACCATCGGCGGCGCACTCATCCACGTAGCCGACCACACCCAGCGCCACACCGGCCAGGCAGTCACCACCGCCAAATTGCTAAAATCACTCCGCAGCTGAAGGTCGACAACTGAAAACTGAAAGCTGAAAGCTAGCAGCTGCTTCACTCCGCCTGGTCTTCCGTTACCACCATCTCCAGAATGTGCCCCATCTTTTCCTGCTTGGTTTTCAGGTAGCCCGCGAAGCTCTCCTGCGGCTCAACCTCCGCGGAAACACGTTCCACCACCGCAATCCCGGCTGACTCCATCGCCGCCACCTTCTCAGGATTGTTGGTCATCAGCCGTACGCTTTTGACTCCCAGCAGCTTCAGCACCTCGGCCGGCAACTCATAGCCCCGGCAGTCGGCCGCATAGCCCAGCTCCACGTTCGCTTCCACCGTATCCCGGCCCTGGTCCTGCAGCTCGTATGCCTTCAGCTTCGCCATCAGCCCGATCCCGCGCCCCTCCTGCTGTTCGTAGAGCAGAATCCCCGCGCCCGCCTCGCCAATCTGCTTCAGCGCCATCTCCAGTTGCAACCGGCAATCGCACCGCAGCGATCCGAAGACATCCCCGGTCAGGCATTGCGAGTGGATCCGCACCAGCGGCGGCGTGGAGTGGATATCGCCCATTACAAGCGCCACCAGCCCCTCCACCTCGTCCTTCCCCGCGCCGCCTGTCGCGGCCTCATCGCAGACGCGCGGTCCTTCAACCTTACCCTCGAAGCCCAGGATGCGAAACGCCCCCCACCGCGTAGGGAAATCCGCCTCAGCAATCTTCTTCACGCTCTCAAATGCCATAGTCTTATTCTACTTTGCGCACCAAACCGCTCGCCTCACGCGCCGCCACACTCGCAGGTTGTCCACTGTTCACTGTCCACTGTCCACTGCCATACTGGTTAGGTGACCGATACGCTCATTATCATCACGCTGCTGGTCAAGCTCGGCGTGGCCGCGGCGGTGGCCAGCGCGCTGGCCCGGTCCCGCACCTTCCAGCGGCTGCTCTTTGCGGAGAAGCGCTCCCACGGCCAAACCTCCGCACTGCTGGCCTTTCTCCTCGTGCCGCTCACCCTCGGCGTCTGGGTGCGCACCAAGGTGCCCAACTTCCAGGCCGCCGACATCTCTTTTGAAACCGTCATCCTCCTAGGTCTTCTTGTCGGCCCCGGATGGGCCATGCTGGGCGGCGTCGTGCTCTCGGTCCCTGCCGTACTTCACCACGAATACCTCGCTCTGCCCTTCAACGCCGCGCTTGGCCTGGCCGCCGGCCTGCTCGGCCGCTTTGTCGAGATGGACGAGATCTGGTCCTTCACGCCCTTCATCGATCTGAGCCTGTGGCGCTGGGTGCGCCGCAATCTGCGCCAGCCCCGCTTCGATCGCCAGATCGTGATGCTGTTTCTCATCGTTGTTCTGGAGATCGGCCGCGAATGGCTGGCCCAGCTTTATCCGCACCGCCTGTTCGCGCTTGACACCAACATCGCGGGCCTCCAGATCCTCGTCTGGCTGTGCGCGCCCATGGTCGTTGGCATCATGCTTAAGGTGTGGAACGCCCTGCGCATTGAGCTCAAGCTCGAAGAGCAGAAGCGCCTTCTGCTTGAAGCGCGCCTAGACGCCCTGCAGCGCCAGATCAACCCCCACTTCCTCTTCAATACACTGAACTCAATCAGCGCCCTGGTCCGCAGCCAGCCCGAGCTGGCCCGCGAAATGACCATCAAGCTGGCCAACATCCTCCGCGCCCTGCTCAAGGACCACGACACCTACGTCCCCTTGCGCGACGAACTGAGCTTTACCGACGACTACCTCGACATTGAAGTCGTGCGCTTCGGCACTGAAAAGCTCAAAGTCGAAAAGGAAATCGATCCCCGCACTCTCGATGTGCTGGTGCCCAGCATCCTGCTTCAGCCGCTTATTGAGAACAGCATCAAGCACGGCCTTGAGCCCCGCATCCTCGGCGGCACTGTCACACTCCGCAGCCGCCTGGAAGGTAATCGCGTGTTCATCGAGGTGGCCGACGACGGCGTCGGCATGGGCAACCGTCCCGCCTCGGCTCTTCGCCGTGATGGCGCCGGCATCGGCATGAAGAATGTCGAGGAGCGCCTCGAAGTCCTCTACGGAAACCAGGCCAGCTTCAAAGTTGTCAGCAATCCTGGCCGCGGTACCCTGGTCTCCATTGAGATCCCCGTGGTCATGCCGGATCTCTCTTAGGAGCGGGTTCCCGCAAAATGCCTGGTAGCCCAACTCGTCATTCCGGATGCTGATTTCGAGCCAGCAAGGCCTTGTATTCGGCGCGCGCCGCCTGCCACACTTTGAATTCCTCTGCAACCGAAAGCCCCGCCTTCCGGAATGACCGCCGGGGATCGCGAAGGTAGCGGATCCAGGCCGTGTGCTCGTCGGCCGTGTACTCGGGCTCGGTCGGCTCGTCGCTCGTTGTTGCGGCAGCGCTTACGGGAGCAACTGCGGGCGCGGCGGCGGGCTCTTTGGTGCCGTCCTGGTCGTCAACCACCCCACCGGCAATGGGCTGGTCGTCAAACGGCGAGGGCCCGGCGGGCTCCTCTGGGGCCAATTTCTTCGGCCTTCCCCCGCTGAACAGCCAATCGCTCTCGAAGGGCGCCAGCCCAGGAACAAAAATGCCAACCAGGCCCAGAACTGGCACAGAACGCCGCCCCATAGCGAGACCAATCAGTAGGGCCAAACAGGCGGCATGGGTCAAAACAGTCGGCAAAACCGGCAAGGCAAGGCCGCCCTCGTGCTCAGCCGTGATCACAAGCCACCCAAGGAAGAGATGATACGAGACCAGGATCGAAACGTAGCTCGCCCACGGTTCAGGCAAATAGTGACCCAGGACATACCCAATCCCACTGCAAATCAGGAATACGATGAGTCTCATTCTTGACCGTCCGAATCTCCGCCGAGGCACATGGCTTTCCTTCTCCATCAAGGGGCCTGTTGCATGTTGCAGATATCTTGAGGTGTCGCTCTCATCTTAGCCATGCAGCGACAAGAATGCTGTGAATTCGAACCTGGCAATCCCGAATGGTGATAGGAAACGCAAAAAGCACCATAGTTGCTAATGGGTCCGGATTTTTTTAGAGAGGCCGGCCTGGGTTGCGAATGGTGAATCGCCAGGCCCTCGCGGTATGCTCAACTCATGGTGCGCTTCACGGTGCTGGCCTCGGGCTCCAAAGGCAATAGCACAGTTGTCTCCGGCGGCCGTACCCGCATCCTGGTCGATTGCGGCCTCAGTTGCCGCGAGCTTTTCCGCCGCATGAAGCTGGCCGGCGAAGAGCCCGAGACTCTGGACGCCATCATCATCACCCACGAGCACATGGACCACATCAACGGCCTGTCTGTGACCGCTCGCAAGCTGGGCATTCCGGTCTACTTTACCGAGGGCACCCACCGCGCCTGGATGCGCTGGCTCACGCCTCGCCGTCAAATGACCTATGCCCAGTGGCTTGAGCAGTGCCGCAAACAGGCCGCTGAGCGCCAGGCTGAAGCCCCCGGCGAAGCCAATGCGGAAGGCGATCCCGACGATCCCGAACCGGAAATGGTTCTTGAGACGACCCCTGACGCTAGCGAACAGCCCGAATCCGCTCCCGATCCGGCTCCCCAAGCTCCTTCAAATCGCCCGCCTTCCCGCAAAGAAGACCCCACCTGGCTCCCCTCCGTCGAGTATTTTCAGGCCGGACAGCCCTTCGAAATCGGCGACATTGCCGTCAGCCCCTTCACCATCCCCCACGACGCCGCAGACCCCATCGGTTTCGTCTTCCGCGCCGAAGGCGTGCGCATGGCCTTTGCCACATTCCTGGGTTACATTCCGCCCAATGTCAAAGCCCAGCTCCAGAAGGTCGACCTGCTGCTGCTCGAATCCAACCACGATCTGGAAATGCTGCGCGACGGTCCCTACCCCTGGGCAGTGAAACAAAGGGTACTCTCCCGCGTCGGCCACCTCTCCAACCTGGCCACGGCGGAGTTCCTTGAGACCAGCTACGACGGCCAGGCTGCCTACGTGATCCTTGCGCATCTATCTGAAAGTAATAATCTTCCAGAACTTGCCAGGGTCTCCGCCGAGCGCGCCCTCAACGGCCGTGCCAGCCTCCTCGCCAACCGCCTGTTGCTGGCAGAGCAACATGAGCCACTTTCCGGTATTAATTTTTGACACTAGAGGGCTACAATAGTGACATACGAGCATCTCTGGCTAGCAGGCAGGATTGGCACGGAAAGCGCCATGAATCAGTTGCCATCGCGAGAAAGAGCTTGAGCGGGGCTTCACTGAGTCATTTACTGACGATGAAGCATCCAAGGAGTGAGAGTCCTCCGCTCCCGCGTGAGCCGCAAACTGACATCACGGTTGAACAAATCCTTTTTCTTTTTGGTGAGTCTTAATGTCTATGAAAAGAACAAAATGTACTGACCGGGTCGTGGGAGCTATCCTGGCAAGCTGGCGCTACGACATCTCAGGTATCTCCCTGGAGATGCGCAGGGACTACGAGCAGCATTTTGTCGATTGCGCCCGTTGCAGAGCGCGTCAAAAATTCCACAGAAGTCTTGATGTGAGTCTGGCTGTCCTAACCTCTCTTTCAGCACTCTTCTTCTTCTTTGCTCTCGCCGTCCTCAAGCACATCAAGCCGGCTGAAACTATGGCCTTCACAACCTTCGGACTTGATATAGAGGATACTTACCACATGCTCTTCTCGGCGGGCATTGCGGGCCTCTGTTTCTCCTTGATCGCGCTTACGCTGGTGCTCACGGCCACCCCCGTCCCGTCCTATCTGGGCGGAATCGCCTCCGAGCGCGCCAAGCTGATTGAAGAGCGCCTCCCGGAATCCATCCGCTCGATCCGCCCGCGTTAAAATTTCGCTCCAAACACAAAAAGGCGAAGCCCAATCGGCTTCGCCTTTTCTCATTCCGCTCCTGTTGCTACTTCACAATCGGCACCCGCAGATCCCCGCCCGTCATCTCCTTCGGCAGGCCCAGCTTTAGCAGGCTCAGCAGCGTCGGAGAAATATCTCGCAGCGATCCATCCGCCCGCAGCCGGTAGTGCGGACCATCTTCTGCCACATAAATCATCGGCACCGGATTGGTCGTGTGCGCCGTGTGCGGTGCGCCCGTGATCGGGTCCACCATCAACTCAGCATTGCCGTGATCGGCGGTAATCAACCAACTTCCGTTCTTCTCCCTGATCGCTTTGTAGATGCGCCCCAGTTGCGCGTCCACCACCTCGCAGGCCTTGATCGTCGGCTCCAGCTTGCCGGAGTGGCCCACCATGTCCGCGTTCGCAAAGTTCGCTACCACCAGGTCAAACGCCGTGTCGTTTATGGCCTTCACAATCACATCGCCAATCGCTTCTGCCTTCATCTCCGGCGCCAGGTCGTAGGTAGCCACCTTCAGCGACGGAATCAGCGCCCGGTCCTCGCCGGGGAAGGGAACTTCAATCCCGCCGTTGAAGAAATAAGTCACGTGCGCAAACTTCTCCGTCTCCGCCACGCGAAGGTTGCGCAGTTGGTGCTGCGCCAGCACGTTGGCCAGAATGTTATCCAGCGACTCCGGCGGCATGATCAGAGGCAACTCGTAGAGCTTGTCATACTGAGTCATGCAAAGGTAGTAGAGATTCTTCGGGATCTCTGCGCGCGGAATCGTCTCATCCAGCGATTCCCACCCATCCAGATCCCGGCCGCCCTTCTTGTTCAGTCCGCTCTCCCGCGCCAGCACCCGGGTAATCTCGCGCGCCCTGTCCGACCGGAAGTTGAAGTTGATGCACACGTCTTCGTCGCGAATTTGCGCCACCGGCTTGCCCGCACCATCCACCACCACGAATGGAATAATGAATTCGTCGGTAACGCCGTTGTTGTAACACTCTTTCATGCGCGCCACGGCGTTCGGATAGGCGCCGCCCTCGGCTTTGCCCGCAACCATCGCGTCAAATGCCTTCCGCTCGCGCTCCCAGCGCTTGTCGCGGTCCATGGCATAGTAGCGCCCGTTCACGCTGGCAACCTTGCCCACGCCGTACTCGCGCATCTTCTGCTCAAGTTGCGCAATGTACTCCGCCCCTGAGCAGGGCGGCGTGTCCCGGCCGTCCATAAAGCAATGCACAAACACGCGCTCCAGGCCATGCTCGCGCGCAGTCCGCAGCAGCGCGTAAAGGTGATTCAGGTGCGAGTGCACGCCGCCATCGGAGCACAGGCCGAACAGGTGCAATTGCCTTCCACCTTCGCGCGCTCGCAACATTGCCTTTACGATCGCCGGATTCTTCTGGAACTCCCCTGAAGCAATCAGCGCGTCGATGCGCGTTATGTCCATCTGCACAATCCGCCCGGCGCCCAGATTCAAGTGGCCCACTTCGCTGTTGCCCATCTGTCCGTCCGGCAGGCCCACAAAGTGGTCTGACGCTTGGATCAGCGTATTCGGGTACTCCCGCAGCAGCTTGTCGTACGTAGGCTTGCGAGCCAGCGCAATGGCGTTGTTGGTCGTTTCGGCGCGATAACCCCACCCGTCAAGGATGGTCAGTACCAGAGGATGTTTGGAATTAGACACGAAGAAGACACCTCGATTTTCAACTTGGTTTTCACATTAAGGATAAACTGCCGGGTCGGTCAGGAGCTGTGTCTGCTCTTACGCGGTCTCATTCGATTAGGAAGGAGGAAGGTTTTGATCCAAACAACGGCCACGAACTCGAATCTTCCGCGCAATCTCGATCGCCAGGCTGGACTAAGTTTTGAGTTGATCGGCATCGTCAAGCCCAAGGTCCCGAAACACATTTCCTGAACTCAGTTCGAATTCAACGCCGCCGATTGTTCGCTTAACCATAGCGCAGCTCCATCGCCACTATTCAAAAATGCAAAAGGAGGGGATCGCTCCCCTCCTTTGCTTCAATCAAACGCAGGAGCGTTCATCCCTCGTAGTTCAAGCTCTCCAGCCCCTGGTAAACCGCGCCCGAACCCAACTCTTCTTCAATGCGCAGCAACTGGTTGTACTTCGCAATCCGGTCCGTGCGGCTCACTGAGCCCGTCTTGATCTGACCCACGCCTGTGGCCACGGCCAGGTCGGCAATGAACGTGTCTTCCGTTTCGCCCGAACGATGCGACATCACCGAGGTGTACCCATAACGGCGGCCCAGCTCAATCGCTTCCAGCGTCTCGGTAACCGTGCCAATCTGGTTCACCTTGATCAGAATGGAGTTCCCGATGCCCTCTTCAATGCCGCGCTGCAAACGCTTCACATTGGTCACGAAGATGTCATCGCCCACCAGTTGAATCCGGCTGCCCAACTTGTCGGTCAGGATCTTCCAACCCGCCCAGTCGTCCTCGGCCAGGCCATCCTCTAGAGAGACGATCGGGTACTGACGAACCCAGTTGTCGTAGAAGCTCACCATCTCCGCGCTCGTCAGTTCGCGCTTGTCACTCTTCTTGAAGACGTACTTGTTCTTTTCCTTGTCATAGAACTCGCTCGACGCCGGATCAAGGGCAATCGCGATCTGCTCGCCCGGCTTGTAACCAGCTGCCTGGATGGCTTCAAGGATCAGCTCAATGGCCTCGTCGTTCGACTTCAGTGAAGGAGCAAAGCCGCCCTCGTCGCCAACGGCCGTGTTATAGCCCTTCTTCTTCAGCACGCCCTTCAGCGTGTGGAAGGTCTCTGCCGCCCAGCGCAGCGCATCGGAGAAACGCTCCGCGCCCACCGGCATGATCATGAACTCCTGAAAGTCCACGTTTGAGTCCGCATGCGCTCCGCCGTTCAACACGTTCAGCATCGGCGTCGGCAGCACGCAAGCGTTCACACCGCCAAGATAGCGGTAGAGAGGAATCTCAAGCGTCTGCGCCGTGGCGCGCGCACAAGCCATGGATACCGCCAGAATCGCGTTCGCGCCCAGCTTCTCCTTGTTCGGCGTTCCGTCCAGCGCAATCATCGTCTGGTCGATCAGCCGCTGATTGGCCGCGTCCATGCCTTCCAGCTCCGGTGCAATCACGCTCTCCACGTTTTCAACAGCCTTCAGCACGCCCTTGCCCATGTAATGGCTCTTATCGCCATCGCGCAGTTCCACGGCCTCATGTTCGCCCGTTGAAGCGCCCGAAGGCACAATGGCGCGGCCCAGCGCGCCGCTCTCAAGAATTACGTCCGCTTCCACGGTCGGGTTTCCGCGCGAGTCAAGTACTTCGCGGGCACGTATGGCAATAATCTCAGTCATGTCGCTCCTCATTATGCGGTGCTGCAGCCGGTCGTTCAGTTTGGGACGGCGATCCACGGCAAGAGCCTCTCCGGCGGCGCTTTGAATCGAGTTCAAAAGCTCCTGCACGTTGTCGATCCCCTCTCCGTCCTGCGCTAGAAAAAGGTGTTTTAATTCCGTTTCGATTCTAACAAGCCCAGCCGCAGTGCTCCTTGTGGTGACGGTCACACGCGGCTCCTTTGTCCCATGCAGGGAACGTCCGCGCGGATCGGGAAGGGAAGCCGGCAATCCTCCGGCAGGGTAACTTCGCTGATTCGTGCTCTCCTGGGCACCAAGCTCAATCCGGCTCGTTCCCCTGCCAACCATGCGAGTTAGCCTTATTTTGGGTGAGTTGTCCCCACTGGTCGAGCCTTCGTGCGACTCTTTGCCCCCGGCGGTGTCTAACAGACCAGGGAAATTCTCACCAGGGTGATTCCCGCCCTTACGATGGCAGGCGCCGCAAGATAGCGACACCCGGAAAATGGAGACCCCAAAATGGAGATTCGCATCAGTCAGTCCCTTCTTTTTTGCGCCTTTCTGGCCGCGGCCTCCGCGAGTCTGGCTGCCCAGCAGGCAAGCCCCTATGAGGGAGTCTCGAATCCGCCCGCGGACGATACCATCATCACCAGCAATCCCCCAGCTCCTGTCGCTGCCCCAGTCCCTCCCCCGGCCGTAAAACCCTCCCCCGCCCACTCTGATTTTGCCCAGCCCGCGCCCGCTCAATACCGGTACCAGGGCCAGCAGGCTCCTGTAGTTCGATCGGCGCTCAGCACGCCCGCGGACGGCACCGACAACGGCATCGTCGACATCGCTCCCGATGCGTCCGCCGAACCCGCCTTGAACCGGCGTCCGGCCAGCGATCCCGATGGCGATATCGTGCATCCGGCGCCCCTGGCCCCCGGCGAAATTGGCGAAGGAACCACAATTCGCGTCCGCCTGCTTGACCGCCTCTCCACCGTCGAAAGCAAGGATGGCGATCCCTTCCGCTCCCGCGTCGCCTCTGACGTTCTGCAGGACGGCCAGGTGCTGATTCCCTCCGGCGCTGAGATCGACGGCAAAGTCATGAACGTTTCCACCGGATCGCTGGGCGGTCACGGCTCCATGCGCCTCAACCCTGAAACCGTCATCCTGCCCAACGGCTCCCGCTACCGGCTCTACGCGCAGGTCAGCGGAACGCCTGGCTCTGGAACCCGTGTAGGCAGTGATGGCGCAATCAACCCCGGTTCGCACATTAAACGCGACAGCATCGAGTACGGTGGCGGAGTGGGCGCGGGCGTCGTCGCCGGAGCGGCCATTGGCGGACCCGTCGGCGCCCTTACCGGCTCCCTGGTCGGTGCCGGCCTGGTCACCGTCCATCTCCTCGTCAATCATCCCCAGGCCCACCTTGAAGAGGGAACTGTTCTGCTCTTCACCCTCACCGAGCCCCTCCACCTGGAACCCGCCAGCGCTGGCGGCAGCTAGAAGGACGGCGAAGGAAAGCATCTCGAGACACACCGGCGTCCCGCCTCAAAGGAACCGAGCGGTCTGTGCGACTTTCCCGTCCTGTCTCCCGTAGGGAGAACGCGAAAATAGCCCAGGACCGGGGTCCCCGCGGACCGGTCTATGTCCGTGGGGTGGAGGGTGGAGTCCGCCGCTGCGGACGGAACCCTGGGGGCAGCGTCGCCCCGATTTTCCCCGTCCCGTAGGGCCGGGACGAAATCTCCAAACCACAACCATCTTCGCGAAACAATCTCCTGCTTCCCGTTCATCGTGGCCTTATCGAGATGAGCCTGATCGTATGATTGCCCGTCGACCCATCCATCACCCCCTCTCCCCGCATTTACACTTAGAAGCTGAACGTGTGCCGACGTATCCCCGCCGAAGCCCAGGGAGCCTTTAAGCACTTCAGGGAGCCTTTAAGCACTTATGGATAAATTCGTCATTCGCGGCGGCAATCCCCTCGTAGGCACCATCCGCGTCTCAGGCGCCAAGAACTCGGCCCTCCCTTGCATGGCCGCCGCCATCCTCACTCAGGACGAGATCACCCTCGAAAACATTCCCCATGTCCGCGACATTGAGACGGAGCGCAAACTCCTCGCCTCCATGGGCGCAGAAGTCGGGCAGCGCGAAGGCCGCGCCCACGACCGCATCACCCTCAATTGCCGCACCCTCTCCGATCCTGTCGCCCGCTACGAAATCGTCAAAACCATGCGCGCCAGTTCCCTCGTGCTGGGCCCGCTCGTCGCCCGAACCGGTATGGCGCGCGTCGCCATGCCCGGCGGTTGCGCCATCGGCGGC
>Ga0182013_10008786_pt1 | contig 10800 bp, 7 predicted proteins | sample 612S2MmetaG_FD_120487 | JGI IMG/M metagenome (GOLD analysis project Ga0182013, IMG submission 120487) | Permafrost microbial communities from Stordalen Mire, Sweden - 612S2M metaG | ecosystem: Environmental > Terrestrial > Soil > Wetlands > Permafrost | place: Sweden: Stordalen | collected...
CTTCGCGCTCATCGGAACCACGCTGAGCTGCATGAACACCGGCGCCCGCGTCACCTACGCCATGGGCAAGGACGACGAGGCCCCAGAGCACTTCGGCATTCTCCATGCCGGATCTCTTTCGCCGCGTAAAGCCATCTGGGCCCTGGCCGGTATCTCAGCCGTCATCGGTGTCATCGCTGTCTCGCTGGTCTTCGGCGACTCAGCCGCTCCATCCGATGCGACCATCGCGGCTCTTCCCCACGGCATCTTCTCCAGCTGGGGCTACCTTTCACACGACCAGTTGGCGGCGCTGCCCAATTCTCTGCTGACCATTACGCTCACCTCCAACTTTGGCACCTTCATCCTCTACGCACTCAGCTGCTTCCTGTGCATGGTGGCCTATCATCAGCGCCACGATCACAACTGGCTGATGCACTACATCATTCCGGGCTTCGGATTGATTGCGAACCTGGTCTGCATGGGCTTCTACCTGGCGGGTCCCATCTTCGGTCTGGGCACATTCAAGGAACCGCTCTTTGCGCTCGGAATCTCGGCCGCCTGGGGCATCTACGGAGCCATCTACTTCCTCCGTTCCTCCAAGGCCAAAGGCAAGGCGATCCTGCTCGAATCAAAGTAGCCGCATCGCTTTGACCGCAACTCAACCCCAACCGCTGGGTGGAATCTCTCTTCGATCTCTTAACCAGGACGAGGAGCAAGGTGCCACCCAGTGGCCATTTTGAAACGAACGATTCACAATACTTTAAGATGAATTCTCCCCTCAGGAGATAGGGAAGAAACTCAAGGCGGCGGCGCCCATGTTAGATGTACAGTTCGGCCAGGCAAGCGACTTCGGCAAGGTTCGCACCAACAATGAGGACGCGATGGGATATTTTGTCCCCTCCTCGCGCCAGCAGGCTCGCTCCCACGGCTATCTCTTTGCGGTAGCGGATGGAGTCGGCGGGATGGATTTGGGCGAAGTTGCCTCCTCGACGGCCGTCGGAGTTATGACCGATGAGTTTCCCAAGGCCCAGGCTGGGACCATGCTTATCAGCTTGCTGCCGCGTCTTATCCAACATGCCAACGCAGCCGTCCACGACTGCACACTGGCCTCGGAATACCGCGGCAAGAAGATGGCGACAACCCTGGTAGCCTGCGCCCTTCGCTACGATCAGGCCATCGTCTCCCATGTCGGCGACTCGCGCTGTTACCTGGTGCGCCACGGAAAAGCGCGGCAAGTTACGCAGGACCACACGCTGGTAAACGAGCAGCGCAAGATGGGGTTGATTTCAACGGAAGACATCGCCGATTCCGACTCGCGCCATGTGCTCATCCGGTCCCTCGGTCCTGAGATGTTCGTCTCCCCGGATACAACAGCGCTTACGCTGCAGCCCAACGATGTGCTGGTGCTGTGCACTGACGGTCTGCACGATGAAATGCACGAAGGCACAATCGCCGAAATCGTCTCTCAGAAGAAGAATATGGACGAAGTGGCCCGCGAGTTGGTGGCGCGCGCCGTTGAGATTGATGGCGGCGACAATACCACCGCGCAGGTCATCCGTATCCGCTCGGTCGAGCAAGTGGGCATGTACCGGGGGCGCCCCTACAGACTTCCCTCCTGACCCATTGAGCGTCGATTGCAGCCCTTACAGAATCCTTGCGATTCCAAAGCCCTTTCCCGGTAAAGTAGAAGGACAAGCACTGCCTGGAGTAAGTCGCACGATGAGTTTTTTCGACAGCCTTGAAACCGGTTCGCAAGTCGATTCTTACCGGATTGATGCCCCCGTTGCCCGCAGCGGTATGGCTTCCATCTACCGCGCCACCGATGTGCGCGATAACCGCACCGTCGCCCTCAAGATCCCGCATCCGGACATGGAGGCCGATCCAATCCTCTCTGACCGGTTCAATCGTGAAGGAGGCATCGGCGAAAGGCTCCAGCACCCCAACGTAATGCGGGTATTTGGCGACGAAAAGCGCTCCCGCGTCTACATGGTCATGGAGTGGTGTCCCGGCCGGCTCCTGCGCCAGATCATGGACGAGGGCAAACTTCCGCATGACCGCGCCATCCGCATCGCCGAGGGCGTTTTGCAGGCGCTGGACTACATCCACGCCAACGGCGTCGTCCATCGCGACCTGAAGCCAGAAAACATCATGGTCGACGAGAATGACCACATCAAGCTCATCGACTTCGGAATCGCAAGCGACTCCTCGGCCCGCCGCCTCACCTATGCCAACTTTACCGCCACCCTGGGCACTCCCAACTACATCTCTCCAGAGCAGGTAAAGGGCAAGCGCGGCGATGGCCGTTCCGACCTCTACTCCATGGGCGTAATCCTCTATGAAATGCTTACGGGCAAGCTTCCCTTTACCGGTCCGTCGCCCTTGGCAGCCATGAACGATCGACTCCTCAACCACCCCATGCCCCCCACGGTCGCCGACCCCACAGTCTCTCCCCAACTGCAGGAGGTCCTCTACCGAGCCCTGGAGAGAGACCCCAAGAACCGCTATCCCAATGCGCATGCCTTTCTCCACGACCTTCAGCATCTGGACCAGGTCGGCGTCGAGGATCGGGAAGAGCTGAAGAACTGGCAGCGCCGCAAGTCTCAGCTTTCGCGCAAGATCCTCTATTTCGCCGCCTTGGCCATGATTCCCGTGGCCATCCTGGTGCTCATGATGCTGGTCGCCCGCCACCACTAAAATCAAGCGCCACGATCTCCAGTTTCCAGGAATCCTCACGGGTTCTTTATGCCTTGAGCCTTACCCTTTCTGTTGAATACCTTCATGTTCAAACGCCAAAAGGAGATCCATGACGAAGTACAAACTCGAGTACATCTGGCTTGACGGCAAGAAACCCATCCCTGAACTCCGCGGCAAGACTCAACTGAAGTCGTTTGAGAAGCCGCCTACACTTGCCGATCTGCCCCTTTGGGGTTTTGACGGCAGCTCCACCATGCAGGCCGAGGGAAGCAAGTCAGACTGCATTCTGAAGCCTGTGGCTCTCTATCCTGACGGCGCTCGCAAGGACGGCTACCTCGTCCTGTGCGAGGTTATGCATCCCGATGGCACACCCCACTCCACCAACGCACGCGCCACCATCGAAGACGATGCCGATTTTTGGGTCGGTCTCGAGCAGGAATACTTCCTCTACAAAGATGGACGCCCTCTCGGATTCCCGAAGGATGGTCATCCCACTACGCCTCAGGGCCCCTATTACTGCGGCGTCGGCTACAAGTACATGGGCAGCATTGCCCGCCAGATCGTCGACGAGCACCTCGAACTCTGCCTCACGGCCGGCATCAACCACGAAGGCATCAATGCCGAAGTGGCAAAGGGGCAGTGGGAGTTCCAGATCTTCGCCAAGGGCTCCAAGAAGGCCTCTGACGACACATGGATTGCCCGCTACCTGATGATGCGTCTCTGCGAGAAGTACGAAGTGGATCTCGTTCTTTATTGCAAGCCGATCAAGGGCGACTGGAACGGATCGGGCATGCACACAAACTTCTCGACAAAGTACCTCCGCGAAGTTGGTGGCAAAGCCTACCTGGAAGCGCTCATGAAAGCCTTCGAGGATAACATCGCCGCGCACATTGCGGTCTACGGCCCAGACAACCACCTGCGCCTCACTGGTCTCCACGAAACCCAGGCCATCGACAAGTTCAGCTACGGTCTCTCCGATCGCGGCGCTTCCGTCCGCCTGCCCGTAAACTTCATCAAGAATGGCTACAAGGGCTATCTCGAAGATCGCCGTCCGAACTCGGAAGGCGACCCTTACCAGATCATCTCGCGTGTCCTCAAGACCATCAACTCTGTACCCAAGCCCTAATCGCCTCCCCAGGCAGCGTTGCAAAAAAAAGTCCCGGTTGCTCATTGAGCAGCCGGGACTTTTGTTCATGCGGAATTAGTTCCCTACGCCGCCTCAATCTCCTCGACCAGCGCCTCGGAAGCCGCAACGCAGGCCGCTCGATCCACATCAAGGTGAGTCACCAGCCGAATCAAATTCCCGCCCAAAGCACTCACCAGAACGCCACGCGCCTTCAGCCTCGCCGCCAGTTCCGCCGCACTCTTTTTCCCCGTCAATCGGAAGACCACGATGTTTGTCTCCACGGCATCCATGTCGATCGAAACTCCATCCAATCCAGCCAGTGCCTCTGCCAGCATCCGTGCATTGGCGTGATCTTCATGCAGCCGCCCCGGCCCATGTTCAAGGGCAATCAGCCCAGCCGCCGCAAGAATGCCCACCTGCCTCATGCCCCCGCCCAGCGCCTTGCGAAACAGTCGCGCCCTGTCCATCAACTCAGCCGAGCCGGTCAGCATGGAACCAACCGGAGCGCCGAGCCCTTTCGACAAGCAGAACATGACCGTGTCGAATCCGCGGGTCAGCGCCTTCACGTCCACGCCCAGAGCAACGGCAGCGTTGAAGATGCGTGCTCCATCAAGGTGGGTTGGCAAATTGCGTTCTTTGGCCCCGGCCCATATCTCTTCCAGCACCGCAACCGGCGTGCAGCCCCCGCCAGCCAGGTTCGCCGTGTTTTCAATCTCGATCAGCCCCGTAGCCGCGCGGAACGCTCCCCGCGCGTAGATCGCAGGCTCAATGTGCCGCCATGTCAAAATGCCGCGTTCCGCAGGAACCGCCCGCACCAGGCAGCCGGAAAAAACCGCCGTCGTCGCCATCTCCCAGTCCAGAATGTGCGCCCGCGATTCAGCAATCACCTCTTGTCCAGGCTGCGTAAGCAGGCGAATGGCAATCTGGTTCCCCATCGTGCCCGTCGGCACAAACAGCGCTGCCTCGCGGCCAAACACTTCAGCCGCGCTACGTTCGAGCAAATTGACCGTAGGGTCCTCGCCGTAAACGTCGTCGCCAACCTCCGCCGCCGCCATCGCCGCCCGCATCACAGCAGAAGGCCGCGTCACCGTATCCGAACGCAGATCGATTATCCCTGCCACAGTCTTGCCTTTCCAAATTGGTTGGATCATTCGCGTCGAATGAAGCTGTTGAAAGAGAAATACCAGCTCGCCGATTCAAGCCGCTTAACTAATCACTAACCGCTAACCACTGCCTCTACGGTATCTGCCCCATCGGCAGCTCCATCACTGGCGACCGCTTGCCGTCCTTCGCCGCATAAGCCCACAGCCCGTGAAAGTTCTGCCGGATCCCCGGCTGCGCCTTCAGAAACGCGCTGAAGACCGCTGTCGCCTCAGTTCGCTGAGCAGCAGCATCGGTAACGCCCGTCGACTCATAAACGACGGCCAGGTCCGCCTGGTGCAGCGATGGATCAAGCACCACCGCATCCACCTTCCATGTGCGATCCCCTGCGGTCAGTGAGTACGGAAACGCAGACAGCGGCGGATTCGGAATCTGACCCTGTTCCTGCTGCAGCTTCTCCAGGTTCGGCGAGGAGATGAAATCCAGCGGCAACAGCAAGTAGCGAGCAGCGTCATACAAGTACCAGGCGCTCCACGGATCGACCTTGGCCAGCCCGCGTGCCCGCGACCAGTACCAGACCCCGTCATGCCCGTCAAAAATGCCTTGATGCGCCGACAGCCCCGCAAGCCTCCATGCCGTTCCGTCCCATGCAAGGATAATTCCGATCTGCCCGGCCAGCGGAGCACCCGTCGCATCGGCCAGCACGACAGCATAACGGCCCGGCGGCAGCGCGTGCATGGCGATGGTCACCGTCAGCGTGCCCGCAGAATTTGAGCAGAAAAATTGCGTGTCGGAGGTCGCGGTCTGGCTGGCGGCATCCAGCAGATAGACATTCCTGAGTTGCAGTTGGCCGCCTTTGACCATCGGTGCGGCCTGCTGGATTGCCCCCTGTATTCCGCTCCACTCCGCTGCCTCAGCCGGCAGCAGCGCAGCCTGAAGTGTGGACTCGTCCTGGTCAACGACAGCCTGCGCGAGTTTGCTGCCCGCCGCGCTCAGTTGCGAGCGGTCCGCAGCGGAAAGCTCGGCCTGTGGCGTACAGGTTGCCGCCTGGCTGATCGCCGGCCCCAGCAGCATCGCCGCCATCCAAAGGTTCCACGAGAGCTTCCCAATCAGGCGCATGTTTGCGGACATTCTCGGTTGATCCTCTCCACCCAGCAAGACATCATTTCGAGCGTCCGTGGGCCACTGATAGTCTAGTACAGTAGAGCGGTAAGGATTGTTGGACGCGATTGGGCTCGAGTTGCCACCTGTGCACTAGCCAAAAAGCGCTGCGAGCCGGGGAGTTGATTTCAATGCGCACTGCCATTCAGCCAAGTCCCCGATCCATCCATGCCTCGAAGGCCAGGAAGCCCGTTCCCCACCCCTCGCGGACTTTGTTTCTGGCGGCTTCGATGGCGATGACTTTATGCGCTGCCGGACCTCTGCTCGCCTCCCAGTCGGCTTCAACACAAGTCTCTTCCCACAAGCCGCTTCACCCTCACAAACGTCCTGCCGCAGCTCACCCGGCCCCCGCTCCCCAGACGCCGCCAGAGCCCGTCGCCCCTCCTGCTCCCAAGCCTCCGGACTGGCCCGTCAACGACCACCCTTCCGAAGCCACCGTAGTTTGGAACAGCCAGGGCCTGCGGATTGAGGCATCCAACTCCAGCCTTGGCCAGATTATGAAGGATATCTCGAATTCGACCGGGGTCAAGATTCAGGGCCTGGGATCGGATCAGCGGATCTTCGGAAACTATGGTCCCGGCAACGCGCGCGACGTCCTGGCACAGCTTCTGGACGGCTCCGGCTACAACGTGCTGATGATTGGCGACCAGGGCGAGGGAACGCCACGGGAGATCCTGCTGAGCAAACAGACCAAGGGAGGCGCGTCGCCCGCAGGCGCCGGAGACACCCCAGTCGCCGCCCCCAATGACGAGAACTCCGATGCTGAAGAGCAGCCCGACCAACAGCCTCAGCCGCCGCAGCAGACGCAGCCGCCCGAGATACGCAACGGATTCACGCCCGGCGCTCCGCCGCGCACTCCCCAGCAGATCATGCAGGAAATGCAGCAGCGGCAACAGCAGCAACTGCAAAATAGTCCGCAATAGGGAGACTATTCGTATTCAAATTTGAAATGTATAAGCTTATTGTCAGGCGCGAGCCCAGCGAACTGACCACTGTTCACTGTCCACTGCCTCTCTATTCAGCAACAACAATTCGATTCGCTTCAACAGGCTTCGGGCGCCGTTGTGGACGCAGCATCGCGAAACCCGCTCGAAGAATTCCGTACGCCGCAAGGATCCCGAAAGCCATCGACCCGACCGCCGCACACACCAACATCAATAAATCCGTCATCAATTCCGCCTTAAATGATTGTGCCAAGGCTACGGCTATTCCGGGATTGGTATCCCACAAAGGCTATTCGCAAAGTTGACGCGACCCTCAGGGAGCGGCAGCCTCGCATGAATTCTGCCAAGGTACGATAATCCCGGAATTGCCCTCGTAAAGGGCGCACTCATATGCCCAAAGTCTTCCAGAAAACCCCTTGAAGGGTTGTTGTGATTGTCTCAGAAAATTCGGCCGCGTTGACCCTTAATTCTATTGACCAATAGAATACTCCCAGGGTGCTCAAATGCGCTGATTTACCGCACTACGCCCCTGAAAGTGCCCACTGTCCCCTGAAGTCTCAATCATGGCCATCACTCACATCTCGGTGCGCGGCGCACGCCAGCACAACCTGCGCGACATTAATGTGCGCATTCCGCGCAACACCCTCACGGTGGTCACCGGCCTCTCCGGCTCCGGAAAAAGCTCGCTCGCCTTTGACACCATCTACGCCGAGGGCCAGCGCCGCTATGTGGAAACCCTCTCGGCCTACGCACGCCAGTTTCTCGACCAGATTGAGCGCCCCGACGTGGATTCGATTGAAGGCCTAAGCCCCGCCATCTCCATCGAGCAGAAGACCACAAGCCGCAGCCCCCGCTCCACCGTAGGCACCATCACTGAGATCTACGACTACCTTCGCCTTCTTTATGCATCCGTGGGAACACCGCACTGCCCCAACTGCGGCCGTCCCATCGCGCGCCAGACCGCCGAGCAGATCGTGCAGCGCATCTTTGAGCTGGGCCAGGGTGAGCGCGTTACCGTGATGGCGCCCATCGTACGGGGTCGAAAGGGTGAGTTTAAGGAATTGCTCGATCAGCTTGATCAGCAAGGCTTTCGCGCCCGCGTCGATGGCGAGCTGCGCGACCTTTCAGAGCCGCTTCTGCTGGACCGCCGCAAGAACCACAACATCGAAGCGATCATCGACCGCATCCTCCTCAAGCCGTCCACGGCCGATGCCGTCCCGCTACCTCCCGGCAAACCCTCGGTCGAAAAACGCCTCGACCAGGCCGTGACCAAGGCTCTGCAACTGGCCAACGGGTTGGTGCTGGTCGCCATCGCCGGAAGCGAAGAGCAACTATTCTCCTCCTCCATGGCCTGCCCCGACTGCGGCCTCGACGTCCCCAAACTCGAGCCTCGCAGCTTCAGCTTCAACTCCACGTTCGGCGCCTGCCCGGAGTGCCACGGCCTGGGTTCGCTCTACGACCTTGACCCAGCCAAAGTCATCACCGATTGGTCCAAGCCCCTGCTCGATGGCGGATTGGGGCCGGGCTCCTCGTCGCAATACATGCTCAAGCTAATCCACCTTGCAGCAGAGCGTTACAAGATAGACCTCAAGCTTCCCTTTGAAGATCTGCCGGTCAAGCACCAGCACCTTCTGGTCTATGGCCCGCCCAAAAATGAAGCGCCGCGCACCGGCTTCCATGGCATCCTGGCCTACCTCCGCGACAGCATCGACGAGGCCCGCAGCGAAGGCTACCGCGAGTACATGATGAACTACATGTCCGCCACGCCCTGCCCGGTTTGCCGCGGCAAGCGCCTTCGCCCCGAGTCGCTGGCCGTCAAAATCGGCGGTCTTTCCATTGCGGACTTCACCTCCCTGCCGCTCAATCGCGCCCTTTCCGCCGCCATCAACCTGCAGTTCACCGCACGCGAAACCCTGGTGGCCGAGCGGATTCGCCGCGAGGTCGTCGAACGGCTTGAATTCCTCTGCGCCGTCGGCCTCAACTACCTCTCTCTGGACCGCAATGCAGCCACCCTCTCCGGCGGCGAGGGACAGCGCATCCGCCTGGCCACGCAAATCGGCTCCCGCCTGCGCGGCGTTCTCTACGTTCTCGACGAACCTTCCATCGGCCTGCATCAGCGCGACAACATGCGCCTCATCCAGGCCCTTGAACGGCTGCGCGACCTGGGCAACACCGTCCTCGTGGTCGAACACGACGAAGACACAATCCGCCACGCCGACTACGTGCTCGATCTCGGCCCCGGCGCCGGCCGCCTCGGTGGATTCGTTGTCGCCGAAGGCACTCCTGCCCAAATCATGGCCACTCCTGAGTCTCTTACCGGCCGTTATCTCTCCGGCGCGGCCACCATGCTGCATCGCGCCAAGCCGCGGCCGCTCACCGGCAAGTGGCTGGTTGTATCCGGAGCTCGCGAACACAACCTGCAGGACCTGACGATCCGCATTCCGCTCGGCATCATGACTGTAGTCACCGGCGTCAGCGGCAGCGGCAAAAGCACACTCATCAACGACATCCTGTACCGCTCGCTGGCCAAAACCATCTACGGCTCCCGCGAGGAACCGGGCGCGCACGACACCCTCAAAGGCGCCGAGCAGATCGACAAGGTAATCCGCATCGACCAGTCGCCCATCGGGCGCACCCCGCGCTCGAATCCCGCCACATATACCCAGGTCTTCTCGCCCATCCGCGACTTGTTTGCCATGCTGCCCGAGTCGCGCGAGCGCGGCTATAAAGCCGGACGCTTCAGCTTCAACATCACCGGTGGCCGCTGCGAGGCCTGTCAGGGCGATGGACAGCGCCGCATCGAGATGAACTTCATGCCCGACGTCTATGTCCAGTGCGAGGTCTGCAATGGCCGCCGCTACAACCAGGAAACGCTAGCCGTCAAATTCCACGGCCACTCCATCGCCGACATTCTCGATCTCACCATTGAAGACGCTCTGCCCGTTCTCGCCGACGTGCCCCAGGTGCGCCAGAAGCTGCAGACGCTGGTAGATGTGGGCCTGGGCTACGTGCACCTGGGCCAAAGCGCGACCACCCTCTCCGGCGGCGAGGCGCAGCGCATGAAGCTGGCCCGCGAACTCTCCAAGCGCCAAACCGGCCGCACGCTTTATCTGCTCGACGAGCCAACCACCGGTCTGCACTTCGACGATGTACGCAAACTGCTTGAAGTCCTGCATCGGCTGGCCGATTTGGGCAACACAGTCATCATCATCGAGCACAATCTTGACGTGATCCGCAACGCCGATTGGGTTCTTGACCTGGGCCCCGAAGGTGGCGAAGATGGCGGCCGTGTCGTCGGCGAAGGCCGTCCGGCAAAAATCGCCGCCACACCCGGCTCCTATACCGGTCAGTTCCTCATGCGCTATTACACCTCCAGCAATGGCCGCCTGGTGCCTGCCGAACCTGAAGAAGATGTACTATCGGTAGCAATGGAAAGCGATTCTGATCAAAGGGCGCAGTCACTGAAACCTGCTGCATCGGATGCGCCTGCCGCTACTCGCGCAAAGAAGAAGCTTTCAGTTGAAGAAACATCTAAAGTATCCGCACCCAGAAAGAAGAAGACCGGACGTCCATGAACACTTCGCCGGAGAATGATTTCGGTCCCGCGCCCGAAGACGCCCCACCCTCATCCGAGGGCTCCGAGGAAGGTGCACCCGTGCACGCCTCGATGACCGAGCCGCCGGATACCGAATCAGCGCAGCCCTGGACCTCGGACGCATCTTCGCTGGCCGCCGAACCTGACCATCTGCTCTTCCAGTCCTTTTCAGCGCCGGAATTTCATCCGCCGCCGCGCAC
>Ga0182013_10008787_pt1 | contig 10799 bp, 10 predicted proteins | sample 612S2MmetaG_FD_120487 | JGI IMG/M metagenome (GOLD analysis project Ga0182013, IMG submission 120487) | Permafrost microbial communities from Stordalen Mire, Sweden - 612S2M metaG | ecosystem: Environmental > Terrestrial > Soil > Wetlands > Permafrost | place: Sweden: Stordalen | collected...
CGGGCGATCCGGCATATCGTTCCGTCGTTTGAACGCCTTATACCAACCCGCGTTTACGTTATACCAACCAGCGTGCGCATTGACCCTCGTTCGTGACGCTCCCGTAGCGTCATCCTCGGGCTCGACCCGAGGATCACTCGACACGCAAAGGACGTCAAAAGTCGGGCAAGGTACCCGGGCGGGCCGATCCTCGGGTCGAGCCCGAGAATGACGTTTGGGGGAAAGTTTTGCCTTCGCCGGCCTCAAACTTGATGCCTATGGGGGCAGGCCCTGCCATGACGGATGGGCGGTGGGTACGTCATGTTTTCGGCCGGTCGGTATTACACGAAAACGCAGCGGCCTGACCGACCCGTCCGCGCTCAGGCCAACGTGAACCGGCATAAGGGTCGCGGACCCCAGGCGTGGGGATAAGGCCGCCCGGAAGGTGCTCCACCATTGCCATGCGCTGTCCGCTTGCTTGGCGTTGCCCGCTCGGACCGGTAACCTGAGCGGCGTGGCCGGAGGGGCCAGGGTTCTTCATGTGCGGAGCCGTCTTATGAGTTTGCTTCCGCGATTTATGGTCATCGCGCTGTTCGGCCTGTCACACATCGCGGCGCACGCGGCCGATCCATCGGCGATCTGGCATATCGATCACGACAAATGCGTGCCGCACATGCAGGAGGCGCATGATCCGTCACCCTGCGCGACCGTCGACCTCAACGACGGTTACGTGATCCTGAAGGATCGCGACGGCGCCACGCAGTATCTTCTCATGCCAACGGCGCGCATCAGCGGCATCGAGGATCCCGCGGTGCTGGCCCCCGGCGTGACGAATTTCTGGGATCGGGCGTGGCGCGCTCGGACGTTGACCGAGGATCGCGCCGGCAAGCCCTTGCCGCGCGACGCGCTGTCGCTGGCGATCAATTCACCGTACGGACGCACACAGGATCAGTTGCACATCCACATCGATTGCGTACGTCCCGATGTGCGCGAAGCTCTGGGCGCCCATCGCGATTCCGTTGGCCCGCGATGGGCCGCGTTTCCCGTTACGCTGGCCGGTCAGCCCTGGCGCGCGATCCGGGTGGACGGGGAGAATTTCGCCGCTGTCGATCCGTTCCAACTGCTCGCGAAGGGCGATCCGCCGGCCGCGGCGGACATGGAAAAACACACGCTGGTGGCGGTAGGGATGACGTGGAGCGATGGGGTGCCCGGCTTCGTGGTGCTGGACGGGACGCTCGATCTGCTGGCCGGCGATCGGGCGTCGGGCGAAATCTTACAGGATCACGACTGCGCGTTGGCGCGTTAATTCGCCGCGGGCGGGTTAAACCGCATAGGCGCTATCATAAGCGCCGGCGAAGTGGGCGAACCGTGTTCCGCCAGCCTCTCAACGTCATGGCCGGGCTCGACGCCATAGGCATCAAGATAAGCCACCGTGGCGGCAAATGTTCGCCTTTTCCCGTCATCCTCGGGCTCGACCCCGGGGATCGTGTGCCGCCACACCGCGGCTCTCCTCATCAAATACGATGCCTGAGGCAACTGATCCTCGGGTCGAGCCCGAGGATGACGAAAGCACGAGAGTCAACATCAACGCCGGCCGGTATTAAATCTCCACCTCGGCCCCCAGTTCGATGACACGCCCAGGCGGCAGACGAAAATACTCGGTCGCGGACCCGGCGAGCCGCAGCATGATCCGGAACAAAGTCTGCCGCCACCGGTACATCGCCGGTTGCTTGCCGCGAATCGCGATCAGCCGCCCAACGACATAGCTGGTCTCGTCAATCGGGTGCCGCCACGGTGCGGGCAACCCATCCAACGCGGCGGGAACGTTCGGTTCGTCGAAGAAACCAAACGTCAGCACCGCGCGGCCCATGCCCGGCGCGACTTCCTCGAACTGCAATCGCCGGTCCGGAGACACTCTGGGCGAGTTGTCGGTGCGAATCGTCAACAGCAGAACGAACTCGTGCAACACATGATTGTGCCGCAGGCCTTGCGGCAACGCCGAGGGGACCGAATCCGGCTGCCGCGACAAGTAGACCGCCAGACCAGGCACCCGCGGCACTTCGGCGATCGCCTTCAGGAAATCCTTCACCGACAGCGGTGACCGGCCCAACGACGCGACCATCAACCCCAGCCCGCGCGTCCACGTGGTGAAGGTCAGCATCATCATCGCGGCGATGCCCAAAGGCAGCCACGCGCCGTCGGGGATCTTGGTGGACGAGGCGGCGAACAGCGCCAGATCGAAGGTCAGCAGCACGGCGTAAACCGGCACGCCCCAGATCAGCCGCACGCGCCAGATCCGGAACATCACGTAGCCCATCATCAGCGTCGTCAGCACCATGGTCGATGTCACCGCGAAGCCGAACGCGGCCGCCAGGGCGTTGGACGACCGGAACGCCAGCACCAGTCCGATCACCGTCACGCAGATGATGCCGTTGACCGCCGGCACGAATACCTGGCCGCGCGATTCCGCCGAGGTGTGGACGACTTTCAGCCGCGGCAAATACTGCATCTGAATCGCCTGCGCCGTGACCGAGAACGCGCCGGTGATCGCCGATTGGCTGGCGATCACCGTCGCCGCGGTCGCCAGCGCCAGCAGCGGCCACAAAGCCCAGCCGGGCGCGAGCAAATAGAATGCCTGATCGATGGCTTTCGGTGTTTGCAGCACCAGCGCGGCCTGACCGCCGTAGCACAGTAACAAGCCTGGCAGCACGATCGCCATCCAGGCCTGGCCGATCGGAAAATGCCCGAAATGGCCCATGTCGGCATACAGCGCCTCGGCGCCCGTGATGGTCAACACGACGGTGCCCAAGGTGAGAAAGGCGCGCAACGGGTCCTCGGCGAGAAGGGCGAACGCATACGTCGGGCTGACCGCGCCGGCAACCTCTGGCCGCCCGAGGATGTTGACCGCCCCAAGCACGCCGATCGTGACGAACCACAGCAGCATGACCGGGCCGAAGAACCGCCCCACCACTCCGGTGCCGCGAAACTGGATCGCGAACAAGCCCAGAGCGATCACCACCGTGACCGGCAATACCGCGACGCCGAAGCGCGGATCGGCCAGTGTCAGGCCCTCCACCGCCGAAAGGATCGAGATCGCCGGCGTGATCACCGCGTCGCCGTAGAACAGCGCCGTCGCCATCAGCGCGGCGACCGAGATCCACGGCAGCACGCCCTTGTCCGGCGCGGTGCGGCGGATCAACGCCAGCAGCGCGAACGAACCGCCCTCCCCGTCGTTGTCGGCGCGCATCGTGATCAGCACGTATTTCACCGTGACCACCAGGATCAGCGCCCAAACGATCAGCGACAGCACGCCGAGCACGTGCACCTCGTCGATCGGCAAGCGGTGCACGCCGATGAAGCTTTCCCGGAACGCGTAGAGCGGGCTGGTGCCGATGTCGCCGAACACCACTCCGAGGGCCCCGAGCGAAAGCGCCAGGGTCGAAGCTCGACGCGTGGCAGTGGGCGCGGCGGGAGGCTCTTCGCCGGAAGCCTTGATGGGCACGGTTGGGATGATATCCGCCTCGCTGGAAGCGGCGCCCGTGGAATTGGCACCAATGGACGCCGCGTCGGTTGGCTCGTCGGCCGGGCTGCCGGGCTGCTTGAAGGGCGGGGGCATCGTCACCGTGCGGGAAGGAATGGGCGGCGTCATTAACACATCGCGGGCCGCCCAGGTTCCTCGCGTGCGGCGGTCTTTCCGGACGTCGGAGGAACACGCGCCCTGGCGAGTCGTCCGCGCAACGGTTCGTCCGGCGGCCCGGCGTACCGCTCGTCGCGCGCGCGGACCCGGCGGCGTCGCGGACCCGGCGGCGTTAAGGCCTGTCCCGCCGTGACCAGGCGATCCGCGAAAGCAAAGGTTTCATTGCCGCCCCCGTTCCGGCACACCACGCGACGTGTGCGCTGCGTTCACCCTGGGCGCGCCGCGAGCAACAGGATCCGGATCATGAAGCGCCGCATCGCGATGAGGTTATTGGCGACGTTGCCGCTCGCCGTATCGTCCCAACGCGCATCGGCCGCCTCGCAGGCGGAGGTGCTGGCGCGGGCCGAGTTCATCGACGAGCACAATGCCGCGCACCGTCTGAGCGAACTGACAAGCCCGCTGCTGTTGGTCAATTTGTGGGCCGCCTGGTGCGCCGGTTGCCTCACCGAATTGCCGACCCTTCGGGTGTTGCAAGCCGATCTGGGGCCGCGGGCGATCGATGTGATCCTGCTCAGCCACGGCATGAACTGGCCCGGCGACCTGGCATACGCGCGTGACGCGAGGTTGCCGTTCCGGCACTGGCGGCTGTCAGCCCGGACGACCGAGACGGACGTGGCGGCCGCGTTCGGCATGGAGGGCGATCGCTTTGGGTTGCCGCGAACGTTGGTCTTCGCGGGTGAAACGCGCAGGCTTGTGGCATCCCACCTGGGTTCACGCGATTGGTCCGATCCCGAACAGCTTCGCCTGGCCAGAGGATGGTTGCGCTCCGCCGGTTAAACCTGGCGGCTCTCGAATAATGATCCGGACCAATGCCAATCCGACCGCGCCCCCAAGCAACAGACCGGCGGTGGATGGTTCGGGGATATTTTCTTGCGAGGGGATGACACCGGCACGGGATGCACCCGGTATTCCCGTCGGGACGATCGAACCGCCCGGTATCCAGGGTGACGGGAGAGCTGGCGCGGGCGTGATGAACGGCGGCCGCTCCGGCGACGGCGGTAGGTTAGCGGGGTGTGGCACCAGCAGACCGCCGCCAGCGACCACCGCCGGAATGACTTTGCAAACGACCTCGATCCAGGCGCGCAGACGCGCGGCGGCTGAGGGGATATGTCGCGGCAACGTCCCGCCATGATGGACAAAGGGACGGGCGACGTGTCCAACGGAGTGCGCGATATGGTGTGCGTGATGGAGATGCGGCGCATCGCCGTGATGAAAAACTGTCCAGCAAATCGTACCCATGACAAACTCCAATCGCATTCAGGTCGCGATATTCCTTGTCGATCGGATAAATACAACCATTGATTGAATGATCATTGATATGGATCAAATTTCGTGTATATTTTGATCCTTTATGCGAACTTTGTATGGGAACAGCCATCGCGCGTTCGCCGCGAAGTGCGCGAGGCACACCCCCGGCTCCCGAGCGGCGCCAGGTCGCGAGCCTCCCCCCTGAACGACTCAAAGAATCGCGGACGGACCTGAACCAACGGATTGAGGCGCTTCCGCATGTTCACCACGGAGGAGTTTTACCTACCCTCGCTCAGCGGCGCCCAAAGCCCCCTAACGATCCCGGAGCCCTGACGTATCAGGCGGCTTTGCGGAACGTCGGCGGAATGCGCGCCTTGGCCAGTTGCCCGCTCAACGGCTCGTCCGGCAATCCGGCATGCAGCACGTCGCGCGCGATAAACAGCTTTTCCAGGTCGATGCCTGTCGTGAAGCCCATGCTCTCCAGCATGAACACCAGATCCTCGGTCACCACGTTGCCCGAAGCGCCCGGTGCGTACGGACAGCCGCCCAGACCGGCGAGACAGCTGTCGAAGGCGCGGATCCCCTCCTCCAGACCCGCAAGCGCGTTGGCGATGCCGAGGCCGCAGGTATCGTGCAAGTGCAGGCCGTAGAGGACGGGACCGATCTCATCGCGCACCGCCCGGACGACCTCCTTGATCTGCGCCGGATGCGCGTAGCCGACGGTATCCGCCAGCATGATCTGATCGACGCCCGCATCGGCCAGGCCCTTGCACAACGCCACCGTCTGCTTCGTCGGCACCACGCCGTCGAACGAGCAGCCAAACGCCGTCGATGCTCCCGCCACGACCGGCACTTTTCGAGGTTGCGCCTTCAGCCAGTCCATCACCTCTTTCATCATCACGACGGATTCGGCCGGCGTGCGGTTGAGGTTGGCGCGGCTGTGGCCCTCGCTGACCGAGATCGGCATGGAGATCTTATGCACGCCACCGTTGTAGGCGTTCTGCGCGCCGCGCAAATTGGGCGCCAGCGCCTGCACGGTCAGGTTGGGCAGCAGTTTCAGCACGCGGGAGACGATCTCGGCCGTGTCCGCCAGTTGCGGGATCACCCGCGGCGGAACGTAGCTGCCGACCTCAATTTCCCTGACCCCCGCGTCGGCGATGGAGGCGATCCATTTCACCTTGTCATCGGTGGTCATGCGGGTTTTGGCGATCTGCAGTCCGTCGCGCGGGCCGACGTCGCAAATGGAAACGAATTCGCTCATGGGTCAGGTGGTCCCTCTGGGATGTCCGCGACCAGGATCGTTCCAGTCTCGGATTCGGTGATGAACAGCGTCCGCCCGTCCGGCGCGAGGGCGCAGTTGGTGGTCATGCGGCCGTGTTCCGATTGCACGCGATACAACGGCACGCCATACGGATCGACGATCCATACGCAGCCATGGCCGGGGTTGGAGATATACAACCGGTCGTGCCGGTCCATCGCCAGCCCGTCCGGCCCGACCAAACCCGGCGGCACGCGAGCAAAACACTGCGCCTTGCCGACGATCGCGTCGTTCCGCAGCGCGATCCGCCATACCTCGCAGGAGCGTGTCATCGCGATATACAGATGGGTTTGCGCCGTGTTCAGCACCAGTCCGTTCGGGCTCGGGCCGGTCGAGATCAACCGATCCAGTCTGCCGTCCTTGTGCAGCCGGTACACGCGTCCGGTCGGGTCCTGCAATCCGGTCTGCCCCTGATCGGTAAACAGGATCGACTCGTCGTCGTGCAGCGTCAGGTCGTTGAGGCCTTTGAAGCTCTCGCTGAGCACGGTCTGGATCACCGCGCTCGTGGCCCCGGTCGCCGGATCGATCCGCACCAGTCCGTGCCGGTAGTCGGCCGCGATCAGAATGCCGTCCGGCTGCACCTTCAGACCGTTCGGCCAGCCCGGATACTCGGCGACCTGGGTCCACGCGTCGCCCTCGACCCGAAAAATCCGCCCGTAAGGGATATCCACCACGTACAGCCGTCCCTGGGCGTCGAAGCACGGGCCTTCGAGGAAGCAGTCGGTGGGCATCCCGGCGCGATTGCCGTCGGACCATTCGGAGTGTTCCAACCGGCGAAACCGGTCCGGCACGCGGGTCAGCACACGGGTCGGAATTTCGGTGGGAGGGGCGAACCACATGGGCCGGACAGTGATGCGGGCGGGCGGGGAAGGCAAGCCGGGCAATCGCTGGTCTGGCCTCCCGGCCGCGTCCGCGGCACAGTTCCGCGCATGGACATTCGGATTGACAGTTTGCTCACCGGGGCCACCGGCGCGACCGGGGTGGTCGCGATCATCGACGTATTCCGGGCTTTCACGACCGCCGCCGTGGCGCTGGCCAACAACGCCGCTCGCATCGTCATGGTCAGTTCGGTGGAGGAAGCGCTCGCGTTGCGCGCCAACGGCACCGGCCAGATCCGCATGGGCGAGGTGCGCGGCCGTCCGCCCGACGGCTTCGACTTCGGCAACTCCCCGTTCGAGGTATCAGGCATCGACTTCGCGGGAAAAACCATCATCCAGCGGACCAGCGCCGGCACGCAGGGCATCGCCGCCGCGAGCCAGGCGGACCGGCTCTATGCCGCCTCGCTGGTGACTGCCAGGGCCACCGCTCAGGCGATGCGCGAACCGGAGCCCGAGGTGGTGACGTTGGTCGCGATGGGCAAATACGCGCTGACACGGACCGACGAGGACGAACTCTGCGCGCTACACCTGCGCAACGTTCTTGAGGGCCGGCCGGTCGCGCGCATGGAGCGGACCGGCTGACCGTTGCCAGACGCACCGCGCGCGGCGAAGTTGCCTCCATGGATGGAGGAGACGAGCGTGACCAAACCGACAGGCCCGCTGGCCGGAATTAAGGTCGTGGACATCACGACCGTGGTGCTCGGCCCGTACGCGTCGCAGGTGCTTGGCGACATGGGCGCCGACGTGATCAAGGTCGAAACCACCGCGGGCGACACCACGCGCCATATCGGTCCGAGCCGGACCCCTGGCATGGGCTCGTACTTCGCCGCGCTGAACCGCAACAAGCGCAGCCTCGCGATCGACCTGAAGAAGCCGGCGGCGATGAAGGCGCTGCTGCGCCTGATCGACGAGGCCGACGTGTTCGTTCACAACATGCGTATCGGCGCGGCGCAACGGCTGGGGCTTGATTACGAGGCGTTATCGAAGCGCAATCCCCGGCTGATCCATGCCTGCGCCAGCGGCTTTCGCAAGGGCAGCTCGCTACAGGAGTTCCCCGCTTACGACGATTTGATCCAGGGGCTGTCCGGTATCGCGTCCTTGAACGCGGGTCCAGATGGCGCGCCGCGCTATTTCCCGATGGTGGTGGTGGATAAACTCACCGGCGCCAACCTGGCGTCGATGATCGGCATGGCGCTGTTCCATCGGGAGCGCACCGGCGAAGGCCAGGAGGTGCACGTGCCCATGCTGGAAACGATTCTGTCCTTCGCGCTGGTCGAACACTTCTGGCACGGACTGTATAACGAGCCGGAGAAGGGCGTCGGGTATCCGCGCGTTTTATCGCCGCATCGCCGTCCGTATCAGACCAAGGACGGCTACATCAGTGTCATCGCCGTCAGCGACGCGCAATGGAAGAAGCTGTTCGAGGCGATGGGCGTGCCGGAACTGATCGACGATCCGCGATTCAGCACGATGCAAGGCCGCACCACGCATGTCGATGCGTTATACGCCACGCTGACTGACGGCATGCGCCATCGCACCACCGCCGAATGGATCGCCGAACTGCAACCCTCGGACATTCCCTGCGGCCGTGCCGGGACGCTCGCCGATCTGTTCGAGGATCCTTATTTGAAGGAGACGGGTTTCTTCGAGGAAGTCGAACACCCGGTTGAGGGGAAGGCGCTGATGACCGCCGTGCCCGCTCGGTTTTCAAAGTCACCGCCGAACACGACGCGGCTTTGGCCCACGCTTGGCGAGCACAACCGCGAAGTCCTGCGCGAGGCCGGTTGTTCCGAGATTGAAATAGATGAGATTCTGTCGTAATGTGTCTGAGGTTCGGAAACCATGATTCAATATCGCTGAATCACTTGTGAAGCCGCCCTCGATCCGGCGCCTGAACGCAGTGGTATCGCACCGGATAATCGGCGTTCATGTGTGGTTCCCATTTTGCTTGGCGCCTTAGCGCCAAAAAGAGGAGGCGAACCGCGGATGAACGCCAATAATTTTCGGGTGGCTCCGCTGCTGATTGATTTGATAAATCCAGATGGGCACTGAATGACAACCCATAACAGGCGTGAGGGCGCGATCCAGCGGCAAACGCGATGGCGTCAGGCTCAGGGGAAAACATCACGGTTCCGGTGCGCGTCGCCCGACCGGGATTTTTTCACCACGAAGGCACGAAGCACACGAAGAAACGATCGATATGCGATGCCGGCGGGGCATCGGCGATGGAATCTTCGTGTGCTTCGTGCCTTCGTGGTGAAAAAAGCGAACATCGACGGGAACCGGGACCTGAGAGGGATCGCTCGTACCAGCGACCCGCGCGAAAGCCAGGCCGTCGGATCCCCAAAATGCCAGGACCGACGATGTTCAGCAAAATAAAAAACTTTCATTGCCAGACTCCAATGATCCCACCCATCACGACAATCGAGACCAGCCAGAATCCCGCCGTGATCGCGAACAGCCGCGGCGGCCGTCCCTCGTAGACCGTCAACGACAGGAACGGCATCGCGATAAACCCCAGCCACAGGAAAAATGAAAACCGGGCCCCCGAGACCAGCCGGTTGACACCAAGAAACTGCAATAAATTCGCCAGCACCCACGCCAGAATGAACCCGGCGATGAAATCCACCACCATCGCGCGGCCCATGCGCGCCTTGAACGCCTCGGGTGTCACGCCGGTCAGGCTGCCCCAGGCCGGGCCAAAACCGACCGGGGAGAACCACACGCCACCGATCGCGAACCGAATGATCGCCGCGGCCAGTACCGCCAGCCAGTTGACCTCGAACCCGTGCATACTACCCTCCCCCACCAGAAAAACATCCCGCGGAGAAACCTAACATGGCAAGTGACGAAACCGAAAAGAACGCGATTCGCGAGTTGCTGGCGACTTATTGCTTTCACCTCGACAATTATCGCTTCGCCGAGATGGCCGCGCTGTTCACCGAGGACGGCACCTGGGACACGGCGTTCGGCAAAGGCACCGGCCACGACGGCATCGTCGCGCAGGCGGAGTCAATCTCCAAACCCGGATCGCCGCGGCCGCGTCGCGTGCATTTGACCACCAACATCGTCATCGCGCTGGATGGCGACGCCGCGAAAGTGGAATCGAACTGGAGCGTGATCCAGAACAGCGCGAGCGGCCCGAAGATCGGTTCCGCGGGCGCGTATCAGGACCAGGTGGTGAAGCAAAACGGCAAATGGTTGTTCCACTATCGCAAGATAGACCGTTATATCGCCGATGGATTGATATAACGGACGGTGCGAACGCTGTCGCGACGAACGCCCAGGTATGCACTGAGCCTTAACGGATTCTCAATCCGATGGTGATGGACTGGCACCGTCCCAGGGGAGTAAGACGGTGATCATGAGCGCGGTCCCTTTCGATACGCTGAAATTCGCCCGCCATCTGGAGGCGTCGGGGTTGGCCGCGTCGGTCGCCAATGGCGCGGCGGAGGCGCTGGCGGATGCCATGACCGGCGCCGATCTGGCGACCAAGGACGACCTGGCAACGGTCAGGAACGATCTCAAAGCGGAGATCGCGGCGACCAGAATCGAACTCAAAAACGACATCGAACTGCTGCGCCGGGACATCACCATCAAATTCGGCAGCATGCTCGTGATCGCGGTCGGCATCCTGCTGGCGGCCATCCGCTATCTGCCGCCCCACTCCTGACCGCCC
>Ga0182013_10008788_pt1 | contig 10799 bp, 9 predicted proteins | sample 612S2MmetaG_FD_120487 | JGI IMG/M metagenome (GOLD analysis project Ga0182013, IMG submission 120487) | Permafrost microbial communities from Stordalen Mire, Sweden - 612S2M metaG | ecosystem: Environmental > Terrestrial > Soil > Wetlands > Permafrost | place: Sweden: Stordalen | collected...
AGCTCCAGCCGCGGTCCGGGCTCACGAAATGCCGGAAGTGCCCGCATCGGCTCGCCGAAGATCTCGCGGCGGCTCTTGCCGTCCGGGTTGCCGTATTTGAAATAGTCCTCCATCGCGCCCGGCCGGGCGACGACGTCGAAGGTCGGATTGGGGATGTAGTCGCTGATCTGGCCGCGGATCGCGATCTTGGTGCGACCGTTGACCTGTACGTACTGGATCGCGCTTTTGTACTGCTTGGGCAGGAACTGCGTCAGCGAGTCCTGAGTCTCGTACAGGTGGTTGTCCGCGTCGAACAGCGGATAGGGCAGTTTTGGCGCATTCGTCATGGGGATCTCCTTCGATCAAGGCTGATCGTAATGGGTCTCTCTGCTCAGGAGAATAACCTTCTCCTAAATGGCGAACCTATTCTCTGTGACGGAAGGCGCCCAGAGGGTCGCATACGCAACGCTGGCATCTGGCAGCAGGAGTGCCCCTGGCCGCAGAGACTTGTGCGGCTTGTGTGACTTGAAGGCTGCTAACTGTCCAGGTTGGTGCCGCTGGTGAGCTGCTCCCATTTCGCGATCTCGCTCGCACGGCCGTCGGCGACGTAGCGGTAGAGCGCCAGCGCGTCCGGCCCGAGGAGCAGGAATGCCGGGGGCTCGCTCGATTCGACGGCGGTGATGATCGCGGCGCCGGCCTTGGCAGGGTCGCCAGCCTGATTACCGTGCATGGTGTCGTTCTTTTTGCGGCGCTTGCCGGCTGTGTCCGCGTAGTCGTCGATCATCGTCGCCGATTCGACGAGCGAGCGTCCGGCGAAGTCGGTGCGAAACGCGCCCGGCTCAACGATCGTCACGGAGATGCCCAGCGGTGCGAGCTCGCCGCGCAGGGCACCGCTGATCCCCTCGATGGCCGCTTTGGCCGCGGCGTAGTAGCCCGAGGCGACCGGCGTCACCGTTGCCCCGATCGAGGAGATGTTCACGATCGCGCCGCTGCGGCGGGCCCGCATCCCGGGCAGGACCGCCTTGATCATCGCGACGGTGCCGAAAAAGTGCGTCTCGAACAGGGTGCGGACTTCGGCGTCGTCGCCTTCCTCGACGGCGGCGCGGTAGCCGTAGCCGGCGTTGTTCACCAGGACGTCGACGCCGCCGAATCGCTCTTCGGCCCGCTGCACGGCCGCGGTGACCTGCTCGGGCTTGGTGACGTCAAGGGCGACGGCGAGGACCCGGTGGGGCGCCGTGTCGGCCAAGTCGGCGACCTTCATCACGTCGCGCGCGGTGACGACAGCGTTATGGCCGGTTTGGATGACGGCTTCGGCGAGCGCCCGGCCGAGCCCGGTCGAGCAGCCGGTGATCAGCCAGGTGGACATAAGAGTCTCCTATCGCTTTAGGCGTCCAATGGCCGCCTCGATAGTTTCCCCCAGCGTAAGGCAGGCGTTCGAGCGATGGTGAAGGTCACTTTTTAGTTGAGCCAGAAAGCCGGTGAGAAGATCGCCCAGTCGGTAGTTGCGGCCGGCGAGACTCACCTCGGTCTGCGGGCCGGCCTCGTTGAGCAGACGCTTGAACGATCGCAGCACCGACCACTCCGGCTCATGGCGTACGGCGGTCGATGACCGCAACGACAGTGTGTGTGGTGCCAAAGTCGATCCCGACTCTCATTCCGCACAATCTTAGGGGGTAGACCGAACTTTGGCGCAACCTCTGTATCCGGCGTGCCGCTATGCCGATGGTCTGTGGCGGCGAAGCGCCGGGTGTCGATAGAGCCTCGAGTTCGCGGCCACCGTTCGCCTGTGTTTCCGATGACTTTGGTCCCTAGGCCACCACGCTCGGCGCGGAGACGATGACCACACCGAAGATTTCGTTTGTCGAGGAGGCGTCGTGATCGAGGTGCTCGAGGGCTTTCCCGACAACGCGTCGCCGCTTTTGCGTTCCATGGGCACGTGACCACGCGCCGGGATCGAAACTGGCGAATTCAGACGCGATCTCACCGTAGAGTCGCACTTTCTTGTGCCGAGTCAGTTTGTCCACAAAGTCTGGCATCAGCACCGTGTCGTAATCGGCCTTGGCCGGGCTACAACTTCGCCAACGCGGACGCCGCTTTGGCCTACGGGAACAGCATCTGCAGCAGGGTGCCGGCAGGCGAGCGCTACGCACAGATCATGAATGAGGTCCAAAACGGCTTCAGCACCTCTGACGAGTATCAGGCTTCGTATCTGATCAACCAGGCTGGCGGTGAATTGTGTCCCGCTCAGGTCTGGCAGTTGCGGCGATCAGCCGCTGGATACGTTCCCCCCGCAGGGTGGTGAGCGTAATGGCACCACCTGGCGAAAGCCGCGGCGCGTCGCCAGGCGGCGGATATTGGTCATACAGAAGGTATTTCGCATATCGACAACAAAGGTCGCAAATGTGCTTTGGTGCCGTAGACGCTTCATGTACGGTTCCCGGCAAGCGACTTTGCGCAGAGGCGAGGTTTGCGATGGCGGTCGGTTACGGGACTGCAGGAGGCCTGAGCAGCCTATGCCAGCCAAAGCCGGCCCTGAACCGGCTAGGAAGAGGTCGATTGTGATTTCGTCCGAGGCCGTTATCAAACCGCTGCGTTCGATAGGCGAGTTCTTCGCCATGTCCCTGGACACCTTCGTGGCAATGTTCAAGCTGCCCTTTCCGTGGCGGGAGTTCCTGCTGCAGGCATGGTTTGTGGCGCGAGTATCCCTCATCCCGACGCTGCTGTTGGCGATTCCGTTCACCGTGCTCGTTGTGTTCACACTGAACATTCTGTTGGTCGAGTTCGGCGCCGCTGACTTCTCCGGCACTGGCGCTGCGACCGCCTCGGTCACCCAGATCGGACCGGTGGTGACGGTACTCGTCGTCGCTGGCACTGGAGCGACCGCGATGTGTGCCGACTTGGGTGCCCGCGCCATCCATGACGAGCTTGATGCGCTGCGGGTCCTCGGTGTCGACCCGATTCGTAGACTGGCGGCGCCCCGCGTGCTGGCGGCCACCGTCGTCGCGATGTCCTTGGTATCCCTGGTCACTCTCGTGGGTCTAGCCGGCTCGTTCGTATTTTCGGTGTTCGTCCAGCATGTCACGCCGGGTGCGTTCGCCGCGGGTCTGACCCTGATCACCCATCTGCCCGATCTGATCCTGGGTCTGGTCAAGGGGGCGCTGTTCGGGATGGCGGCCGCCCTGATCGCCTGCTATAAGGGCATTTCCGTCGGCGGGGGCCCGCAAGGCGTCGGCAACGCCGTAAACGAAACTGTCGTGTACTCGTTCATCGCCCTGTTCGTGATCAACATCGTTGCGACGGCTGTCTTCTACACGGGTCCGCAGTGAGCGACAGCGCGGCGGTCCGGCGGTTCGCCTGGCTCAGTCACTGGGCGAGCAGCCTGGCGGCCGGCTGGAATCGCGTTGGCGCCCAAGTAGCTTTCTACTTCAAGACGATCTCCGAGATGCCGACAGCCTTCGGCAGATACGGGAGGGAGATCGTACGACAGGTTGCCCAGATGAGCCTGGGCACGGGCGCCCTGGCGGTGATCGGCGGCACGGTGGTGATCGTCGGTTTTCTCACCTTGTCGACCGGCGCGGTCATCGCGGTGCAGGGCTACAATCAGCTGTCCGGCATTGGTGTGGAGGCGATGACGGGCTTTATTTCCGCCTATGTCAACGTGCGCATCATTTCGCCGGCGGTAGCCGGCGTCGGCCTGGCCGCCACTATCGGCGCGGGCGCAACCGCACAACTGGGTGCGATGCGCATCGCCGACGAGATCGACGCGCTCGAGGTGATGGCGGTCCGGTCCGTCGCCTACCTGGTCTCCACCCGGGTGGCGGCCGGGGTCGTCGTGGTAATGCCGCTGTACTGCATAGCGGTGGTATGTGCTTTCCAAGCCGCCCGGTTCGGCACGACTGCGATCTACGGTCAGTCCAGCGGCGTCTACGACCACTATTTCCATACATTTCTCAATTCGACCGACTTGCTCTGGTCGTTTTTCACCGTGATTATTGCGGCGGTCGCCATCATGCTGGTGCACACCTATTACGGCTACACGGCCAAGGGCGGGCCCGCCGGAGTGGGCGCGGCGGTCGGCCACTCGGTACGCACCTCCCTCATCGTGCTGACGCTAATAGTGTTGGCAGTCTCGCTTTCCGTGCACGGCCAGTCCGGCCATTTCAATCTCTCGGGGTAGGGATATGTCGGAATCGCGTTCAGAGGGAATGCATCCCGCGTGGTGGACGCTCATTCTGGTCACTGCCACCATCGGCACCATCGTGCTGACCTCTGCGCTGTTCTCCGGTTCGTTCAAGTCGTATGTCCCGGTGACGGTGATAACTGACCGGGCGGGCCTCGTGATGGATCGCGGCGGCAAGGTCAAGATGCGTGGAGTTCAGGTGGGCCGGGTCAGCGAGATCATCAGCGGGAAAAATCAGGTGAGCCTCAAGTTGGACATCTACCCGGGTGAGATCAAATACATCCCGGCAAACGTGGGGGCCCGCATCCGGGCCACCACGTTGTTCAGCGCCAAATATGTCGACCTGGTCTACCCGAGCGCCCCCAGCCGTAAACCGCTGGCAGCCGGAGCGCTGATCAAGGCTGAGAATGTCGGCACTGAGGTCAACACCATGTTCGCCAATCTGGTCAAGGTGCTGAATCAAATTGACCCGGCGAAGCTCCACGCGGTGCTGTCCGCGCTGGCCGAAGGCCTGCGGGGGCACGGCGCAATCATCGGCCAGGGCATCACCGACGCCAACCAGGTGCTGCTCGCGATCAATCCGCGCGCCGACATAATCCGGGCGGACACGCGGGCGGCCAAGGGTTTCAGCGACACTTATGGCGCTGCCGCGCAAGACATCCTGAAGGTGCTGGATGCGGCCAGTGTCACCAGCGCCACCATCACCAATGACTCACAGCCGCTGGACTCGCTGCTTGCCGGCGTCATCGGCCTCTCCCGCAGCGGTGTCAATCTCGTCGGCCCGAACAAGGACAACCTGATCAGGGCCGTGAACCTGCTCGATCCGACGACCAGCCTGCTGATGAAATACAACCCCGCACTGACGTGCATGTTGGTTGGCGCCAAGACTGCGCTCGATACCGGCTACCGGGACGCAACCGGCGGCGCTAACGGATACTCACTGATCATCGACAGCACCCCGCTGTTCGGCGCTGACCAATACCGGTATCCCCAGAACCTCCCGGTCGTCGGCGCCAAGGGCGGGCCCGACGGTAAACCCGGCTGCGGATCGCTGCCGGACGTCGCTGCGAACTGGCCCCTGCGCCAACTGATTACGAACACCGGCTGGGGAACGGGGCTCGATATCCGGCCCAACCCTGGAATCGCTTTCCCGGGGTACGCCGACTATCTTCCAGTCACCCGGGGGATACCCGAACCGCCCAGCATCCGATATCCGGGCGGGCCTGCACCCGGGCCTATCCCGTACCCCGGCGCGCCGCCCTACGGTGCCCCGCAGTACGCGCCGGACGGAACCCCGTTGTACCCGAGTCTGCCACCGGCACCGCCGCCGGGTGCGCCCCGCGAACCAGGCCTCGCGCCACCGGGATCCGAGCCGTTCGTGGTGCCGGCGCCGGCACAGCTGCAGCCAACCCCGACGCCGCCGCTCCCCGCAGAAGCGACACCGTCGCCCTGACGACCACCCGTCGACATATAAGTCAGGAGAAGCCAGCATGAGAGAGAATTTGCCAGGCGCCATCTGGCGGCTGGCCATCTTCATGGTCGTGTGCACGCTGGGCCTAATTGCCATGCTGGCGATCTTTGCCGAGCTGCGGTTCGGGAAGGAGATCCCGTACAAAGCACAGTTCAGCAATGTGTCCGGGCTCGAGAGCGGTAACTTCGTCCGGATCGGGGGGGTCGAGGTCGGCAAGGTCACTAAGATCTCGATCCAGGACGACGGCATCGCGGTCGTCGAGTTCAACACTGACGACTCCGTGGCCTTGACGCAGGGCACCAAGGCGGTGATTCGCTATCAGAACCTGATCGGCGGCCGCTATCTGGCGCTCGAAGAAGGGCCCGGCGGCACCGGACAACTCAAGCCCGGCGACGCCATCCCGCTGACTCGGACATCGCCGGCGTTGGATTTGGATGCGCTGATCGGCGGTTTCCGGCCGTTGTTCCGTGCGCTGGATCCCAAGCAGATCAACGCCTTGTCGAGCGAGCTGATCAAGGCGTTCCAGGGCGAGGGCGCAACGATCAGCTCATTCTTAGCGCGCACCGCGGCGCTGACAAACACGCTCGCGGATCGGGATCAGCTGATCGGGCAGGTCATTGTCAACCTGAACACCGTGCTCGGCTCACTCGGTGACCAAAGTACCCAGTTCGCAAAAACCGTCGATTCGTTGTCCCAATTGTTGACAACTCTGGCTGATCGCAAGCAGGACATCAGCACTGGGATCGCCTACGCGAACGCGGCGGCCGGTTCGATCGCCGACCTGCTCGCGAAGGGGCGCCCGCCGCTAGCCAAGATCGTTCGCGAGTCGGACCGTACAGCGGGCCTTATCCTGGCCGATCGCGACTACTTCGACGATTTCCTCAACACGGTGCCGGACGCCTACCAGATGCTGAACCGGCAAGGACTTTACGGTGACTTCTTCAGCTTTTATTTATGTGAATTGCTATTCAAGTTGAACGGAAAAGGCGGCCAACCGGTCTACGTCAAGGTGATCGGCCAGCCCTCGGGGAGGTGCACGCCGCGATGAAGAACTTCTCCGAACGTAATCCCCTCGTCGTCGGCGCGATCGGTGTTGTGGTCGTCGCCGGGGTGGTGGTGGCTTCACTGAGCTATAGCAAGCTGCCGTTCTTCAAATCAAGTAAGGAGTACTCGGCGTACTTCGCCGAGGCGGGCGGGTTGCTGCCGGGTACCGCCGTGCAGGTTTCGGGCTTCAAGGCGGGGAAGGTGGACACCATCGCGCTGGATGGAGCTCGGGTGCTGGTCAAGTTCGAGGTCGACAAACATATCCGGCTCGGCGATCGCACCGAGGCGTCGATCAAGACGAAGAGCCTGCTGGGCGCCAAAATCCTCGAAGTCACAACCCGCGGCGGCGGCAGGCTGTCCGGGCCGATTCCGCTCGAGCGCACGACGGCGCCTTACCAGCTGCCCGACGCGCTCGGTGATCTCGGCGCCACTATCAGCGGGCTGGACACCAACCGGCTGTCCGAATCATTGGCCGTGTTGGCGCACACCTTTTCCGACACCCCACCGGACCTGAGAATCGCAATGGCCGGTGTCGCACGGTTCTCTCAGACGCTGAACGACCGCGATGCGCAGCTGCGAAATCTGTTGGCCAATGCCAACAAAGCAACGGCCGTGCTGTCAGAGCGCAGTGACCAAATAGCTCGCCTGGTCGCCGACAGCAACGCGCTGCTCGTCCAACTGAAAAGCCAGAGCCGTGCGCTGGACCAGATCTCCGGCAACATCACGACGGTGAGCCGGCAGCTCAAAGGATTCATCTCCGACAACCGACAGACGCTCAAGCCGGCACTGGACAAACTCAATGGGGTCTTGGCGATCGTCGACAACCGCAAAGAACGGGTGCAACTGGCGATCAAGAAGTTCAATAATTACGCGTTGTCGCTGGGCGAGTCGATGTCCTCGGGTCCGTTCTTCAACTTGTACATCGCCAACCTGATCCCGGGTCAGTTCATCCAGCCATTCGTCGACGCCGCGTTCTCCGATCTGGGTCTGGACCCCAATGTGCTGCTGCCGTCACAGCTGACCGATCCGCAGGTCGGTCAGCCGGGAACACCGGCGCTGCCGGTGCCCTTCCCGCGCACCGGCCAGGGGGGCGAGCCGAGGCTGAACCTTCCGGACGCGATCACCGGTAATCCGGGCGATCCGCGCTATCCGTACCGCGAGCCACCGCCGGCGCCGCCACCGGGCGGACCGCCGCCGGGACCGCCCCCGCTTGCCCCCGGGCAGACGGCGCTACCACCGGCGCCGCCGTCGCCGTCACCGGTGTACGTGCCGGCACCCGGCGAACTGCCGGCACCCGCGAAAGCGGGCCAACAATGAAACCAACAATAAAGAGGAGCAGCGCCCGCATCGGTCTGGCCGTCACGCTGGTACTCACGTTGGTCGCCGGTGTCGTGGTGGAGTGGTCCTCTGTCGCCGCGACCCGCAGAACGAATGTCGTTGCCTACTTCACCAACAGCAACGGCATTTTCGTCGGCGACGAGGTGCGCATTCTCGGGGTGGCTGTCGGCAGTATCGACAAGATCGAGCCGCAACCCGAGCGCGTCAAGATCACCTTCTGGTACGAGGGCCAATACCAAGTGCCCGTCGATGCCAAGGCCGTGATCCTGTCACCGTCGTTGGTCACGGCGCGAGCGATTCAGCTGACCCCGGCCTACACGGGTGGACCGCAGATGCAGAACGATGCGGTCATCCCGCAGGAGCGCACGGCGGTCCCCGTGGAGTGGGACGACTTACGTCAGGACCTCGAAAAGCTCACCCAAATGCTGCAGCCCACCCAACCAGGCGGTGTCAGCGCGCTGGGATCGCTGGTGAACACGGCCGCGAACAACCTGCGCGGCCAGGGAGCGACCATCAGAGACACCATTGTCAAGCTCTCCCAGGCGGTTTCCGCACTCGGCGACCACAGCAACGATTTCTTCAGCACCCTGAAGAACCTGTCGATCCTGGTTTCGGCGCTGCAGAGTAGCGGTGACCTGATGCGACAACTGAACCAGAACCTGGCTTCGGCGACCGGGCTGCTGACCAACGACCCGAATGAGGTTGCCAACGCGGTCGCAGCGCTTGCCGACGTAGTCGGCGACGTCCGAAGCTTCGTGGCCGACAACCGCGAAGCGCTGGGCACGACGTCGGACAAGCTGGCGTCGGTTTCGTCGGCGCTGAACAACAGCCTCGACGACATCAAGCAGACATTGCACATCGCCCCGACCGAGCTGCAAAACTTCATGAACATCTACCAGCCCGCGCAGGGCACGCTGAGCGGTGCGCCGGCATTCACTAACTTCGCGAACCCAATCACCTTCCTGTGTGGGGCGATACAGGCGGCGTCGCGCTTGGGCTACGAGCAGTCGGCGAAGCTGTGCGTTCAGTATCTGGCGCCGATCGTCAAGAACCGTCAGTACAACTTCCCGCCGCTGGGGGAGAACCTGGTGGTCGGTGGCGCGGCGCGGCCCAATGAGGTGACCTACAGCGAAGACTGGATGCGGCCGGACTACATTCCGCCGCCGTCGGCGAATGCGCCTGCGGCCCTTAATTTTCCGCCGTTGCCAGCCGAGGTTCATGCGATCTCTCCGGCAGACGGCCTGCGCGGGTTGATGTTGCCCGCCGGAGGTGGCTCATGACGGCCGGGCCGCGGCGGTGGATCTGGTACCGCATCGCGGTGGGCTTGCTAGCGGCGTCGGTCATCGTCGGGCTGGCCGGCTGTGGTTGGCGAGGCCTCAACTCGATAGCCTTGCCGGGAACTGCAGGTCGCGGCCCGGGCTCGTTCACGATTAAGGCGCAACTGCCTGACGTGGGCACTCTCGAGCAGAACTCCCGCGTGCAGGTGGGCGACGTCACGGTAGGCAACGTCACCAAGGTCGAGCGCCAGGGCTGGCACGCACTGCTCACGATCAGGCTCGACGGCGATGTCGACCTGCCGGCCAATGCGACCGCGACGATCGGCCAAACCAGCCTGCTTGGTTCCCTGCATATCGAACTGGCCCCACCCACCGACGTCCCACCCAAGGGCAAGTTGAAAGAGGGATCGCTGATCTCCCTGTCGTCGGCCGGCAGCTACCCGTCGACGGAGCAGACGCTCGCCGCAATCTCGCTGCTACTCAACGGTGGTGGTGTCGGGCAGATTCAGGACATCACCGAGTCATTGAGCATCGCGTTGGCGGGGCGTGCCGATGACCTGCGTAGCCTGATCGAACAGCTGGACAAGTTCAGCAGCTATGTCAATGACCAGAGTGGTGGCATCATCGCTGCGACTGAGAGCCTGAATAATTTGGTCGGCCAGTTCGCGAACCAGAAGCCGGTGGTGGACAGGGCGCTGACGACCATCCCCGACGCGCTTCGCACCCTCAAGGACGAGCGGCAGAACCTGGTCGACGCGCTCGATCAATTCGGCAAGTTCAGTGCGCTGGCCGCCGACTCCGCGAACCAGACCAAAGCCGCCTTGGTCAAAGAGCTGAAGGATCTGGGGCCGGTCCTTGAATCATTGGCCAATGCCGGTCCGGCCCTGACCCGCTCGCTGAGTTTGCTTGCCACCTACCCATTTCCCAAGGAGACCATCAGCAAGTGGGCCCGCGGCGACTACGCCAACCTGACCGCCATCATCGACCTGACGCTGAGTCGGCTGGACGCGTCCTTCCTCACCGGCACTCGGTGGGAGGGCACTCTCACGGAGCTGGAGCTGCAGTGGGGCCGCACGATCGGCCAAATGCCCAGTCCGTACACAGGCGGCAATCCGCTTGTCGCCCCATACCACTGGGATCAGGCGCGTTGACATGCCGCCGCTGACGAGGCGAATCCTCATCCAACTGGCGATCTTCGTGATTATCGCACTGGTTGGCAGCGCGGTGATGGTGTTCGGCTACATCCAATTGCCGGCCATGTTCGGGATCGGGCGCTACCGGGTCACTGTTGAGCTGCCTCAGGCTGCTGGCCTGTATGTGAGCGGCAACGTCACCTATCGCGGAACCGAGGTCGGCCGGGTGGAGAATGTGCGGCTCACCGACACCGGTGTTGCGGCGGTGCTCTCGCTCAAGTCGGGTATCGACATCCCCTCGGATCTTGATGCCCAGGTGCACAGTCAGTCGGCGGTGGGTGAGCAATACGTCACGCTTCTGCCGCGCCGGGGATCCC
>Ga0182013_10008790_pt1 | contig 10798 bp, 9 predicted proteins | sample 612S2MmetaG_FD_120487 | JGI IMG/M metagenome (GOLD analysis project Ga0182013, IMG submission 120487) | Permafrost microbial communities from Stordalen Mire, Sweden - 612S2M metaG | ecosystem: Environmental > Terrestrial > Soil > Wetlands > Permafrost | place: Sweden: Stordalen | collected...
CACATCGACGCGGATGCCGACCGTGCCGCCGTCGCTGGTGCGCCGCTCCTCGACCTGCAGCCAGCGCCCGTTCGCCAGGCGCTGCTCGGACCGGCCACCGTCGTTCGCTCGATGCCGCGCCAGCCGAGCGGCGATCCACGCGTCAGCGCTCATGCCGTCCAACAGGTGGTATCCGAGCCCGGCGGTGGCGCGCAGCACATCCTCGAACCGGACGCCAGGGGCCATGAGGTCTGGGCCAAGTCCATAGATCTGGGCGTAACGCGCGTTGCCCAGCACCAGCCGGTCGTCGGCGTCGTGCAGCACGAAGCCCTCCGGAATTGCCTCGATCGCATCCACCAGCCGCGCGCGTGCCTGCCGTGCCTCCTGCTCGGCGGCTTCGGCCCGCTGCAAGGTGGCGTTCAGTGCGGTTTCGCGTCCCATCGCAACCGTTACATCCGTCCCGGTCCCGCGATAGCCGGCGAAGGCGCCGGTTGCCGCGTCGTGAAACGGCTTGCCGCTCAAGCGCCAGAACCGCACCGTGCCGGCTGTCGATGGCTCGCCGTGTGCCAGCACCACGCGATGGATGACGTCCTGAAACTCTCCGCGCGCATGGATGATCGCGCGCAGTTCCTCCATCCCGGCCGGATCGAAGCCCAGCGCCGGCAGATCAGCCAGCGTGCGGCCGAACACCTGCGCCCAAGGAATGCCGGATGTCTCGCCGAACCGCTTCGACACGAAGGTCAGGCGCAGTGCCGCGTCGGTCTCCCAGAACCAGTCGCTGGCCACCTCGGCCACGTCGCGGTGACGCGACTCGCTGGCAGCCAGCGGCCGGGTGCGGTCCGCGACCTGACGCTCCAGGTCCGCGTCACGCTCGTGCAGCGCGGCCTCGGCCTTATCGCGCTCATGCAAGGCGGCTTGGAGTGCTGCCTCGCGTTCCCGCACTGCGGTGACATCGACATAGGTGCGCACGGTACCACCGTCAGGCAGCGGAATGCTGCTGATCTCCAGGGCGGCGCCGTTCGGCCGGCGACGTTCGTAGCAATGGACCCCGGCCGACAATCCGCCCGACAGGACGAACTGACGCACCGCCGCTTCGACTCCCGCGCCGTCCGGACCGAATTCGCCATGATCCCACTGATACCGCAGGACATCGTCGAACAGTGGCCGCGATGCCATCAGTCCGGCCGGGATATCGAGCATTTCCAGCCCGCGCCGGTTGCAGACCGCAACGCGCCGGTTGGCGTCGATCATCATGATGCCCTGGTTCACGTGATCGAGTATTGCCGCGAGCACGGCTTCAGCCGCCCGGCGTCGCGCTCTCGCGCGCCACAGCAGAACGATTGCCGCGGCCAAACAGACGACGGCGGCGCCGAAACCGTAAATGCCGGCGGTCATGTCGTCCGGCCAGGGACCGACCGCGGCGCCACGGCCGATCTACCGGCAAGTGCCGATCATGACGGTACGTTTCAGCCGACCTTGACCATGAGCTTGTCGATGGCGGCCAGCAGATCGTCGCTTTCGAATGGCTTCTCCAGGAACGCGTCGGCCTTGATCCGTGCCAGGCGCAGTGCGCTGTCGGCTGAAAGACCGGCGCCGCCGCCGGATATCGCAATAACACGCGGACGGTCCGGCATGGCGTGCAGCGCGCCGAGGATGTCGGCGCCGTCGGTCCCCGGCATCAGCATGTCGGTGATCACCATGTCGAAGCGGCGGCTCCGCAGCAATTCCAGGCCCTGGGCACCGCTGTCGGCCAGTGTCACGGCATGGCCGGCGCGCTTCAGCATCGCGGTCACGGCGCGCCGGACGCCAGCCATGTCGTCGATCAGCAGGATCTCTGTCATCTCATTGTCTCCTGGTCGTCAGCCTTGGGCAAAGCATTGGCGGGCGCGATCACGCGGCGGCTTTCAGCCCAAGCCGTGCGAGGGTTTGCGCGGTGTGGGCAAGTTGGTCGTGGGAGAGCGGCAACTGGAGGTGGGCGCCGCCATTGGCCGTATCGACGAACCGCACGCGAATCGGATGGTCGAAGCCATCGATCCGCAACTCCAGCGGGGTACCTGCCGAAGCGGTCAGCGGACCGACGAACAGCGCGGTGCCTGGCGACATCCGGGTGATCCGGCCGGTGATGCTGCGGCCGTCCTGGACAACCGTAGCTGACGCATTCATCTCGTAGGTCAGCAGTTTCTCGCCATCGCCGAGTTCGCCCAACGCGGTCAGGAAATCCTTCACCTCGCCACTCAGGGTGCCGGCTTCCTGGGACAGGGTCGAAGCGGTGCGCTTCACTTCCGTCGCTGTCTCGCTGTTGTCGCTGACCGCGCCCTTCACGCGTTCCATGCTTTGCGCGACGTTGGCGGTGTTGCCCGAGACCAACTCGACGCTGCGGGCGATTTCCTGCGTGGCCGCGGCTTGCTCGACCACTGCGGCGGCGATGGCCATGGCGATCTCGTTGACCTTGCGCACCGTGTCGGCGATCCCCTGGATGGCTTCGGCGGCGCGCAGCGTGGCTGACTGGATCGCGCCGATCTGGCCGCCGATCTGGTCGGTTGCCTTGGCTGTTTGCGCGGCCAGCGACTTCACCTCCGACGCGACCACCGCGAAGCCCTTGCCGGCATCGCCGGCGCGGGCCGCCTCGATGGTGGCATTAAGGGCGAGCAAATTGGTCTGGCCGGCGATGCTGTTGATCAGTTCGACGACGGTGCCGATCTGTTCGGCGGCGGTGCGCAGTTCGGCGACCTTCTGCACCACCTCGTCCGACTGCTGCATGGCGGCGGTCGAGATGCGCTGAGATTCGCCGGCTTGCCGGCCGATCTCCTCAATCGAGGATGACAGTTCCTGCGATGCCGCCGCCACGGTCTGCACGGTGGCGGCGGTTTGCTCGACCTCGCTCATGACCAGGGTGGTCTGGCTGCCGGTCTCGGTGGCCGATTGCTCCAGGGCAGTGGACCTCTGCGTCATGTTGGCGGAGGCATTGGCCAGCGTGCTGAACACGCCGGACACGCTGCGGCCGAAGAAGCCGACCAACTGGCCGATTTCCTCCTGCCGGCGGGCCTGAGCCGCTTGTTCGCGCGTCTGCTTTTCTTCCATCTCGTGTTTGGCGATGGCATCCTGCTTGAACACTTCGACCGCGCGCGCCATCGCGCCGATTTCGTCGGTGTTGTCCTTGGCAGGCACCTCGATGCCGCGGTCGCCGCCGGCGAGCCTCGTCATCGCGCTGGTCATACCGGCGAGCGGGCGGGTGATGCCCCGGCCGATCGTGAAGGCGAGGCCGGTGCCGATCAACAAACCGACCGCGGCCAGAATTTCCACCAGCAGCGATGCGCTTGAGATGATCGCGACGCTTTCCGTGTTCGCAGCGTCGAACGCCTGCTTGAGCGACGTTACGGCGGTATCGAGCTTGCCCTGCATCGCCTGAATCTGCGGGCGCATCTGCTGCTCGTAGAGATTCTCGGCCTGGAGTTTGGCCGTGGAGAAGCCATCGAAGTCCCTGTCATAGGCGGCGAGCGCGGCCTGCACCGGCGCGACCAGGGCAACCACTTCGGGATTGGCGGCCTTTTGCAACGCCGCGACAGCAGCTTCGGCCTTTTCACTGTTTGTCTTGAACGTGGCCGGGCCTGCCTTGTCCAGGGTCGCCATGAACCGCCAGTTCGCCACCCGCACCAGCAGCACTGCCGCATTCACATTGGCCGCGGCTTCCGCCATCGCGGGGTCGTGGGTGGCCACCGCCGCATCCACCAGCCGGTTCGACGCAGCAGTCAACTAGTCGCCGCCGCTGAACAATCCGGCCCGCCGTTCCGTGAAGGTCCGGGTAAACTGCGAGAAGCGATCGAACGCTTCGCCATGCGTTTGCAGGATGTCCTGCACTTCTTTGTACGTCCGACGACGCTCCTCCGAGAGAGTCGCCTTCCCTGCGTCGGTGAGGAGCCCGTTCACCAGGGCAATGCTGTCCTTGGTATCCGTGAAAGCGCTGGGGTCGGCATCGAGACGGATGCGCGTTTCGGCCCGCCGGATTGCTTCGAGGCGCCGTGTCGCCTCAACCACGCGACCGACATTGGCGGCCAGCTAGGTCATCTTTCCCGAATCAATGCCGACGCCCCATAGCTCGTAAACGCCGAATCCCGCGAGGAAGAGGCTGAGGACAATCAGCGTCCCGAAGCCGACGAAGATTCGGGTGCTGATGTTCAATCGATTGAAACCCATCGGAGCCTCTCAGCTTGTGACAGTGGCGAGCGCGGTTGTTGGCGCGTGCGCTGGAAGCTTCCTGACTACGGCCGAAAACCTGAACGCATCGTTAAGCACGACAGAGGAAAGTCGCGGGGAGTCTGCTGTTTTCCAGGAATGAAATTGGGCTTGTGCCGCAACGACGAATGCCGCTCCGTCGTTCACGCGATTGTCCTGCCGCCCCCCGCTCCGCATTGCCCGCCGGACGGTGCATAACCCCCCGCATGATCGATCCCGACGCTCAGGCGCGGCGCGAGCTTGCCCGGCATCGCGCGTTCGCCACCGCCCTGCTTGTGCTGATGGGCGCGCTGACCCTGGCCAGCTTCGCCCTGCCGCAGGGTTGGGGGGCTGACCTGCTGCAAGCCGCCGCGAAGGCTGGCTTCATCGGCGGTATCGCCGACTGGTTCGCGGTGACGGCGCTGTTCCGCCATCCGCTGGGCCTGCCGATCCCGCATACCGCTATCATCCCGAACCAAAAGGCGCGGCTAGGCCAGGCGCTGGGGCGCTTCGTTGCCACCCACGTGTTTACCGGCGACGAGGTGGCGGGCGTTCTGCGGCGGCTCGACCTGCCGGGCATCCTGCACCGCTTCCTCGCGGACCCCGCTTCCGCGCATCCGGCGGCCCTGGCGCTCGCGGGCATGCTGCCGAAGCTGCTGTCAACGGTGGAGGACGGTCGGGCGCGGCGGCTGGTGGCGCGGCTGGTGCCGCGGCTGATGGGCGGTCCCGGCGCCGGCCGGCTGGTGGCACGCGCGCTGGGCAGCCTGGTGGAGGGCGGGCGTCACCAGGAGGTACTGTCCTTCGTGCTGGCCGAGTTCAAGGCGCTGCTGGCCCGTCGGGAGGACGCGCTGCGGATCGCGATCGAGGAGCGGGTGCGCGAGCAAGGCGGCCGGCTGGTAGGATGGGCGCTAGGGGCGTCGGTGGCGCGGCGCGTGCTGGCGACGGTGAATGCCGAGTTGGACAAGGTCAGCCCGGATGGCAGCGAACTGCGCGCGGCGTTCGACGAGTGGGTGCGCCGTGAGATCGCGCGGATGGAGGAGGACCCGCAGCGTTCGGCCGAGATCGGCGCGGCGATCAGGCGGGTGGTGGCGCACGAGACGGTGCAGGCGTGGATCTGGGATGTGTGGGCTCGCATGCGCCTGGCGCTGGAGGCGGACGCCGGCCGCCCATCGGGCCGCACGGTGGCGTGGCTGGAGGCGTCGCTGGCCAATCTGGGGGCGCTGCTGGAGAGCGACCCGGCGGCCCGCGCCCGGCTTCAGGCGGCGGTCGAGGGCTTGGTCGGCTCGGTGCTGCCGGCGGCGCAGGCGCGGCTGTCGGAGTTTATTGCCCAGGTAGTGGCGGGCTGGGACACCGCGACGATCACCGAGCGGCTGGAACTGCGCGTGGGGAAGGACCTGCAATACGTGCGGGTGAACGGCACGCTGGTGGGATTCCTGGTCGGTGGGTTGCTCTACGCCGTGCTGCTGGCGGCGTTCGGGCGGGTGAGTTTCTGATTGGGTCCTCGGCTGGGGGGGGCTCGTCGTCGGCTGTGATTTATTTCAACGCAGAGCTGTCTGCCGTCTGACTCTGCGTCTTTCGCGGTTTGGCCAGCCGGTTGCGGCGCGCCGCGGTGGCGTTACCCGCCTGGTCGGGGCGATGCCATTGGAAGCGGGGCGGTCACGGTGATCCGCACCGTCGAGCCCCCCAGCAGCGGCCGCGCCGTCATGCCCCAGTCGGCGCGGCGCAGTTGCCCCTGCGCGATGACCGCGTTCGACCGCCGGTCCAGGGTCAGCGCGAACGGCCGCGTCACGCCGTGCATGGTGAGTTCCCCAGCCAAGCCGTGCGGGCCGCAGGTGCCGTTGTAGGACAGCAGCGGGAACCGGGCGGCGTCGAGGAAGTCCGGCCCCAAAATCGTCTCGCCGACCGATGCGGAGTCCATCGCCAGGCTGGCCACATCGACCTGCAAGGTGACAGAGCATTCGGCCGGCGCGCCGGGAGGGTCGGTGAACCTGCCCTGGAAGCTGGTGAAGTGGCCGTCCAGCGGCAGAAAGCCGAGGCCGTAGGCGCGGAACGTGACGGTGCTGTCCTGCGGCAATAGCGCGGTCGTGGCGTCCGGCGCGGCATCCGCCGCCATGCCGTCCCAGGGCAGCAGGAGCAGGAGGGCGAGCAAAGCCGCTGCGTATCGCACCAGGGTCTCGGCTCCTTTACAATGCGCCTGCCGGCGGAGTTGGGGTGGCATTGGGTCCGGCCAAGGGCCGCCGGGGTTTAGCGCCGATCACCAGCGAGGTCGCCCATGATGGTTTTCTGGAACCCGGTGCAGCTTCGGCACGCCCCGGTCTTCTTCCTGATGCGCGGCCAGGTCCGCCCGCATTTCGAGGTGCCAGCCCGCGCCGAGGTGTTGCTCGCCGCCTGCCACGCGCTGGGGCTGACGGTCGTGACCCCGCCGTCCGTCGATCCCGCGGCGCTGGGCGCGGTTCACGATGCCGGCTACCTCGACTTCCTACGCCGGGCCGCGGCGGACTGGGCGGCGCTGCCGGAGGCCGGGCCGGAAATATTGCCAAACACGTTCCCCTCGCCCGAGGCGCTGGCGACGGGCGGGCGGCGCCCGGACGGCGTGGTGGGCCAGATCGGCTGGTACGGCAGCGACCTGGCCTGCCCGATCGGCCCGCATACCTGGGAGGCGGCCGAGGCTGCCGCGGCCGGCGCGATCGCTGCCGCCGATGCCGCGGCCGGCGGGGTCAGTGCCTATGCGCTGGCGCGGCCTCCCGGCCACCACGCCTATGCTGCGCGGTCTGGCGGCCATTGCTACCTCAACAACGCAGCGATTGCAGCAGAGCGCCTGCTTGCGAAGGGGGCTGCCCGGGTGGCGGTGCTCGATATCGACAGCCACCACGGCAATGGTACGCAGGGCGTATTCTGGGATCGGCCGGACGTGCTGTTCGTTTCGGTGCACGGCGATCCGAACCGATATTACCCATGGTACACCGGCCATGCCGACGAGCGCGGCGGCGGCGCCGGGGAGGGCTGCAACGTCAATCTCCCCTTGCCCCTGGGCACCGGCGATGATGGCTGGCTGGCGGCGATCGAAGCCGGGATCGCCGCCATCCGCCGGTTCGGCGCCGAGGCGCTCGTGGTGAGCCTGGGCTTCGATGCTTCTCGCGACGAGCCGCTGAATGCGCTGGCGGTGAGCGAGCATGGGTTTGCTCGCGCCGGCGCCGCGATCGGCGCGCTACGCCTGCCAACGGCGATTGTGCAGGAGGGTGGCTACAACCTGACGGTGATCGGGGACCTGCTGACGCGGTTCCTGACGGGATTTGGCGGTGGGTGACACCAGGCCGCGAACGAGTGACTCGCCGCTTCTGGCACCTACCCAGAGCGTCATCCCCGCGGAAGCGGGGACCCAGGCTGCATGGGTCCCCGCTTCCGCGTCGCTTCCGCGGGGATGACGTCACAGCCGATCGGTCAATCATTCGGGCGCTTGGTTTGAGACGTGGCGCGGATAGTCCCCCCACTGCGGTCTGCCGTTATCTTGGGTCCCGGGAGTCCGCAGTTATCGTGGCCCCCCGGATCGCAATTATCGCCGGCCTTTCGCGTCAGTCGGAACGACCGCTCTTCGCGCCCTGAGGCTCGGCAGTACCCGCCACATCTCGCCCCTCCGGCCGCGCCTGCAACGTGGCTGCCAGCGGCGCGTGGTTCAGCAGCGCCACCAGCGCAATCCCTCCGATCGCATTGCCCAGCAGCGTCGGGGCCAGGAAGCGCCACAGGAACTGCACCACCGTGCCATTGCCGGAAAACACCAGGAAGGCGGCATCCACCGTGCCGGCCACGGTATGCGAGAACCGTCCCAGCGCCACGACATAGGTCAGGATCAAAATGACGAACAGCCGGGCGGAACGGGCGCTGGGCAGGATCCAGACGATCAACGCGATCAGCCAGCCGGCGAGTACCGCGTGCAGCATCGTTGGCCCGAACGCGCCGCTGACCGCCTCGCGCCCGGTATCCACCAGCGCCTGGCGTACCGGATCGGGGAATAGCCCGGGCGGCGAGATCAGCGCCGCGAACGCCAGCGCACCGGCGAGATTGGCCAGCAGCACCACCGTCCAGAACCGCAACACCTGGCGCAACGTCGCCCAGGTTCGGTTCGTCAGCAGAGGCAGCACGGCAGTCACCGTGGACTCGGTGAACAACTGCTGCCGCCCCAGGATCACGATGATGAATCCCACCGTGTACCCCGCGCTATCGAACAGTCTCCGCCACGGCGCCTGCGGCAAACTGCTTTGGATCAGCGCCAGCGACAGGAAGGAGAACCCCATCGACAGCCCGGCCGCCAGGCCAGACCAGGCCAGCGCGCTCGATGAGCGCCGCAGTGCTTCCTCGCCCTCCTCCCGCACCAGTTCGTGGATGATGAGGGCGTGCGGCGCCGTATGCTCCGCCGCCAGCTTCTGATCGCCGTCGTCGAGATGCGGTGAGTCAGCGCCGGCTTCCTTGGCCGGTTCGCTCCTGTCGCCTCTCGCTGTCTGGCTCATCCGTGTCCCGCCCTTGTTGCAGGGGCGTAAGTGGGAGGCGATACGAATGGTCCACAGTCACGATGGCGTAGCGCGGGCTACGACTGTCCGTGTTCCGGTGCCTCGGCCAGGGCAAGCTGCGGCAACGCGTCGCCGCCCCGCCAGCGGTACAGCGCCGCCGAAACGCCCCAGACCAGCAGGAAGATGCCGATCACCAGGAAGCCGACATTGGCCATGTCATCGTTGATGGCCGCGATCGGGCGCCAGATGCCGCCGTGCAGCCCCAGTTCCCCGCCGATCAGCCCCAGCGCCTCCACCGCGCCAATCACCAGCGCAACGACGACCGAGGCGGCGGTGATGGTCAGGTTGTACCACAGCTTACGGATCGGTCGGGTGAACGCCCAGGAATACACCCCCAGCATCAGCACGCCGTCCAGCGTGTCGATCAGGCTCATGCCGGCCGTGAACAGCGCGGGAAACACCAGGATGTGCCAGGCGGAGACGCCCTGCGCCGCCTGGGTCGCGGCGATGCCGAGCACGCCGACCTCGGTTGCGGTATCGAAGCCGAGGCCGAACAGGAAGCCGACCGGATACATGTGCCAGCTTCGGCTGACCGCGCGGAACACCGGCCGCAGCAGCCGCGCGAGCAACCCGCGGCCGTTCAGCAGCGTGTCCAGCGCATGTTGATCAAGCACGTCGCCGCGGGAGACGGCCCGAAAGCTGCGCCAGATCCCCGGCAACACCGAAAGATTGGCCAGTGCGATCAGCAGCAGGAACCCGGCGGACACCGTCGTCCCGACGACCCCTCCCACCGTATGCAACCCATCCCAGCGCCCCGGGGCATCCCAGCGCCCCTGGATGCTGCTTGCCGCCGCGGCGACCGCAATCGACACCAGGACCACCACCGTCGAATGGCCGAGCGAGAAATAGCAGCCGACGCCGATCGGCCGCCTGCCGTCCTGCATCAGCTTGCGCACCGCATTGTCGATCGCGGCGATGTGGTCGGCATCGACCGCGTGGCGCAGGCCGAACACCCAGGCCAGCAAGGTCAGGCCAAGCAACGAGGGCCGGTGCGAAAATGCGGCCCAGGCCCACACCCAGGCAGCGACATTGGCGCCGACCAGCAGCGCATACAGACCCCAGAGCTTCGGTCCGTGCTTCATGCGTGCTGTCTCGGACCGGATGCGCGGCGCCTCATGCCGGGCTCATCACCAGGGCGCGCTGTGCGGTCAGCCAGTCGTACCAGGCCGGCATGCCTTCCCCGGTCTCGGCCGACAGCAGCAGGACCTGAAGCTGCGGATTGACCTGCCTGGCGTGGTCGATGCAGCGCTCCACGTCGAAGCGCACATGCGGCAGCAGATCAAGCTTGTTGATCAACAGCATGTCGGCCGTACGGAACATGTGCGGGTATTTCAGCGGCTTGTCGTCGCCTTCGGTGACCGATGTCACCACCACCCGGGCCTCCTCGCCAAGGTCGAACAAAGCGGGGCAGACCAGGTTGCCGACATTCTCGATCAACAGGATCGACCCGGGGGCCAAGGCCAGTTGTGCGACACCGTGCGCCACCATGTGCGCGTCGAGGTGGCAGCCCGTGCCGGTGTTGATCTGCACCGCCGCGGCACCGGCGGCGCGAATGCGCTCGGCGTCGGCCGAGGTCGCCTGGTCGCCCTCCAGCACGCTGATCGGTATGTCCCTGCCACGCAGGTCGCGAATGGTGCGTTCCAGGATACTGGTCTTGCCGGCACCCGGCGAACTCATCAGGTTGACCGCGAACACGTCCCGGCCCGCGAACCAGCCGCGGTTGCGTTCCGCGAGCAATTGGTTTCCAGCCAGAATATCCTGCTCGAGCGACACGGTACGTCCGTGCACCGCCTGCGCGTCTGCGTGAGGGTGCGCATGGTCGTGCCCGTGATCGTGCGCATGCCCATGGTTGCGCGCGTGGGAAGCGTCGTGGGCATGGTCGTGCGCGTGGGCATTGTCGTTGTCGTGTGCATGAGAATTGTGGTGCTCATGGCCGTGCTCGTGGGGGTGGTCGTGCCCGTGGTCGTGCTCATGGGCATGGTCGTGACCATGATCGTGCGCGTTGACGTGCTCACGCTCGTGCTCGTGGTCAGGCGGGCGGG
>Ga0182013_10008793_pt1 | contig 10797 bp, 6 predicted proteins | sample 612S2MmetaG_FD_120487 | JGI IMG/M metagenome (GOLD analysis project Ga0182013, IMG submission 120487) | Permafrost microbial communities from Stordalen Mire, Sweden - 612S2M metaG | ecosystem: Environmental > Terrestrial > Soil > Wetlands > Permafrost | place: Sweden: Stordalen | collected...
AAAGTGGACCGGGGCGCGGAGCCTCGATGGGGAGGGCCGTCCGCGCACGTGCCGCAGGGGCACGGATTCCGGCACGCTAGTGTTACCGCGTGCGCCGGAAAAGGGTCAAAATGGCGGGTTTTCGGGGCCACGCGCTTCCACGTTTTACCAATATGCGATACACGTGTAGGTGAGCACGTCTCCGGTGTTCAACGTACCGCCCGGCGCCGAGATCGCCATGCCACCGATGGCTACGTTGGAAAGTATTTTGAATTGATCAAGAACACAAAGGCGGAAGGCAAGCGATACAACACCTTTGGCATCACCGAACTTGCTCCTGTGCAGGATGAGGAGACTCAACTCCAGACTTCTCAAATCCAGCCACAAGTCCCGCACGCAACCGGCAAAAAGAAATAGCCTACCAGCTATTGCAGCAAAGAAAATGCCTCCCAAAACAAGGGAGGCATTTTCATGGTTTATTACGCTGGGTAAAAATCAGTTAGCAAAACATTGGTAAGAGATTCCGACAGCGTAAGTTCCTGCCAGTGCAACTTGGCCATCAATTATTACTGATGTAGATGTGAGGGTGTATACACCGATGTAGTGTTGTGTAATCACTCCAGTGTTGATTGCGAAGTCTTCAGTAGCAATGCAAGAGAAGTTTCCAACAATCGCGGTTGGCCACGATATGGTTACAAACCCTCCAGCGGGGATTCCTCCTCCCGGTGCTGTGATAAGGATTGTTCCTCCTAGCGATGAGCAATGGAATCCGGTCGCGCACGCGGCGGTGCCCCCTGTGTAGGGTGTAAAGGTAGGAGTCTGCGAGGGGATGCCGCTGCCGCAACCAGTGCAGGTTCCGGTGACGGTTAGGTTGGTCATCTTCATCGACCCACTCTTATCCGCCGCAGTGCCATTGCCCACGTCCACCACTCCAGCAGAGTCACGCGAAAGCCCGGTGTCGCCATTGAATTCCAGCGGAGTCGTCGTTCCGGGGATATTGATTGCACCACCATTCAAATTCAAAGTTCTAACACCGCCCGGCGCAGTGTATTCCAGCCAGATGTTACTTTTCAGGGTGCCGATATAGAGCCGATTGTCGTCAATGGCCAGGTTGCCATTCGTTGGGTCAATGGTGAACCCTTGTCCAGTCTGGTGGTCATGGAAAAGGCCGTAAGGAACGCCCGTTGCCCCTGCTATCGGATCGCCCCCATTTACGTAGATAATATCCCCACCATAGGCAGGCCGGTAACCCAGATCGAAATAATTCTGGTAGCTGCCGTCGATAAGGATGCTTTGAGGATTTGTCCAAGTAGGATTGCCGCCAGGGGGATTCTCAATATCCAAATCGTAGGCAGTAGGTTGTGGCCCATCGTTGATGACTTGATAGCCAGTCGTATACTGGTTCGGAGTGGTTACCCCAACTCTATTTCTCACCCCTGTCACCGCAACTTGGGAAGATGGAGCGGCAACAATCAAATCGTTAGCTGCGGTCGTAAGGGAATTGGTACCCAACTGCACGGAGTTTTGCGTCCCGTTATTCGTTCCTATCTCAAATGCCATCGGGTAAAGAACGGCCTGCGGATTCGGCTGAGACAAGGTGAATGTTGTGGTAGATGATCCGGGGCAGGTCTGCGCCCATGTGATGACCGGGTTATAGAGGTCGGTGGTGTTGGTCAAAACAGTGTAAGTTCCGTTATATCCAGAAACGCCGGCTCCTGAAATAGTCACGCCTTTGCCAACTGGAAAGAACGCCAAGATGCCTTGATACACAGGGGAGTTCAACGCTAGTTGAGTCGTTCCCGCGCTGCAACTCAAGGTACCGCCGTTCGGGATATTGGCCGTAATTGCAACTGGAATGAAGTTGTTACTATTTAATCCTGTGCAGGAACCTCCGAGGCAATTGTCGAAAAATAGCTTGCCGCCGACGTAGCCGAGCACCTGATAGGACACTGGCCAGTCTGTGGATTGAATCGGGTTGTGGATGGTGCCGGACGCCACCAGAGCTTGTCCAACCGGGCCACCCTGCATAATTAGAGCTGGGTCATCATTCCCGTTTGAATTGTCCCATGTTCTCCGCGTGATGAAAGTCACTGACTGTGTGCTGGTGGACTGCCAATCAGATGGGGATGAGGATGGCGTATTGCCATAGTTGCTGTTCACCAAGCTCACGTAAACCTGACCAGACGCTACGACCGCATCCCCCATTCTGTAGGCTGTCACACCAGAATAAGCCGGTGCCCCGGTCGAGCTTGACGGAGAGCCGTAAGCGGTAACAACTACTTCGTCTTGAGACGGCCCAGCGATCGCTGCATGACCTGTGGTCGAAAAATTACCTGATTCGCTGGCTAAAGCCACGTTGCAGGTTGTCGTCATCGGCTGCTGATAGAAGCCAACTGGGACCCAGTACAACGTCCACGCAGAAGACGTATTGGGATTGTTTCCAAGGTTGTTTGCCGAATTACTGACCCACATATTGCCAATTGAAGAGTCTCCTGGGGGGGCATAAAACACCACCGCACCGACGCCGTAATTTACCGTCGCGCTCCACTGACTGTTGCCTACTCCATTTGGAGACGGATTCACGTTCAAATTGGAGTTGACCACGCTCACGTAGCCGCCGCCACCCGCAGTGACCCACTGGGTGGTTGAATAACTGGTGCTCCCAGACCACGCGCCCGCGCCGGTGCAAGTGCTCTGCACGATGTTGCCGTAAGCGCTGGACGAAGCCCCCGAATAGCCGGTAACCGTGTAATACATCGAATTGTTTGCTCTGCCAAATCCAGTCAGTGTTAGCGTACTGCCCGCAGTTTGAGCGTCTAACGCAATACCGTCTGGGTTGAAATAATTACCCAGATGGGCTTCCTGGCAGAATCCTGTACAGTGAGGCGATGTGATGGTGATGTTAGAAGGCTGTGATCCTGCTCCTGTGGCGAGCGCTCCCGATATGAAACCGTCTTGGTGCAAAGACGTGGCAAGCGATATTGCGCCCTCAAAAGAAGCATCAAGATTACCGCCGAACACATTTTCATACCAGTAACCTAAATCTACAGTGTCACCATCAGCGGGTTTCTGCGTGAATCCCACCATGTTGTCATCAATACCGGGCTGGGCAAATACTGACTGGAACGACAAGCCGCTGCACCCCGTCCAACCCTGCCCCAGTGTGCCCGTATTGCCTGCATTTGTGCCTAGCCCAGCGCAATTGGAAGTGATCGTCGCTGCCGGAGGAAGCTGACCCTCCGCAGGTGAAGGATTTTGCACATAAAAAGTCTGGGCGGGATTTGAGGCACTATTCGCAGCACCAGAACCACCGTTGATTTGCACCACTGCTCCAACAGGAGTTGTTGGGATGCCGCTGCCGCCGCCACCGATCGCGGCCCAGTCGGACGGGCTCGAGGCCGGTGTGTTGCCATGGTTGTTCGCCACCAGCGAGATGTACGTCACGCTGCTCGAAGTCACCAGGTCGCCCACGTTGTAGTAGGTCGAGCCATAGTATGTCAGCACGCTCGGCAGCGTCACAAAGGTGCGCGTCTGCGCCGGCGCGTTTGCGGGCGCGAAGAATAAAGCCAGGGCAAGTGAAGCTGCTGCCAACAGGGTGCGGAACTTCATGTTTTTGTCTCCTAGAGCAAAGTGAGTGTTTCGGCGCCGCTGACCACGCTGAGCGCGTAGGGTTGGCCGGTGACGGAATCGATGAAGCCGAGCGAGGAAGCAGCGCCAGGCGTGGCCCCGACGGAGACGAGCGTCGCGGCGCCGCTGACAATTTCAAGGGCATAGCAATCGCCGGTCACCGTGTCTGCGAGCACGTTGGCCGGGACCAGGCCGAGCGCGCCGCTGACCACAGCCAGCCGGTAAGTGAGCGCGGAGATTGTGTCGACGAAGACCGGCGATCCGGGCGATCCAGCCGCGCCTTGCAGCCCGACGGTATACGGCGCCTGGGCCGGGACGTTGGGCGTGTAGGTGTCGAAGTTGAAGGTCGCGCCGGTGGGCTGCACGCCCTTGTAAACCGCCAGCACGCGGCTTTGCGGGTCGAGGACCGTGATGCGAAACGAGATGTTGGCTGGCAATGTCAGCGCCGTATCCGCAACCACATTGCCCGCGCCGATGGACCCGGCCGCGACCGGGAAGGTCGCCGCCGCCACCACCATCTGGCCGCCCGCGCCGCCGGAGCTGGCGGTGATGGGGAGGTTGTTGTTGTCCGTCGGCTGCACCAGCAGCGATCCCGCCGCCAGCGGAAGTCCGGAGGCGTCCTGAATGTTGTTGGCGACGAATGCGGTGAAGCCGACCAGGGCGACGGTAAGCGTGACCGTGGCGGCGGCCGTGGCGGCGGCCGAGAGGACGAGAGAGGCCCCGGAAACGGAGACGATGGTCGCGCCGCCCGGGATGCCCGCGCCGGCGATCGTCTGGCCCGGGAAAAGGCGCCTGGTGCTGGAAAGCGCCGAGACGGTAGTGCTGGCGACAGTGGTGGTGCCGGTAAGGGTGATCGGCGTGGACATGCCCAAGGTGATAGCGGCATTCGGGGAAAACCGTCAAAGCAGCGGTACTTTCGGCACTCGCCGCGAAGCGGTCTACTGGATGTAAATCGGAGTGACCGAGAGGGCGCCGATGATCTCAGTTGCGCCGGCCGTGATGGTGCCGCCGGCGCCCGACACCGTCGAGGTGACGCTGACGGTGTCCAGATTGGTGCCTGCGGGCACCGACGCCGTATAAGTCGCCGGACCCGTGACCGAGCTGCTGCTGAAGAGCGTGGTGGGCGTCCCCCCGATGCTGCACACGATGCTGGCGGGCATCGCCGATCCTCCGGCGACATAAGGGATCGGGGTGATCCCATAGGCCGCACCCACGTAGAGGGTGACAGCGCTGGCGAGGGTGAGGCTCGGGAAGCCTGACCATGTCTCTGTGGCGCTGGTCGAGGAGGTCGCCGTCTGCGGATAGACGCTGGTGCCCGCGACCGAACCGATGGCCGCAACATAACTGCCAACCGGCGACGCGGAGACGTAGGCCCCGCCGTTGATGCTGCGCACGGTGGGAACGTAGCGCGCCGTGGCGCTGGCGTAGCCGGTGACGATCGAATCGATGAGCCAATAGCCAGGCTTGCCCAGGAAGTCCGCGATGTTGGTGGTGGCGATGGGCGTGACGTTTCCGCCCGCGTTGGCAAAGTCGATGTAATAGACGTAGTAGGTGGTCTGCTGCAGCAGGCTGGGGATGGAGACTGCCCCGCCGGGAAAGATGGAAAGCGAGAGCTGCCCGACCTGCGCGGTAAACGGGTTGCAGATGATGGTCGCCGTGCCGGACGGGTACGCCGCCTGGGTCAGCGAGCCGGTGCCAATGGGGTAGAGGGTGCCGGCCTGGGGCGAGGCCACCACGGTTGCGACTGCGCTGATGGTGACGGTGGGCGCGGAGTTGAAGCCCGCGTAGTCGTTATTCACGTCGAAACCGACCACCGTATACTCCACCACCGTTCCCGCCTGCATCTGCTGCTGCCAGGAGGTAGGGCTGCTCTTCAGCCGGGCGACCATCTGCGGGTTGCCGGCCGGCGCGCCGGTGGTGGGGTTCAGGTAGGTCGCGTAGATGCCCACGCCGACCGTGTCCGGCCCGTTCTGCCAGGCCAGCGCGGCGAAGGGGATAAAAGCCCCCCCAGACAACTGCGGCACCAGCAAGCCGGTCAGCTTGGTGACGCCGGGGTTGCTGCTGCTCTGCGCGCTGGTTTCGCCGATGATGGGGGTTGCATCCACGTACACGTCCGGGTTGTAATCGATCCACTCGATGTTCGCGCGGAACTCCGAAGCCTTGCGGATGGTCAAGATGCGGACCAGCTTCTGCGAGCCGGCCGGGCCATAAAAGTAAGTGGAATAGTCTGCAGGCGCCTGCGACAACGGGGTGCCGAGTTCAACGCTGAGGCCACCCGTACCGGAAAGGCCAGCCGATGCCGAGATGCCGGTCACCGTAGCGGTTTCGAGCACGTCGGTGTCGAAGAGCTCATAGCTCTGGCCCGGCGCCGCCGTAAAGCCCGCGACCGGCTGGATGACAACCAGGCCCACTCCTGTACTGACGATCGGGGAGTCGAAGCTGGCAGCGCCGGCCGTAACCACGGCGCGGGTGACGCGGTTGGCGTTGTCAAAGCTCGAGAGCGTGAGCTGGGTGCCGGTGTTGGCGCCGGTGGCGTCAATCACTGGCGCGACCGCGGTCACCGTGCCGGCGTAGCGTTGCACCGAGGCGAGGAGCACAATCAGCGAGTAGCTGGTCCCAGTGACGAAGGGGAGATCGTCGCGGTCGACCAGCACGGAAGCAGCGGTCGAACCCGGCAACGTTCGGCCGCCCCAACCCCATTCAGGCACGTCATGCTGCAGGATCACGACATTGCCGGGCCGCGAAGCGATCGCATCCACGTCGCACTTGATCGTGCCCGTGCGCAGCAGAAACTGGTTGCAGCGTTCTTTGAAGCGAGCCAGGTGCCAGGCCTGCGCGGGCACGGTAATTCCCTTGCCGTCGACGCGCACGTTCTTGATGACGACGCCGGCATCCTGGTTGGCTGGGTCCATGTAGACCAGCGGGTTATCCTGCCGGTAGTAGCGGGTGGAGTCGGCGAACTGGATCTCGACCTGGTTGGCGCGCGCGTCGATGTCCATCCAGGTCTCGTTAAAGCTGTCGTCGAGGATGTTGCCCATGGTGAAGATCTGCACCGGCACATCGGCCTGGTCGAGGAAGACGCCGTAGTCGCGGCCCAGCGGGATGAGCTGCGCGCGCGACATGCGCCCCACCACGTTGAGCTGGTCCCACAGGTTCGACTCGTTGTCGAAGACGCCGTTGAAGACGTGGCGCCGGATGCTGCCGCCGTTGCCGTCGTCGACCAGCTCGTCGTTCAGCTCCGCCCACGCGACCCACTCATCGATAAAGCGGTCGATGTTGGCGGCGACGATGCCGGGCCACTGGCCGCCGCCATAGAGGCCGTCCAGCATCATGTCCGCGGCGACGCAGGCGGGGTTGTCCTCTTCGAAGGCTTGTAACGCTCCCGGTAGCACATTGTTATCCAGCGTCCGCAGGCCGTACTCAATCAGCGCGGTGATGCTGAGGTTGGCGCCGGAGATCTGCCCGGTGGCCAGTGCGCGCACGCCAATCAGGACCATATTGGGGTAGGCGAGATCCAGCAGGCTGATCTCGTTGACGTTGTGCACCCAGATGTCCTGGCCGATTTGCGGCGACCAGTTGTCCCCCGGCGAGATGTCGCCAGGGCTGCCCCAGCGCGCGGACCCGTACTTGGTGATGCGCACGTCATATTTGCCCGCCGCCGGCATGTAGATGGTGGTGCGCTGATAGCACGCGGTCTGCTGGCAGAAGGTCGCGCTCTGGTAGCCGGCGGTCCAGCCGGTCACCAGGACCAGGTTGATGTTGGGCACGGTGAGCTGCCACTCGCCGGTGCAGTTCTTTGAGTAGGTCCAGGTGGTGCCATCCGGATTCAGGACCTCAACGCCCTCGCTGGTGGCGTAGGGTTCGCCGGGATAATGCGAGCCGCTGTCGGTGGCGTAGACCACGCCCAGGCCTGGCGCCAGGTCGGTGGCCATCGCGCACCAGGTGGGATAGGGATAGGGCGACCCATCGAGGTGGTAGGTGACCACGTCCTCGGTGGAGGCGGGGTAGAGCGCCGGCTGCCAGTCCTCCCGGCCGCCCGGATACCCTGTACAGGTCAAATTCGGGGTTCCCGTGACGGTGGCGGCAGCCGAGAGGATGAGCGTCCCATAAGGGCCATAAGGACCCGCGCCTATCCCTATGCCGGTGCCGACGTGGGCAATCGTCGTCCCGGACGGGATTCCCGCCCCCGAGATGGGCTGACCGGCGGTGAGCAGCAAGGTGTTGACCCCCGTGACGGTTGTGCTCCCGGCTGTGGTGTTGCCGGGAAAGGGGCCGGGTGTCGATCCGTTGAGCGCATACTCCACCAGATAGGTCATGGTCGCGGGGATCAGGTTGTTGTCATTGGTCAGCACCCAAAGGCCGTCGGGGAAGACGACGTCCACCTGGAGCTCCTGGGTAAGGTCGCCGGTGCCGGGCACGATCACAGGCACGCCGGCGAGGCACTGCGCGTCCTGCGGGTAGCCGTTGACAATGCGATTGAAGCCGGGGATGGGCGTCTGAGTATTGCTGCCGAGGCGGGTGTAGTAGCTCACGTTCCCGTACTCGGCGATGTCTTTGCCCTGGATCTGCAGCCCGGTGATCGAGCGCGCCGGGCCGTAGCCGTAGCACACCAGCGCGTTGATGTACTGATCGGCGCCCTCGACGTCGACGAAGCTGGAGACGATGTTGCCGCCGGAGAGGAACGTCCCATAGCCTTTGGGGATGACGGTGCCCGACTGCGCGAGCGACTGCGGCCCATCGAAGGCGTAGCTGGGCGAGCTGGACTTTTTGCTGGGATTGTTGAGGAACGCGGAGATCAGCAGGTTGCCCGCGACCGAGACCGCGCCGGCCAGCAGGCTCGCGGTAGCCGCGCTGGTGAGTCCCATCAAAGCGAAGCCCGCGCCGCCGGTAATTGCGCCCACGGCCACCGCGGCCGCCATCACCCCAACCTGGGCCAGCGTGCGCAGCAGGCTTCCGCCCGCCAGCCGGGGCGCGCAGACGACGCAGTCGCCGTCCTTCAAAGTCAGCTCGCCCCACAGCGAGCGCTCCCACACGCGGCCGTTGAGCGAGACCGTGATGTGATCGAACTCCGATCGCGGACTGACGCACCGGACCAGAAAGCTGTCCAGGCGCTCGCCGCCGTGCCAGTCCATCTCCCGCGTGGTGCGGCCGGCCGAGGGCTGCAGCGGATTCTTGACTTCGACGATGGTGATCATGGGCGGGCGCCCTCGTCGCCGTTGGAATACGCGCCGAGGCCTGGCGCGAAGCGTTTTTCGCTGACTCGCTGACTTGCCGGCTCGCTGGCCAGCAGATAAAAGCCGAGGATGCGGTTTTTGAACAGCGGCCCGAGGATGGACTCGACCACCACGCCGCGGGTCTGTGCCGTGGTGTGGAGGATGCGGTGCTGCGATACCATCGTGCCGAGGTGATGCTCATGCAGACCCATCTTGAGCAGCGCAACGCAGCCCGGCTCCGGCTTGCGCACGCGCTGGCAGTCGGCGAGGAATCCGCCCGCCGCGATCTGGCGGTGGAGCTCGGCCTCGCTCGAATAGAACTCCGGAACGGCCAGCCCGCGACGTCGCTGGATCTCCGCCGCCAGGCCGACGCAGTCGAAAACATCCGGGCCGCGTCCGCCCGCGGCAAAGGGCTTGCCAACCAGGTCCGCGTACAGCCGCGCCGGTAGGCACTTCGCGACCTCGGCCGCATAGTCGCTGAAGTCCTGATAGCAGGGGTTCCTCATGCGACACTCGCCACGGCCGCGCCGTTGGTGTCGATCCCGGGAAACGTCCCGATCCGGATCAGGTTGTTGTGCGCGATGCAGCCGGTGGCGCCGTCGATGGTGTGGCTGCAGGTGGTCAGCGCGCCGATGTACCCGCACTGCGCGCCCAGCGGATCCACCAGCGGGTGGCCGGCCGTGATCGCCGCGGCGGTAAGCGCCTGCAGGTCTGGCGAGTTGTACTGCCAGATGCAGAAGTTCGGCCGGTACATGTGGATCGGGAACAATCTCCGCAGCGGGCTGGAAGCTCCCAGTTTGAAGTGGATCAGCTTGGCGTCGCTGATGGTCTGTTTGACGGTGAAGCTCAGCGTGAGGTCGGGCTCGCCGGCGGGGTTGGCGGTGTTGACGGCGTAGAGATCGAGCGCCGCGCCCACGACGCCGGCGTACTGCTCAATGGTCTGCTGCAACGCGCGCATCACGTTCGAGGCCTGGACCTCGCAGTCGGGCACGCTGCCGTTGGAGCTGACGCTGAGGTCGCCCATCTGGAAGTTGAACGGCGTGTAGGTCTGCGGGCCGTTGCCATCGTTGGCGTCGAAGGTGCAGGGGTTCAGGTCGCGCACCAGGCGCAGGTGGGTGTCGGTCAGCGGGTCGGTGCCAGGCCATGCGAGATCCATCAGCAGCAGCCACGGCTCCGAGGACGCGAGCTTGTGGCGCTCGATGTTGGCGACGACGGAGAGCAGGGAGAACGGCGGCCGGGTAGACATCAGACCTCCGAGATCCCGAAGCTGGCGTTCTGGCGGAACTCGGCGCCGACATAGCCGGCGTCGGTGTAGGTGGGAACGGGGTCGAAGCGGACCAGCAGCGTCACCGGGTTGCGCGGATCGCGGTTGTCCTGGAAGGTGAAGATCTGCGCGCCGTAAACTGCGTCCTGCTGGACGAAGGTCTCGAGCCTGGTCCAGTCGTCATTGGTCAGAAAATCGATGGTGACCTGCCACTTGCGCCGCCGCCGGGTGAACTTGGCGCGGGTGCTCTGCATCCCGTTCTCCATGGGATCGCGCAGCGTGGGGTCAATGGTGGCGGTCTTGGTCCGCAGCGAGGGCGCGCGGCTCAGCTCCGGAAATGCTGGGTTGCTCACGCGGGGATTCTGAGGCCTTCTGTCAGAATCGTGCAAAAACCGGCACTTCGTGCGGTCCTCAACGCGCTCACGCGCGTGAAAGCCGTCACCGCGAAGCGGTCCAGGACGGTGCGAAGCACGTTGCAGCGGCGCCGGAGATGACGCTGGGGGCGAAGCCCGGGACTGCGCTGAGTCCGCGCCGCCGCAGGGTAGTTATGCGCTGTCTTGCCCAACCGTGGCAAACGGCCTCAGAATCGGGCGCATGGGCGACCTGGTCAAAGTGAGTGTGGACGTCGACGGACCCCGCCGCGGGATACAGGCTCTCCGCGACCAGTCGCTCCCCTTCACCATCGTGCGCGCGCTGACTATGACCGCCCAGCAG
>Ga0182013_10008794_pt1 | contig 10796 bp, 5 predicted proteins | sample 612S2MmetaG_FD_120487 | JGI IMG/M metagenome (GOLD analysis project Ga0182013, IMG submission 120487) | Permafrost microbial communities from Stordalen Mire, Sweden - 612S2M metaG | ecosystem: Environmental > Terrestrial > Soil > Wetlands > Permafrost | place: Sweden: Stordalen | collected...
GCAGTTCCGCCCACGTGGAAGGTACGCATGGTCAACTGCGTTCCCGGCTCGCCGATGGACTGCGCAGCGATGACGCCGCAGGTTTCGCCCAGTTCCACCATGCGTCCCGAGCCCAGGTTGCGCCCGTAGCACAGCGCGCACACGCCGCGGCGCGATTCGCAAGTGAGCACCGAGCGAATCTTCACCTTCTCAACGCCCGCGCCCTGGATGGCCGATGCACTGTCTTCGTCGATGCCCTGGTTCACATCCACCACAATGTTTCCGTCGTAGTCCTTGATGCGCTCCAGTGTCACGCGGCCAATAATGCGGTCGCGCAAAGGCTCGATGATCTCGCCCGATTCGACGATCGCGCCTACATAGATGCCTTCCACCGTGCCGCAGTCGTACTCGGTCACGATCACATCCTGCGCCACGTCCACCAGGCGGCGGGTCAGGTAGCCCGAGTCGGCCGTCTTCAGCGCCGTATCGGCCAATCCTTTACGCGCGCCGTGCGTCGAGATGAAGTATTCGAGCACCGTCAGTCCTTCACGGAAGTTCGCCGTGATGGGCGTCTCAATCACTTCGCCTGAAGGCTTGGCCATCAGTCCGCGCATGCCCGAAAGCTGGCGAATCTGCTGCTTCGATCCACGAGCGCCGGAGTCGGCCATGATGTAGATCGGGTTCATCGCGCCTTCGTCGTCAGCCCGCTTCATGTTGCCGAACATCTCGTCCGCAACCTTGTCCGTAACCGCCGACCACATCTGGATGACCTTGTTCGAGCGCTCGCCGTTGGTGATGGCGCCGTCCATGTACTGCTTCTGGACTTCGATCACCTTCTTGTCGGCGTCGTCCACCGTGGTGTACTTGCTGGCCGGAATCACCATGTCGTCCAGGCCGACCGACAATCCGGACTTGGTCGCATAGTTGAAGCCGAGCGACTTGATGCGATCCAGCATGCCCACCGTGACTTCAAGGCCCAGGTTCTGGTTGCAATAGTTCACCAGTTGCCCGATCCCTTTCTTCTTCAACAGGCCGTTCACAAACGGCATCCCCGGCGGCAGCGAGTCATTCAGAATAACGCGGCCCACGGTGGTGGAGATGTACTCCTTGTTGAAGTCAACCGCCTCGGTGTGGGTCAGATCCTGGTCGTCGTACGCCGTCGTCATGTCCAGCACCTTGCCCGTGTAGCGCAGGCGAATCGGCGAAAGCGTCTCCACTTCCTTCGCTTCCAGCGCCATCAGGATCTCTTCGGTGTTGGCGAACACGCGTCCTTCGCCCTTGCCGCCCTTCTTGGCCTTGGTCAGGTAATAGAGACCGAGCACCATGTCCTGCGTGGGCACGGTGATCGGCTGCCCCGATGCCGGCGACAGAATGTTGTGCGAAGCCAGCATCAGCACGCTCGCTTCAATCTGCGCCTCGGGAGACAGCGGAATGTGCACCGCCATCTGATCGCCGTCGAAGTCCGCATTGAACGCCGTGCACACCAGCGGGTGAATCTTGATCGCCTTGCCTTCCACCAGCACCGGCTCGAAAGCCTGAATGCCCAGGCGGTGAAGCGTTGGGGCGCGGTTCAGCAGCACGGGATGGTCCTTGATCACCTCTTCAAGAATGTCCCACACCACCGGCTCCTGCATCTCAACCATCTCCTTGGCCTGCTTGATGGTCGTGCAGTGGCCCGTCTGCTCCAGGCGGTGATAGATGAAGGGCTTGAACAGCTCAAGCGCCATCTTCTTCGGCATCCCGCACTGGTGCAATTTCAATTCAGGCCCGACCACAATGACCGAACGGCCTGAGTAGTCCACGCGCTTGCCGAGCAGATTCTGACGGAAACGCCCCTGCTTGCCCTTGAGCGTATCGCTCAACGACTTCAGCGGACGGTTGTTGGCGCCCCTCAGCACGCGGCCACGGCGGCCGTTGTCAAACAGCGCGTCCACGGCTTCCTGCAGCATGCGCTTTTCGTTGCGCACAATCACTTCCGGCGCGTGCAGGTCCATCAGCTTCTTCAACCGGTTGTTGCGGTTGATCACGCGGCGATAGAGATCGTTCAAATCCGACGTGGCGAAGCGTCCGCCATCCAGCGGCACCAGCGGGCGCAGCTCCGGTGGAATCACGGGCAGCACATCCAGAATCATCCACTGCGGCTTGTTCGAGCTCTTGCGAAACGCCTCCACAACCTTCAGGCGCTTGGCATACTTCAGCTTCTTCTGCGCCGAAGTTTCAGTCTTCATGCGCTCGCGCAGCTCAATGCCAAGCTCGTCGATCTGGACGCGCTTGAGCAGTTCCTTGATCGCTTCCGCGCCCATCATGGCCTTGAAGCCCGACGGACGGAACTGCTGATCGAGTTCGCGGAACTTGCCTTCGTCCTTGATGATCTCGCGTTCCTTCACCGGCGCATCGCCCGGATCGACCACGACATACGACTCAAAGTACAAGATGCTCTCAAGATCGCGCAGCGAGATGTCCAGAAGGTGGCCGATACGCGACGGGAGACCCTTGAAGAACCAGACATGAGAACAGGGAGACGCCAGCTCAATGTGGCCCATGCGCTCGCGGCGCACCTTGCTCACCGTCACTTCAACGCCGCACTTATCGCAGATCACGCCGCGGTGCTTCATGCGCTTGTACTTGCCGCACAAACACTCCCAGTCGGTCACCGGTCCAAAGATGCGCGCGCAGAACAGGCCGTCACGCTCCGGCTTGAAGGTGCGGTAGTTGATGGTTTCTGGCTTGGTTACTTCGCCATGCGACCAGCTGCGGATCTTCTCAGGCGATGCCAGCATGATGCGGATTGCGTCAAAGTCGGTAATGGGGCTGGTAAGCTCAAACGGGTTCGAACGGAACAAGGCGACCCTCCTTGGCAAGCCTTTTTTGACGCCTGCCGCGGTATCTCCCGGGATTTTTTAAGGATCCTCCCTTCCCGGGTAGCGGTGTTTGCCGCTTTCAAGAAGGACCCTGAACGATAGATTTCAGTTTTCAGTTGTCGGTTTTCAGTTCGACCGTGCCGCTTACTAACTTTGTCGACCCCGCGGATAATGAACGCGGGTTTCTGAAAACTGACAACTTACAACTGATAACTGATAACTGACAACTCGCTTCAATCGGCTACTGCTGCTTCCGGCACCGGAAGCTTCTTGATCAGGTCCGCGCGCTTGATCAACTCCACGTCAAGGCACAGCGACTGCAATTCGCGAATCAGCACGTTGAACGACTCCGGTACGCCCGGCTCGATCGCCGCTTCGCCCTTGACGATGGCCTCGTAAATCTTCGTACGGCCATACACGTCGTCGGACTTCGCCGTCAGTAGTTCCTGCAGGATGTAGGCCGCGCCATAGGCTTCCAGCGCCCACACTTCCATCTCGCCGAAACGCTGTCCGCCGAATTGCGCCTTGCCGCCCAGAGGCTGCTGCGTAATCAGCGAATACGGTCCGATCGAGCGCGCGTGAATCTTGTCGTCGACCAGGTGCGAAAGCTTGAGCATGTAGATGTAGCCCACCGTCACCGGCTGCTCGAACTGCTCGCCCGTCATGCCGTCGAACAGCGCCGTCTTGCCAGAGGAAGGCAGGCCGGCCGAAGCCAGCAGCGCCTTGATCTCGCTCTCTTGCGCGCCGTCGAACACAGCGGTTCCGAACCAGATGCCGCGCTTCATGCCTGCTCCCACGCGCAACAGCATCTCGTCGTCGAGCTCAAGCAACTGCCGCAGCGTTGCGGTCCCCGCGAACTCCTTCTTCATCAGTTCGCGCGTGTAGGCCGCATCGTTGTTTTCCTTGATCAGCGCCGCAATTTTCGCGCCCAGCGCATGGGCAGCCCAGCCAAGGTGCGTCTCAAGAATCTGGCCCACGTTCATACGAGAAGGCACGCCGAGGGGATTCAACACAATCTCCACCGGAGTTCCATCGGGCAGATACGGCATGTCTTCCTCAGGAAGAATGCGCGCAATCACGCCCTTGTTGCCGTGACGGCCTGCCATCTTGTCGCCCACGCTCAGCTTGCGCTTCATGGCGATGTACACCTTCACCATCTTGATCACGCCCGGAGGAAGCTCGTCGCCCTTCTGCAGCTTGGCGATCTTCTCGTTCGTAATCTTGCGCAGCACTTCAATCTGGCGCGAGGTCATCTCTTCGATCTCATCGATCTGCTCGTTGACGCGAGGATCCTTGTCGGCGTAGCGGATGCGCTTCAGGTTCTTCGTAGAGATGCGCTCGATCGTGTCGCGATCCAGAATCGCAGCCTTGGTCAGCAGGCGCTTGTTGGTCCGCTCGTCGTGCAGATCGGCCAGCACTTCCTTGTTGCCAAGAATTCCGTCCAGGCGCTTCAAACGCTCGTCGGTCAGAATGCGGATTTCGTCGCCCAGGTTCTTCTCGAGCTTCGACACATACTCGGCCTCGATCAGCTTGGCGCGCTCGTCCTTCTCCTGTCCCTTGCGGCTGAAGATGCGCACATCCACCACCGTGCCCTCGATGCCCGGAGGGCAGGTCAGCGATGCGTCGCGCACGTCGCCGGCCTTTTCGCCGAAGATGGCGCGCAGCAGCTTCTCTTCCGGAGTGAGTTGGGTTTCCCCCTTGGGAGTCACCTTGCCCACCAGGATGTCGCCGTGCTTGATCTGGGCGCCGATGCGGATCACGCCGCTCTCGTCCAGATCGCGCAGTGCGTGCTCGCTCACGTTCGGAATATCGCGCGTGATTTCTTCCGGTCCCAGCTTCGTGTCGCGCGCTTCAATCTCGAACTCTTCAATGTGCACGCTGGTGTAGTAATCCTCGCGGACAAGCTTCTCGCTGATGAGAATCGCGTCCTCGAAGTTGTAACCGCGCCACGGCATGAAGGCGACAAGAACATTGCGTCCCAGCGCCAGCTCGCCCTGCTCCGTGCAAGGTCCGTCGGCGATCACCTGACCCTTCACCACCCGGTCGCCCTCGCGAACAACAGGCTTCTGGTTGATGCAGGTGTTCTGGTTCGACCGCTTGAACTTGATCAGCTGATAGATGTCCGAACCAACCTCGCGCGAAAGCTGCGTCGGGTGATGCTCACCCTCCACACGCACGATGATCCGCTCGGAGTCCACAGAGTCCACAATGCCGTTGCGCTTGGCCAGAATCACGGCGCCGGAGTCGCGTGCGGTCACACCCTCCATGCCCGTGCCCACCAGCGGAGCTTCTGCCACCAGCAGCGGCACACTCTGGCGCTGCATGTTGGCGCCCATCAGCGCGCGGTTCGCATCGTCATGCTCCAGGAACGGCACCAGCGATGCGGCCACTGAAACCAGCTGCTTCGGCGAGACGTCAATGTAGTCCACCTCTGCGCGGTTTACCAGCACAAAGTTTCCCTGGCGACGCGCATTCACCAGGTCCTCGGTGATTACGCCCTCGTCGTTGAACTCGATGTTGGCCTGCGCGATGGTGTGCTTGTCCTCTTCCCACGCCGACAGGTAGAAGCTGAATGGCATGTGATCGATCGCCCTCTTGCCCGCCTTCTTCAGCGATTCGTTCAGGCGCTTCGCTTCTTCCTTCTCGATGTGATCGCCCACGCGCAGTCCGCTTTCGCCGGCGTTCACAATCTCAACGTAGTCCAGAATGCGCGAGTCCTTCACCTTGCGATAAGGCGACTCGATGAATCCGTACTCGTTGATGCGCGCAAAGCAGCTCAGCGAGCTGATCAGGCCGATGTTCGGACCTTCCGGCGTCTCAATCGGGCAGATGCGCCCATAGTGCGTCGGGTGCACGTCGCGCACTTCGAAGCCTGCGCGTTCACGCGACAAGCCGCCCGGCCCAAGTGCCGACAAACGGCGCTTGTGCGTAATCTCCGACAGCGGATTGGTCTGATCCATGAACTGCGACAACTGCGAAGATCCGAAGAACTCGCGGATCGCCGCCATCACCGGCTTGGCGTTGATCAGGTCGTGCGGCATCGCCGTCGAGAGCTCCTGATACACGCTCATCTTTTCCTTGATCGCGCGCTCCATGCGCACGAGGCCGATGCGGAACTGATTTTCCATCAGTTCGCCCACCGCTCTCACGCGGCGGTTGCCAAGGTGATCGATGTCGTCCACCATGCCGATATTGCGGCGCAGCTTCAGCAGGTAGCGAATGGTCGCGTAGAAGTCTTCCGGCGTCAGGGTGCGGTGATCCAGGTGCGTCGCGTCCTGATTTTCGTAAAGCTTGATGTTGAACTTCAAACGGCCCACGCGCGAGAAATCGTACTTGCGCGCATCGAAGAACATGCCTTCAAACAGCGCGGTCGCCGTGTCCAGCGTCGGCGGATCGCCCGGCCGCAGCTTGCGGTAGATTTCGATCAGCGCTTCCTCAGGCTTGCGTACCGAGTCGCGGCGTAGCGTGTTGGTGATGATGTTGCCCACGTCGTCGCGCTCGGGGAAGAACACTTCAAAGCTGGCCGCGCCGCTCGAAAGCACCTTGTGCAGGCGGTCGGCAGTCAACTCCACGTTGGCTTCCACAATCACTTCGCCGGTGTTCAGATCGATCACGTCAGACGCCGTCAATGCGCCGTCCAGCTCCGCCGCTTCCACTTCAATGCGATCAATGGCAGCAGCGCGAATTGCCTTGAGAATGCTGGGCGTGACCTTGCGGCCGGAGTGCGCAATCTCCTCACCTTTGTGCAGCACCGCGTGCGCGGGCTTGGCGCCCAGCAGATGCGTGCCGGTCTTGGCGTCCTGCTGGACAGCCCAATGCAGCTTGCCGTCCGCGATGTGAATGCGGTCCACAGTATAGAAGGTCTTCAGAATCTCTTCGTCCGAACGCAGTCCAAGCGCGCGCAGGAAGATGGTGCCCAAAAACTTGCGCTTGCGATCGATGCGCACATACAGCGTGTTCTTCTGGTCGTACTCAAACTCCACCCACGATCCGCGATACGGAATGATCTTGCCCAGGAAGTAGGTGCGGTTGTTCGCCGTCTCAAAGAAGACGCCGGGTGAGCGGTGCAACTGCGAAACGATGACTCTCTCAGTCCCGTTCACAATAAAGGTCCCATTCGGCGTCATCAGCGGAATGTCGCCGAAGAACACCTCCTGCTCCTTGATGTCCTTGATGGACTTGTTGCCCGTCTCCGGGTCCTTTTCATAAATGGTGAGGCGCACCGTCACCTTCAACGGCGCGGAGAAGGTCATGCCCCTCTCTTCGCACTCCTGCTGGTCGTACTTCAACTGCAGGCTCACCGGGTCGCCGCACTTGTTGCAGAAGTCAGGCGTGTTCTTGTTGTACGTGCCGCACTTCTGGCACAGAACGTCGCCGGGAAGGAACGGATCCGTGATCACCATCGCGCCGCAATGCACGCAGGCCGTGCGCAGGTGATGCAGCCCCTTCAAGTGGCCGCACTTGCACTCCCAGTTGCCGATCGAGAAATCCACGAAGTCCAGTTGCGAGATGCCGCGGAAGTCGGTGATCGGGAAAACCGAAACAAACACCGACTGCAAACCCGAGTCGTCCCGCTCGTTGGGCAGCTTGTCCATCTGGAGAAAACGCTCATACGAGCGCCGCTGCACTTCAATCAGGTTGGGAATCTGGGTTGCGGTGGGAATCTTTGAAAAATCGAGCCTGCTGCGAATCGCGCGCTTCTCGTTGGGCATGCTTCACTCCTGAGGCTTCGTATCACCGGTTCCGCCCCTACTCCCGAGGCCGGTTCCGGGCCAGCGCCCGAGTCTCGGGGGCGCCGGCTATTTACGGTAAAAACTCCAAAATCAGACTGGAGCACTGCGCTCTTCCAGTCCCCACCCGTGCGCTCAGCCAGACTTCGAGCGCGCTTCATATCCAAGCCGGACATTCGGGTCAGGCCTGGGACGATCCGTCAAATTCGCGAAATGGGCATTGCCGTACATCCGGCAAGTGCGCTAGACTGCGCACAATCGAAGGAAGCAAGCACAACGGTTGAACCCGTTCGGTACATCCATGTGCCTCACTTATGAGTCAAGAACAGGTTGGTGAAGAAAAAACCGCCTGCTACGGTCGAGAGACACGAAAGGCCCGCAAGGACGCAATGCCTCACGAGCGCGGCCTGTTGCCTGTGCCCCCATCCGAATTCTGAACCCTGCTCTCGCCGATCCCAAAGCTCGCTTCTGCCGCTCGCCCACCAGCTACTCGCCAACCGTCAACAGGAACCCTTGCTACCCGTTGACTCTACGGCACTTAACCTCACCGCCGCGCCCGTCTCCAGAATGCCTGGCCCGCCCCTGGATCTTCGACGCCTGCGTGCCACTCCACGTAAGCTCAAAACGCACCGCTCAGCCCCCGCTCCTCTCCATGAAACTGGAAAGAGCCGAAAAGACGCGCAACGAATATCGTAGCGCGTCCCGGCCGCACTTGCAAGTACCGAAAGATTTCCCGACCCGAAACTACTTGATTTCGACGGTCGCGATGCCTTCGAACTTCTTCTTGATCGCTTCCGCCTCGTCCTTGGTCGCGCTTTCCTTCAACGCCTTGGGGGCGCCATCGACCAGGTCCTTGGCTTCCTTCAGGCCGAGCGAGGTAACCTCGCGTACAGCCTTGATGGTGTTGATCTTGTTGGCGCCGAAGTCCTTGAGGATAACCTGGAATTCGGTCTTCTCCTCAACCACCGGGGCCGCCGCGCCGCCGCCAGCCGCTGCGGCCACCGGGGCCGCTGCTGCTGCCGAAACGCCAAGACGCTCTTCCAACTTCTTCACCAGCGCCGCTGCTTCCAGCAGGCTCAGGCTTACAATTTGCTCTTCCAACTGCGCGAGATCCGCCATTTGTATTCTCCAATCAGATTCGTTTTGAATTGCCGGTTTCTTGTGAATTGCCCATGGGCCGAACACCCAAACCGGAAGTTTCCGACGCGCCAGACCCGCGCACTTCCCGCCCGCGTTACGACCAAATCCGTAAAATAGCTGTCAGTTGTAAGTTGTCAGTTTTCAGTTTGTCGTGCTGACAACCGAAAACTGACAACTGCAAACTGCGCACCTACGCCGCGGCTTCCGCGGCAAACTTCTCTTTTTCCACGCCCTGGCCCAGAACCACCGCCAGGTCGCGTCCCGTTGCATTCAGCACCGTCGCCAGCCGTTGCGCCGGCGAATTGATGAGGAACAGCAGCTTCGAGAAGAGCTCTTCCTTGCCCGGCAGGGTAGCCAGCGCCTTCACTTCCGCCACACTCAGCAGCTTGCCGTCCACGATACCCAGCTTGAACTGGAACTCCGCGTTCTAGCCAACCCACTTCGAAAATGCCTTGGCCAGAAGAACCGGGTCGCCGGAGGTGAACGCCACCGAGCTCACGCCCTTCAGCCCCTTCAGCGCCGACTCCACCTGGGTGCCTTCGCCGGCGATCGCCGCCAGCTTGTTCTTCACCACGCGATACTTGCCGCCCGCCTCGCGAACCACCTTGCGCAGCGCAAAATCCTGCGTCACGGTCAGTTTGGCAAACGTGCCCACTATCGCGGTTGTCGAGGTCTCCAGCTCCTTGCTCAGCAACTGGACCTTCTCCGCCTTCTTCGCCTTCGAAATCGCCATTTGTCTTCGCTCCGCTTCGACAGGGGTCAGGGGTCGGAGATCAGGGGTCGGTTTTAAAACCCGCCGATTCGCTCTCCTGCCTTGAATCCCTGCTCCGCGCCCTCATCGGGCGCTATGTTCCAAAACCCGTTCTGCCATTCAGATCCGGGGACGAGAGAACTAAGGGGCTTTAACTGATCCCCGATCCCTGACCCCTGATCCCTGCTCTTCTAGTGTTTTCCCGCCGCGTCCGCGACAGCCGAATCCAGTGGCACCCCGGGCCCCATCGTCGAGCTCAGCGTGACGCTCTTGATGTACCTGCCCTTGGCCGCGGAAGGCTTGCTGCGGACAATCGCGCCAATCACCGTGGTCGTGTTGTCGATCAGCTTCTGCGGATCGAAACTCAGCTTGCCCACCGGCACATGGACCAGGCTGGTCTTGTCGGCGCGAAACTCCACCTTGCCGGCCTTGATCTCCTTCACCGCCGAAGCCACGTCCAGGGTCACGGTTCCAGTCTTGGGGTTCGGCATCAGGCCCTTGGGACCCAGAACCTTGCCCAGCCGGCCCACAACCTTCATCATGTCCGGGGTCGCGATCAGCGCGTCAAAGGCGGTCCAGTTTTCCTTCTGGATCTTCTCCACCATCTCCTCGCCGCCCACAAAATCGGCGCCGGCTTCGGTGGCTTCCTTCTGGCGGTCGCCGCTTGCGATCACCGCTACGATCTTGGTCTTGCCCAACCCATGCGGCAGCACAACCGTGCCGCGCACCATCTGGTCGGCGTGGCGCGTGTCCACTCCCAGGCGCATCGTCAAATCGACGGTCTCGTCGAACTTGGCGTACTTCACCTGCTTGAGCAGCCCTACGGCCTCAGGCAGCGCATACGCCGGCTTGGTCACAGCCGCGCGCGCCTTCACAATGTTTTTGCTTTCTTTTCCCATTTTCCCCTCGTCTCCCACCGCATTTGCCAGCCCCGCTTTGCAGGGAACCCCGGTACTGGGCGTACGGCCAACTCGCTTCGCGTACCCTGAATCAGTTCGCGTCGCCCGCCATAGCCAGGTTAGATCGGGTCCAAATGCCGTGGTGCTTATGACTGTCCGGAGATGTGCTCCGGGCGCATCTTTGAATCATAGCCAAAAGGCAGACAAAATGCAACATCGAGCACGGAAACCACAGGGCAATCGCATTTGAACCTTCAGGGCAGGCGAACGTCTCAGGCTGTCGTACAGACTCCGTCGAAGCGAGCTTTGTAACAGGGCCTGACTTCACAGCTTGGTGAAAACTCTGCTTTGGATGGCCTTTGTATCAGGGTACGAGTTTACTCGTGCCGCAAGCCGTTTAGATTGAGAGAAAGGGCTTCAGTGTCTGCGTGAGAAC
>Ga0182013_10008796_pt1 | contig 10793 bp, 9 predicted proteins | sample 612S2MmetaG_FD_120487 | JGI IMG/M metagenome (GOLD analysis project Ga0182013, IMG submission 120487) | Permafrost microbial communities from Stordalen Mire, Sweden - 612S2M metaG | ecosystem: Environmental > Terrestrial > Soil > Wetlands > Permafrost | place: Sweden: Stordalen | collected...
CGACAAGATGCCCTTCGAAGTCACACCGGTCTTCTACAAACTGCAACGATACGAGGCGGCTCACGTCGCGCCTCCGCCACCTGCGCCGGCAGCAACCACCCCAGCCGAAACTGCACCCGCCGCTGGCACACCGGCCGCTGGCGCACCAGCAGATGGAACAGCCCCGCTGACGCCCGCCACGGGCGATCAAACATCTACGCCCACGGCTCAACCTCCTGCAGGGGATGCATCCACGCCCCCGGCACAACCTGCAACCGCACCGTCGAACCCGCAGTAGAACTGCATTACGGTGAATTCCCGGGCGATGCAACTCGTGCTCCTCATCGCTGCCTGGGATTTGTCGCGTGAACCGGGTTAATATGTCAATGGAGCGAATTCTCCCGAGAACTGGATGTGCGTTGTGGCTATGAAACGAACAATCGAACTCTGCTTTTGTATTCTGCTAACGTCCCTGCCCTCTCTTGCCTACGGACAGGTGGTGCCGGCGGCCGTAGGACACGAGCCAACTTTGACGGTTGGCGGCTTCGGTTCCTTGTTCCAGCCCGACTATGCTGGAAACGGTGTCGCCCAGTCCAGCCCTAACCCGCTGTTTGGTGTCGGCGCCTACGTCGACTTCAAGGTCAATCGCTGGGTGGTGGTTGAAAGCGAAGGCAGCTGGAATCGCTTCAACGAGTACATCGGCATCGGCGAGGATAACTACCTGATTGGTCCCAAAGTCCCCATTACGACCATCAATCATTTCACGCCCTACGGCAAGTTCCTGGTCGGTTTCGGGAGCGGAAGCTTTCTTAACGGACACTCGACCGTGCTTGCGTTCGGTGGCGGGGTGGATTACCGGCTGAACAAGCGCTTTACACTACGGGCGTTTGACTTCGAGTATCAGCAGTGGTTGCTGACACCTACGATTCGTCCTTATGGAGGCAGCGTGGGCATTGGCTACAAGATATTCTGAGGCGCGAAGGACAGGGGTTAATGAGTAGTGGCCAGCGACATCTCGTCCCAGGTCTCAGAATCGAGACCTGGGAGCACTCCGCACCGGACTAACTCCCAATTTCCTATCCAATCATCAACGAAAAATGGCTGCTCCGAGGAGCAGCCATTTTTCGTTCATTATCGACTGACAACTGCTGTTACGCCGGTGAAGGCGACCCTTCAGGGAAGCCCGGACCGCTGCGGCTTTCGGGCTTGAGGACTTGCTGCGGCGTGCCTTCCGTATCACTGGGCGAAGCCAGCACCGAGCGCAGTGGCGGCAGTTCCTTGCCTTCGATCAGCATCCGAACCTCTTCTGCATCGATGGTCTCTCGCTCGAGCAAGGCGGCGGCGATGCGATGCATCGGATCCTTGTTTGATTCGAGGATGGTGTGCGCAGTCTGGTAAGCCTCGTCGATCAGACGGCGTACTTCAAGATCGATTTGGCGCGCTGTTTCCTCGCTGAAATCGCGGTGCTGTGCGATTTCGCGGCCCAGGAATATCTGCTCTTCCTTCTTGCCGAAGGTGAGCGGACCCAGGCGGCTCATGCCGTATTCGCAGACCATGCGCCGGGCCAGATCGGTAGCAACTTCGATATCGCTGCCAGCGCCCGTGGACATCTGGTTGAGAAAGATCTCCTCGGCCACGCGGCCACCGTAGGACATGGCAAGCTTGGCTTCGAGATATTCACGCGTATAATTGTGCCGGTCGCCCGGCAGGAAGATTGTAACGCCCAGCGCCATTCCGCGCGGAATGATGGTGACCTTGTGGATGGGGTCAGAATGGACGCGGAAGAACGAAACCAGCGCGTGGCCGGCTTCGTGATAGGCGGTCACCCGCTTCTCCTCGTCCGTGAGGAGCATGGACTTGCGCTCGGCCCCCATCAGCACCTTGTCCTTGGCCAGCTCAAAATCGTACATGGTGACCTGCTTGCGATTGACGCGAGCAGCGTTCAGAGCGGCCTCGTTGACCATATTGGCTAGATCGGCGCCACTGAAGCCCGGTGTTCCGCGGGCCAAGACGTTCAGGTTGGTGTCGTCTGAAACCGGAACCTTCTTGACGTGCACCCGGAGAATCTCTTCGCGTCCACGCACATCGGGCAGGCCCACAACGACGCGGCGGTCGAAACGTCCGGGGCGCAACAGTGCGGGATCGAGAACGTCGGGACGGTTAGTGGCGGCTACCAGGATGACGCCGTCGTTCGATTCAAATCCATCCATCTCGACCAGCAGCTGATTCAATGTCTGCTCGCGCTCGTCGTGTCCGCCGCCCAATCCGGCGCCGCGATGGCGACCGACTGCGTCGATTTCGTCGATGAAGATGATGCATGGAGCGTTTTTCTTACCCTGTTCAAACAGGTCGCGAACGCGGCTGGCACCGACGCCAACAAGCATTTCCACGAAATCAGAACCAGAAATGGAGAAGAACGGCACATTCGCTTCGCCGGCTACAGCGCGGGCCAGAAGAGTCTTGCCGGTCCCTGGAGGGCCCACCAATAGGACGCCTTTGGGAATGCGGCCACCGAGCTTTTGGAATTTCTGCGGCTCGCGCAGGTATTCAATGATCTCCTTCAGTTCTTCCTTGGCCTCGTCTACGCCGGCCACATCCTTGAAGGTGATCTTCTTTTGCTGCATCGAGAGCAGGCGAGCGCGGCTCTTGCCGAACGACAGCGCCTTGTTGCCGCCCGACTGCATCTGCCGCAGCATGAAGAACCAAATCGCGCCCAGCAGGATAAACGGGCCGATGTTGAAGAGCAACTGCAGCAACATGCCGTTGTTCTGAGGCTCCTTGATCGCGAAGTTGACCTTGGAGGCGAGCATCGCCTTCTCAAGATCCTCGTAGTTGGCGGGAATCGTGGTGTGGAACTGGTCTTTGGGCGAGGACTTCAGGTGGCCATGCAGTTCATTACCCTGGATGCTGGCATCCATGACCTGCTGGTTTTGCACCTTGTCAAAGAGATCGGAGTAAGGAATCTCCGTATCTTTGCTCATATTTGAGCTCTTCTGGACCACGGTCCACAACATCAAGAGGCAGATGAGGATGAAGACCCAGAACATGATTGTTTTAACGCTTGAATTCACCAGAACTCCTCTTTCCCGCCGGGGAGGATGCGTCCGGCCGGACCTCCAACAAATACCGCATCACTTCTTAGACGCTTATACCATCACGAAAGTGTCAGAAAGTACACGACGGCCACACGGCAGATAAAACTAACCTGCCGCCGGGATTAGCAGTAACCCCGATTGTACTCCGAAGGCAATGAAAGTTGCAGTACTACTAAGGTCGAACAAGGCTAGGAATCCAGGGTATCAACCGAACACTAGAGCAACCCAGCGGCGGCTTCCTTGAGAGGGCTGTTTTCGAAGGTAAGCCCTTGCTCCGGTTGCAATTCCACTCCCTGCATCCAAACAATCCGTCCGTCCAGTTCAAGCACTGGCCATATCGTCCGGCTTGTTCCTGTAACTCGCAGACGTTCAAGTACTTCCTTCACTTTTCGGGGACCGTTGGAGTAGCGGAGAGTGACCCGGTCGCCGGGCTTCCAGGAGCGGAGGATGGCGGGTCGCGGGTTGCCAATTCCCTGCCCGTCCGCGGGTGAAGTTGACGGGTAGACCTCGATCCGCAGCGTGATGCCGAAGGCGGGAGCGTCAATTTTGCCGGGAATCGTCCCGGTGTATTCAGGGAGTGGTCCGGCTCCGGCCTTGCTGACGGCCGCTATCGCCCCAGCTATCAGGCGCAGTTCGCGGTGGGTTCGTTCGGCCCGCAAACCATGCGCCAGCTCCAGTTTCTGGCCGGCGCGACTAGCGAGCGCCATCGTCCGCAGGGTCTCCGTGGCGGCAAAATCGGGCGCTGCACCCAGTTGGCCGGCCGCGTGCCGAATTAAACGGCGCTGCAGAGCCAACGGAAGCGCAGCCAGCCTGGTGACGTCAATCGAGAGCATGGGAGGGGCATCCCCAGCGGCTCGGCCACCTCCGCGCACGGGCCGGCCCGGCATCAGAATCTGCGGGGCCAGTCGCGCCAGCTCCGAATGCCACCAGGACTCTTCGTCGCGGGCCAGCGCTGCCATCTGGGCGAGATGGTCGCGCAGCCTGGGATTCCAGCCCTCAAGAAGGGGTAACAGCTCGTGGCGGATACGGTTGCGAGTGAAAGTGAGATGGCGATTGGACGAGTCCTCGCGCCAGATTTGGTCAATTGCTTTGAGGTAGCCCTCGATATCAGCACGCGTGGTGGCCAGCAATGGCCGTATGATTCGTCCCTCGGCAAACTGGAGAACAGGATGAATCCCTGAAAGGCCCTCGGTCCAGGCGCCCCGCAGAAACTTGGCCAGCACGGTTTCAGACTGGTCGTCGAGGGTGTGCGCAGTGGCCACGGCATCCACAATTCCCTCGGCCATCAGTTGCCGGAACCAGCCGTAGCGCACACGGCGCGCGGCTTCTTCAATGGATTCGGCTACTTTGCCGGTTGTTGGGTTTGCTCGCGCCTCGGCGGTGACATCCACGCGATTCTCGTGAAACGGCAGGCCGAGCGAAAAGGCAAGTTCACGCGCGAATGTCAGGTCCGTATCGGCTTCCTCGCCACGCAAGCCGTGGTGCAGGTGGGCGGCGTGCAGAACTAGTCCAAGTTCCTCGCGATGGGCAGCGAGTACACGCAACAGAGCCACCGAGTCTGCCCCGCCGGAGAGCCCAACGGCCAGCCTAAGGCCCGGTTTCAGGAGAGAGGTGTCGAGGGACAGCTCGCTGGTCTGTTTTGAGGGATGTGTTGATGGAATCACAGGACGCATCCCAAAATGATAAGCGGGCCGCGTTGCAATTTGCCGGGAATCCTTACACGAGAGGCCTGCCGCGCAAGGCGTCATCCGATGTATACTCCACGAGTTATGCAGGTATTCGCAATTCTTCCAGCTGCCGGACTGGGGACCAGGATGGCCGGGCCCCAGCCCAAGCAATTCCTGGCGCTCCAAGGCGTTCCGATCCTTATCCATTCGCTCCGCGCTTTCGCGGCAGTGGAGCGGGTGACGGCGATCTATGTCGCCGTGCGCAACACTGAGATGGAGCGCGTTCAGGCCCAGGTTGCCGAATACGGCTTTGCCGATCGGGTGCATGTGGTAGAAGGCGGCGACAACCGACAGGAGTCTGTCTCCCACGCCCTGGCTGCGCTCCCCGCCGAGCCGGATGACATCGTTCTGGTGCATGATGCTGTGCGCCCGCTGATTGACGCGGCCACAATTGACCGCACCATTGATGCGGTGGCCGAATTCGGCGCGGCCATTGTGGGGATGCCGGCCATCGACACCATCAAGCAAGTCGAGCGAACTGCGCACGGCGCGTTGATTACGTCCACCATCCCGAGAGAGTACGTGGTGCTGGCTCAGACGCCGCAAGGCTTTCGCTACGGGCTGCTGAAACGCGCCTTCGCCGAGGCCACGGCGGATGGCTTTGTAGGTACCGACGAGGCTTCAGTTGTGGAACGAGCTGGAAATCCTGTCGCCGTAGTTCATGGGTCTCAGGTTAATCTGAAGATTACACAGCCGGGCGATCTGGAGTTGGCAGAATTCTACCTGCGCCAGCGCGGGCGATAGACACGGGTCCAAAAGAAAAGTCACGGAGACCCACAGAGATCATGGATACTCGCATTGGATTTGGCTACGACTCGCACGCATTCAAGCCGGGCGTAACGCTTCGCATCGGCGGGCTGACTCTGGAACATCCCGAAGGACTGGCAGGCCACTCCGATGGCGACGTGCTGCTTCACGCCATTACCGACGCGCTGCTGGGAGCCGTGGCCGCGGGCGATATCGGCAGCTTCTTCCCGCCGGGCGATCCACGCTGGAAGGATGCCGACTCGGCCATCTTTCTAAACCTGGCCATGGAGGAATTGCAAAACGCCGGCTACCGTGTCGTGAACATCGATACGACCCTGATTCTGGCAGCCCCGAAGATAGGACCCATAGCCGGCGAGATGCGCGCACGAGTCGCCGACCTTTTGGGCGTTGACATCGACCAGGTGAGCATCAAGGCCAAGACGCCCGAAGGCTTGAACCTGGATCATGTGGCCCAATGCCACGCCGTAGCCCTGGTGGAGCAAGTACTTGAGCCGGAGGGCTTGAAAAGCATGAGCGCGGTCATCGAAAGCCAGCGCCAGCTTGAAGACGTGGTTGAAGACCTGCTGAGCTCGGTGCACGGCGTACCGAAAAAACGGATCGTACCGGTCTACGACACTGAAGACATTACCTAAGGGACAAAACAAATTGCTGGAAGAGATCCTTTCCCGGCAAGTCCCTCCATGGCCCGGAACGCATGACTACATGGCCGCTACAAAGCCGGGAAGAGCTTCCGGCGCATGCACCTCCAGTGTTTCGGTAATTCGCATCGCCATCTCTGCGTAAGCTGATTCGACCCGAAGCACGCTCATAGTGACAGTTTCGCGCGCCGCGCTCAAAGCGGACCGGCCAAAAGCCGTCAGAACCAGGACACGAACCTGCATGGCTTCGCTGCGAAGGGTAACTAAGAGATCTTGATCGAAAGAGTCGCTATTACGGGCCGCATAGTCAGCCAATTCGAGCATCACGCGCGCGTTCTCATAGATTGTCCAGAGACCGCTAGCACCATGAATCCGCCTCCATTTCTCCTGCGGCGTGGCGCGGCAATATTGCTTTGAAAACGAGCCGTCAATCAACTCGCGCACATTCCAATCCGGCCTTAGCCTGGCCACAAGGACATCCCACGATTGAGCATTCCGTGAGCGCAGCTCCGTTGCCCGGCTGCACAGGTATGCTCCAACCGCCACGACTGCGATTAGCTGAAACAGGGCGAACATTCTAACCTTCTCTTGCGGCTGAAAACGCACGGTTGCCGCGGTCCTAGAGAACAGCACAGCCAAAAGATCACTGTCACTACCTCAATCATCGAACCTGTTATCTGTGCCAAGAGAGACCCGAAGTAACCTTTGGGGACAAATCCATTACTTTTGCTTGGGAAACCCCAAGGGGGCGCAGTTCGTTCACAGCGGGTTTTGGCCGGGCAGGCGATAAATGCGCCGTTGCGCTGCTGAACGCGTTGGAAAACTTCAATCTCTCCACGGTTTTTTGTTGCGGTTTCACCGGTTTGGCTTTACCTTTTCTCCGAGATCCCATTCCACATCTGGAGCGTTCGCTATGTTCAGTTTGGCGTTGATTTTGCAAGATGGGCCAAATCCTGCAGCAATTCAGCACATGGCCCTGGCCATGTTGGCAATCCTCCCACTCATCGTTCTGGTGTTCCTTGCCATCCTCATCATCCCCTTCTGGTTCATCTGCAAGAAAGCGGGGTTCTCCCCCTGGCTCTCGCTGCTGAACATCATCCCGCTTGGCAATCTGATCTTGATATATGTCCTTGCCTTCTCGGATTGGCAGGTCGTGCCCGCTCCGCAGGCGATGTGGCAGCCGCCCATGCCTCCGCCGCCAATGCCGCCACAGGCCTGAAACAGATGAACAGGCGGATACGATAGCATCGTCATAGGAAAGCAACTTACACGATGCCCGATTTGACTTCTTCGAAAGCTCCTCGCGTCCGCTTTGCCCCTTCGCCCACCGGTTTTCTACACGTAGGCAGCGCCCGCACATTTATCTTCAATTGGCTCTTTGCCCGCCACAACGCCGGAACAATGGTCCTGCGCCTCGACGATACCGATGTGGAGCGCAATACCGAAGCCAGCGTCCAGTCCATCTTCGAGGGACTGAGGTGGCTCGGTCTCTCCTGGGACGAAGAATACAAGCAGTCCCAACGCCTCGCCCTCCACCGCCGTCAGGCCGAAGCAATCTTCGCCAAAGGCCTAGCCTATCGCGACTTCACTCCCGCCCACTCGGAAACCGAGGAACATTCTTCGTCCCAAGGTGCCTGGCTTTCCAACCCCGGCATGCGCGAGCTCTCCCGCGAAGAAAGCGACCGCCGCGCCGCCGCGTGCGAGCCGTTCGCACTCCGCTACCGCGTGCCCCGAGGGGAGGGCCGCACCCTGCATTTCAAAGACAGCGTCTACGGCGAGCAGCAAAAACTCGCCGACGAGGTTGAAGACTTCGCCCTTCTGCGCTCAGACAGCTTTCCCACTTACCACCTCGCCTCCTGTGTCGACGACGCCGATCTCTCCATCAGCCACATCATCCGCGGCCAGGACCACCTCACCAACACCTTCAAGCACCTGCTCATCTTTGAGGCCCTCGGCGTCCAGGCGCCCCAGTTCGCCCATCTTCCTTTGCTCGTTGCACCCGATGGCGCCAAGCTCTCCAAGCGCAAGCACGGCCCCGTCGTCAGCGTTACCACTTATCGCGACGCCGGCTTCCTGCCCCAGGCCTTCGTCAATTTCCTGTGTCTGCTTGGCTGGTCGCCCAAGGACGACCGCGAGTTCCTTACTCTAGACGAGCTCACCACAGCTTTCACCTTGGAGGGCGTCAACCGCGCCAATGCCGTCATCAACTTTACTGAAGAAGACCCCTTCGATCCCAAGGCCGTCTGGCTCAACGCCGAGCATATTCGCGCCCTGCCCATCGACGAGCTGAGCCGCTGCCTTCAGCCCTTTTTCGAGACCTTCTTCCAACAGGCCGGCGTTCATCCGCCGCCCGTAAAGGTCGCCGCCGTGACCCCGCTCATCCGCGAGCGCATCAAGCTTCTCGGCGAGGCCGTATCTGCCGCGGACTTTTTCTTTCTCCCCGAGCTGGCCCCCTACGACCCGGCCGAGCTCATCCCATCCAAGGGAGGAGATGCAGCGATGGCCCTTCGCGTCCTTCAACACGCCCAGGTCGTTCTAGCCACCGCAGCCTTCGACCACGACTCGCTCGACCAGGCTCTTCGAGCAGCCGCCACTCACCTTGGCCTGAAGGCCGGGCAGGCCTTCCAGCCCATTCGTGTCGCTGTCTGCGGACGCAAGAACGCACCGCCCCTCTTTGAAACCATGCTTGTTCTCGGCCGCGAGCTCTGCCTCGAACGCATACAAAAAGCCCAAAAAAGCCTCCAATCGCTCGCTTGAATCACTCGGTTGACCAAAGCGCCGGGTGGCATAAGGAATTGCACCTATGACGAACTCGAATCCGGAAACGCACGACGCTCACGCTCCCTCCAACTTCCTCCGCGATCAAATCGCCGAGGATGTGCGCACCAAAAAATACGGCGACGCCGTCATCCAGACTCGCTTTCCTCCCGAGCCCAACGGCTACCTTCACATCGGTCACGCCAAGGCCATTTGCATCGACTTCGGCCTCGCCGACGAGTTCGGCGGCAAGACAAACCTGCGCTTCGACGACACCAATCCGGAAAAGGAAGAGCAGGAGTACGTCGACTCGATCATGGCGGACGTTCGCTGGCTGGGCTTCGATTGGGAGCGCCTTTGCTATGCCTCCGACTACTTCGGCCAGCTCTACGCATGGGCTCTGCAGCTGGTCAAGGCCGGCAAGGCCTATGTGGATGACCTTTCCGCAGACCAGATTCGCCAGCATCGCGGCACCCTGACAGAGCCCGGCACGGACAGCCCCTATCGAGACCGGACGATCGAGGAAAATCTTGACCTCTTCGTCCGCATGAAGAACGGTGAATTCCCCGACGGCAGCCGCGTGCTGCGTGCCAAGATCGACATGGCCTCGCCCAATCTCAACCTGCGCGATCCGGTCATGTACCGCATCCTCCACGCCGCGCACCACCGCACCGGCGATGAGTGGTGCATCTACCCCATGTACGACTACGCGCACGGACAGTCGGATTCCATCGAGCGCGTCACCCACTCCATGTGCACCCTCGAGTTCACTGACCATCAGCCCCTCTACCGCTGGTATATCGAGCAGCTCGGCATCTTCCCCTCGCAGCAGATTGAATTCGATCGCCTCAACATCACCTATACGCTGCTCAGCAAGCGCAAGCTCCTCCAGTTCGTGCAGGAAGGCGTCGTCCGCGGCTGGGACGATCCCCGCATGCCCACCCTCTCCGCCTTCCGCCGTCGCGGCTTTTCCCCGGAAGCCATCCGCACCTTCGCAACTTCCACAGGTGTCTCGCGCACAAATGGAATAACCGATATCGAAATGCTCGAGCATTTCCAGCGTGACGACCTGAACCATCGCGCATCCCGCGCCATGGCCGTCCTGCATCCACTCAAGCTGGTCATCGACAACTACCCCGCCGGAAAAGAAGAGTTCGTCGAAGTTGCCAACAATCCTGAAGAGCCCTCCGCCGGTACGCGCCAGGTTCCGTTCTCCGGCGAAATCTATATTGAGCAAGATGATTTTCGCGAGGTGCCTCCGCCCAAGTACTACCGGCTCTCGCCCGGCAAGGAGGTTCGCCTGCGCAACGCTTATTTCGTGACGGCGCAGAGCGTGGTGAAAGATGCTGCGGGCAATATTATTGAGGTGCACTGCACCTATGATCCGGCCAGCCGCGGCGGCAACTCTCCCGATGGTCGCAAGGTCAAGTCCACCATGCATTGGGTCTCGGTCGCCCACGCAATCTCGGCCGAAATCCGTGTCTACGACAAGCTCTTCACCAAGCCCGATCCCAGCGACTTCGAAGAAGGCGGCAGCGTCCTCGACAATCTCAACCCCAACTCGCTCGTCGTTCTCACCGGCGCCAGGCTTGAGCCATCCCTTGCAAACGCGAAGCTTGAAGACCGCTTCCAGTTTGAGCGCGTGGGCTACTTCTGCCTCGATCCCGATTCAGCGCCAGGAAACCTCGTCTTCAACCGGACTCTGCCGCTCAAAGACTCATGGGCCAAAATCGAGAAGAAGGCCGGCATGTAACCGCCGGCCTGTTCTTGTTGAAAAACCCTGCCTTTGCTTTTTCGGAGGGAGCGTGAGGCTTCAGGCAGGTAGCCCA
>Ga0182013_10008797_pt1 | contig 10792 bp, 6 predicted proteins | sample 612S2MmetaG_FD_120487 | JGI IMG/M metagenome (GOLD analysis project Ga0182013, IMG submission 120487) | Permafrost microbial communities from Stordalen Mire, Sweden - 612S2M metaG | ecosystem: Environmental > Terrestrial > Soil > Wetlands > Permafrost | place: Sweden: Stordalen | collected...
ATAACTTCGTGGGCCGCGGCAGGCCCGCAAAGCGCTGCAAACGGACTGGGGAAAGCTGTTTGCATCGTACTAGATTTCCCACCAGGAGAGCCGGTCAGGGGACCGGCTGCGGACCGGGGGTCCGCCCCACGCTTGGGAAATTAGGTGATATTGAGTGAACAGGTGTAGAATAAGGTACATTGAGTTTTCTTAATCTTTCTCGCCGCGTGTCTTTTGGCCTCTTTTGTTTGTCCCTGCTGACAGCCCATCATGCCTCAGCCCAGGCGCGCACCGGTTCGCAATTCGTCAAATACATCGCCGGGATGGATTCGCGCCAGCGCGAGCAGGCAGTTCTGAAAGAGCTCCTCGGCGGCAATCTGCCTGGTTTCCTCAAGAACCTGGTTCCCGTGAAGCTCCGGTATCAGCACACCGGCGGCAAGATTATCAACGCCACCGTCTTTGTTATGCCTGAGTACCTGGCCATCGGATCGGACAAAGACTTCCTCCGCATTCCGATGAATCTCTACACGGCCGCCACGGTTGCCAGCCGGATGGGTTTCATTCTGCCAACGCGGAAAATTGTTAACGCTATCTACGAACAATCGGCGTTTCACTTCTCGCCGGAGCCGATGACGCCGGGCCCGCAGATGAGATCCACCGAATATTACCGGATCCATAACGAGAAGATCGAAGAACAGGCCCGCATTCTCGGCGTTACGCCCGGCGCACTGGTTTCGGGACACAAGAAGGATGTGGTCATCACGAATCTGCTGGCGAGCAATCCGGGGCGGATCGCTATCTTTGGATGGCAGCGTCTTACCGGCATTCCGATTCAGCCGTTAAGCACCGTGCATGGCGCCTGCTACGAGGATTACAGCCACGGGATTCGCCTGGTTAGTGAGACAGCTTTTGTCGATGGCAAACCTGCAAGTGTCTATGACGTCCTGGAGGATTCACTTCAGGCGCGGGTTCTCAGCGACGAAGGAGCAATCCCCAATCTTCGGGCTTTGATTGCAAATGCCGCCGGCAGTCAGCCTTGTGGACAGTCTTAACAGAATTCTCCGCGTCACCGGTTCGTCATCGATAACTTGATGCGCTGGTTGGAATATGTGGTCTTTCTCGCGCTCGTTGTCGCACTGGCCAGACCTGTGGGCCGCTATCTGTTTCGAGTCTTCGAACGGAAGCCGACCTTCCTTGATCCCGCGCTTCGACCTCTCGAGACTCTGCTGTATCGCTGTACCGGAGTCGACCAGACGAAGGAAATGTCCGCAGGCACATATATGTTCTGCTTCGCGCTCTTCAGCGCGGTGGGCATCGTCGGCCTGTTCCTGCTGTTGCTGATCCAGCGATGGCTCCCCGGCGGACCGTCCGGTCATTATTTGACTACGCCGATGACCCTGGACCTGGCTGCGAACACGGCGATTAGTTTCGCGACCACCACTACCTGGCAGGCTTATGCCGGCGAAACCACTCTCCGTTATTTGACCCAGCTCGTCGGCCTGGTTTCTCAGAATTTTCTCGCGGGCGCGGCGGGCCTCGCCCTGGGAATTGCCTTCATCCGGGGCTTTGCGCGAGACCGCGCTCTTACGGTTGGCAACTTCTGGGTGGATCTTGTCCGTGGTCTGCTTTGGGTTCTGCTGCCTTTGGCTTTCGCAGGCAGCATCGCTCTGATCTGGCAAGGCGTGCCGCTCAATCTGGCGCCTTACACCGAAGTCCACACTCTGGAAGGCGGAGTTCAAACCATCGCACAGGGGCCGGTAGCGGCGCTGGAATTCATCAAGAACCTGGGAACAAACGGTGGTGGCTTCTTCAACGCAAACGGTGCTCATCCCTACGAGAATCCGACGCCGCTGGCCAATTTCCTGGTAATGCTCGCCATTGCCGTGGTGCCTGCCTCGCTGACAATCACATTCGGCCTGATGACAGGGTGGCATCGCGCGGGATGGGCACTCCTGGCGGTGATGGTTGTATTGTTCGCCGCGGGGCTTACGGTGTGCGATTTCGCGGAGGCAGCGCCCGCGCCGCGATTCGCGGATCTGCACGTCTCCGGCGGAAATATGGAAGGCAAGGAGGTGCGCTTCGGCATTGGCGATTCGGTGCTGGCGGCGGTGGTCACGTCGAATGGCGCCACCGGCTCATACAACTCGATGCACGATTCGTACCGGCCCCTGGGAGTTCTGGTGCCGCTGGTGAATATGCTGCTCGGCGAAGTCATCTTCGGCGGTTTGGGAACGGGACTCTACAGCATGGTGATGATCGCCCTTGTTGCGGTGTTCCTTGGCGGGCTGATGGTGGGCCGGACACCGGAATATATCGGCAAGAAAATCACGGCGGCGGAAACGAGACTGGCGGTCCTGTATGCCCTTCTGACACCGGCCGTTGTCCTGGTCCTTGGCGCGCTGGCGCTGTTCACACCGGCCGGGCGCGCCGGCTTGACGACAAACGGCGGGACGAGAGGCTTCACTGAAGTGCTTTACGCATATGCCTCATCGATGGCCAACAACGGACAGAACATGGCCGGCCTCAGTGCCAACAACGTGTTCTACAACGCCACTACTGCGGTTGCCATGGTGGCGGGTCGATTCGGCCTGGCGGCTTTGGCTTTGGCTCTGGCCGGCAAATTCGCAGCGCAGCGCCGCTGGCCCCTCACGAAAGGGTCGCTTGGCAGCGACTCGGTCACGTTTGGAGTTCTGCTGCTGGGGACGATCCTGCTGGTAGGGGCTCTGAGTTTCCTGCCCGTGCTGGCGCTCGGACCCGTCGCGGAAGCTCTGCAGCGCTGATTCGAGCTGGCATTTGCCTGGAGTAATAACGAGTTTTTTATGAAGTTGTGACGATACTTTGGTCGGTGTCTTTTCAAGAAAAGGAAACGCTCATGCAGCTCTGCAAACATAGCGGAACTTACGTCTCACTCCGCGGAACAATGGCAATGCTGGCAGTGGCTTTTTTGATGCCCTGCCTGACCCGCGCGCAGGAAAGTTCCACCAACGCTGAAACAGCCAAACGAATTGCCGAATTGACGGCGCTGGTACAAAGGCTGCAGGCTCGCGTGGATGATCTGGAAACGCGAGTTCCCCCGCAGGGCAAAGTCGCCGGGACCTCCCTGGTCGAGCCGGCCAAACCGGTGACTGAGGCCACCGCAGCACCGGCCTCCAGTCCCGCTGCGTCTTCTTCGGCTGCCCCGGACGGAAAGGGACTGCTGGGAGGAACGACGGTCAACGTGCTCGTCGATGGCTACTACGGCTACAACTTCAACGAACCCATCGGCCGCGTGAATCTATTGCGTGCTTATGATGTGAGCAGTAACGCGTTCAGCATTAACCAGGCGGGACTGGTTCTGGAAAATGCCGCCGATCCGGCGAACGGGAAGCGCTTCGGTCTTCGCGTCGATTTGCAGTTCGGGCAGGCCACGGAAACGCTGCAGGGCAATGCGTCCAACGAGCTGCGTCCGGACGTGTGGCGCAATCTGTTCCAGGCTTACGGCACATACGTGGCTCCTGTCGGCAACGGACTGACCCTCGACTTCGGCAAATGGGCCAGCTCTTTGGGAATCGAAGGAAACTATTCGAAGGATCAGATTAACTATTCGCGTTCTTTCTGGTTCGATTTTTTGCCCTTCTATCACACCGGTATACGCCTCAATTACAAATTCAACGACGCCATCGCGCTGAATTATTGGGTCACCAACGGCACCGAACAAACCGAACCGTTCAATGCCTTCAAGGATGAACTGATCGGGCTGAACCTGCAGCCTCACAAGAACCTGTCGTGGACACTCAATTACTACCTGGGACAGGAGCATCCGGATGTCCAGTTCTTTCCCAACCAGACGATCGCTGGTCTTCCCACGCAGCAGGGAACACCGTTTGAGCCGATCCTGAATTCACCCAGAGGGAAACTGCATATCATTGACAGCTACATTACCTGGCAGACTACGCCCAAACTTACGCTCGCGCTGGAAGGCGATTACGTGATCGAGCGTCTGTATACGAACTCTGCCCCGCAGCATACGGATGGTGGCGCGGGGTACGTTCGCTATCAGTTCACTCCCCGCATGGCGCTTGGCGGACGGGCGGAATATTTGTCGGACCGCGGCGGCCTGTTCACCGGGATCACGCAATCCGTGAAAGAAACCACGGTGACCTTCGAGGAGAAAATCGCTGAGGGATTCCTGTTGCGGCAGGAATGGCGCCGCGATTTTTCCGACCAGCCGTACTTCTATACAAGCGAACTGGGACGTCTCAAGAAAGAGCAAAACACCGCCACCATGGGGGTCATCTGGTGGTTTGGCGGCAAACAGGGAGGCTGGTAATTCCCCAGATACCCCGCGCATATTCGTCTATCGTTCGGTCACTCGAAAACTTTCCCATCCGGGCCACATTCAGGATGGCCATGCGTGTCCACCGGGCCTGATCGCGAAACGCGTTCCCTGCACTTTCCTGCACTTCGGCGTAGGGAGCGAAATCCGCCAGATGGACGTACTCGTCGTTTGCATCGAGGAGATTGGCAAAGATCCATTTGAAAAGGTCAGGCTCCTGCGGACAGAACAGGCTGGACGAAAAGCTGTCGACAACCCGTTTCACACGGGGGTTGCGGGCGTAATGTTCCCAGGGCCGATAGGATTTCTGCTCCCGCATGCTCCGGACCTGAGCCGCCGTCAGGCCGAAAGTGAACATGTTCTCCGCTCCCACCTCTTCTCTCATCTCGATATTCGCGCCGTCGATGGTGCCGATGGTGACCGCGCCATTCAATGCCAGTTTCATATTGCCCGTTCCGGAGGCTTCGGTTCCGGCAGTTGAAATCTGCTCGCTGAGATCGGCGGCAGGGATGATCTTCTCCGCCAGTGAGACCCGATAGTCCGGGATGAAGACGACTTTGATCCACTGGCTGGCCCTCGCGTCGTTATTGATGACCTTGCCAACATTGTGGATCAGCTTGATAACCTGTTTGGCCAGCCAGTAACCGGGCGCGGCTTTGCCTGCGAAGATGTATGTCTTCGGCACGACGGGCTGGCGACCGTCTTCGATCAGCGACAGATATTCATCGATGATGTGCATCACATTGAGTAGTTGCCGCTTGTAGGCGTGGATACGCTTCACCTGAATATCGAAAAGCGAATCGGGATCGGCGTTGAGCCGAAGAACATCCTTAATGATGCCGGCCAGGCGGACCTTATTCGCATGTTTGACCTTCTGGAAATCGGCCTGAAAACCAGCGTCCTCCACACGGCTTTCCAATCCGCGGAGCCGGTCAAGATCGGTAATCCAAGAATCACCCACTGCGCCTGTAATCAGATCAGCCAGGCCGGGATTTGCCTTCAGCAGCCAGCGCCGTTGGGTGATGCCGTTGGTTTTGTTATTGAATCGTTCCGGGAAAAGCAGAAAGAAATCCGGCGCCAGGGAGGTTTTGACAAGCTCGCTGTGAATCCGGGAGACACCATTGATCGAGTGGCTTCCCACGATCGCGAGGTTCGCCATGCGCACCTGGCGAGGCGTGGATTCCTCGATGATGGATACCCACTGCGCTTTTCCGATATCTCCGGGAAAAACGGCAGAGACGTGCTCCAGGAAGCGACTATTGATCTCATTGATGATCTGGAGATGCCGGGGAAGCACTGACTCCATCAGCGGAACGGGCCACTTCTCCAGCGCTTCGGGGGCCAGCGTGTGATTGGTGTAGCCGAGCGTGGCACGTGTAATGTCCCACGCGGCGTCCCACTCCATTTCCTTTTCGTCAACGAGAATGCGCATCAGTTCCGCCACCGTCAGTGCCGGATGTGTGTCATTTAACTGAATCGCAACCTTCGATGAAAACTGGCTGAAGTTTTTATGATCACGTTCAAACAGCCGGACGATGTCCCGCAACGCGCAGGCCACCAGGAAATACTCCTGAACGAGGCGAAGTTCCCGGCCCGCCACGATGGCGTCCGATGGATAGAGCACTTTCGAAATCGTTTCTGAGGCGATCTTCTGCTCGACGGCCTTGAAGTAATCGCCGTCATTGAAAATCTGCATATCGAAATCGTGCGAAGAACGCGCGGAATAAAGGCGCAGAAGATTTACTGTCTTCCCGCCGTAACCGGGAATCAGCATGTCGTAGGGAATGCCCACGAGCATCTTCCAGTCCATCCACATCGGGTTATATGCGCCCTTGCGATCGGTCGAGTGTTCGATGCGTCCGTAGACAGGCACGAAGCAGGCTTCGTCCGGTCGCGCGATCTGCCAGGGAGAACTCTGCAGCAGCCAGTTTTCCGGCTTCTCGCGCTGATATCCGTTGTCTATTTCCTGCTTGAACAGACCGTATTCGTAGTTAATGCCATACCCGCAGGCGGGCATTCCCAGAGTCGCCATCGAGTCGAGGAAACAAGCAGCCAGACGACCGAGGCCGCCATTGCCCAGTGCCGCGTCCTGTTCGCTGTCTTCGACGGTATCCAAATTCGCACCCATATTGGTTAGAGCCTGACGATACAGGTCGTGGAGCCCGAGGTTATACAGATTGTTTCCCAACGACTGGCCCATGAGGAATTCAATCGAAAGATAATTGACGCGTTTGGAATCATCGCGCCGATTGCGCTCCTCGGTTTCCAGCATCCTTTCGACAAGCCGATCCCGCACGGACAAAGCTACAGCGTTGAAAAGATCTGTCGCCGAAAGATCATCCCAGCGCTTGCCCAACGAATATTTCGCGTGGCGACGCAGCGATTCTTCAATGTCAGCTGGCAAAGGCGTGTACCGCCTCTTCTTTTGTCCCGGCGATGTCGAAGATCCGGTGCATGCGCACCAGCTCAAATGCCGCCCGAACCTGTTTAGACATACCGCACAGTTTCAGGTCGCCGCTTTTCGCGCTCAATTGCCGAAGGCAGGACAACATCGCGCCGAGCCCGGAACTGTCTATAAAACGCAAACGGCTCAAATCGATTACCAGCTTTGTATTGGCCTGCAACACCGGTGCGATGTCCCGCTTGAACTCAGGCGCGTTGCCGGCATCGAGTTCATCCACCGGCAGCAGTGCCACGGACACACCATTGAGTGTTTCCACAGGTATTTCCATTTAAGGTTGAATCCTTTCATTTCTTTTTTTCCTGAGTGCGATACAGTTGCGCCCGCGCTCGTCGCGGTAATAGCGCACCTGATCCACACACTGCGCGATGATGTAAGCGCCTCGTCCCGATTCGCGCGAGCCATCCAGCACCGGCGCGGGCGCCGTGGAAGGATCGAACGGATCCCCGAGGTGATGCAGCCGGATCGAAACGTAATCCTGAAACGCCTCGCCTTCCAGATGAATCCACTGGTCTTCGCGGCCATGGTAGGCGTGCTTCATGATGTTGCTGGCGGCCTCGTTGACTGCCAGCTCCAGAGCCGCGACGCGATCTTCATCCAGCGGCGGGTCGGGAAGGCTGCCGCAAAAGCTTCGGACGAATTCGCGGGCGCGATGAAGCTCCTTCAAGTCGCTGTGGATCTCGATTTCGGTTCGCACGAGTGGCTCCTGCTTTTCCTCGATCCGGACCGCTACACTGGTCAGATCGTCGCTCAACCGGGCCGAGCTTGAGAAGTCGAACACGGCTTTGCGTATATTTTCCACAAGCATGGCAGGTTCCAGCTCAATGTGGCTGCGGACGAATTCGACGAGGCGATCCTCCCCAAAAAGCTCTCCCGCTTTATTCCGGGCTTCGGTGATTCCATCCGAGAAGAAAAGCAGCAGGTCACCGGGCTCGAACGCTACAGAGATCTGGTTATAAATCTCCCCTTCCCTGACGCCGAGAGGCAGATTGTCGCCATGCAGCACTTCGCAGGCGCCGCTGCCGCCATGCCGGAAAACAATCCCTGTATGCCCGCAATCGACCATTTCGAGGGTACGCTTGTTGACGTCGAAGCGCGCGTAACACAATGTGACGAAGCTATCCAGATCGATCAGGTGCCGGGCGACTTCGGAATGCGCGAGCATCACGATGTCTTTGGGTTCCGGCAGTTCGCCTTCTTTCGACAGCGCCATCAGGTGGCTCAGCGCTTTCAGAAAACTGCTTTTGGTTGCCGCCCCCAGCAGCGCGGCGGGAATGCCCTTCCCCATCACGTCTCCCACAATCACATCGAGAGACTGATTCGGATGCGCGAGAAAAATATAGAAATCGCCGTCGATGCGCTGTGAGGGAACGGTCAGCGCCGCCACCCGAAGGCCGGGAACATCCTGCGGCGGCTGATCGAGAAGCAGGTTTTGCTGGATGCGGAACCCGACCTCGACTTCGCGCTCGCGGGCTTGCTCCAGCTCCTTATTGACTTCCTGAAGCTGGGCGGTTCTGGCAACCACGCGCTGCTCCAGTTCGGCATTGAGTATACGGATTTCGGACTCGGCTTCCTTGCGCTCGCTGATGTCGAGGAAAGTGACTACCGCTCCGACGACATTTCCGCCGCGACGCATCGGATGAGACCAGTATTCGACGGGAAAGAACGTTCCGTCCGCCTTCCACATCACTTCGTCATCCACATGAGCGTAGTCGCCTTTTACCAGGGCGCGGTAAGCCCTGCATTCGTCCTGTGGCAGCGGCTTTCCGTCGGCCAGCCGGTAGTGAGCAAGACTGTGGAGGTTCTTTCCCAGCAGGCTGTTCGCATCGCTATAGCCCAGGATCTTCGCGGCCGCCCGGTTAACCCAGGTGCAGGTGCCTTCCAGGTCGACGCCGCAGATCGCCTCGGCGGTGGAATCGAGCAGCAGGCGAACGTGTTCTTCCTTTTCGCGCAAACTCACCTCGTCGCGCGCACGTTCGGCCTTCATGCGCAGGGTGCCAATTCCGAACGCCAGGTCGCTGGCGAGCTCGCTGAGGAGTGCGACTTCGTCGGAGCCGAATGCATCCTGCTCCGCGGCATAAATCATGATTGCCCCGAACGTCTCCGAATCGACGATTAGCGGAATGGAAATACTGGAGGCATAGCCGCGCTTCAAAGCCTCTTCGCGCCATGGAATCATCTGCGGATCGGTCGCGATGTGCTTCGTGACCTCAGTCTTGCGGGTACGGATGCACGTGCCCGTAGGTCCGCGGCCGCGCTCTGCATCCGCCCACGTAATGTTGAGCGTTGTCAGATAGCCTGCTTCAAAACCTGCCTGCGCAATCACGGAAACCGACTTCGCCGCATCTTTCTCGGCGCGGCCGACCCAGCACAGGCGATAACCGGCTTCCTCCACGATAAGATCGCAGATCTGTTGCAGCAAAGTGGCTTCTTCAGTCGCCCGGATCAGCGCCTCGTTGCACTTGCTCAGGACTCGCTGCGCCTGATTTACCCGCCAGAGCCGCGCTTCGGCTCTGTAGCGGTCGATGGCTGAGCCAAGCACATTAGCCACAGCCTGGAGAAAATTCACTTCGTCGGCTGTAAAGATCCTGCGATGGCGGGTATGCGCTCCCAGCACACCATAGGGACCTTCGGCAGTGGAAATCGCCACCGTGATCCCGCTGACCACATCGTGCTCACGCAGCAACGCGGTGCCGGCGAAGCGCTTCTCAGTGCTCAAGTCTTCCACGATCACCGGTTCGCCGGATTGGAGTGTGAATCCCGCCTGAGAGTCTGCTCCAAGGCCGACCGTCGAGTGCCCGAGATAGCCCGGCTTCCAGCCGGTGCCGGATCGCAGCAGGAGCGCTTCGCGGTTGGGAAGACACTCGAGGATCTTCGTGTAGTCGACCTGGAGAGCGCGAGCCACCTGAGCGGCCGCGTCGTCCATCATCGCTGGAAGCGAAGCCCCTCCGAGCGCGCGTTCGCCCAGATCGGCCACAACCGACTGAAGCTGCGCGAGCATCCGGACTTCATTCTCGGCCCGTTCGCGCGCCGTGATATCGAACATCGTCGACCGGCTCGATACATAGTTGCCTTCGCTGTCCGTGATTGCGGTGGCACTCAACAGCACCGGCAGACTCGTGCCATCCTTGCGGACGATGTCGAACTCGATATCCCTGATTGCCCCCTGCGCTTTTAATTTCGGAAAGGTCTCGCGGAAAGTCTCGAAACTCCGGGGAGTGAGCACCGCCGAGAAATTCAATTTCCCGACTATTTCATCGCGCGTGTATCCCAGCCAGGAGATCTCGGTATCGTTAATCCGCACGAACACGCCGTCTTTGTCGAGCGAGTGGTATCCGCACGGGGCATTGTTGTAGAGGTCAAGCACCTCACGCTGACTGGCTTCCGCTTCCGCGGCGCGTTCCCTTGCCCGGGTGGAAAGCTGTCCGGCCGTCAAAGCCGTTATGAAGAAAGCGCCCAGTGCGACCCAGTTCTTGGGATCTTCGATCGTCAAGGTGTAGATCGGCGGCAGAAAGTAGTAGTTGAGAAGCAGCATGCCCGCTACCGATGCAACGAGGCCGGGCCACCGTCCCCAAATGGCGGACACAAAAAGCACGACCAGCAGCATCGCCAGCGCCACGGTCATTTCATTGATCCGGTTTCGGAGCAGTGCGCAGATCGCCGTCACGGCGACGATGCCCGACATACCCGCTGCGTAACCGAGACCTCTGGACTCAAACGCTCTGAGCATCTGTCCCGGCTTGTGCATTTGGAGGACAAACGGCATCCGGTGGCGATCGGACTTAAGTGCTTTGTCCGCCGCGTGTTACTAACGTGAGCTTCGCCGGTTGAGCGAACAGGCGGGTTTGCCCGAATTTTCACCCAAGGCCATGCGGCATTTCACGCAGGTCACCGGCGATACATCGGCCGCGCTGGCCGACGCGTCGCGCAGTGCCCGTTCACGGCGGGCACGTTCCATTCTGGTGCCACTCGGCGGGATCGGCGAAGCAGTAACCAACACAACTATTGGTGCGGATATACCGTGGATTGGCGGCATC
>Ga0182013_10008800_pt1 | contig 10791 bp, 10 predicted proteins | sample 612S2MmetaG_FD_120487 | JGI IMG/M metagenome (GOLD analysis project Ga0182013, IMG submission 120487) | Permafrost microbial communities from Stordalen Mire, Sweden - 612S2M metaG | ecosystem: Environmental > Terrestrial > Soil > Wetlands > Permafrost | place: Sweden: Stordalen | collected...
CCGCATTTCTCGGTGTTGCAAATGTGCGCCTGCCACTCGGAACAATGGCGGCCCGCGACTTGTTTCCTGGTGCGTTTGAGGAGTTGCTCGGTAGTCTTGTTCACGAAAACCCAGTGCATGTCCAGGTCCGTGACCGTAAGGGGCTGCGGAACGGCGTCCAAGGTCCCTTCGAGGAAAGCGACGCGCCGCTCGATGGCGCGACCGCCTTGAACGGCGAGCCAGACGAGGCCCGCGCAGAGGAGCAGCGAGGGCAGCAGCAAGATGCGGCTGCCGGGAAACAAGAAAACGGAGAGAAGCGCGATAAACAACAAGCCCAAGCCCGCGGACAGCCGATTCGTCATTCGAAGAACCTTTCAAGCCTTTTATCGGCGCCCCGGCGAAAACCTTTACACTCGCGCGGCGTCCGCCCACTTCCGGGCAGCGGTTTCCCATAACCGGACAGCGCCGGACTGGAGGACGGCGGAAGTGCGTGGTTTCCGGGTGGTCGTGAGATTGCTGTCGATTCATGTCATGGACGGCCTTCTGATGGACGTGCGTCATGCGCTGCGAGGGTTGCGGCGGACGCCGGGGGCGACGGCGGTGGCGGCGTTGGCGCTGGCGCTGGGGATCGGGGTGAATACTTCGTCCTTCATGTGGGTCAGCGCACTGGTGCTCCATCCGCTGCCGTATCCGCGGTTGGAGCGGATCATGACGGTGTGGGAGACCGTGCCGAAGACGGCGGGTGAGCGGGACGCGGTGGCGCCGGCGAACTTTCTGGATTGGCGGAAAGAGAACGGGGTTTTCGAGCAACTGGCGGCCTACCGGCCTTGGGACGCGAACCTGACGGGAGCGGGCGATCCGGAGCGCGTGCAGGCATGCCTGGTGACGGCGGATTTCTTTGCGCTGCTCGGCATGCAGCCGGAACTAGGGCGCGGCTTTTCAGCGGCGGAATCTTCTTGCGCTTTGCGCGCGAGGCTTTCCAGAAGTCGTGGTCGTTCTGCATCAGGAACCAGATATCGCCCTGGCCCTGTCCGAATGCCTGGCCGATCTTAATTGACATCACCGGAGTGAAGCCGGCGCGTTCGTTGATAACGCGGGACAGCATTACCCGTGAGACGCCAATGTGTCTGGCGAAGGCGGTCACACTCATCGGAATGCTCTCCAGAGCCTCCTTGAGAATTCCGCCGGGGTGAGGTGGGTTGTGCATCCGCATAAGCATTTCTCCTTAGTGCTAATCCAGATAGTCGAAAAGGACCGCGTCTGGACCCTCAAAGGCGAAGATGATTCGCCAGTTGCCATTGACCTTCACCGCCCATTGGCCAGAGCGCTCGCCTTTGAGGGAATGAAGTTGCCAGCCAGGAAGGTTCATCGCCGAGGGCTGAATAGCGCGGTTCAGGGCGAGAAGTTGGCGCTCCAGTCTGTTGGCGTGCTCGGGCTGAATACCAGCCTTCGATCCTGTCTGGAAGAACTTTTCCAGCCCAGCGTGCCTGAACGACCTGATCACTTCCTATATCGTAAACTGTGTATTTACAGTTTTCAATAGAAACAATAGGGCTGGGCCTGGGGGATTTGAATTCAAAAGGCAGGAGCTATTCGCCGGGTCTTGGCGTTAGGGCGCCGGCGGCGAGGTCGCAGGCGCGCCAGAGGTACCAGCTGGCGACGCTGCGCCAGGGCGCCCATTTTTTGGCGCGCTTTTCCATTTCGGCGGGGGTGGGGAGATCGAGCGGGGTGACCTTGTCGGCCGGTTTGAGCTTGCCGAAGGTGAGGGCGAAGCCTTTGCGGACGCCATAGTCGGTGGTGGGCAGGACGTCGGGGCGGCCCAGGCGGAAGATGAGCATCATGTGGACGGTCCAGGTGCCGATGCCGCGGACCTGGGTGAGGTGCTCGATGATGGCCTCGTCGGACATGCGGCGAATCTGGGCGAGCGTGGGGACGGTGCCGTCGAGGGTCTTGGCGGCGAGATCGCGCAGGGCGAGGGATTTATTGGCGGAGAGGCCGGCGGCGCGGAGTTGCTCGTTGGGGCAGTCGAGGATTTGCTGCGGGGTGGGGTGCAAACCCACCCTTGACGATGGGGCCGTCAAGGATGGGGCACCCAATACATCTGCGATAGCGGGTGCCACGAGCGTCGGGCCAAAGGATTCCAGCAGGCGGCGATGAATGGTCGCCGCGGCCTTGCCGTTCAGTTGCTGATAGACGATCGACTCGACCAGCGCCTCGAAAGGCGACTGCGTGCTGGCGATGCGCATGGTGAATGGGCCGGCACGGGCGATGAGTTTGCCGAGTTTCGGATCGGCGGCGGTTAACTCGCGGATGGCAAGGGCAGAATCGTAGCGGGGGGGACGTGGGTTGATGCGCGGGCGAGGCATAGTGTTGACGGTATCGCAGGAACGAAGGAAATGTCTTGTGGGTGATCGTCCGGTTTACGTCCCACCCTCTGCAGATGCGTGTCCAGATGCGCGAAGGATCGGGCACCCGGTACTTGGTGGCTGGGGCGAAAACCCATGTCTCCAAATCAAGACATGGGGCACCCGCGATTTGGATCGTTACCAGCCCGTCGCGGGCACGGGGTGTCGGTCTTAGTCGCCGAGGCAGGTTGCGACCCTGCGGGCGGCTTTCACCCACGAGTGGTCAGGCGGCACCAGCTTGAGCTTGCCTGCGACCTGGTCCAGCGGCACCGGTTGGGTGTCGTCGCCGTGGGCCGCGACCATCACGCCAAACTGCCCCTGACTGATCAGATCGGCGCACGCGCTGCCCAGGCGCGTCGCAAGGATTCGGTCTTCCGCGCAGGGCGCTCCTCCGCGCTGCACGTAGCCAAGGATGGTCACGCGGGATTCAAGGTGCGTTAGTTCTTCAAGCTGGTGAGCGAGGCGCAACGTATTGCCCTGATGCCGGATTTCAAGCGCGGCGATCTCGCGCTTGACCTCCAGCTTCTCGTTCAAGGTCTTGGCGCGTTTGAGGGCCTTCTCAGCCATGCCAAAGACACGCGCATCGTTCTGGCTCATCGCGCCTTCGGCGACGGCCACGATGCTGAAGTTGCTGCCGCTCTTGCTGCGTTTGCCGATGGCCTCGGCGATCTTCTCCACGCTGTAAGGGATTTCGGGGATGAGGACAACGTCCGCTCCGCCGGCGAGTCCCGCACCGAGCGTCAGCCAACCGGCGCGATGTCCCATGATCTCGGCCACGATGATGCGGTGATGGCTGTGAGCGGTGCTGTGCAGGCGGTCGATTGCGTCCGTGGCAATACCCAAAGCAGTGGCATAGCCGAACGTGGCATCGGTCATGGCGACGTCGTTGTCGATGGTCTTGGGCAAGGTGACGACGTTGATGCCCGCCTGGTGTAGACGGTATGCGTTCTTCTGGGTGCCGCCTCCGCCGAGACAGACGAGGCAATCGATGCCCCACTTCTTGAGGTTGGATTTGATGACGCCCGTCATGTCCTTGGTGCGTCCGTCGATCACCATGCGATGTGGCTTGTCGCGGCTGGTGCCGAGAATCGTGCCACCAATGGTCAGAATTCCGGAGAGGGCGGAGTGATCGAGGTCGACTCGCTTATTCTCAATCAGGCCGCGAAAGCCGTCGCGGAATCCAACGACCTGCATGCCGTAATAGCCGTGTGCTGCCTTGCCGACACCGCGGATGGCGGCATTCAGGCCCGGGCTGTCGCCACCGGCGGTGAGAATGCCGATGCGCTTGATCTTTTTTGCCATCCGACAACACTATCAGAGTGGGCATGGCTTCTTCCCGGGCCAGGAGCGGCGTGGGCGATCGGTTTTGTCTAGCCTGGGATCGGCTGTGGCCCGGATTGCGTCAGATGTGGACCTTCAGGCGGCGCTGTCCAGCTTGGCCTTGGCGATGGGCGCGATCTTCTTTCGTTTCCGCGAATGCTCGGCCTGCCAGAAGTCGTAGTCGCCCTGTATCCGGAACCAGATATCCAAGGTTGGCTGGCCGAAGGCCTGGGCGAGCCGGATCGACATCTCCGGGGTGATGCCGGCGCGCTCGTTGAGGATGCGGGACAGGGTGCCTCGCGCTATGCCGATGTGCCTGGCAAACTGGGCGACGGTCATCGGATGGCCCTCCATGAATTCCTTGATGATCCTGCCCGGGTGCGGGGGGTTGTACATGCGCATGACGGTTTGCTCCTTAGTGGTAATCGCGATAGTCAACCAGGATGGATCCTCGCCCTCGAAGGTGAAGATCATCCGCTAGTTGGCATTCACCTTCACCGACCAGTGGCCTGCGAGATCGCCCTTGAGAGGGTGAAGCAGCCAAGCGGCGGCGTTCATATCGAGGGGCTGCGTAGCCCGGTCCAGATTTTCCGGTTGAACCTGTAGCTTGTTCGCGTGGGCCGGTTGAATGCCTGCCTTCGAGCCTGTCTCGAAGAACCTCTGCAGACCGGCGTGCCTGAATGACTTGATCACTTGTGTCCAATGTAACGTGTAACGTGACACGATTCTATCGTGCGACCGCAATAGCCGCAAAGATATTTACGCCTAATCTTTTCCTTGGCTATTCGACTCTCACCTCGTTCCCTGCGAGGGCGAGACGTGTTCTGCGCCGATCCTCAATTAATTACTGTGCGTCACCAGCGGTTGCCGCCCTCGGCCGCCCAGGAAACGCGTCGACGATGGAAAAAATGGTCGCCTGGGCATTAAATCCTTGCGTCGATCGGGTCTTGGTCCGATAATCGGATGATCCCCGAATAAAAACATGGAAAAAGAGTGGACTTGGCATCCCACGACTTGGGAAATCCCTTTTTCCACTGCTATACTCGACTTCTCAAATGGCCGATTTCGATGTGACCTATGTCACTGACAAATTAGCTTTTCGGGAGGCTTTTTCCACTGCTATACTCAAACCCTCCGCACGCAAAACGCTAGAGATAGACCCCATGCCAACGCCCGCAACCGCCGAAGCGAATGCCATCGGCAAATCACTCAACAGCGCAACCAATCGACCGGCTTTCGATCTTCAACTCAGATAATTCCGCAGAGGACACAGGAACGCACTCATGGCGCAAGTTTTTGACCGCAGTTCGAACGCGCTGGCCCGGGCAAGTCTGGTTTTGACGGGTCTGATCGTCATCGCGCTCGGCCTCACGCTCGATCAGTTGCAGCGCTCGCCGTGGGTGACGCGGCAAGGCCAGCGGCCGGACCAGCCGATTCCGTTCAGCCACAAGCACCACGTCGAGGGGCTGGGTCTGCAGTGCCAGTATTGTCACACCACGGTCGAAGTTTCGAGCTACGCCGGCATTCCTCCCACCAAGACCTGCATGAACTGCCATGCGCAGATATGGACCAACGCCGCATTGCTGCAGCCGGTACGCGATAGCTGGGCGACGGGGCAGTCGATCCAGTGGATCAAGGTCCACGACCTTCCCGACTTTGTCTACTTCAATCATTCCATCCATGTGAATAAGGGCATCGGCTGCGCCAGTTGCCATGGCCGCGTGGACGAGATGCCGCTGATGTATATGCAGAACTCGCTGCAGATGGAGTGGTGCCTGAACTGCCATCGCAATCCGGCGGCGAACCTGCGTCCCACTTCCGAGATCTACAACATGGCCTGGCAGGGTCCGTCGAGCGACAAGCCGGTGACCTGCGCGCCCACTGGCAAGGGTGGTCCGACAGCCCAAAGCGTCGACTGCGAAGTTACCCCGGCGAAGGCCGAGGGCGGTATGGAGACGGTCGCTTACGAGAAGCCGGCGGGAGCGCAGACCTTCACCAGCCAGGAAGACCTCGGTCGCTATTTGACCGCTCAGTACCGCATCCGCCCACCCCACGAGCTCACCAGCTGCGAGACATGCCACCGATGAAGAAGACAGAGAACAGGGAACAGGGAACAGGGAACAGCGCCGCGCAGGTGGTGACCCGGATTGCGCCAGCAATGAGCCAGCCCGCGCCCGCGAAGTTGACGCTGTCCGAGGTGCGCGCCAAGCTCGGCAACAAGACCGGCAAGCGCTTCTGGAAGAGCCTGGACGAGCTTGCGGACACGGCGGAGTTTCAGGACCTGATGCGCGAGGAGTTCCCGCGGCATGCAGGCGTCGCCAGCGAGTGGGTCGATGCGGTCAGCCGCCGCGGCTTCCTTAAGGTGATGGGCGCATCGCTTGCACTGGCTGGGCTTGCGGGATGCACCAAGCAGCCCGACGAGCCGATCTTCCCGTACGTAAAGGCGCCTGAGGATCTCATCCTCGGCAAGCCGATGTATTTCGCCTCGGCGTTTCCTTTCCCGACGGGCGCGATTCCGGTGCTGATCAAGTCAGACGCGTTCCGGCCGATCAAGGTCGACGGCAATCCCGACCACCCGATGTCCAAGGGCAAGTCGGATGCCATGACCCAGGGCACGTTGCTCGATCTTTACGATCCCGACCGGTCCAAGGAAGTCCTTTATCGCGGCCAGGCCAGCGAGTTCGTCGACTTCCAGCAGGCCTTTTCTGGCGCAGTGAAGAAGACGGGTGACGGTACAGGTATCTATTTCCTGAGCGAGACCATCACCTCGCCCACTTTGGCTGCGCAGTGGAAGCAGTTGCAGGCGAAGTATCCGCAGGCGAAGCTGGTGCAGTGGGAGCCGGTGACGCGCGACTCCGCGATGGCCGCGTCGAAGGCTGCGTTTGGCAGCTACACCGACGCGCAGTACAAGCTGGAGAATGCCGATGTGATTCTGTCGCTCGACGCGGACTTTCTGGGCGGCATTGCGCATCCGGGCTTCCTGCCGATGGCTGCGGCCTTCGCCGAGCGGCACCGCTACGAAGAAGGCAAGACGATGAACCGGATGTACGTCGTCGAGTCGATGTCGACGGTGACGGGGTTCAAGGCGGATCATCGCCTGGCGTTGAAGCCCAGCGATCTGGTGGCGTTTGCCAACGCGCTTAGCTCCGGCGCAAGCCTCGCCAATCCGGCGCAGCAGAAGTTTCTCACTGCGCTGATGAGCGATCTGAAGGCCAGCGGCGGCAAGTGTGTTGTCATCCCCGGCGAGCAGGCGCCCGCCTCGGTGCATGCCGCGGCCTATGCGCTGAACGCTTCGCTGGGCGCGGTCGGCAAGACGGTCATCTACACCGAAACCATCAACCCGCTGCCCAACGAGCAGGTCGCCGACTTCAAGTCGCTGGTTGCGGACATGAACGCCGGCAAGGTGCAGTGGCTGGTGATGCTGGGCGGCAATCCGCTGATCTCCGCGCCCGCCGACTTTGAGTTTGAGGCTGCGTTCGCCAAGGTTCCCAACACGGTGCATCTGGGCGCGCACGTGAACGAAACCAGCGCGCTGTGCATCTGGCATCTGCCCAAGGCGCACTATCTTGAGATGTGGTCGGATGCGCGCGCGTACGACGGCACGATCTCGATCATTCAGCCGATGATTGCGCCGCTTTTCGGAGCGCACAGTGCGCACGATGTGTTGCAGACGCTGCTGGATAATCCGCAGATGACACCGTTCAATGCGGTGCAGGCGAATGCGAAGACCTATATCAAGGGCGATTTCGCGACCGGCTTCCGCAAGGCGCTGCACGATGGCTGGGCGGAAGGGACGGCGTTTGCGGCTAAGACTGGCGGCGTCAACCCAGGCCTGAAAGGCCAGACATGGGGCGCCCAGAGTAGTGGGAGTGGCGGGCTGGAGATTGCGTTCCGCGCCGATCCTTCGATCTACGATGGCCGCTTCGCGAACGTTGGCTGGCTGCAGGAGCTGCCCAAGCAGATCACCAACCTGAGCTGGGACAACGCCGCGATCATGAGCTTCTCCACGATGGAGAGCTTGAAGCTTGAGGAGAACAACGCGGTCGAGATCGATGTGAATGGCCGCAAAGTCATTGCTCCGGTGCTGATGGTGCCGGGCCATCCCGATGGGTCGGTGACGGTGCATGTGGGATTCGGCAGGCGCGCCGAGGCTGGGCGTGTCGGCGCTGGCGTAGGCTTCAACGCGTTTCTGCTGCGCACTTCCGACACGCAGTACGCGGTCGCGGGCAAGCTGACCAAAGTCGATGGCACGTACGACCTGTGCGTCACCAAGGTCAATTTCACGGAGCATCGCGGCGCCTTTGCTCAGCAGGACTTGAACAAGAAAGAGTACGACACTACCGGTGAGTATTCGCTGCCCGGGCACGAGGCGATGGAGCGGGCGATCATCCGTTACGCGACCCTCGATCAGGTGAAGAAGAACCCCAACTTCGCACACGAGAACGAAGGCGACATCGAGGGCTCGCTGATCAACAAGGTCGGCTATGGTCCCGAGGGCGAGACGCCGGGCCACGACGAGAGCTTCTTCCCCGATGCGTGGCGCTACGACCACACCGACGTCTCCTCGCAGAAGATTCAGAACAAGTGGGGCATGGCGATCGACCTGAACTCCTGCATCGGCTGCAACGCCTGCGTGGTCAGTTGCTATGCGGAGAACAATATTCCGGTGGTTGGCCGCGAGCAGGTGAAGATCGGCCGCATCCTACAGTGGCTGCGCATCGACACGTACTTTGAAGGCGATCTCGATGCGCCGCGCGCTCACTGCCAGCCGATGGGCTGCCAGCATTGCGAGAACGCCGGTTGCGAGCAGGTCTGCCCGGTGGGCGCGACGGTGCATACGCCCGAAGGCCTGAATACGATGGTCTACAACCGCTGCGTGGGCACACGGTATTGCTCCAACAACTGCGTGTACAAGGTGCGGCGGTTCAACTTCCTGCTCTACTCCGACTTCGACAGCGAGAGCTTGAAGTTCATGCGCAATCCCGACGTCAGCGTTCGTTCGCGCGGCGTGATGGAGAAGTGCAGCTACTGCGTGCAGCGTATCGAGGCAGCGAAGATCGAAGCCGATAAGAGCAACCGTCCGCTGCGCGATGGCGACATTGTCACCGCGTGCCAGCAGGCCTGCCCGGCGAGCGCAATCACCTTCGGCAATCTCAACGATCCGGACAGCGCGGTCGCGAAGAGCAAGGCAAAGGAGCGCGACTACCAGGTGCTCGCCGATCTGAACTTCCGGCCACGCACGTCCTACACCGCCGGCGTCATCAACCCGAATCCGGAGCTCGCATAGCATGGCGACCAAATCACCCATCGACGACCCAAGCGTGGACCCAGTTCTGGATCCGATGATCGACCCGCGCACCGGCGAGTACGCGGTCATCGCGCCCGGCCACAACTTCAAGTCGGTGACGCAGAAGATCGCCGGCATCGTGCTGACGACGAACACGCCGTGGGGCTGGTTTGGCGGCCTTGCGGTGGCGGGCGGCGTGGCAACGTTCCTGATCATTGCGCTGACCTGGCTGTTCCTCAAGGGCGTTGGGATCTGGGGCGTCACCATCCCCGGCGCGTGGGGATTCGCGATCATCAACTTCGTCTGGTGGATCGGTATCGGTCACGCCGGCACGCTGATCTCGGCCATCCTGCTGCTCTTCAAGCAGACCTGGCGCAACTCCATCAACCGCTTCGCCGAGGCGATGACCATCTTCGCCGTCTGCTGCGCGGGCATCTTCCCGCTGATTCACGTAGGCCGTCCGTGGTTGGCGTACTGGCTGTTCCCCTATCCCAACACGATGAACGTGTGGCCGCAGTTCCGGTCGCCGCTGGCGTGGGACGTCTTCGCGGTCTCGACATACGCCACTATCTCCGTGGTGTTCTGGTACATCGGCATGGTGCCGGACTTTGGCACACTGCGTGACCGCGCGACCATGCCGCTGGCGAAGTACCTCTACGGCATGCTGTCGATGGGCTGGCGCGGATCGACACGCCACTGGATTCGTTACGAAACGGCAAGCCTGCTGCTGGCGGGTCTTTCAACGCCGCTGGTGCTCTCGGTGCACACCGTCATCAGCTTCGACTTCGCCGTGGCGGCGATGGCGGGCTGGCATACGACGATCTTCCCGCCCTACTTCGTTGCGGGCGCTATCTACTCCGGCTTCGCGATGGTCATCACACTGGCGGTGCCGATCCGCAAGTTCTATCACCTGGAAGATTTCGTCACGCTGCGCCATCTCGACAACATGGCCAAAGTGATGCTGGGGACGGGCTTGATTGTCGGCTACGGCTACGGCATGGAAGTCTTTATGAGCTGGTACGCGGCCAGCCACTGGGAGTTCTTCATGATGTGGAACCGCATGTTCGGGCCGATGGGCTGGGCATACTGGATCCTCATCCTGACCAACCTGGCGATTCCGCTGACAACGCTGTGGTCGCGCAAGCTGCGGGTGAATGCGCTGTTCCTCTTCCTGCTGTCGTTCGTCATCAATACCGGAATGTGGTTCGAGCGCTTCGTTATCGTCGTCACCAGCCTCTATCGCGACTACTTGCCGTCAAGCTGGGGCACCTATCGCGCCACCAAGTGGGACTATATGACGTTCATCGGAACGTGGGGGATGTTCACCTTCCTGTTCCTCTTGTTCGTGCGTTTCCTGCCCATGATTCCGATGTCGGAAATCCGCATGATGCTCCCGCAGACCAAGATTCGTCCTGGCGGAGCCGATGCTGAAACTGTTGCGAAGGAGACCGTCTGATGCCGCCGCGCGAGGGAATCTACGGACTATTGGCTGAGTTCAACACGCCGCGCGAGCTGGTGCTTGCGACCGAGGCTGCGCACCAGGCCGGCTATCGCCGCATGGAGGCCTACACGCCCTACCCGGTCGAAGAGGTTGCCGTCGCGCTGCGCTTCCACAAGAATCGCGTGCCGTTGGTCTGCCTGCTCGGCGGACTGATGGGTGTGACCACCGCATTCCTGATGGAGACCTGGATCGCCGTGTGGTCGTATCCGCTGAACATCGCGGGGCGCCCGTTGTTCTCGTGGCCGGCCTTCATCATCCCCGCGTATGAGTGGACGATCCTGTTCTCCGGCCTCTCTGCC
>Ga0182013_10008801_pt1 | contig 10791 bp, 12 predicted proteins | sample 612S2MmetaG_FD_120487 | JGI IMG/M metagenome (GOLD analysis project Ga0182013, IMG submission 120487) | Permafrost microbial communities from Stordalen Mire, Sweden - 612S2M metaG | ecosystem: Environmental > Terrestrial > Soil > Wetlands > Permafrost | place: Sweden: Stordalen | collected...
CAGATGTCATTGCGAAGGTATGCCGATAGCTATCGGCACCCGTAAAAAAGTAGAAAAATATTACCTGTGGCAATCTTCCGTTGTGTCTTTAGCTGGCAAATTACCCATCAAAGACACAACGGAAGATTCTTGCCTACCGGCAGGCAGGGCCACAGCCTTTTCTCTCTTATTTTTTTACTGGAATCCCGATAGCTATCGGGACGCAATGACATCTATTTTATTTTAAATCAGGGTTGTCGTAATAACTCAGATTAGTTTCCTATATACGGATAGTCAGGAAAACTTTTGTCGGACAACAGTGATTAGAATGAAGTAACCGGATTGATTTTAAAGTGCTGATTTATTGTGCAGGTACCTGAAATGCAATAGACTTCTTTGGAAAATGGCCCAATAGCCAACTCACGCCATCCGCCGGGGTGTACACCCAATACAAACTCACCCTGTCCTACGGACATCCCTCTCTTTGAAAAAAAGAGAGGGAAAATGCAAAATACAATAATGCAAAAGCATCAAAAGGGAAATTTGTCGTACACCTAACTTATTTGAGGCTATTTCAAAACCACAAATTTGCCCTGGCTTAGCATGGTGTTGGCTTTATCAGCCAGCCGGTAAAAATAATTCCCTGCCTGTAGCTGGCTGATGTTGATAGATGTGGTTTCGGTTTCAACCGGTACTATATTAACGCTTCTGCCTCCGGCGTCAAATACCTGAAAGATGTTGCCTGGTTTGTACTGCCCGGTTTTTACGGTTAGTAGATTAGAAGCAGGATTGGGAAACACCTGCAAAACAGCGTGGCCGCTTAAAGAAACAAGGCCTGTGGTTGGATAATATAAACTGACATCATCGATGTAGGTATTGTTCCCAATTAAGTTGGGGTTTCCGAACCGGCCCCCGAAAAACAGGATACGGATAGTATCGGCTGTGCCCTGGGTGATATAATGGATGGTATCAGTGTATTCAATCCATTGGTTCCCATTTTCTGAATTATCCGGTATATCAGTACGGTTGTAGGCCAGGGTATCTTCGGTTTGCGCAATACTATCCCATTTTGTAAGCAGACACATGTAATAGGGTGTATCCGTTGCCGCGTGATCGGTGAGCATAAAAAAGTTAAGCGAAATGGGATTGCTATTGAAGGGCAAAGGCAGACCGGTAGACCTAATCTCGGGGCTAAGGGTTATGGCTGTGGAAGCAGAGTCGGTCATACCGCCGTAGGCAATAATGCCGGGAGCGAGCACCAGGTTATTGAAATAGGTAGTATCGCTATATAACTGAACGGCACAAAGGCCGGAGTGTGCCTGTGCAGAATCGGCCACCCTGAAAACGAATTTATTGTAATTAATGCCAGTGAGCTGCTCGGACATGCCCCAATAATAGGGTTCGTCTATATTGCGGCCGCAACATTTTTCGGTACCGATAAATTCTTTTAAACGCCATAGTTCGAAACTTCCGTTTTGTAAATCAGACTGGGCTTTTACAAGGGAGCCTATATCGCTGCCGGGACACGTCTTTTGGGTTCAAAACTGAACGCTAAGGTAAAAAGTCTTTTGTTTTAATGGGGAAGTAAGGCAGCAAAAGGTACATAAAAAAACCACTTAGATTCACCGGATGAAAATCAGAGCCGGAGTAGAACCCAAGTGGTTTAAAAAGCCGTAAAGGATAAACCTTCCAGTCGTGCCTTTTTGGTAATGCAAAGATAATACTTTCCTCAAAACAACCTTTATTGCAAGACCTGTGCAGTACAACCATTTTTTGTAACCGTTATATTACCACTCCAAGTATTAAACGATGACGAAGCCGTATAGGCATAGGTTCCTGTGGGCAGTGTAAAGTTTGCACATCCAGTCTGCCCACAATTCGGTGTTGACGTAAATGCGCTGGTTACGGTACCTGTTTGTCCATTAATAACCACGGTTGCATTTGTGCCAGCCGTAGCGTAATAGAAAACGAGATTGCCATCGTATGTACATGTGCCATCGTCCTGTTGCGCGGAGGCATTGTAATTAGTTGCCGTTGAGTCGGTACATCCTTTTGTTTTATCACAAGATGAAATGCCAACGAGAAAAACGGCTGCAATAGCAGCCAGGGATAAAAACTTCTTCATAAAAATGGGTTTTAGTATCGGCATTAGCCCAGGCCGACGGTTAGTTGATGGGAAAGCGTAAGGCTAATAAAATACGCTTTGCCTTTTGTCCTTATTGAATAATGAGTTTTTGGGTATAGGATTTATCGCCCTGAATAACTTTAGCCAGATAGCAGCCTTTTGATAATTGGCTAAAGTCTATTGTACCAGTACCCGCCATTTCTTTTGTGGTAATTTCTCGCCCGGTCAAGTCGAAAACAGTAAGCGCATAAGGCATACTGCTGCCTGTATTAACCGTTACCTGGTTTGTTGCTGGGTTTGGATATATGATTATGTTGACTGCATTTACTTGCTCAATACCGGTAGTGGTGTTATGGTTACAGACTACATTTATGGCATCAATTCCAAGAAAAAAGGAGGTTGCAGATTGTGGCGTACCGTTTCCTACCACAAAGGTTATATAGGCATAGTTCCGAGATGGATTAACGGGAATAGTAAACAGTGTCCATTCCGGGGTATTGTTAATGGCCATAGGAATAGAGGGAACTGTATATAATAGTTCTTCTGTGCTGCATGGACTATTGCCCCCATAAATCAGACATTCGGCAGCGTCCCCTTGACCACTATTGCTAATGTTGGCCAAGGCCACAGTAAAGGTGTCCAAAGAACTGGCTACAAGCGGGCAAAGCAGCGAATCACTTATTGCCCCTTGTGTTATCGTACCGGTGTTATCTGAGTAAGCAAGCCCAACAAACCCCCCTTCAAGAAAGTGATATGGTTGCAGGGTATCATCATTCTGATAGGGAAAGGTGAATTCTGTCCCTGAACTGCATCTTATCCAGCCTTGAGGAACCGTATCCGGGCCTTCTTGCCCTCCGGCAAAAGCAGGATTTTGAAATTCAATGCATGAGCATTGAGCAAAAGACGAATTCAGGCAAATAAATGCCATGACACATAGCAGTAAAATCTTCTTCATAAAATGGAAATGGGTTTTGGGTGTCTGCCAAAGCCCGAAGTAGACGGTTATAAATGCGGCGTGGGCTTAATAACTATACTTGATTAGTTGAGCCAGTCGAAGGGCTGTAATACCAAATAAGTCAAAAGCCCACGTTTCCGTAGGCGTACTTTGCTCATCCCCGTATTACAAGTTAAATTTTCGACTTTTCAACTAATCCGGGATAGCTATACGCTATGTCTTTATACCCCAAATATATAACATCTGGTTGTTTCAAAGCAATTAATTAATGTCTTGTGACTTTTATCCCTTGGAATCCAAACCCCGCTAATTATCAGTAGGGGTACCGTTTTTGTTCCCGCCAATTCAGAATATATTTTGAGTTATGTGAAATAGCTTTGTCCATATACAATAGCAGGGCAAGTGATTGAAAATAATTGCAAAAATTCCTTAACGCATCAACAAAATAATTCACTGCGCAAATCCATTGCGCAGTGCGGAGGTAACTTGCATATACAATTCGAAAGGATGATAGAAGTTAAAAAATTCAAGAATGTTCTCGCTGTTCTGGATTATTTCAAAGACGAAAAAGACTGTAAGGTTTATCTGGAGCAACAACGTTGGGGCGGGAAACCCTGCTGCCCAAAATGCGGGTTCACAAAAGTTTATCGTACCAACCGGGGTTTTAAATGCGCCAGTGTTGCTTGCCACAAAAAGTTTTCAGTTACTGTTGGTACCGTAATGGAGCAAACAAAAATCAAGTTGCGTTACTGGTTTGCAGCCATCTACCTTATTACCGCGCACAAAAAAGGAATCAGTTCGTGCCAATTAGCCCGTGATTTGGGCGTTACACAAAGAACAGCTTGGTTCTTAAACCATAGGATACGCAAGATGATGGCGGAAGAAATTGCCGAACACTCTCTTACTGATACGGTTCAGATTGACGAAACCTATGTCGGCGGCAAAAGACATAATATGCACGGTAAAAGAAGGAAGATGCTAAGAGAAACTTATGGCACCACCGGTTCTGCCGAAAAATTGATTGTCTTTGGCATGTTACAACAGGATGGAAAGCTTATTACTATGACCTCACCAACAAACGATGGAGCCGCCTTACAGCCGCTAATCAAAAAGTACATCAAACCCGGCTCGACTATCATTACTGACCAGCACGGTGCTTATGCGGGTTTAGGTTCAGATTATAACCACATTCAGGTTTACCACAGCAGAAAAAACTACGTTGCAGAAGATGGCCACCACAATAACTCAATCGAAAGCGCCTGGTCATTACTGAAACGCGGTTACGTTGGAATTTACCACTACATGAGCGCAAAGCATCTGAATAGATATTGCAACGAGTTCAGTTACAGGTTTAATACCAGAGGAATAACCGACCTTGAAAGGTTTGCCGATGCCTTGACCCGGACTACCGGCAGATTAATGTATAAGCATTTAATTGCAGCATAGTCCCATTTGATTATCTTTGTTCCGCTAATCTAAACAGGTGAATAAAAAGACTTTTGATAAGGCCGTCAAGGCGGTATTAAAGCTGGAGGAACGAAAGTTTGCAGTTATACTTAATGGCAAAAACTTAGTTTATCCCAAGCAGCCACGCCCACCCAAAAAGCCGCAAGCAGTTAAAGAAGAGTTTGGCATTAGCTTAGTAGGATATGATTTTATTACTGTTGCTGGGAATTGGAAAGAATTAGGCGACAACTCAATAAGGGTACGGCTTCTTAAGGAACCCATCCTTGGTGAATCCGGTAAAATAGTACGGCTGGATAGTAGAAACATAGATATAGGTACGAATGAAACTGAGAATCCCCGGATTATTGACTGGCCTGATGAAGTTCCTTTTGTGCAGGTTCTTTTTGAATTGCACCAATCGAAGAATCCTATACGCGAGGTTGTCCTTGACGTTCAGTTAAAATTCGGGAGTTTAATAATGTAATTGAATATCTAATAAGCACCATCACTCCGTCACCTGACTCTGGAACTCTTTTTGATTCGTGCTGGATAAGTATTCCGTATTTGTGGAATAGCAAATAAGTTACTCTTTCAACTTCGGCGGCTTCAACCTCATGCTTTTCTTTAATTAAAGCAACGATATCTTCGGTTAAGACCCCATCTCCCTTATCATTTTTGTAAATCACTTTTAATATCGTTGCTGAAAGATGCACGTCATTTTGAATTTTTATTTTGTCGCTCATTTTATCCTCCTTGTTTTTAGTTTGATTTGTGTAGGTTTGGGGCATTAAGCTGCCAGCGCGTTAATGCGAATTTGGGTGTGGCAATAAAGGAATTTTGGCTTGGTAAAAGACGTGTCCCGGCAGCGATATAGGCTCCTTTACAAGCGGGCAGCAAAGCAGGACGTATAGAAAAAGGAAGGTAAATTTTGTTTTCATACTAACGGATTGCAAGTAGCAGCCTTGTATCAGGGAGCCTTCAGGACACAATATAGTGCCATTTGCTTTTTATAGCAAAGGGTTATCGGGTTTTAACTTTTGACGTTACATCTAACCTTGTGTATAACAAATTGTTGTTCCATATATAATCACGGGGGCCAATCCATTAATGTTCGAAACACAGGGTCTTTCATAATTCAGGTATTCGATTCGGCACAAGTTTCTCCTCCCCCTACGCCCCCTCCAGAGGCTTGCCTATGCACACATCTTTTTTAAAGATGTCCTGGCCTTTGATTCAGCTGCCTTACATACATTGCAAAAGCCTCAGCCCCTTCCGTCCCCTAAAGGGGAAGCCAAGGCAAAACAGCCTGCCTACCGGACAGGCAGGCCAAACACCAGCTTTGGCGACAAAACTTGTATTTGGCTTTGGTTTCCCCTTTAGGGGACGGAAGGGGCTGAGACAGGCCGATAAACCGCAAAATTTAACTGTTTAGCGGAATAAAAAGATGTGTGCATAAACAAGCTCCAGAGGGGGACATTGCCAATTTTCGCGTTGCGAAAATTGGATTCCACCTTTATGGCAAGGTTTGGAACATTAGTGGGGGCAACCCCGAAAGTGTGAGAGAAACCCTTTCGGGGTGACCGCGAAAATTTGTTTCGCTACCTCTTACTCCTTATCTAAGGTAACGCGCTCAACAGGGTTAGCGGTCATTTCTTTATAGGCGGCTCTTTTTTCGGCTATATCTATACCCGAAAAAATGGCTGCGCGAAGTGAATCGGGCGAAGCAAGGTCTTTGCCTGCAATATCGAAGGCAGTACCATGGTCGGGTGAGGTACGTATGATGTTAAGGCCTGCGGTGTAATTAACACCGGTACCGAACGACAGGGTTTTAAAGGGCACGAGGCCCTGATCGTGATACATAGCCAATACAGCATCAAACTGCCTGTAATGGTGCATACCGAAAAACCCATCGGCCGAAAACGGGCCCACGGCGATAATGCCTTTTTCTTTTGCCCGGTTAACTGCCGGTGCAATTATATCCTTCTCTTCTTTACCGAGCAGTGAATTATCGCCGGCATGGGGATTTAAGCCCAGGATGGCAATTCGGGGTTTGCTTATCAGAAAATCCTGTTTCAGGGTTTGGTTCAGTATTTCGATTTTAGAAATAATGAGGTTGATGTCAATTTTACCGGTAACGTCTTTTAATGAAACGTGGTTGGTTACCAGGCCTACGCGCAAACCTTCATCTACTAAAAGCATCATAGAGTTTTCGTTTCCTGCTGCTTTGGAAATATACTCTGTTTGCCCTTTAAAATCGGGATGTGTCTGGCTGATAGAGCTTTTGTTTACGGGACCGGTAACCAGTACATCAATTTTGCCTTCGGTGAGGTCTTTGATGGCTGCATTTAAACAAATCATAGCGTGGTTGCCGCCTTCGGCAGTTGCTTCGCCAGGGTTTATCTGTACCTGCTCGGGCCAGCAGTTAATAATATTGGGTATTTTGGGATTGATGGGTGCGGCCTCAGTAACCTCATGCACATTAAAGTTCTGAATTTTGAAGTGCCGGGTGTAATAAGAGATTACACTTTTTTGTCCGTAAATAACAACCGTGCAAAATTTAAAAATGCGCTCGTCTTCCAGCGTTTTGATAATTACTTCGGGCCCTACTCCGTTAAAATCGCCGATGGTAATACCAACCGTATATCTTTTATCTTCCATTATTATTTGAATTAAAAACGTTATCCTGCTTAATCTCAAAAGCTGTTTAAAATTAAATCCAAATGCAATTTAACACAAACCTGCCTGCCGGTAGGCAGGGAGCACAAAGGAAAATGTCAATACAAAGGCCACAAAGAATATATTTTTGGTGTTCCCTGCCAACCGGCAGGCAGGTTTGTATTGAACTTTGTGTGCTTTGTGTGGACATGTATTTTTTTAAATTTAAAGAGCTTCTCAGGTCTTAATATTTTTTTAAAAAGTCGGTAATTAATCTTACACCTACTGCGGTGCCGTATTTGCCGCGGTAGTTATCTTCCTTCATCAGGTATGCACTGCCGGCAATATCCAGGTGCAGCCAGGGGTAATCAACAAAGTGTTCTAAAAATTTGCCTGCGGTAATATGCCCTGCCTCACCTGGGCCTGTGTTTTTAATATCAGCTACATCGCTTTTTATCCATTCGCCGTATTCATCCCATAAAGGAAAATGTATCAGGCGCTCGTACACCTGATCGGCGCTTAGCTCCAGCTTTTTCTTTACATCATCACCGGCAGTACCCATGTAGGCGGTAGCCACAGAACCAATGGCACGAACCGCGGCACCGGTAAGTGTTGCAAAATCTATTACCAGTTCAGGTTTAAATTGTTTGGCATAGTGCAGGGCATCGGCCAGTATCATGCGGCCTTCGGCATCGGCGTTCAGCATTTCAACATTCAGGCCGCTCATCATTTTAACCACATCGCCGGGCACATAGGCATTCATGCCGGGGCGGTTATCTGTTGCGGGTATAAGGCCAATAAGGTGAACAGGCAACTTTAAAGTAGCAGCAGCTTTAAAAATTCCTGCCACGGCGGCTGCACCGGCCATGTCGCACTTCATCATATCCATGCCATTCGGGGTGGACTTTAAACTAAGGCCACCGGTATCGTAAACAACACCTTTACCAACCAGTACTATTGGTTTTTTATTTTTACGGTTAGCTGGTTTCCATTCCAAAACGGTAAAAGTTGGAGGGTCTATGCTTCCTTTATTTACTGAAAGCAGGCCACCCATTTTTAAGGCCTCTATTTTCTTTTTATTGAATACATCAACTTTAAAACCATATTTGGCGCCGGCCTTTTTAATTTCGGCACCCAATTGTCCGGCGGTTAAAAAAGATAAAGGTTCATTAACCAGTGTGCGGGCAAAAAAATTGGCTTTAACCAGTTTAGCAATTTCATCCAGGGTTTTTTTATCGGCTGAACGGGCATCTACCTGAAGGGAGGTTAAGGTGTTTTCTTTCTTTTCCGTTGTTTTATATTTCAAAAACTGGTAATTGCTTAGTAACAAGCCTTCGGTAAAAGCGGCGGTTAACTCTGTATCGGAAGATGCATTATATAAAGAGGCTTCTTTTACTTTTTGGCCATTTAAAAATTTATTGAGGCTATAACCGGCTTTGCGGGTTTCTTCCAGCGCTTTAAACTTTTCTTTAGTGGTATCAATTTTAACCACGCTTAAAGTTTTGCCTTCAGCGTTTTTTTGGCAGGTATTACCTTTCTTATCGTCGAAAAATTTCTGTACGGCGCTTAGGTCTGCCTTTGATAAACCTAAGGAAGCCAGTGAAGTGTCCTTATCAATAAGTATAATGCTGTGGTCGAATTTGCTGTAATCTTTACAAACCTGAAGTTCAATAGTCATGCGTTAAATTTTTTGTGGGGGCTAAGATAACTTTTTAGGGGGAATGGAATTTTGGCTGTACGCGTAAAAGGGGGCTGGGAGGATTTTTAAGCAAGGCGGGAGCCGAGTATAAAGCGGCAAACTTCAAATTCATTTTCTTTTACCCTGAAAGCTATTACGCAATCATTATTGGCGTAACACCTGTAATTGAATTTTGCTAAAGACGGGTGTTTACAAATGGCAAATTTAGCCCTGGATGCAGCCAGCCTGAAGATTACGTTTTCGATTTTCTCCAACCACCGGTCACCGCTGCCCGTTGTATTCATGCTTTCCACAAAAGCGGAGGCTTTAAGCAGCGCGTTAATCGCCCTTTTACGAAGAACTACTTTCATTTTTTCGTTCTTGTTTTTGCCAATTGCTTTTTGATGTAAGCGAATGCTTCTTTTGCATCAACTGCTTCACCATCGTCTTTGGCCAGCCATTCTTCAAGGCGCTTTTGGCTCACTTTCGGACCAGGCAGGGCCATTTCTTCATCGGTAAGCTCATGGTCTTTAACTGGTTCAATACCCATATCTTTAGCCAGTTTAACCAGTTGGTTCAATTTTGATTTTGAGCTTGATTGAAAAGTGATAGTATACATAGTGCTACGAAGATAATTAATATAGATGAAAGGTAAATGAGGCTTTTAGTGTTTTTGTGTGGGACTTGTGGGACATTGGTGACTTAGTAAAGGCTCGCTTGTTGCAAATGAGCCAACAGCCTCCTCATCCTAAATCCCCCGCATAAGGCGGGATGAAACACTTCTCTGAGGGAGAAGGACTTTGCATACCTGTTAAGCGAAAGAAGGGCGATAATTTGGCGGGTAACATACAGCTAAGGTAACTGGCTAATAATCTTATTTTTGCCGGGTGTCGGGATTGTATTTGAAGAAATCTTTAGGGCAGCATTTTTTGAAGGACGAAAGTGTGCTGCAAAGAATTGCCGGGGCCATTGGTGATTTAAGCCGTTTTAAAACCGTGGTTGAAATCGGGCCGGGTATGGGTGCATTAACTGCATACCTGATAAAAGATAAACCTGACAATTTTTATGTGGTTGAGCTGGATGACCGGTGGGCCGCCCATTTGCTGCAAACCCATCCTATACTGAGGGGCAAACTTATTCACCAGGATTTTTTGCAAACGGATTTAAGTTTTTTGCAGAACCCGGCGCATATAGTTGGCAACTTTCCTTACAATATTTCGTCACAGATAGTTTTCAGAATTATTGACCACCGGGATGTGGTTAGCGAAATGACCGGGATGTTTCAGAAAGAGGTGGCCTTGCGCATTGCTGCCAAACCGGGGTCGAAAGCCTATGGGGTGATGAGCGTTTTGGCGCAGGCATTTTACGATTGCGAATATTTATTTGATGTGCCGCCTGAAAGTTTTAACCCGCCACCTAAAGTTATGTCGGGGGTTATCAGGCTGACGAGGAGAGCAACGAAAACATTAAGTTGTAATGAAGACGAGTTTAAAAAGGTGGTAAAAACGGCATTCAACCAGCGCCGCAAAACCATGCGCAACAGTTTAAAGGAATTGGTGATTGATAAAGCGATACTGGAAAACGATACCTTTAACCTGCGGCCCGAGCAGCTTTCGGTGGCGGCTTTTGAAGAACTGACGCAGTTGATATACCCGGTAAAATAATTTAAAAAATGAGGATGGGGGGCGGGTTGTTAGTAATAAATAAAATAGTTCATCTTGCAGATGTGCCGCCCTTTCCGTCTCCTCATAGATGTTTGGAAGACAGGCTGTCTGTAGTCGAGTATTCGAAAATCAAAGATTCTCACCACCCCCTACACCCCCGCCAGCGGCAGGGCTGTTTCATTCTTACAAGACAGTCTAAAAAAGGCGGCTCCTCTGGAGCGCAACAGCTTTTTACAGCATATTTCTACAAACAGACGGTTCCTACGGAACGTAAATACTCTTTATTCAA
>Ga0182013_10008802_pt1 | contig 10791 bp, 13 predicted proteins | sample 612S2MmetaG_FD_120487 | JGI IMG/M metagenome (GOLD analysis project Ga0182013, IMG submission 120487) | Permafrost microbial communities from Stordalen Mire, Sweden - 612S2M metaG | ecosystem: Environmental > Terrestrial > Soil > Wetlands > Permafrost | place: Sweden: Stordalen | collected...
ACGAAAAACGCGAGAGCTATGACTTCGGAAAGTTTGGCTGGATCACCGATCTGGAAGGAAATCGCGTGGAGCTTTGGCAGCCTCTCGGTGACTGAAGGCTGATGCGCCGACACTGGTTGGCGCCATAGGTCGCGGTCTGGATAATGCCCCGGTTTCCTGTATTAACGGGGCTTTAGAAGGACCGCGGCTGGGTTCGAAAGTCTGTCCAGCAAGAAGCGTCAGAGCCCGTCACGCCCTCGCGCCTTATCGCAAACAAATCAGCCCAACAGCTTCGCCGCATCCTTCGCAAAATAAGTAACGATAAAATCCGCTCCAGCCCGTCGAATCCCGAGCAGCGATTCGAGCGTTGCGCGTCCCTTTTCAAGCCAGCCCTTTTCAAACGCCGCCTGCAGCATCGAATACTCGCCGGAAACCTGGTAAGCGCCAATCGGCACATCCACGCGCTCCCGCGCCGCGCGAATCACGTCCAGATAGGGCATCGCCGGTTTCATCAGGATCATGTCGGCGCCTTCCTCTAAATCGAGGTCGATCTCGCGCATCGCTTCACGAAGGTTCGCGCCGTCCATCTGGTAGGTCTGGCGATCACCAAACTGCGGAGCGGAATCGGCGGCCTCGCGAAACGGCCCGTAAAACGCCGAAGCGAATTTCGAGGCATAGCTCAGAATCGGCGTATCCGCACAGCCGCTATCGTCTAGCTCCCGGCGGATGGCGGCGACGCGTCCATCCATCATGTCGCTCGGCGCCACAATGTCTGCTCCGGCGATCGCCAGGCTCGCCGCCGTGCGGGCCAGCAGCTCAAGAGTCGGATCGTTTTCAACCGTCCATCCATCGCGGGTTTCGGCAACAATGCCGCAGTGCCCGTGGCTGGTGTATTCGCACAGGCAAACGTCGGCAATCAGGACCAGTTTCTTTGAGGCTGCAGAGTTCTTGATCGCGCGCAGACCCTGCTGCACAATGCCGTTTTCGTCCCAGGCTCCGGTGCCTTCCTCGTCCTTGGTCTCCGGCAGCCCAAACAGCAGCAGCCCGCCGATTCCCAGCGCCGCAGCCTCTTCCGCCTCGCGCACCGCCTCATCGACGGAAAGGTTGAAAACCCCAGGCATGGACCCGATCGGCTTCCGAACCCCTTCACCAGGGCAAATAAAGAGTGGGTAGATCAGATCGCCGGGCGCCAGACGAGTCTCGCGCACCAGCGACCGTATGGATTCACTGCGCCGCAGCCGGCGCAGTCGCGTTTCAGGGAAGCCCATGGACAGAATTGTAGGTCATGCCGGACCCTTCAAACGTGATTTAGCTCACTTTAGCGATACGGCCCCGCTTGCGGATTGAGTTGCGAGTTATAGCTCAACTGCTCATACAGCGATGTGTTCCGATAACCGAGCAGAACGACCAAGGTCCAGATCCCGAGCGCAGTCCCGAAGGGAAACTTGATCAGATTGAATATGGCGGCAACAATGGCCACAATGCGTCCCCATTGCGTCCGCTCGTGCAGCCCCCATCCAGCCACCAGCGCCAGCGCCGCGCGGAACACCAGAGCCACCCAGATGAAGTGAAAGATGGTCTGACCGAGCCACATGGGAGGACCGGAACCGTCCCCCCATGGACCATGCGCCCAATTGCCGAAGTGGTTGTTGAGGAAGGCATGAGCGAACGTCAGTGCCCCCAACCCTGTGACCAGCGAGAGGGCGGCATAAATGAACCAGACCAGGCTGAGCGCTTTCACCTTGCCAGCGTAGCTTTCCAGTTGAAACTGCAGGCCTGGCACCGGGGGAACCACCGGCGCAACCGGCCGGCCGCACTGCGTGCAAACCGGTTGACCTTGTGCCAAAGCGTGACCACATCCGCTGCAAAACATAACGCCTCCTGAACGGCGTACTGAGAATACTACGGAATTCTCCGGAAATTCGTTCCATGTTAACCTTGCTCCCGCAGCCTGTTTTGACAAGAGCCCAACGCCAACTTCCCGAACGCAGCAGAAAAAAGGAGCAGAAAATGTCCAACCCAGATTTGGTGCGGTCTGGCGTCCAGACCCCAATTCGTCGCTTTCTCAGCAGAATCCCTTTGCTTCTGACTCCAGTTCTGGTAGTCGCACTTGCAGCAGCGGTCCTATCCGGTTGCGCCTCGAAGGAAGAAAAGGCGCTTGACCAGGCTAAGCAGCAGGCCGCCAAAACCGGCCAGCCGCAGCAAGTTGTCACCGTAGACAAAAATGGAACCACCACGACGACCATCGTGCAGCCTCCCGCCAGCGGCCAGACCGCCCAGGCAGTCACGACCACCGTGACCCCTCCCACCGCCGGCGCTACCGCCCCGTCTCCGTCCGGTCCCACAATCTCCCAGGTGCCGCCACCGCCTCCGCCGCCCGTTGTCCCGGCCAACGTCACCATCCCGGCAGGCACCACCCTCGCCATCCGCATCGATCAGCGCATCAGCGCCAAGACCAGCCGCGCCGGCGACAAGTTTACGGGAGAAATCGTCGACCCCATCCTGGCCTCGGATTCCGGCGTTCTGGTTCCCAAGGGTTCTCCAGTCGGTGGCGTGGTAGCTGTGTCGCACAGGCGCGGCCACTTCAAAGGCGCATCGCTACTGGAGCTGCGCCTGACCTCCGTCACTCTGAACGGAACCCAGTATCCGCTCACCACGAAAGATCTGGCGGAACGAAAAAAAGGGAAGGGCAAGCGTTCGGCGGCCATGATCGGCGGGGGTGCGGGACTGGGTATGCTTGTCGGCGGCATCGCCACCGGCGGCGTGGGCCTGGTTGTCGGAGGTCTTGTTGGTGGCGGCGCTGGAACCGCGGCAGCCGGCATGACCGGAAACCGCGATCTCGATATCCCGGCCGAGTCGATTGTCCACTTCAAGCTGGCTGACGATCTGGCGGTGCAGGCGCCGCAATGAAAAAGTTGATAGTTGCTAAAGCGTGTTTCATAAATGACCGCGATTCCTGCAAATCCATCCCGCAGGGGTTAAAACCCCTTGTTTCTCGAGGCCATTTTCGGCACGACTGAAGCCGTGCCCTGACACAAAGCAGGTTTATGAAACAAGTTCTAGTCCGGAAAACGAACAGTGAAGCTCCGTGCCCCGTTCTTGCGCCTTTTTTCTGGCGCAAGGGCGGGAAACCTCGAACCTACATCGTCGAAGTTCTACCGGCTCGCAACCCCAACCCGCTTCTCCCAGCGCTCTTCGTGCCGGTCGTCGCGCAGCACCAGCGCGTTCACATGCCCCTGCGCATCGCGATCGAAGAACAGCCGCGTCGTGGCCGATCCGTTGAGATAAAAAAACTCCGTCGGCGACTCCGCGGCCAGCTCTGAAATCTCTCCTTGCAGGTTTTTCTCGAAGAGCTGTTCGCCCTGCCGGTAGATGGTGATCGTGGGGTGACCGTTCAGGTCCCGATACTCTCCAGCCAGCGAATCAAGTTGCGCTGTGGACAGCTTGATGGCGGGAGGATGAAACGGAATGACGAGCCGCTCGGCGAACGGTGAAATCTCAGCAACGGGTAATCCGTTGGTGGGCGCCGTGTGATGCGCCAGCAGCCACCGCGGCAACTCCGGCTCGTTATAGGCGCGGGTCCAGACGTCATGTTTGTATCCCTGGTAGAGCCAGAAGCGCACATGGCCGCCTGCGGCCTTTAGAGCGTCATACATCAGCTCGCTTTCGCGCGAAGGCACCACCGGATCGTCGGCCCCATGAAAGAGCCACGTCGGTGTACGGCCCAGCGCGGCCGCATACTCCTCAGGCAGCGTCGAGGACTCATGCCATCGCTCCGGCGCGTAGCTCCAGAAAATGCCGCTGGCCACAATCGCAATGGCCGCCCAGCGATGCGGATACGTTTTCGCCAGCTCCCACGCGCCATAGCCGCCCAGCGACAAGCCAGTGAGATAAGTGCGCTCCGGATCGGCGTGGAACTCGGCCGCCTCCTGGTCCAGAGTCGCCATGGCCAGCGCCATCATCTCCGGATCGGTCCAGTAATTCGCCAGCGGACACTGCGGCATCACGACAATGAACGGCCACCGCTCCGGGTGATCGCGCAGCTCCTGCGGCAGCCCGATCTGCGTCTGCCACATGCCCTCGGACCCCCGCTCGCCGCGCCCATGCAACGCCAGGATGATGGGCCACTGCTTGCGGTCGTCGCGCCGCCATTCCTCGGGAAGATAAACCTGGAAGCGGTAAGGAACGCCGTGCAGTTCGATCCTGCGATTCAGAAACCCCGTCTCCTGCGGCGGCTCCGGCTTTTCATGCGGCTTCTTCGACGCGGGTGCGCTGGCCGCAGTGGGCTTGACAGCCATAGCGGGGAACGCTGTGCCGGCAAGAAAAAGGCCGGCTGCCAGAAATCGAAGAAAACGAATCATGCGGGAATCCAATTCTAATTCTATCTGGAACTATTGTAGAAGTCGGGGAATTCGCCACGGTCCGGGTAGCTTCCTAGTTGCCGGTCAACCAGGCTCAAGTGTCCTGAGTCCGAAATAAGCAACAAGAACTGGCTGTCATTCTGAGCGAACGGGGCCCCGAACGTCCTTCAGTTCGGGGGTGGTGAGTCGAAGAATCTGCGGCTGTTCTTCGATGAACTTCAGACTGACCGCACTAGCAAGCGAAGGCAATTTCATTTAGCCTTGCGCTCTTTAATCTCGAATTCCAGAATGTTGGACGTCCGCGCTTCTCGTGTTTCTGCGGTGCCAGCACACGTCTTCGTAAGCTGAACGGAATACTGACCCGCTCGGCTCAGATCGAACCATCTTGCAAGATCGATAACCTCCTCAGTTTTCTCGTGTGGCCCAGTGCCACCGCCAATATTGCAGGGTCTTTTGTCGGGGCTTTCCCGCCAATCCTCGAAAGGTTGGATTTGATTCTGTTGGTTGTCTCGTAGAATAACTCCTGCCGCAGCCGGCCCACATCCGCTGCTTCTGAACAACAGAATGCGATCCGAGTGATTCACTATTGTGATGCCCACGCGAACAGGAGAACCAACGGTGACGACGCTGTCCGGTGAACTGATGGTGACGTCAAATGCTGGCACCTGAGTGAATGCAGAGGCCGGGAAAGAAAAGAACGCCAGCATGGCAAGCAAATGAACGAGCGGAGCGAGACAAAACGATTCAACCGCCGGTTTTCCCACGAATGTGACCTTTCTTGTGAATCTAGTGATGGCTGATAGCCTACTAGACTCGGCACACAGGGCATCGTGAGCGGAAGGCATTCAACACAAAACGTACCGGAAACCCATTTTCGAATCACGCCTCACATCCTTTCGCTCCTCTTGACACTTTTCTTACGACTCGCCTGAAATTATCCGAGTGTTATGCGGAGCGCACTCCGAAACGTGTGACGTGCCGACGGATTCATTCGGATTCTCTGAGTTTCGATGCGATTCTCCGGCGGTGGATCGGGTCCGGAAAAACGGGCTTCTCGAATTGGTGCTATGCTGAATTGTACGGAAACCGTCCGTACGTGGTTCAAGGAGGGAAGATGGCCGCTACAGCCGCACCTATGCGTAGGGAGACAGCGCGCGGGGCTCGCGAACGGCTCGACCTGCGTCTTCGTCCCGAACAGAAGGCCGAGATTGAAAGGGCCGCCCATATCAAGGGGCTGACGGTAACGGATTTCATCGTTCAGAATGCCGTCGCCACTGCCAGGCAGGCAATCCGGGAATATGAAACCTGGACTCTTGAACGTCCGGATGCGGAAATATTCGCCGCGGCCTTGGCGGAACCGGCTGCGCTTGGCCCTCAGCTAGCCGAGGCAGGGAAACGCTACAAAGAGCGCTTCCTGCAAAAGCCCGGACACCCCGCGGAACCAGATGCTTGAATATTTTTTCGAGCCGCTCGCGCAGCAGCACGACCGAGCTTCCTTCACGTGTGGAAACGAAGCGCTGGATGAATACTTCAGGGGCGATCCTGTTCGGCAGGACGTGAGCAGGAGAGTTACCAACGCTTTTGTTCTGACTCCCGACGGAAAGTTTGTCGCGGGGTTTTATACCCTCTCTCCCATTTCCATTCTCAGTGTCGATTTGCCGGCCAGCTTACAGAAAAAGCTGCCCAGCCGCCCCATTGGCGCAACGCTCATCGGCCGTATGGGGAGGGCGCTGTCGCTGCGCGGAAAAGGCGTTGGCGAAATGCTGCTGATGGACGCGCTTCACAAGGCCTGGCAAGCCTCGAAACTTGTGTCCAGTTGGGCAGTGGTGGTGGATGCCAAGGAGGGCGCCCGCAATTTTTATGTTCAGAACGAGTTCACCCCTTTCGCTACCCGGCCGGACAGGCTCTTCCTGCCGATGAAGAAGATCGATTTGCTGTTCGAATAATTCATGCCCGTCCGGTCTTATACGATTCCGCTAATCGTCTTGACGCTTTTCTTACGAATCACCTGAAACAATTAAAGTGTTATGCAGTGCGCCCTCATGACCACACTTGAAGCCGGAGACACGCTGGACCACTACCGCCTCGACGCGACCGTGGCCCGCAGCGGCATGGCCACGCTCTTCAAGGCCACCGATCTCAGAGATGGACGCACGGTCGCCATCAAGGTTCCCCACACGGAGATGGAGGCCGACCCGATCCTCGTCGAACGCTTCCGCCGCGAGCAGGAGATTGGCCAGGAACTCGATCATCCCGGCGTGGTCAAGACCTACGACGGCGAAGAGCGCAGCCGCCTCTACATGGTCATTGAGTGGGTCGACGGACAGCTTCTGCGCACCATCCTGAACAAGGAGCGCAGGCTCTCCATTGAGCGCGCCACCAACATCGCGCTGCAGATTTGCGATGCGCTCGACACCATGCACAAGCACGGAGTGGTGCACCGCGACCTGAAGCCGGAAAACATCATGGTCGACGATCAGGACTGCATCAAGCTAATCGACTTCGGCATCGCCATGAAGGAAGATGCGCGCCGCATCACCTTCGTCGATATGTCCGCCACACTGGGCACGCCGGACTACATTTCTCCGGAGCAGGTCAAAGGCCAGCGCGGCGACCAGCGCAGCGATATCTACTCGCTCGGCGTGATGTTCTACGAGATGCTCACCGGCGAGCCGCCCTATACCGGGCCAAACCCGCTCGCCGTGATGAATGCGCGCGTGTTGCAGGACCCCGAACCAGCGCGCGGGCAGCGTCCGGAGATTTCTCCGGAGCTCAACGAAATTCTCAAGCGCGCCCTGGAGCGCGAACCGCGCAACCGCTATCAGACGGCCAGCGAGATGGCCTGGGAACTCGAGCACCAGGAGCAGGTTGGCGTGGAAGATACCGAACACCGGCCGATCCTGCGCAACATGAAGCTCCCCAACGCACGCCGGATGATGCTCTACGCCGGCTTGGCGTTGGTGCCGATTGTGATCTTTGTCCTGATGATCGCGCTGGCAAAGCGGTAAGGCGACCGTCCTCGATCACCGATACGAATCGTCCCGATGAATCACAAACTCGGGATAAGCACCGCCGCCCAACTCGTGCAGGTCCATCCCAATGCGCTCGCCGTCTGTGTCCACGCGGAACGGGACAAAGCGATTGACGATCCAGAACAGCAGATAGGTCAGGGGCAGCACCAGGCCAAGCAGCGCGGCGATTCCTACCAGTTGCGCGATCAGTTGCCCAGCCTGCGGCGCGAAGATTCCCGCGGCAACCAGTCCCCACAGTCCGCCCGCGGCGTGCACCGTAATAGCGCCCGAAGGGTCGTCAATCGAGACAGCCAGTTCCAGCACTTCAACCAGCAGCGGCGTGAGGATGCCCGCTACGATGCCCACGATCAGCGCTTCTACTGGAGTGATGACCGCCGCGCAAGCGCTCGAAGCCACCAGTCCGGCAAGCCATCCATTGGCACACAAACTGGCGTCGGGCTTGCCGAAGCGAACGCGAGTGACCGCAAACGTGGCCGCGAGCGCTCCGGAAGCAGACAGCAATGTGTTGATCGCCGTTACCGGCAATGCGGAAAGAGGCGCCCGCACCCACAGAACTGCCCCGGCAACATTGAAAGCCAACCAACCGGCCAACGCCAACAGGCAACCGAAGAGAATGTATACAGCGTTGTGGCCGGGCATGGCGGTTGCAATGCCACCTTGCGGAAACTTGCCCCGGCGCGGCCCAGTTATCCAGACTACCGCCAGCGCACTCAAGCCTCCGAGCACGTGAATGGTTCCCGCTCCAGCAGGGTCCACAAATCCTGAGCCCAGAGAAAAGTTGACGCCCAATTGCGAGAGCCAGCCGCCTGCCCAAACCCAATGCGTCAGCAGCGGAAACACAATCGCAGACAGCACCGCGGCCACTGCGCATCCGGCTGTCAGCCGTAGGCGGTCCGCTCCCGAACCCCACGGGATCAGCGCCGCCATTGCCACGGCCAGAAATTCAAACAGCAGCCCAAGTTGCGTCGGCGCCGGCGCCGCTGCCAGGCCATTCAGGAGAAACGGACCCGTTCCAAGCCAATTCCAAGGCTTGCCGGAAACTTGAAACACATGGCCAGCGCCGCCCATGGGTCCGGCCAAAGTGGCGCCGACGAGCGCAAAGGCCATGGCCGCAACAGCCACAATCGCCAGGTTGCCCAACAAGGCCTGCGCCGCCGAGCGCGAGCGGCCGAGGCCCGCGTTGATCAGGGCCACACCGGCAATGGCCAGCGGGGCCAGAAGGAGCGAAACCAGAACCAGCGCGAACGTAGCTTCACTCATGACTGCCGGAACGTTCGTCGTCATTGGCTACTCTTTCCTTGCGCTTCCATGTGCCCGCGCACAGCAACCACCAGGCCCAATGCTTCAACGGCCAGGCCGCATAACACGAATGCACCGCGCACCACCGCATTCGAGGCAGGGAACAGCACCAGCGCGGCAATCGAAAGAAAGAAACCGGCTGGCATCACCAGCAATCCGGCGAATTTCATGGTCGTTCCTTTTCGAGCCCGTCCTATCCGGTCAGTCAGGTCCGGTCAGGAATTCCTGAATAAGATGAACTCCCGCTTACCGGTCCAGGTTCATCGGGCCGCACTGCCGGCTGATTTTTCTCGAGAATAAGCTGCAACGCTTTTGCGAAATCTGAAGCCTAGCCACAAGATTAACAAACCGCTGGCGGCGTGGCCCCGGCGACTCACCGTTGAGTGCCTCTTCAGGCGGATTCCGGTGCGCGGCTGCGGTAAAGACCTTCCGGTCAGCCGGTCGCTGGCAGTCGATTCGACCAGAATCTGGAAACCCAGCCGCGAACCTGCTTGCCCAGTTGCGGGGCAATCCCCGGTGTGTCCGCAAGCCACTCAAACAACCTGCTTTACCTTACGCAACTCTTTATGCCAGAATGTGTTTACATCCACAGTCGGCATTTAGATTGCCCCGCGTCCGGCGCGTAATCGAATCCTTGCTCGAAAGGTCGTCAAAAGCCCATGCACGAACGTACAGACGGGCGGCTGGTCTACGTAGTCGACGACGAACCAATCATCGCCTCTACACTCGCGGCAATCATCAAAACCCAAGGCTTCGAAACCAGGGCTTTCAATCATCCGCTTGATGCTCTGGAAGCCGCCAAATCACTTGCCCCCGATCTCCTCCTCTCGGATGTGATCATGCCCGGCATGACAGGCGTGGAACTCGCGATCCGCCTGCGCCAACTCTGCCCTGAATGCAAAGTGGTGCTTCTCTCCGGACAGGGCGCAACCGGCGACCTCATCGAAAAAGCACTCAACGATGGCCATCGATTAGATGTGTTGACCAAGCCGCTCCATCCCTCGAGGGTCCTTGACGCCATGCGGCGCCTCCTTGGTCCAGCCTCTGGGATACCCGACAATTGAGGTGAATTGGGACAGATTCGCCGATCCCGGAAAAAATACACCGCTCATTCCTTTACGACTTCCTTTTGAGCTGTGGTCAATAATGTTGCATGTATATTCGGTTGGACCGGACCCACCGGGCTGTACCTTTCTTCCTTGGCGCCGTGACCCTGGCAGGCGTCGCCTTGCTGCTGTTCTGGGACGTTTTCCCGCAGATGTTTCCTGCCAGAAGTCATGACCTCATCGCGGCATTTCCTCTCGCCATGATCGCGTTTGCTTATCTCGTCTATCAGGTCGCCCATCGGCCCCCGCCGAAGGAGCTTCTCAAGGCTGTCTTGCTGGCAGTCGCATTTCTCTTCTGGGCCGGTAATCAGCTTTGGCCGGATCTTCGCCAGGCAACTCTTTTCAACGATATCGCAATCGCACTTTTCGTTCTCGATGTGTTTTTGGTCATCATCGGCTGGCCGGCCACTTCGCCGGACGAATCGTTTGGCGAAGCCTACCCGGCACCCCCTGACCAGCGGTAATTCCAGGTTCTCCCACACTGCGCCTTCCCACACAAAGGCGCGCCAATCGTAGCCGGAGGGTTGGTTGCCCCTCTCTGGAGGACATAACGCAGTTTTTGCTTGAGTGGCGGAAGAGAAGTTTCCGCGTGTTATTTTGTTGCCAATATCCCATTCTCTGGTACGCAAACCGCCAAGGGCACAGTAAGTGTTTTCCCTCTACAAGCTCTTATCACAACGGTTTTCTTTTCAGCAGATTACCAAAATGACCCCGGTCAAACTTTTTTTGGGATTTTGCGCTTTTATCCCCCCGCGCGGAGGCCCTCGACTGCTATATTGATTTTTCGGGGTTCTCCACCTCTCGGGTGAGTCTTACCCAAGAACTTTTATTGAACACAACCTATGTGACCGCCAGCACAGCGGCGCATTCTAGACGCCAATACGAGTGACCGCCGAGTTTGCGGGCGCATTCAAAAACGAAAAACCAAGCAGGGATTGCATTCATGGCGCAGATATTTGATCGCAGCTCCAACGCTCTGGCTCGCGCGAGCCTGGTGTTGACGGGGCTGATCGT
>Ga0182013_10008804_pt1 | contig 10789 bp, 9 predicted proteins | sample 612S2MmetaG_FD_120487 | JGI IMG/M metagenome (GOLD analysis project Ga0182013, IMG submission 120487) | Permafrost microbial communities from Stordalen Mire, Sweden - 612S2M metaG | ecosystem: Environmental > Terrestrial > Soil > Wetlands > Permafrost | place: Sweden: Stordalen | collected...
CGCCAGTGAGGTCGCGCCTGATACCTTTGGTTCGTTGAATGCAACTTCGCTGGCCCGTTCGTGGACCCAGCGATTCCAAGGGCCGTAGCTCAGTGGTTAGAGCAGGGGACTCATAATCCCTCGTAAGAATCCTTTTCGTATTTCTGTTTCGGAATGAACTCATTTTCAAGTATTCAGACTCCTCAAATTTCCTTACAGTTATTGGTCTTTCCGGGGCATGGTCAATCGCTTCGTTTCGTGCCCGGAAAGAGTGCTCTCGAAAATTGTGTCGTGCCGTGTAAAAAATGTGTAAAAACCGTCCGGAACTAACGCAGTCAAAGTTTCCGTCCATGTTTTGCATCCCTTAGTCATACGACGCGAATGTGACAATGCCGCTGATGTCGCCAGCTCGTTTGAAGCTCCAGTAGCAATCTCTTTCGATTACCAATGCGCCCTCCACAATGCGCCCGTTGATCGAAATACTCAACGTCAGCTCCTCAAGCTCTGGCAGAAGGAAGTTGCCCCATTCACCTCCTTGGGGGAAAAGGCCGAGATCTGCAAACCCAAAGGCCAGGCCGGTTTCTCGGTCTAACTCAACGACCCACCAGTCCTGAGAGGGACCGAAGTAGTGGGCACACACCATCAGCTTCGCCAGCGGTAGGTCTGGTGAACTGCCGACTGATGGAATGCGAACAGTTCGGGGTGGGTAGAAATCATGGCCTCGTCTGGTGCGGTTTATCTGAGTCCTAGCCGAAAATTCGTAGCCAGCTGAAGCTGCGCACGGATCCGGACGAGCGGGCCGAAGGCCCGGCGAGACCGGTTCCTGCGCAGCAGCGACGCCGAAGGCGTCGCCTCGGGAACTAACGCAGTCAAAGTTTCCGACCTTAGTGCTGGGGCTCCTTGCGCCTCATCACTTCGCCACGACAGTAATCCTCCTAACCGCAGGAGGACACATTGACAGCAACCGCTGACACCATCACGCCATACGACTTGCTGTCCACGCCATTTCGCATAAGTGGAAACGCGACGGCGCTGACGGTGATCGCTCAAAAGGGTTCACAGAATGCAGCGAGTCCGCTTGTTTGCGCAAGCCCCGGGAGTGATCGACGCGCGATGCGCTATTCGCTTCGTTCGGCAATGCAGGAACTTCCGTATCTGTCTGCCGATGTGCCTCCGCAGGTCAATCGTCTGCGTATGTGCGGTCGTGCTGTGCTGGGTCAGGACATGGCTTTGACTCTGAAAGATGGCAAGGCTGGAGTCCGTCGGGTTGAGACCTGTGGAAGAGGCTTGGTGTGCCCGTCGTGCTCATCGACCATACGCGAGGCGCGTCGGGTGTATCTGTCGAAGATCTTGGCAGCATCGCACGACCAAGGTTGTCAGGTGTTCTTTGCGACCTTTACCATCAGGCATTATAAGAAAAACTCACTCGCTGAGACATTGTCAGTCGTTCGCGGTGCCTGGCGAAAGATGGCCAGCCAACGGGAATGGAGGCGATTGAGCGAGAAATACGGGATCAAAATGGTCAGTTCGCTGGAAGTCACCTATGGAAAGCGGGGTTTTCACCCCCATCTTCATTGTGTCTTTATTAGTAACGTGCCCACCGTCCCAAGGGACGTGGGACTCAATGAACGAGAGTCATCGGGGTCCACTGAGGTGAAACATCCCATGAAAGCAGATGACATCTTGGAAGTCAGAGAATGGCTCAAACAAGCATGGATAACACAGGTTACAAAAGCGGGTAGCAGTGCCAGTCAAGAACATGCGCTTGATTGGCACGAGGCATCAGGCCCGAAAAACTTGGCCGATCTCGCCCGCTACCTAACCAAGGGCCAAGGTGCTGAGCCTGAGGAGGTTGCAGACTTGATTCAGCAACTAAGAGACGACCCGGAGCGGGCAAGGACCGTGTCACGAGGACTCGACCGACGGTTGTCGATGGAGATTACGCGTAGTGATCTCAAGTCATCCAACCCGAAGGGTAGTGACCGGTCCACTGTGCCGATGTTCTCGGTGCTCGTCGAAGCCTGCTTCGGTGACCTGAACGCACTGAGAACTTGGTGGGAGTTGGAGGCTGCTACGCGAGGCTTGCGATGGTGGAGGGTATCCCATGGTCTTGCCGAGGCCCTGGGCCTCAAGGAAGACAACCGCGACGATGAGCAAGTTGCTAACGAGCGCGAAACCCTCGGTGTCCCGGTCATTGGGCTTTCGGGCAAGTCATGGTGGCGGCTAATCCGATTTGGAATGGCGGCGCCCGTACTCACATTGCTTGAGGAGGAGGGCGTCTGCGTAACTCTTTCGTGGCTCAAGGCCAACTCGCTTAACGCATGGGAGATAGCCACCGAAGACACTTAAAGGGAAGTCTTTGACCTACTTGCATTGATCGCAATCGCGCGCACTGTCGCTAATGCGAGCAGAGAGTCTGCCTTGCAAATCCAACAAGGAGCCCATAATGAAATTTCCTGTAGATGTCCGAGAAGTGAACCTGTTCGGAACAGGCAAGGAAGCAAAGCCGGTCGCTAAGTATGACGTTTCCGGTAGTCGCGTTGATGGCCAAGCAGAAGACGCTACTGGCCGCCCTCTCGTAACGGTGACGTTGATGCTTGCAATCGATGATGACGAGGTGAGCCTCATAAACGTGAAGGTTCCGGCGACGAATGCGCTAACGCTCGCACGGTTCGCTCGTGCCAAGACAGTTGGTCTAGTTTGCAACCCGTACGTTAGCGGTGGCAAGCAAAGCTTTTCCTGGACTGCGGAGAGTATTTCTGTACACAGTGAACAAACGGCGACTGCACCGACGGCCAAGAAGGTTGAGTGATGACGAAACCTCGTCACAACGTTGAGCTCACTGCAACACGCAGTCGAGTTCTCGCGGAAGTACTGGTACAAACCTCAACCTTGGGCCGTCGTCTCGAGTGGTGTAACGATGCTCAACTGCGGGAGCTGGGTAGCAGGCTAAAAATTGCCGTCGATAAGGTAGTCCTCACGCTGCCCGAACGTGCGACGGAGCGACTGCGCACATCGTTCTCAGAGTTTGCAAGTACGACCGATGAAATCGGTCGAGAAACGGTGGGCCACTTGCTGCGCGTGTCGGATCAAACACATGGCCGATAGTGCTCGTGGCGCTCATTGGCTCGACGAGATTGCTGGAGAGTTTGAGGACATCAGCTATCGACTTTTCCTGATCGGTGTTTTCGGTCTGGTGGTCATTCTCGGAGGCATTTTCTCGTGCTTGCTATGGCATTGGCTCACAAGATGGTTGGACTTTTTGCCCACAGCAGGAGATCGTCTGCCATTTGTCATCGGCGCCGTCCTGACTTGCCTGCTTTTCCTTCATCCATTGACTATGCGCCTCTGGACTTGGACTGAGCAGCATGACGTCGCGCGTTCCATTCGGCGGAATACAGTTGCCGCCAGTGTTTCACTCGGCCTCGGCAACGCTCGTGTTGAAAGTTGCGAACTCACACCTCACGGGTTCATCGCCAAGATCAGGGTTCCTCGCGGGGCCATACCCGAGCAATACATAAGGTGCGAAGTTGCCTTTGCCGTGTGGTTCCACGCACGGATGGTAAGAGTCGAACGTGACCAACATAGAGCCGACAACGTGTACCTCACTGTGTATTTCACCGATCCGTTATCCGTAGGTACTCAATGGTTGCCACTTGCCGGTCGAGTTGGTCAGACGGAGGTTGGTGAAGCGACGTGGGACTTCTACCGACATCCGCATGGTCTTATCGCGGGTGACACTGGATCGGGGAAAACGTCGTGTGTACTTTCACTTCTTGCCACACTCAGGTTTGACGATGCTCCCTGGAGTTGGTTTTTCTTTTTCATTGATCTCAAGAGGGTCACCTTCTCGTTCGCACGTGGGGCAAGCGAAGTTGGAGGTGTCGCCACAACGCAACCCGAGGCGACGGCGATGCTCGAACTGATCCACGAGGAGATGTTGAGACGTTACGAACTCATGGAAAACTTCAGGGTCACGTTTTGGGCTGAGCTTCCGGACCACGTGCGCCCGCGACCGTGGCTCCTGACCATCGATGAGGCCACTGTGCTACTCGCTTCAGAGTTACCTGGTGAAGACCCTCAGGTTGGTAAGGCACGCGCTGCTCGGTCACGGTCGATCTTGGCTAACATCGCCCGACTGGGTAGGTCCTCGGGACTCCACCTACTTGTTTGCATGCAGCGCCCCGACGCCGCCATTCTGACTGGCGAGATGAGAGACAACCTTGGTTTCCGAGTGCTCTTAGGAACGATGTCCAAGGACGGTCTCAAGATGTGCTTGGGTCCGGAAGGCGGGGATGTCGTGATGCCGGGACATCGAGGACGCGGGGTAGTGCAGGGAATCTCAGGAGACACGACGACGATTCATCAGTTAGCCGTGCCAATGGCGTCTGGACACCTGGTAGCGCTCGCTCTGGGTGCTCTTTCCCTTCCACCGTGACTTGTTCCAACAGATCAGTAATCGACTGGCTGGAGAATCGTCGTGTAAGACCTATCCCACTCTGTGATGATCCAAATCTCTATCCCGAGCACTTTGTATGAACTCAAGATTCGCTCACCACGAAGAATGGCGCGGTCATTCGCCTCAGCGTCCTCAGCACAAACATCGCCCCAGTTTCCTGATTCGTGGAAACCGAGAATCTCGGTGATTGCTTCGTGTAAAAACATCTCTTCAGTTGCGTCCGAAACCAAACTTGACCACCCATGCTTCCGCACCTAGAGCCTGTATTCGTTGAGCAGCGCAACTCTTAGAGACGCGGTGTAAACCACCTCTCCAAGTGGGAACTTACGTGTAGTTTCTTTCAACATCTCTATTCTCCTTTTCGCCGTAGCGGACCATCCGCGATTCCTGGCAGAACACGACTGTCCAAGCGGACCGAAATCGTGCACTCCAAACCACGCCCTTTGACGAGGAAGAACAAAAAGAGACGCATAGCGGCACGTATTTCCGACGAACCGCACGCATTACTTGCGTTGTAGGACCGTGATTGAAGCTCATTCGGCAATTACGCGAAGTGCTCAAGTACGGTTGTGGGTTAGGCGCCCGGAACTGAGCGGGTAAGCACCGCCGGTCGGCGAGGCAAACCCGAGCAAGATGAGGTTGTGGAGTGGCGACAAAGAAGCCCAGCAAGTTAGAAGTCGAAGCAGTCGAGTTAACCCCAGAGCAGATTCTTGACGCTGCGGTGGCGGAACTCGCCCTTCTACGTCATCGTCTTCAGAGGCTCGAAGATCAAGGTGGATTTGGGTTGATCTGGGAAGACATCCCCGAAAATGTCGAACGACTCTTGGTGAGTGAAATTCCTGTCCTCGCTTCGCTCCCTTCACTCGATGTGAAGGGAGCGATACCGAATGAATCACCCCACGTCCTCATTGAGGGGGACAACCTACACGCATTGCACATCCTTCGCGCTACCCACGCCAAAGCGGTTGATGTTATCTACATTGACCCTCCCTACAACACAGGGAACAAGGACTTTGCCTACAATGATCAGTTCGTTAGCGCCGACGATGTCTATCGGCATAGTAAATGGCTCTCATTTATGAACAAGAGAATCGAGATTGCCCTTGATCTACTTGCTGACGATGGCTTTCTCGCGGTCTCGATTGATGACAATGAGATGGCACATCTAAAACTGTTGCTGATTCAACACTTTGGCGACGGCAACGTCAAAGTTGTGGCAGTAAAAACCAGTGAAACAACGGGGATGAAGATGGCCTCCGTATCTCGAGCAGGCAGTATCCCGAAGCTCAAAGAGTATGTGTTGATAGCGCAACGAGGGGGAGTCCGTGGTCTTTTGTTTGACCCCGTAGCCAAAGATTCGTGGGACGACGAGTACAAGTGGGTTGTCCAAGGGCTGACTCGTATTCAGCGCTCGAGGTTGGCGGAGTTAGTGGACGCCGAAGAAGGCGTGTCGCTTGATGAAGTCGATGAAGTAGATGCGATACTCAACCTGGTCACTCTATTGTCAGTGGATGATGTGATGCGAGCTGAAAGTGTTGTGGAGAGGGCGAAGAGCCAGTGGCGTTACGACAATGCTTGGAGGATCGTTCGCACGGTGGCTTCGACATCCGTCAAGAAACTTGCCGACACGAAACGACCGACAATCGAACAGGTATTCTTCGCAGTGCAGTCGAAGAGAGACAAGATCCTTTACATCGTGAAAGGTGACTACTCTTCGACAACTTCCCAACCGCGCCTTCGACTGATCTTTGCAGATGACAACTTAACGAAGCACCCAGGTGACTTCTGGCCCGACATTCCGACAACAGGGCTTGACGCCGAAGGAGGAGTGACCTTTACGAACGGTAAGAAGCCCTTGGCGCTATTGCGCAGAATCATTGGCGCGAAACCCAAGCCGGATGCGCTCGTTCTGGACTTCTTCGCCGGTTCAGGAACTACCGCGCAGGCTGTTATGGAACTCAACCAGAAAGATGGCGGTACTCGTAGGGCTGTCCTTGTTACAAATAACGAGGGTGGCATTTGTCGAGAAGTGACTCTACCTCGCTTGCGAGGCGTACTTACGGGTCAACTTGCCAATGGACGTACAGCTCAACCCCTTCCTGGGTCGCTCGCGTTCTATAAGACCGACTTCATCACGCGTCGCAAGAATCTTGATCGTATGAGATCGGACATCGCCAAGCACACTGTGGACTTGGTCGCCATCAAGGAGGGGGCTACACGGACCGAACCAAAAGATGGAGACCTTGTCATGCTCGCTGGCACCGGAAAGACCGTCGCCGTGGTCACGTCGCTTTATCCCGACTACGACGCCCTACACGCAGCCGCATCGAAACTGGTCCGTGACGGGGATAGCCGGCACGCCCACTTGTTCACTTGGAGCGACCAAGGCATCGAGGCTGAGACTGTCAAGATCTGGGAAGGTTGGGATGTCCAGCCGCTACCGGCTGAGATGCTGTCTGCTCTGCGGCGTCTCGCGCCTGCACCACTTCTATTCACTGCCACCGGCGAGGAAGGGCAGAACCGATGAACGCGCCAGAGGCAAAGGAGTACCAGTCAAAGGCGATCACCAAGGTCACCGAAGCGCTGACGAAGTTATTGAGGTTCCCGACCCGAACTGATCGTGTAGTGGTCCTCAAGGCACCGACTGGATCGGGTAAGACCCTCATCTCGGCGTACACGCTGTCAGCTCTTTACGACAAGCCACAGAACCCTCCGTTCATTGTTTTATGGCTATCACCAGGTAAAGGTGACTTACACAAGCAGTCAGCCCGAGCGTTGTCGGCGATGCTGGCCGATTCATCTCTTGATGTGAAGTTGCTGGACTCCCGTGATGACATCGCGGCGAACTCGACACCTGCCTCGGGCACCGTCTTCGTTGTGAACTGGGAGAAGTTGCGAACTGAAAAGGATGGTGAATGGGCAAATAGAATGCTGAAGAAGGGTGAGACGTCGAACTTCTTCACGATGCTCAAGAACGCCAGTGATCGGGGCCTCGACATGGTCGTCGTGATTGATGAGAGCCACACCCAACTCGATGGCACGCAGACTGCCAAACTAATGGCCGCAATTAGGAGTCTTCGGCCCTTCGCCCAGTTGGAGATCTCTGCGACGCCGAATACGCCTCTCGATGAGGAGTTGCGGTCCGAAGGCATCCATAACATCGTGTTGATTCCTTTCCATGAGGTCGAAGACGCGGGCATGGTCCGTCGCTCTGCGCTACTTAACCCAGCGTTTGTTGCTGTTCAGGATCGACACAAGAAGGACACACTCGATGTCCAGGTTCTCTGGGCAGCATGGGAACGCCTCGAAGAACTGGCCAAGCAGTACGGCGAGGTAGGGTCCGGCGTGAAGCCTCTTCTGCTCATTCAGTATCCCGATGGTGCCGAAGCCAAGCCGCGGGCCGAAGTCGTGGAGAAATTCCTCAAGGACCGCGGCCTGGTGAGCAACTCAACGTACGCGACTTGGCTAAGCGAAGAGCACTCACCAGACCTTGAGAAAATCGCCCAGAACTCGAGTCCGTACCGCGCCCTGATTTTTAAGCAAGCCATCGCAACTGGTTGGGATTGCCCGCGTGCCCAGGTGCTGGTTCAATTTCGTAAGCCGGGATCGGAGACATTTCAGATCCAGACTTTGGGACGTTTGATGCGTACGCCCGAGCAGAAGCACTACGACGACGAGGACCTCAACGTTGCTTACGTCTATTCAGACTTGGCGGGCGTCACGGTGAAGATCACTTTGGACGAGCCTGACTTCGGGGTTCGAGATACCACAATCACGCGCGGCATTGGGTACCCGGCGACGGGCTTGAAACTCCGATCTGTTTTTCAGCCGCGCAAACGTGACTTCCATTACCCAGATGTAGCCACTCTGGATCCCGCCCTGAAGGCTCAGTTCGACGAGCAGGTCAAGCCGCTACTTGGGAAGAACCCGTTGAGTCAGACGCGTCGTGATGTGCTTGTCGATGGAACACTCGACGCCATGGCCATTGTAGGAGGAAGCGAGGCGAAGTTCGAAGGTGCTTTCACCGATGGCATCTTGGGCGATCAGTTCGTACAGGCACTCTTCGACCAGGTCCTTACATCGAAGATTGGAGAGTACCGCTCACGCGAGCAAAGCCGATCTCGGATCAAGACGCTGTTGGTGAAGTGGTTCCAATCTGAAAAGCAGTGGCAACCCGACGAGATTCAGCACTTTGTCTTGGCTCACGCGGGCGTTGTATCAGCGGCCATCGACGCGGCCTGTTACATCGCTGCGAAGTCCGAAGAGGCTAAGGCCGTAAGTGAAGCGCGGAGCAGGCGGCGTACGACAGATCCGTGGGAGATACCTCGCACTGAACTTGTTGCCAGCGCGAGCTCGGAGAAGGCAAGCGCCGCTGGCTGTCTCTTCGACCCAGCGCTCGTTCCATTGAACCGAAGCGGCCCCGAACGTCGATTTGAACAGTGGCTCAATGAAGAAGTGAAAAGCGGACGGGTCAAGTGGTGGTGGAAAAACGGCTTCCGCGACGAGAGGTACCTCGGGGTGCCCTACACGCTGATCGCATCGGGCACCGATGCCGCAAGTGAGGAGATTACCTATCCTGACTATGTCGTATTAACTGCATCACTCGAAGTGTGGGTTATCGAGGTGAAAGACATCAACGACCCCGATGGAGCAGAGGGAGGGATTACGGCTTGCAAGGCTCGCGGGCTGCTCGATTGGGCGGACGCTATGAATGAGGCCCGCGCTTCCAACAAGGAACTCATCAGTTTGCCGACGGTGCGTGCAGCAGTGGTAGTGCCATCGGACGAGGGACGCGAAAACTCCATCGTCAAATTCGGTTCTCCCGATGCCTGGAAGGCCCCCACCCCGGACAACCACTCAACGGGGCTTGGCTGGACTCAACTGAAGTTCTAAGTTGGTGATTTCAGGAGTCAGTACTTTATTCCCTTAAGCGGTCCTCTTCTCCTTCGATTTCCTGCTTCGAGAGTTGCCTTCCTCAATTTTTCTTCGTTATAGGCCAGGTAATAGCGATCTGTCGTTGTCACAGAGGAGTGTCCAAGTACTGCCTTCGTTTCGTGAATGTCCAAGGAGTTGGCGTACATCTCCGTCGCGCAGAAAGTTCTGAGGCTCTTAAACGTAATCGTTTCGCGGACATCAAAAATGTTTGTAATCTCATTGCGAGCCCTAATCAACTTCTTGTTTAGAGTATCGGGATACCAAGGGCGTTCGTTATTGTTGTCATCTGCAAAGACGTATCCGCCCATCTGATCTTTGAAGTTACGGGTCATCACCAAGTCTCGAATCACCGACGTAAGTTCTTCATCGAGAGGTAGCGTGCGGTGAGACTGAACTCCACCTTTGGTATCTGTTTCAACCATTTCGGTGTACTCCGGCACCTTTACCAATCCACGATTTATTATGAGTTCTCCCTCCTTTCGATCAAGGCGCCCGACAAGAAAATCCGTCCACTTGAGAGCCAAGATTTCACTTCGACGTAACGCGAGGCTTGACGCAAGTCGAACTGCCAGCCACATTCGTTGATCTGAGTCCCATAGATAATCCAAAAGTTCATCGACTTCTATTGCGGGCGGTGCCTTGGGAAGAGATTTCTCTGCTCGGGGTTTCTTTACTTGTTTCATTGGGTCCCTATCGATCAACTCCTGACGAAAGCCCCAGTTAGTCATAGCCGCCATAAGTGCGTGGACTCGAACGACGCTATTTGGCGATAAGCCTCCCAATGTTTTCCCATCGACAATAAGGCCGCGTCGAATTTCACTGTAAAAATTATTGACTGCGACTGCCCGTATCGAGGTGACGACTTCTTTTCCAAAATTCGGCCTTATCCACTTGTTGTAACGCAGCAGGTCCTGATGAACCGTCGTAGCTGCGCGTGGCCGATCTCTGGAACTGTCTTCTTTTCGCCAAAGTTCAAATAGTTCATTAAAGGTGATTTGTCCTTTGGACTTGAGTTGTAGGTTGAGGCTTTCAACGAATCTTCCAAGCGCTTCTTCTGCTTCGGATTTTGAGCCCCTAAAAGTTGTTGTCTGTTGGTTTCGTTTAGTTGAGTTTTCGGGGTCGCGTGGACCTTCTGCTCGAAGAGTCCAGACAATCGGCGTTACACCTCGCTTTGATCGCCTGTGTAAGCCGCCGCGCATAAGGACTAATGTAGTCACGGTTAGCGTGTTTCTTGGCGTGTTAGTGTAAGAAATGTGTAGCGATAAGAAAATTGCTAATACAAAATACCTGATTAGGGCCGTAGCTCAGTGGTTAGAGCAGGGGACTCATAATCCCTCGGTCGTGGGTTCGATCCCCACCGGCCCTACCAAATGGCCTAGACCCCGTTGAGTGGACCACGCTTATGAGAATGTGGTC
>Ga0182013_10008805_pt1 | contig 10789 bp, 11 predicted proteins | sample 612S2MmetaG_FD_120487 | JGI IMG/M metagenome (GOLD analysis project Ga0182013, IMG submission 120487) | Permafrost microbial communities from Stordalen Mire, Sweden - 612S2M metaG | ecosystem: Environmental > Terrestrial > Soil > Wetlands > Permafrost | place: Sweden: Stordalen | collected...
ACAAGCGGTCTTAGGTCTTGCGCGGAGAGAAACATCCGAGAAAACATCCAGGGCCAGGAAGCGCCGCATCAGATTGCGCGGAGGAGAGGCGAAAGAGGCTTGAGCGCCACCTCTTGAGAAAATACGCCTGATTTGGAAATTCAAGTGGAAATCTTTCTCAGCCGCGCCAGCTAGTGCGGTGAGGCCCGCCACGAAGCGGAGCAGGATCGCCCAAGCGCCAAGGAGGCCGAATCGCGCCGGGCGCGGATGAGAGGGTGGCGAAGGTTCCGCTCCAGGCTCCTGATTATCCCAAGAGCCGGGCCGCAGCGAGGATGCGAGTCGCGCATTCCTCCGTAATCCCAGATCAAAGGGAGTTTCACCATGATTGAGAGACATTGGAACGCCGACCTTCTGGCTAAAATCTTTGGCGTCGTCTTTCTCGCCGTCGGGCTGTTGGGTTTCGCGCCCAACCCCATCGTGTCCCCTACTGGCGTATTCGAGGTCAATGAAGCTCACAACATCGTGCATATCGTCACGGGCGTCGCCTTCGTTGCGGGAGCCATGCTCGGCGCCCCCGTGATAACAATCCGGGTCATCGCGGTGCTCTACGCTCTGGTCGCCATCATAGGCTTCGTCATGCCTGGTTCGATGCTGCTCAACATCGTCGCGATCAACATGGCGGATCGCTGGCTGCACGCCGTTCTCGCCGCGGTATTGCTGCTGGTCGGCTTCCTGGCTCCCGCGCCGGAGAGCATGCGCCACGCGCGAATGTAGCTACGAAAGACTCCATCGACCTTTGGTGAGGTGAAAGATTCTCGAAGGAGGTCACGCCAAGCAGGACGATGCCGTCACCGGTATCGTCCTGTTCTTTTAAACGCTCGAACTCAGCATTCTGTTGTCGATCGGCAGGCGGGTGCGCGAGGCTAGTGACGCCCCCTTCCTCCAGACTGCTGTTGCTGCTCGCCCGGAACCGACGCCTTCGATGGATACAGGTCGACAGCCTTCTCCAGCGTCCAGAAACAATCCAATCCGCCGGAGGGTCTCACGCACCACAGCGGGCCGTCCCGCTCATCGACATCGACCAGTTGACCCCGCGTCAGCTGCAGACAATCACCGCTTTCGGCTCTGGTCTTGAAATAGGCGGCTGTCGCCTTGCCATCCTTGTCGGAAGAATGTTGCAGCGCCTTCTTTATGTCCGCCTGATCCTTGCAGGCCATAATCGCTCCCTTCAGCGCGGCGCTTTGCGCCGTCGTTTGATAAAGCGTGAAAAAACCGCATACGACGAACGCGACCTTGAGGGATCTGGTTTTCATTCCGGAGAGCCTTGCTTCTGGTCCGATCATTTCCAACGATCCCGCATAACAACGCGTCACGCGCCGCCACGGTCGGTGTTGAGAATCTGCACGCCACGAAAACGCGCGACGGGCGCGCCATGCGAAACCGGCGCAAGCTGCATCGGCTCCGCCTTGCCGCAGGTGAATGTGCCGTTCAGACGATAGGTGGAGGCGTCGCCAAGCCCGTCGAGGCCACGCCAGAAATCGAGCGTGCGGCCCTGATAGGCGGCGCCTTGAACCATGTCGCCGAGCGCGCCATTCTTGATCTCGAAGAACATCTGCCCGCCAAACTGGAAGTTGTCGCGTTGCTGGTCAATGCTCCAACTTCCGGCTCCCAGGATATAAAGCCCATCCTCGACGCCTGCGATAAGATCGTCGCACGAGCAGGGCCTGGAGTTTGGGGCCAGCGAAATATTCGGCATGCGCTGTAGTGGAAACGCATGGGGACTGTCCGCATAGGCGCAGCCATTGGACCGCGCGCGTCCGATCAGATGAGCTTGTCCAAGCGCCATCTGGAAATTCTTGAACAGGCCCTTTTCGACAATTGCGAAATCGGCGGAAGCCGCTGGCGCGCCGTCATCATCGAAACCGATGGTGGAAAGGCCGCCCTCTTGCGTGCGGTCCGCGACGATGTTCATCAGTTCCGACCCGAAGCACAGCGTTCCGAGCATGTCGGGTTTGACAAAGCTTGTGCCCGCGAAATTCGCCTCCCAGCCGAGAGAGCGGTCCAGCTCAGTGGAGTGCCCTACGGTCTCATGAATGGTCAGGAACAGATTGCTCGGATCAATGACGACATCGCGCAGTCCAGGGGTCGCCGGCTTTGCGCGCAGCTTTTGCCGGGCGTCGGATGCGCCTGTGCGCGCTTCATCGATAAGGCCGCATCCCGCCACATAGTCCCAACCCGCGCCGCGCGCGGGCGCCAGACTGTCGCGCGTGGCGAAGCGGCCAGAAGCTTTGTCCACGGCGGTGATCTGGAATTGCGGATGCACGCGGGTGCGGCTTTGCAAAATGCGACTGCCGTTGCTGTTCGCAAAGAGCCGGTCCTCGCGCGCCGCCATGAAGGTCGCGAGCGAGAAATCAGCACCCGCGTCGCGAGCCGCGGCGTTCACGGCAAGCAGAAACTCGGCCTTTACGCCAGCGTCGACGTCGAATGGATCAACGCCGAGCGGCATGGTCCATTGCGCCTCGATGCAGGGCAGGGTCTCGACCACAATCGGGCGCAGCTGAATTGGCGAGACCGCCCGCGCATTGGCGAGCGCGATTTCCACGCCGGCAAGCACGGCGGCGCGCGACAGATTTGCGGAGCCGTAAAAGCCCCAGGCCCCTCCCCGCAATACACGAAGGCCAAAGCCCGTCATGGCGGTTTCGCTTACGTCCTCAAGCCGGGCGTCCCGGGCGAGCATGAATTCGCGCCGCGTCTCGCCAAGCCTGATGTCCGCATAATCAGCGCCCGCCCGGCGGGCGGCGTCTATCGCAATGTCGGCGAGATCGAAAAGGGTCGCGCGGTCGAGCGCAGAAGCGCCCGGCGGTGCATCATTCGCCTCATCTCGCCGGGCCAATGCCGTCATGTTTCCTCGCTTGGGCTAGGGCTATGCCCTGACCGCGAGAATTTACCGCCCTCGCAACGCGTTCAAGACCTTGAGCCCGGCGCGACCGTCGCGCTTCAATCCCGCCTTGCCCTCGAAATCCGCGATGGCTTCCTTGGTCTTGGTCCCGATCACCCCGTCAGGGTCGCCGACATCATAGCCCTTTTGATTGAGCAGCGTCTGCAATTCGCGGCGCTGTTCCCGCGACAGGCCTGGATCGTCCGTGGGCCAGGGCGTCTGGATGCCAGGGCGACCGCGCAGACGGTCTGAGAGGACGCAAATGGCCAAGGCATATGATTCCGCAGCATTATAGGCATAGATGGCGTCGAAATTATGCGTGACCAGAAAGGCCGGCCCGTTGCGGCCCGCCGGCAACAGCAGCGCGGCGCGGCCCTCCCCCAGCGGCCCGCCGTCCAGCCTTCCGATTCCCCGTGAGGCCCAGCTCGACATCGGCTGGCGGTTCGTGCGGCCCGAAGGACCGGAATAGCCATCGGGCAACCGCACTTCAAAGCCCCAGGGCATGCCATGAGTCCAGCCGCTCTTATGGAGGTAATTGGCGGTGCTGCCGAGCGCGTCGGCTGCCGAGCTGGCGATATTCTTGCGTCCGTCGCCATCGAGATCGACAGCCGTCGTGAGAAAGGTCGAGGGCATGAACTGCGTATGACCGAAAGCCCCCGCCCATGAGCCGACGAACTCCTGCGGCGCGATATCGCCATGATCGAGGATTTTCAGAGCCGCCATCAGCTCCTTTTTGAAATATTCGTTGCGACGCGGCGCCTCGCAGACCAACGTCGCCAGGGACTGCACCACCGGCCGTTTGCCGAAGCTCTTGCCAAAGTCCGATTCCACGCCCCAGACCGCCACGATCGCCGCCGGATCGACTCCGAACCGGCTTTCCGCCGCGCGGAGCGAAGAGGCGTTCTTTTGCATCAGTTCGCGCCCCTCTTCGACGCGCTCCTCATCGACGAGGCCGGCGATATAGTCCCACACGGGCGTGGTGAACTCCGGCTGCTTGTCCATGAAGCTCACCGCGTCGTTTGGCTCCAAAGAGCCAAGGGCGCTGGAAATCGTTTGGCCCGACACGCCCGAGGCGGCGGCGCTGTGGCGCAGGCTGTCGAGACATGAGTTCCAGTCGGCGCGCGATGGCGACGAAAAGAGGCAAAGCGCAGCGCAGGCCGCTAGGAGGTGATTCGTTTTCATGGGCTCGATGCTAGCCAGTCGCGGTTAATGCGCAATTCCCCGATCCTCTGGTTCATGGATCGAGAATGCTGGCGCAGAGGCCCAGCAGCTCCTCCACCGCCGGGTTGGAGAACACTTCGCCGGAGGGCTCAAGGCGAACGATTGGATCGCGGGTGCAGGAACGCAGGCAGTCCCGCGTCACGCAGGAGATGCGCCCGGCCCGCGACGCTTCTGGAAAAGCGTTGGAAATGGCGTTGCGTAGTTCAGTCAGCAGAACCCCGCCCCGTCCCTCCGCGTCACAACGCGGCCCGACGCAGACCAGCAGCCGGCAGGCGCCTCCATCGGGCGAGGGATCCCATGCTACCGTCAATGCGCGCACCCCTGATTCATGCCGCGATCGGCCTTCGTTTGCACGCTCACATCCTTTGGCGGCTCCCGACGCCTTCCGTAATCTCGCCATAGCGCGCTCCAGCCCGCCGGTCGACCCACGCGGGGCCGCCTTCAATTTGCGCGCCGGTTCGGCTAATATACCGCAAAGGGGCCTCGCCGTTATTCCCAGAAAAAGCAACAAAACCGAGCCCCGCCCTATCGGAAACCCAAAGGAACTATGATGCGAAGCTCGATGTTCAAGACGCTGGCGCTGGCCGTCATGCTGACGGCGGCTCCTATCGGTGCGCAGCGCGCAGCGGCTTTTTGCCTGTTCGGCGGATGCGACGTCACCGAGGAGCAGGCCAAGACCGTGTTTGGGAATATGGTCAAGAAATACTTCGACAAGCCGGGAAACCTCATCGAGTTCAAGACCAAAATGACCGAGCGGCTTGAGATGCACGCGACCGGGGAAAAGGGCTACGAATATTTCTTCAACGCCACGGTGGTCTTTCCCGAGGGCGCCAACCTGGAGTGCAAGCCCGACGACGCCAACAAGGTTGCCGAGGGCTGCTCTTCCAGCAAGCATTTCGTCACCGCGCCGCGCAGCTCCGACCCCAAGGGCAAGCAATATGTGGCCCCGGGGGAAAAGGTTCTCTTTGACGAAGAGTATCGTTTCTATGAGGCCGGAAAAGGCTGGAAGGGCCCGGACGGCAATGTATACAACCCTGACTGAGCCTCGCGTTCAGGCCTGAGAGCGGGCATGCGCCAACGGGGTTGAAGCTCCAGCGCCCAAGCGCCAACTGACAGGGCGCGGCGATCACGCCGCGCTTTTTCTCGCCGAGGCATGCGTGGGGGCTTTCGAATATTTCGCCACGGCTTTCGTGACGCTGCTGGTGGTGGTCGAGCCCTTTGGTCTCGCGCCGATCTTTCTTGCCGCGACGCGCGCGCTGGCCCCGCAAGAACGCGGGAGCGTCGGATTGCGCGCCTCCGGGATGGCCTTTCTGATATTGACTGGCGCCGCGCTGATAGGCGAGCGGTTGCTCTCGACCCTCGGCATATCGCTCGCCGCGTTCAGAATAGCGGGCGGCCTGCTGTTATTTTCGATCGCGTCGGAGATGGTGTTTGGGCTGCGCATCGCCCGCGACGCCCGCGACGCCGAACAGGCGCTTGAAGAGAACGCCGATGATCCGGCGGCGTTTCCGCTCGCCATTCCGCTGATGGCGGGGCCGGGGGCCATCACGGCGACGCTTCTGCTGGCGGGGCGCGCCCAGGGCGACGCGCTCTTGCTCGGATTGCTCATCGGGGCCATTGCGGCCGTGGCCCTGTTCTGCCTTGGCGTATTTCGGCTGGCCAATCGCATCGAGGCAGCTCTCGGCGCTTCGGGGGCGCTGGTGCTGGCAAAGCTCCTCGGCGTGCTGCTTGCCGCTCTCGCGGTGCAGTTCGTCATTGATGGCGCGCGCGCGCTTCTCGCCTTCTAGTCGCCGCCGCGCATGACATCAATGCTCGACATGCGACCAAATGCGACGCTTGACGAAATAAAGCAGCCCGGCGAACACGACGAGAAACGAGATAACGCCCATGCCGACACTTTTGCGTTGGTTGAGGTGCGGCTCCGCGGACCACATCAGGAAGGCGGCGACGTCCTGCGCATATTGCTCGATCGTTTGCGGAGTCTTGTCGTCATAGGTCACCGATCCGTCAACGAGTGGCGGGATCATGCCGATACGACGGCCCGGCATATAGATATTGTAATATTGCCCGTCCGGTATTTTCACGTCTTTCGGAGCGTCCTGATAACCTTGCAGAAGCGATGCAATGTAATCGACGCCATGCTCCTGGTATGAAAATCCCGGGATGGCGTCGAACAGGAAGGTCGGAAAACCGCGCGAGTAGCCTCGCGCCTTGGCGAGCACCGACATATCGGGCGGATAGCCGCCGCCAAGCGCCGCGCGCGCCGCCTGCTCATTTGCGAATGGCGGCGGGAAACGGTCGCTGGCGCGGCCTGGGCGTTCGAAGTAATCCCCTGCTGCGTTGGGACCGTCCTTGATCTTGTAGCTCGCCGCGAGGGCGGCCACCTCATCCACTGAAAAAGCGGGGCCGCCGACGTCGCCCAGGTTGCGGAAGGCGAGCATCTTGATCGAATGGCAGCTGGAGCAGACCTCTTTGTAAACCTTGAAGCCGCGGCGCAATTGGGCCTGATCGTAACGTCCGAACGCTCCTGCGAAGCTCCAGGTGAAATGGCGAGGCTTTTCCTCGTGCTTGACCTCGCCGTCGCTCGCGCGAGCGACGCCTGGCGCGGCGAGCGCCAAAGCCGCAAGCACGATCGCCCCAAACCCTAAGCTTCTCATCGGCAAGTTCCGCATATCGATGGTTCGCCTGCTTTGCGGTTTATGATGCAACGGCTCAAACATGGGCCGCATCCTCTGCGACGGCGTGAGTCGCTGAAATTGACGACGCGATGGACTCGGGCTCGGGCCGCGTCTTTTCATACTTGCCCAGCAAGGGAAGCAGCACGAGGAAGTGGAAGAAGTAATAAGTCGATAGAATTCTCGCGGACCAGAGATAGACGCCTTCCGCCGGTTGCGCGCCGAGATAGCCGAGGCCGATGCAGACGACGACGAAAATCCAGAAGGCCTTGCGGAACCAAGGGCGATAACGCGCGGATTTGACCTTGGAGGTGTCGAGCCATGGCAAAGCCGCGGGGATCAGCACCGCCAGGAACAGCGCGATCACGCCGAGCAGCTTGTTCGGAATGGCGCGCAGCACCGCGTAGAAGGGAAGGAAATACCACTCGGGGACAATATGCGGCGGCGTCACCAGCGGATTGGCTTCGATGTAATTGTCCGGATGACCGAGATAGTTGGGCACGAAAAAGGTCAGCCAGGCATAGACCACCAGAAACACGCCGATTCCGAAGGCGTCCTTCATCGTGGCGAAAGGCGTGAAGGGCACGGTTTCCTTCTCCACGTCCTTCACTTCCACGCCGGTCGGGTTGTTCTGCCCGGTCACATGGAGCGCCCAGACATGCAGCGCGACAATGGCGCAAAGGATAAAGGGCAGGAGGTAGTGCAGCGCGAAAAAGCGGTTGAGCGTAGGGTTGTCGACCGAATAGCCGCCCAGCAGCCAAGCCGTTATCGAGTTCCCGACGACGGGGATGGCGGAGAACAAATTGGTGATGACGGTTGCCGCCCAGAAGGACATCTGTCCCCAGGGGAGCACATAGCCGAGGAAGCCCGTGGCCATCATCGCCAGGAAGATGAAGACTCCCAATATCCACAAGACTTCTCGCGGCTCTTTATAGGAGCCGTAATACATGCCGCGAAAAATATGGATATAGACCGCCAGGAAGAACATCGAGGCGCCATTCGCGTGCGAATAGCGCAGGAACATGCCCCAGTTCACATCGCGCATGATGTGCTCGATCGACTCGAAGGCCAGGGTCGTCTCGGGCGTATAATGCATGGCGAGAACGACGCCCGTGAGGATCTGGGCGACCAGCATGAATGAAAGGATCGCCCCGAACGTCCACATGTAATTGAGATTCTTGGGCGTCGGATAGGCGACGAAAGAGTCGTACATGAAGCCCAGAATTGGCAGCCGGCGCTCCAGCCAGCGGGCGAAAGAACTCTTGGGCGTGAATTTGGAAGGTCCGCTCATCACACTCGTCTCGGGCGCTGGGGTTGCAGGCGGGCGAAGGCCAAACGGGCGGCTAGCCGATTTTGATTTTTGTGTCAGTGACGAAAGTATATTTCGGCACTTCGAGATTACTTGGCGCCGGACCGCTTCGGATGCGTCCCGACGTGTCGTAGGTCGAACCGTGACACGGGCAGAACCAGCCGTCGAATTCGCCCTCATGACCGATCGGGATGCAGCCCAGATGAGTGCAAACTCCAATCACGACCAGCCAATCCGGCTTCTGCACACGCTTGCTGTCAGCCTCTGGATCAGGGAGGACGTCGAGCTGCACATTTTCCGCCGAGGCAATTTCGGCTGCGGTGCGGTGACGGACGAAAACCGGCTTTCCACGCCATTTGACGGTGACAATCTGTCCGGGAATGATTGCGGTCAGGTCGACCTCGGTCGAGGCTAACGCCAGCGTCGAGGCGTCCGGATTCATTTGTTCGAGCAGCGGCCATACCATGCCGCCGACAGCCACTGTCGCCATCGCCCCGGTCGCGATATACAGAATGTCGCGGCGGTTAGGCTGGGCAATTGTCTCGTCGCTCACTCTGGACCCTTTCCGGAATATTGCGCCATGCAAGCGCGACGCGCTTGATAGTCTATCGTCCTTGTCGCCGCTCCGACAACACCCTGGCGGCGATGGCCGGGAAAGCCGCTCCCTCTGGGATACGCTAGGGTTGTGGCGCCAAACTTCTACCTTGTCCACAATGCGCGCAAGTGAAAATTCGGCAAGCCTCGATTTCTCGCAGTCCGCGCCTTGTCTGGCGGCAAGTTGACAAATTCATCGGCTCGGGGCGAAACCGCAGGTTGGAACACTCTCGCAGCGTCGAGGCTCGATCAAGGGCGGGACGTTTCGCCGCAGGGAGACAATCGCATCGCCATGAACCCGCCTCGCGCCTCAAGATGACCGAACCCCGCTCCGCGCAATATCGAGGTGGGCTCATGCTGGCGCTCTACCAGCCGGATATTCCTCAGAACGCCGGCACGATGCTGCGCATGTGCGCCTGCCTTGGCGTCGACGCCGCCATCGTCGGGCCAGCCGGCTTCCCGACCGACGACCGCCATTTCCGCCGCTCGGGAATGGATTATCTCGATCATGTGGCGCTTGCGCGACACGCCTCTTTCGAGGATTTCGAGGAATGGCGGCGCGAGCAGGCGGCGCAGGGCCTCGCGCGGCGGCTCGTGCTGCTCTCCACCAAATCGCCCGCGCATTACTTCGACTGCCGCTTCGCGCCCGGCGACATACTGATGGTCGGTCGCGAGTCGGCCGGCGTGCCACAGGAAGTCGCCTCGCGCGCGGACCTTAGCCTGGCGATTCCGATGCAATCGGGAATGCGCTCGCTGAACGTGGCGGTGGCGGCGGCGATGGTTCTGGGCGAAGCTTTGCGTCAATTGCGCGCGGAGCCGGCGATGACGGGGGATTGAATGGAAGACTCACAAGAAGCCGCACTCCTTGAGCAACGCAAGCAAGCGGCGCGCGCATGGTTCGAGGCCCTGCAAGCGCGACTCTTTTCCGCGTTCGAGGCCCTTGAGAATGAAGCGCCGGGGCCTTTCGCTCCGCAAGCCTTGGAGCCAGGAAAATTCACCACCTCGCCCTGGAGCCGGACGGATCACACCGGCGCGCCCGGCGGCGGGGGTCGCATGGGAATACTGAAGGGCCGAGTATTCGAGAAGGCGGGCGTTCACGTCTCGACGGTTTTCGGGACTTTCGCGCCCGAATTCGCCGCGCAGATCCCCGGCGCCGCCGAAGACTCCCGCTTTTTCGCCACGGGCATTTCCCTGATCGCCCATCCGTGGAACCCGAATGTTCCCGCCGTGCACATGAACACGCGCTTTGTTTCGACGACAAAATCATGGTTTGGCGGCGGCGCCGATCTGACGCCGGTTCTGGATCGCCGCCGCAACCAGCAAGATCCAGATACGCTCGCCTTCCACACGGCGATGCAGCAGCCCTGCGAGGCGCACAAGGACGTCGCCGACTACGCACGCTTCAAGCAATGGTGCGAGGAATATTTTTTCCTCAAGCACCGTGGCGAGCCGCGCGGGATCGGCGGCATTTTTTACGATTATCTCAACAGCGCCGGGGACGCGGGGAACTCCGCCTGGGACAAGGATTTCGCCTTTACCCAAGGCGTCGGCGAGGCCTTCCTCGACATCTATCCCGCGATCGTGCGGGCAAATTACGCCAGCCCCTGGACCGGAGCGGATCGCGAGGAGCAGCTCGTGCGGCGCGGCCGCTATGTCGAGTTCAATCTGCTTTATGATCGCGGCACGATCTTCGGGCTCAGGACCGGCGGCAACGTCGATTCGATACTGTCTTCCATGCCGCCGATGGTGAAAAGGCCCTAGAACGCTTTCCCGGCACTATGGCACAAGCGCTATTCCGCAGGCCAATCAATAACTTGCGAAGATTCCCCACCTCACACGTAGAGGCGATGATTAGGAGTCCGGCGCGTGATCCGCGCGGCCCGGCACGGGCTAACCCTGCCCAATTTGCGGAAGCGCATCGCGCTCTTCGGCTATCTTGGTTTCTTCCTCGTTCAATTTCCGGCGGTAGTTATGGCCAGCCCCCCCAGATGCATAAAAGATTCTGGCAACGGTATTGTAGAAAAAACAGAACCCGGAAAGATATTGGTTTCCGAATACATCGGCGTATCTAAC
>Ga0182013_10008807_pt1 | contig 10788 bp, 8 predicted proteins | sample 612S2MmetaG_FD_120487 | JGI IMG/M metagenome (GOLD analysis project Ga0182013, IMG submission 120487) | Permafrost microbial communities from Stordalen Mire, Sweden - 612S2M metaG | ecosystem: Environmental > Terrestrial > Soil > Wetlands > Permafrost | place: Sweden: Stordalen | collected...
ACCAATACAAATTAGACTTGCCTGAACAGGGTATGGCAGGATAGAAGATCTAAGTTCCGGGTGCCTCCCATTGGCCGGTTTTGAAGTGATAACCGTTGGCCGCTTTTGAAGTGATTACCGAGGACCAGTTGTGTCAACGCAAAAAGTCCATTCGGAACACCAAACCACCACGCAAAGATTTCGTAAGCCAAACGGATTTCCACGAAAAACCATGCTACGCGTCGTACCTTGTAGGCTTTCGCGGCGCATACGCTTGGTCGAGCGTTGAAGATCAAGGCCCCCCCTTGACCACCCAGACTTTGGTGAGAAGTCCGTTGAGCGACGCCGCGAAGCGTGCGCCCAGCACGCTGACGCGAAGCGGCGGAGCGGAAACCCAATCTGTCGGGCTTGTGATCGCGCACGAATGTGCGCCCAGCGTAAAATCTCTGCATGGCCGATACCGCGCCGCTGAAGAGGATCTACTTCGATACCAATATTCTTTACCGCTGGCCGCAACTGCCGAACAACATCTTCTTCATTTTGAGGCTGGCAAACTGGCTTGAAGCCGAGCTTTACGTTCCTAAGGTTGTCGATGACGAACTGGAGGGACAATATGTGCGTGCGGTCACTGCAGCTTACGCTACATTGCGCGCAAACAGCAGAGAACTCGACAAGCTATGCTCAAATGTCTTCGATCCCAACATCAGCGGATATCGGCCGACAGATAAAGAATTGCGGGAAGCGTACAGAACGCGAACCGGTCAGCTCAAGGCCCACTTTCAAATCGCCACGGTTCCTCTCATCTCGATTTCTACAGAACGTCTATTGGAGATGGCGATCAATCGAACGCCGCCATTCGAGGCCTATTCCGTCTCCAAGGATAAGTCCGTCGTCACCGGTCTTCAGGACACGCTGATCTTATTCTCTATTCTTGATCACCTGAAGGGTGCTGCGGCTGGCCGGTACGCTCTCGCCACGAGCGACGGGGTGTTTCAGAAATCTGAAGTTCGTGCACTGATAAAAACTCACGGCGTCGAGCTTGAGATCTTTAAGAATTCTGGAGCCCTGTTTGATGACCTCTGGAATCACCTTTGGGCAACAGTCCGCGAAGAATGGCGTAAGGAAATGGAGGTCGTGAAAGCACGCCTCGAAGCCCAGAAAGAACAACTCGCTTCCCAAATTGCGCTCTTGCTAACCCCTGCAGAGGCCGGACGCGGTTTGTTTCAAAACGTCAAGGAAATTGAGACTGTTAAGGTCGATAAGATTTATTCAGTGCTGACTGAGCTTCCCGAGAATCTGCCACCAACCACGGAGAGGTATTCTCGCCAGGAAGGCAGCGAAGTGATGATATCGGCGAGGATTGCGATAGAGATGGACGCAATTGTCGAAGACTATGCCTTCTCGGCTATCTTCGCTTTTGCCAACAAGACCTCTGACGAGCCCCAACCACCACCGAAACCTGAAGAGCGTACGATCAGTCAGAGCCTGAACGTCTCTCTGACGGGCAAAGTTTACAACGGTGCGATTGATGGTTTTCAGGTGACTGCCATACAAGTAGATCGCTAGGATGCCCGTTCGAGAGCCTCCATAGCCTCTTTCGCAGTCATTTTGCAGAATGCGCCCTTCGTCGCCGTGAGTACAGCAACCAGGATCGACGTTGCGATGGATTTGGCGAACTCTTCCTTCACTCCCATATGATCCACCGCCCAATGCGTGAGACCAGCGATTGCCACAGTTGTCTTCGCGGACAATGGAAACTTCTTCTTATTGTCCTTGCAGATCAGAGCGCGAAGCTCCTCGAATTCAAGCATTATGAAGTCGAGAATCTTTCTGGCAACTACGCTTTTCAACGAAGCAATTTTACGGGGAGGCTTTCCCCGGCCCTCCGCTGAATCCAGGGCAATAGACTTTACCAGCGGCTGCAGAAACTGCAATAGGTCAGCTCCCGTGATTTCAACCCGGCCAGCCCCTGCGGGGAATTCAAGGATCGGGGTCTGCCGATAGACGAGGTAACGACCCTCTATGTGCTGGACTGATTTTCTGAGATCAGCTTCGGCCTCCCGCACCTCCTGTAGGAGTTCTGAGGGGAGAGCATAGGGAGGGTCGTCGGAAATATTCTCGTGATTGGCCATTGCGCAGATAAATATACAACCGCCACTCACTTCGTATGGCAAAATGCCTCAAGGAATCATTGAGTATGGCAAGCGGCCCGGTACTGATCTTCGACAAATCCTCCCTCGAAAGCCTCAATCTTGATGAGGCTGTCCTGCTCGACAACTTCTATCGATCAAACATCACGCCGCTCTTCTTCGTGGAATGCCTGGCCGATCTTGAGAAGTCGATCCGGAGCAAAAGCACCCCGGAACAACGATGGTCCGGTCCTCCCCGCGATCCAGACCTGCCGTCCATAGAACGCAAGATTCAGAGCGCAGATGATTACCGCCGCAATCGTTAGCATGGTTGAAGAAATGTCCGGATAAACCAGGCTGGTCCAAGTAGTGGAGCAGGAACCCGCCCTGGGCGGGCTCGACTCCGGCGTTGCCTTCGAGCCAGTTCTCCAGCAGGGTCAGAGGACACGGCCAAGGAAGCAGTTCCGTAAGGATTCCCCACACAAGAGAACCGACATGCAGCCAGCGAAGAATCGGGCGCGAGTGTGTCAGCAAGGCCCCGAAAACGACCCATAAAATGAACAGCGCATGCAGGAAGAGAACAGAAATCGCGAGTGCGGAATAGATATTCGACGCAAGAACGCATGCACGCATCTCTAGAAGTTACAGCAATAAACGTTAACGACGCTCCCGATACGCGTGTTCGCCGTGTTCTGAGACCCAGAATAGTATTGTTGCCAGAAGCCTGTGCGAAAAATCATCCACATAGACATGGACGCGTTTTACGCTTCGGTCGAGCAGCGCGATGATCCGCAGCTGCGCGGCAAGCCCGTGATCGTTGCTTGGCTGGGCAATCGCTCTGTCGTCTGCGCTGCTTCGTACGAGGCGAGGAGCTTCGGCGTTCATTCGGCCATGCCAGCAAAACGAGCGGAACGCTTGTGTCCCGATGCAGTCATCGTGCCTCCGGATTTCACACGCTACCGTCAGGTCTCACGCAGCGTGCGGGAGATATTCAAGCGCCACACCGACCTGATAGAACCACTGTCTCAGGACGAAGCATATCTGAATGTCACCGAGAACAAGACCGGATTGGCGACAGCCACGCTGGTGGCGCGCACGATCCGGCAACAAATTCGCGAGGAATTGAGTCTGACAGCCTCTGCGGGCGTGGCACCAAACAAGTTCTTAGCCAAACTCGCCTCTGACTGGCGCAAACCTGATGGGCTCTTCGTTATCCGGCCTGAAGAAATAGACGCGTTTCTGTTGCCGTTGCCGGTTGGACGCTTGCCTGGCGTGGGCAAAGTTACGGGAGAGAGGCTTGCGACACTTGGAGCACAGACGGTGAGAGACCTACGGACTCTCAACTTGCCCGTGCTCGAACAGCACTTCGGCCGCTATGGTCAGCGCCTGCACGAGCTTGCCTTCGGTATCGACCATAACCAGGTTGTCCCTGACAGGCCGACACAATCGATATCCGTCGAGGATACTCTTGACGTATAGGAAAAACAAGAATCCGATGTCAACACGGATGTTTGGAGCGCTGGGCTCACGCCCGCGTGTGAGGGAGCTTATCAGTGACATGGAATGGTTATCGGAAGCAAAAGGAAGTGGGATCAAATGAAAGGAGCCGGTGGTGAGCTGAGAATGGGATTGGCTGGAATCTAACCGCAGTTCGTGAACTGTCTGAGTGCTTGCGTCAGTGCATTTGGTTGACCGCCGCTACACGGAACTTGGCGGAATTGCTGGCGGTGGCGGCAGTGCTCCTAGGCGCAAGGACTCAGCCGACCAATCCAGCGCATCCGCTGGCCGCGGTGATCGATAAGGGGATCCACTCCGAAGTCCCTGCGCAACGAAAACGCCCAACTCAATCGTCGTGGGCGAGGGCGCTTCTTTTGTCCCAACAACAGGAACAGAGCGGCAGAGGTCCGAGCTTTTGAACCTGGCGCCAGCAACCCGAAGTAGCGAATCGCATGTTGGTAACGGTTCGGAACCTGTTCTGCCAAAGCGGCCACGAATTCCTCTGGTGTGAATGAAATGTTCACCCGCCGTTTCTGAATCTTATCCTTGGTCCAGAATCGGACTTCCCGATCCGTGACCTTTACAAAACGATATTGCGCGATTGGCGGCCGACGAACGTACCGGCCGGCATAACGCAAGAAGTGCTCCTTCGACTGAAAGTGATCGATATCGATACTCCACCAACGTTCGTATTGGTCTCTGAAGACGGTCGTCAACTCCATATTGCTCCTGTTCGATGTGAGGGCCTTTACGAGTAGTGCCTCTCTCAGAAAAGTGATCACGGCGAAGCGCCACATGTGCATGAGTCTGTCCTTATCGAAGTACAACGGGGCAATCCAGCGGCCTTCCGACTCATTCAAGCCTGCATCAGACACCAGGATGTGGAGATGAGAATTGAAATTCAGGCGTCCTCCGAAGGTGTGTGGTATCACCATAATCAATAGGCGAACACCATACTTGAGCTTTGCCCATTGCTGAATCACCATAGCTCCCAGGTGGGGCAAGTGATGAAGAAGATGACGGTTTTGCCGGAAGATTGGCCAGAGGACATCCGGCATCGATAAGACGATGCCTACATAAGGAATATCGGGGAGGGCACACCACTGCTCCCGTTGCCACTGGATCGTGGCCCGATGGCCGCAACTCGGACAGGGTCTCGCCTTGCAGGTGTGTGGGACTTTTTTCTCCTCGTTTTCTGACGCAAGAATTTCTGCCCCCAAGGCTAAGGTCCGGCATTTGGTCACTTTATCGAAGTTCTGGCGGACGGCAGGCCGGGTCTCGGGCCGGTCCCAATAGCTTCGTGTGGCAATCAAGATTTGCTTTATGGGTTGTTGGTAGCGCATGTGAGGGCGAGTTCCTCCTGTGATTCGAGAGTTCGGAATAATTCCTCGGTCACGAAAATGGCTTTTCCAGGAACATTCACGGAGACCACTCTGGCGGCACCAAGTTTTCCCGATTCGAGTGCGTACAAGAGCTTGGTTAAGTCATCCAACTCGGGCGCAGTGAGTGGGCCTTTCGACCGATACGGCGAAAGCAGGTCCCGTATGGTCTTGCGAATACCTCTCTCGCTCTGATACCGCCACAATGCTTCCCGCTGCTCGTCTGGTGACCTCTTGCACCATTTGTAAGCCCGATCGATCCGAACCTCGCCCTTGCGCAAGGCCTCTAAGAGTTCAGGAATCGCAGTCAGCAACAGTTGATTGACCTTGCTTATGGTTCCAACTGAGAGATGTGCAGCCTGGGCAATTTTGGCTCTAACATCGACTTTTTGAGCTTCCGTCAATATTGACGAACCCTTGTTCTGACCACCGACTCGCTGGTTCGACAGCGCCTTCTCTCTGAGACCAGGCTCAAGGTCCATCGCCAACTGGCCGCGCGTAAAGGCGTTCCAGCCGCTGGATTGAAGATGTCTGTGGAGTAGACATTGAAGAGCTTCTGTGTCGGTGAGCTCATATACGATGCAGGGTAGTTCTTGGCGCTCCTTCAGTTGCGCCAGCTTCACGCGAGCATACCCGTCAACGATCGTGCGGTCCTGGGTGATCACGATACGTTCTCGAAACGCAAGATCACCTAGTTCAGCGAGTGCGGACAATTGAGCGGCTGGAACCGTAAGGCTGTGCTGAACGTAGCTGGGGTGTGGGCGCAGTTCGTCCAGGCGACAGGTTACTAGTTGGCCGGCTCCGAGCAGACTGTGGTCGCCATCGGTAGATTCCATGTGCTTCTCCCAAAGAAAAGCCGCCCCGTGAAAGGGCGGTCAATAGATGTAGGTTGGACAGAAATTTGTCGGGATTCACCAGAAACAAGAAAACCGCCTTCCGGCGGTTATCTGAGTATGGAGTTCTCGTCCTTCTTGGAAGTCAATTGGGCCACACACATAACAACGTGGGACTGTGGCGTGACGGCCGCATGTGGGACCTCACGACTGTGTCGCTTTTGTGTCGTTGAGTTTCTAACTTATTCAAAACGAACCAACGCAACCAACGCATCTGTGCAAACCGAGGCTGAATTAAGTTGTTTGTTTGCGGAGATTTAGTGGACGGGAACTGCCGATTCGTAATCGACAGGTCATCGGTTCAAGTCCGATCGTCGGCTCCATTTTTTCAATAGCTTACCGACAATCAGTTCACCATCTGCTGCACAGGTGCTGCACACTCGAGTTTTTCCTCGAACTTTTTCATCGCATCCATGGCGTCTTCACGGGCCGTCTTGATGTAAAAGCGCTGAGTCGTGCTGACGCCTTCATGCCGAAGAATGGCTTGAATGGTAGTGTCGGGCACGCCTAGCTTTTTCAGGTTCGTCGCGAGCCCGCGACGATAAGCGTGCCAACCTTTCCAATCGAGACCATTGGCCCTAAAGACAGGCTTGATCACTCTCTCTGCAATGTTGGCGAGGTCTAGCGCCCCTCCAACACTGTTTGGGAAGATCCAGCCGTACGCGTTCGCAGGACGGATGGCGTCGAGCAGCACGCGCAGAGGCCGGATGATGGGAACCACCCCCGGATTCTCCTCGTCTTCGTGTGTCTTCGTATCCTTCACCTGAGTACGCCATACTGATCGCCGAATGGTAAGCCTGTCATCCTCGTCGTCTTCCCACCACAACCCCCGAATTTCGCCATGACGCAATCCGGCGAAAGCCGCAACTGCGATCAGAGCCCGGACAGTGGCCGCGGAAACCTCGGGAGTGTAAACACCCCCGTCCTGACCATGCACCATGATCGACTTGCCTGAAAACAAATCAAGGTGCATCTCGATTTCCTCGAGGGAATAAGCAAATCGTTTCCGACCGTGTTTTTTCCCTTTCGGAACACTGACACCGTGGATGGGATTGTGGTCAACGACGCCGACTCTCTTAGCATGCGTGAAAATGGCTGAGAGTGTCACCTTGATGATGCGATAACTGGCGTGAGCTAGGTTGGTTCCGTGTTCACGTTCGATATCCCGCATCAGGGTTTCGCCGTCAGTCGTTCGAAAGTCGCGTGCGCGGAAACGGTCGACGCGTCGCCTGAGATGGCAGCGCCACGCTTCGCGATAGCCTCTAACCGTGCTCGCAGCTAGCCTCTCTGCAATCCTCGGAAAATGGATGTTCTCCACGAACTCCACAAGGCTGACTCCCGCTTCTGGTGTGAACCCAGTTCGGTTCAGCTTGGCCATGAACTCGTCTCTGAGCTGCACGACCTCCGACTTCTTTGGAAACTCTCTAGTGCTTGCTAACCTCTGTGAGCGTTGCACGCTCGCGATCGAGCCGTCAGGCCGGTACACTCCCTCCCGATAGCGCACGTACCACGCACCATGTGACTGATACAAATAGCCTTTTTGCTGCTGGGTCATATCTTTGCTCCTTCTTTGCTTGACCCAGCTTTGCGTGTTTGTTGTTGGCCAGTGCGACGCTCCAGCCACGCGTCCAATTCTGGCGAGCCCCATCGATAACGACGGTGCTTGCCAAGCCTTAGGACTGGTATCGGATCAGAGGTCCGGGAACGCTTGCTCTGATCGATTACCCAACTCTCGCGTACCTTAAGACGTTGCGCCAGCTCCGCTGATGTTAGCACCTCGAGTTGTGGCCGTGTCGAAATCATCAGTTCTAGCCACTTCCTTAGCCTATTTGGAACCCAAGTCCTTCGTGTCATCCGACATTGCGACTGTGGTTGCCTGGAACGCATCCTCTACACTCTGCAAAACCGTTAGGAGCGTTAGGAACCCCGCCAATAGAGCCTGCCAAGCCCTTTTCAAAAAACGTTATGGAAGCGGCCTTACTGTGACTGAAAGTGCTCGAACTAGACGTTGAATCGTACTCCTAACGGTCCTCACGCTTTTCACCGGGTATACGCTTCGCTGAAAGAGGATTCCGCTCGACTAGATCCTGAAGTTCACCCTTTTAGAGAAGACATAACCCCGCTGAGTTTTTTTCTTCCACCAGAGGGACTCGTTGCTACCACCCAACTTGCGCAGCAGGGATTTCGTCTTGGCCGATTCCGTTGCTGCCCATTCGACTTCGGCTTCCGCGAACAGCGTCTTCGCTTCTTGGGTTTGAATCAGGGCCTTGCCGTTGCGATCCCAATTCTGTTCCGCCCAATTCCAAACGGCGTGAGCCGCAAGGACGTAGTCACCCGCACCCTCGGCATCACGGGCCCCCGCCTGTAGCTTGAGAAAGTCGTAAACTCGCGGAGTCGCTACCAACTCACCAGCTTGCTCATCCACGAGGTCAGCTAGGACATACAACGGGGCGAAAATATCGCGCAGGCGATCATCAAAGAAAATTTTCCCGTCTCTGCTGCGTTGTGGCACGAGATTGTGGCGCTGATGGTAGAGCTCCGCGATTTTCTTCGCGTTTCGGAGCGCGAAGATCGCCATGTCATCGCGCCGGTTACTCGCCCATTTTCCGAGTCGGTCCGGATAGAAAGGTTTGATTTTTTCGGTGCTCTTCTTTTTTCGCATTTCAGTGCGGAAGGATCGAGTTTGAAGTGGCCGGGGAATCTGATTGATCCCCGCGATCACTTTCGGGCCATAAACGTCGAACCCTTTCACCGTCCAGCCTTCTCCGGCGGGTATCATGCGCCGCACCTTGGCTCCCCGCTCAAAACCTGCATTCAGAATGGCCAGCAACTGGCCCTTTTGCTCAGGGTCCAGACCCTCAACCTCGTCGAGGATGAAGGTGGAGCAATTCGCTTCGATGTCTCTAAACACTGTTGCTGGCGTTGGGTCCACAAGCGGTGAAGTTGTGCTGAAAGCCACCAGTGACAGAATCTTCTCCACCAATGTTTTCCCGCAGCCAGGGACAAGGCTCGTGAGCCAAACGTATCCGAAATAGTTAAAGAGGGTGTAGCAATAGGTCCCCATCAGCCACAGGGCAAGCACAGCCGGTGTACATTCGTGCATGAAGATGACGCGCCGCCCAATAAAGTTTTGCAGAGCTTCGAACAGCTCTACTGCTGAGACCTTTTCGCCATTTTGCAAGCGTCGGATTCCATCTGCGCTCATCACAGAAGCGTCTGGCGGTGGCTCCGTTATGTGATAGTTCTCCGGCAGGCTGGTCACAGGCATCACCCCGGAGGTGCCAACGAAGAGAGACCCAGCTTCGCCGAACGCTGTGACGTAACTTAGGTCGCCGTTTAAGTTGTTTTGCGCACGCAGTGTGACGGTCTCGTGGGCTCTATTCAGAATGCTTTCGACGGCTGCATTTCTCTCCTCTTGACGTTTTTTCGCAGCCTCCCTCGCTTGTTCGCCCGATAACGCTGGCTGCTTAGCTTGGTCTTGGCGACGCTTCGCTTGAATTCTTGCCGCTTCAGTGTGAGCACTAGTTCGAAGAGCACGCAGCGGGATGCGGGTGAGACGGGCTGAGAGTTTGAGTAGGCGCTCCTGCTCGGCGGGATCGTGCTCTTCGTCCACGATCCGGCCCAGAACGCTGTTTCGCTCCTTCTTTTCGGTTTCCGGTGTCAGATTCGCCACCAACTCGTTCAGCGCCGGCTCGACATCGAGCGGGAGTCTCGGCAGCTTTTTGTAGTTCTTAGCGGAATGCACGCGCAGATAGTCGTCTAGCCCAACTTTCGAGCCGTCTTCTCCAGGCGGCAGGCGGACGATGAAAACATTTTCCGCTCCACGTTTTTGCAAGTAGGCCCCCAGGGCGAGCTCGGCTCTCCGCACGTTAGGGTTGCTTGCCGCATCGGAATCAAAGCAAATTTCGACTGATTCCAACTCGCTCCACGGAATTCTGCTCAAATCTTCGATCGGCACACTCTCGCTGCCGAACTTTTGCCGCCAGTTCCAGACACCTAGCAGCCCGACGCAGTCAATTCCTTCCTGCGCCGCCTTCTCAGCCTTAATCGGCCCTTCGGTTACAACTAGGGTGTGCCCATCGCCGCAATCTTCGTCGAAGAGCCGGCGTTGCACACTGCACGGGACATGTATGCGATTCAGGCCTCCGACTGCATGCTCATACTTGCGCTTCCGCACCTTGCCGTTTTTCTCGACTAGGCGTGGGTGATCTGGCTTGTAAAGGAATCCCTGAGCCTTTCGGCTACCGGGCGGGAGGATTGGTAAGGCAATGCCGGGCGCATTTACGCCCGTCGCAAAGGTGCGCAGATCTTGTTGTGAGACCGAGTAGGATTCCCACTTGTTGATCGTGAGGTCGTTCAGGCCATAGCCCCGGAGAGTGTTGCGGCGCGCTGGCGAAAGGCGGGGACAGTACTTACTGAGCACCGCTAATTTGGTTTGTCGATCGATTGCCATTGGCTCCTTTTCGAGCCACCGAAAGTAGAAATGAGGACTTCCGGCGCTCCGGCACTCCGGCACTTTTCCTTTGTAAGTTCGCGCTTGCAGGTGCAATGCTAAGTGTTAGGCACTCGGTTCCACTGGGGCAGTGCCGTTAGATTTCTGCTATGGCAGTGACCACAAAACAGTTCGTCGCTCGCTGGTCTGAGGAGATGGGCCGAGCACGCGGTCGATCTGGACACGGGCGCGGTGGTGGCCGTCACGCTGCCAGGTGCGGATAAGGGCGACACCACAACCTTGGACGCAACCCTCTGTGAGGCCGGCATAATGGTGGCGGAGTTGGCGAGTCGCGAAGCGGAGTTGCGGCCCGACCATGAGCCCAAGGTCAACGTCAACGGGATCGAAGAGTTGGTCACCGACAAGGGCTACCACAGCGGCGCGGTGGTCGAGCGGGTGAAGAGTTACCAGGTCAGCAG
>Ga0182013_10008809_pt1 | contig 10787 bp, 22 predicted proteins | sample 612S2MmetaG_FD_120487 | JGI IMG/M metagenome (GOLD analysis project Ga0182013, IMG submission 120487) | Permafrost microbial communities from Stordalen Mire, Sweden - 612S2M metaG | ecosystem: Environmental > Terrestrial > Soil > Wetlands > Permafrost | place: Sweden: Stordalen | collected...
CGTGGTGGCCAAGATCGTCGAGTAGGCCGTAAAGGCCCGTCATCCCCGGCCAACGGAAGGCGAAGCCCGAAGGCCGAGCCGGGGATCCGAGATACAGAACCCCGCCGGAGCAATCCGGCGGGGGTTTTTGTTTGTCGGCTCACGGCGAGAGCGCCGACGCGGTCACCCCCGCCGTATCGGCCGCCCCTCACCGCCCGTAGTAGTTGTCGCGCTCGTGGCCATAGTAGCGGGGCGGCGGGGGCGGCGGCGCGGGAACGTCCTTCACCCGCTGGGCCATGAAGTCGAAGCGCCGGTCCAGGTCCGCGCGCATCCAGGGAGCCATCCCCTGCTGAATGTAGCGGTATTCCAGCCCTTCCAGACCGAGGATGTCGCGCTGCAGGTCGTGCGCCTCGCGCCGTCCCATGTAGCCGGCGTCCACCGCCCTATCGATTCGCCGGTTGAGCCAGTAGCCCCGCTCGCGAATGCCGACCCATTCGCCGGGCCGGTGGCCGTAGCCCCAGCCCTGTGGCCCGTAGCGCGGATCGTAGCGCGGATCGCCATAGTGCGGCTCGCCATAGGCCGGATAGCTGTAACCGTCCTGATAGAGCGCCTGGGGGGTGGGTTGCGCCAGCGGCGGGGGAGGGCCCCCGCTGTTGGCGCCGCCGCCCTGCGCTCCCAGGGCCGCGCCTGCGGCGGGGGACGCGGGCGATCCGCCGGGCCTGGGCTGCGCCAGGCCCGCGGTCCCTGCAATCAGGGTCGCGGCGGCCGCCGAAGCCAGCATCAATCTACGCATCGTCCAGGTCTCCAAAAGCCAACGTCCATGGCCATAAGGCGCCACCGCAACTGAACAGGGCCTGACACAATTTGTCTTATTGTGTCTTACGTGGATGACAAGACGGCGGCGCAAAAGGGCGTCCCGCATGGTCGTATGGGATTTTTGTCCGCTTTCTGTCCTTGACGGACCCGGCGCAGCAGAGTATCCACCGCGCCTCTGTTGGACCGGCTGTAACCGAGGGTTTCCGAGGTTAGACGCGGTTCGCGAGACGGCCTGACATAGCGTTCCCCAAACTTGGGTTTGATGGGGACGTCGTTTTGGGAAACAGTCCCCGCGGAATTCCGCGTGGACTATTCGTTTTGCGGAATCGCCCGTTCGATGCTGCTTGGGGTTTCGGCCCTGGGTCATCGGGTTTGGTCTTTGACACAGTATCTGGCGTGGCGAGCGCTTTTAGAGAGAGCGAGATGGATCGACAAAATATCCGTATCCGGCTCAAGGCCTTCGACCACCGGGTGCTGGATCATTCCACACGCGAGATCGTAAACACCGCTAAGCGCACCGGCGCGACCGTGCGCGGCCCGATTCCGCTGCCCACGCTCATCGAGCGTTTCACCGTCAACCGCTCGCCGCATATCGACAAGAAGTCGCGGGAGCAGTTTGAGATCCGCACGCACAAGCGCGTGCTCGACATCGTCGATCCCACCCCGCAGACCGTGGACGCGCTGATGAAGCTCGACCTATCCGCCGGCGTGGACGTCGAGATCAAGCTCTAGGGGATGGCGGCCATGCGAACCGGCGTAATCGCCAAAAAGCTGGGTATGACGCGCTTCTTCGACGAAGACGGCGCCCACGTGCCCGTGACCGTGCTGTCGCTTGACGGTTGCCAGGTCACCGCCCAGCGCACCCAGGAAAAGGACGGCTATGTCGCCCTGCAGCTCGGTGCGGGCGCCAAGAAGGCCAAGAACACCAGCCAGGCCGAGCGCGGCCATTTCGCCAAGGCTCTGGTTGAGCCCAAGCGGGTCGTGACCGAGTTCCGCGTGGACGAGTCGGGGCTGATCGAAGTGGGCGCGGAATTCACCGCAGACCATTTTGTGCCCGGCCAGAAGGTCGATATCCAGGGCGTGACCGTCGGTAAGGGCTTCGCCGGCGCTATCAAGCGTTGGCACTTCGGCGGTTTGCGCGCCACCCACGGCGTTTCGGTGTCCCACCGCTCGCACGGCTCGACCGGCCAGCGCCAGGATCCGGGCAAGGTCTTCAAGAACAAGAAGATGGCCGGCCATCTTGGCCAGGACAACCGCACCACCCAGAACATCACCGTGTGGCGCGTCGACGTCGAACGCGGCCTGATTCTGGTCAAGGGCGCGGTTCCGGGCGCCGAGGGCAGCTATGTGAAGGTGCGCGACGCGATCAAGCGTCCGATCCCCAAGGACGCTCCCACGCCGGGCGCTATCCGCAAGGCGCAAGCCGAGGCGGCTCCGGCCGTCCAAGCTGAAGCTCTCGTGGAAACCAACGAAGCCGGGGGCGAAGCTTAAGATGAAACTCGACGTCGTAACCCTCGACGCCGGCAAGGCCGGCTCCATCGAGCTGCCTGACGATATCTTCGGCATCGAAGATATCCGCGGCGATATCCTGCAACGGGTCGTGACCTGGCAGTTGGCCAAGCGCCGCTCCGGCAACCATAAGATCCAGGTCCGCAACGAAGTCTCGCGGACCGGCAAGAAGATGTACAAGCAGAAGGGCACCGGCGGCGCCCGTCACGGTTCGCGCCGGGCGGCCCAGTTCGTCGGCGGCGCCAAGGCCCACGGGCCTGTTGTGCGCAGCCACGAGTTCTCGCTGACCAAGAAGGTGCGCGCGCTCGGTCTGCGGCACGCCCTGTCGTCCAAGGCCAAGACCGGCTCCCTCGTGGTGCTGGACGCCGCCAAGCTCGATACGCCCAAGACCGCGGCGCTGAGGGCTCACTTTGACAAGCTCGGCCTGACCAACGCCCTGATCATCGCAGGGGCTGAAGTGGACGGCGCTTTCAAACTGGCCGCTCGCAACATTCCCAACGTCGACGTGCTGCCGAACGCCGGCTTGAACGTCTATGACGTGCTGCGTCGCCATACCCTGGTCCTGACCCGCGACGCGGTCGAGGCCATCCAGGCGCGCCTGGCCGATAAGGACGCCGCTTGATGCCGACCGCTCGCCATTACGACACCATCATCGCCCCGCTCATCACCGAGAAGGCGACGCTGCTGACCGAACTGAACAAGGTCGTCTTCCGCGTGGCCGATGACGCCACCAAGGACGAGATCGCCGCGGCGGTCGAAGAGCTGTTCAAGGTCAAGGTGATCAAGGTCAACACCCTGATCACCAAGGGCAAGACCAAGCGCTTCAAGGGCATCCTTGGGCGGCGCTCGGACGTCAAAAAAGCCATCGTCACGCTCCAAGAGGGCCAGACGATCGACATCTCCACGGGGCTCTAAGTCATGGCTCTGAAAACCTTCAATCCGACTTCGCCCGGCCGTCGCGGCTTGGTGCTCGTCGACAAGTCCGACCTGCACAAGGGCAAGCCGGAAAAGAGCCTGGTCGAGGGGCTGACCAAGTCGGGCGGTCGCTCGTCCAACGGTCGCGTCACCACCCGTTTCCGGGGCGGCGGCGCCAAGCGCCTGTACCGGATCGTCGACTTCAAGCGCCGCAAGTTCGATGTGGCCGCCACGGTCGAGCGGATCGAGTACGACCCGAACCGCACCGCCTTCATCGCCCTGATCAAGTACGCCGATGGCGAACTGGCCTATATCCTGGCGCCGCAGCGCCTGAAGGTGGGCGACGAGGTCATCGCCGGTGAAAAGACCGACGTGAAGCCGGGCAACGCCATGCCCCTGCGCGGCATGCCGATCGGCACCATCGTCCACAATATCGAGCTGAAGCCGCTCAAGGGCGGCCAATTGGCCCGCTCCGCCGGGGCTTACGCCCAGTTGGTCGGACGCGACGCCGGCTATGCCCAGATCCGCCTGACCTCGGGCGAGTTGCGCATGGTGCAGGACGGTTGCATGGCCACAGTGGGCGCGGTGTCCAACCCCGACCACATGAACGAAAGCCTGGGCAAGGCCGGCCGCGTTCGCCACAAGGGCCGTCGCCCGCACGTGCGCGGCGTGGCCATGAACCCGGTCGATCACCCCCACGGCGGCGGTGAAGGCAAGACCTCGGGCGGCCGTCACCCGGTCACCCCCTGGGGCAAGCCGACCAAGGGCCGCAAGACCCGCACCAACAAGGCGACGGACAAGTACATTATCCGCTCGCGCCACGTTTCGAAGAAGGGCCGCTAATCGATGACCCGCTCGGTTTGGAAAGGTCCGTTTGTTGACGGCTTCCTGCTCAAGAAGGCCGACGCCGTACAAGGCTCCGGCCGCAAGGACGTGATCAAGACATGGTCGCGCCGCTCCACCATCATGCCCCAGTTCGTCGGCCTGACCCTCGCGGTCTACAACGGCCAAAAGCACGTGCCCGTGCTGGTGAGCGAAGACATGGTGGGCCACAAGCTCGGCGAGTTCGCCCCCACGCGCAACTTCTACGGCCATGCGGCCGATAAGAAGGCCAAGAGGAAGTAGCGATGAGCAAGAAAGCGACCGAACGGCGCCTTAAGCCCGTCGAGGCCATGTGCAAGGTGCGCACGCTGCGCACCAGCCCGCGCAAGCTGAATCTGGTGGCCCAGTCTATCCGTGGCCTGAAGGTGCAGCGCGCCCTCAACGAGTTGGAATTCTCGGCCAAACGCATCGCCAAGGATGTGCGCAAGGCTCTGTATTCCGCGATCTCGAACGCCGAAAACAACCACAACCTCGACATCGACAATCTGATCGTGGTCGAGGCCTATGTGGGCAAGAACCTGGTGATGAAGCGCTTCTCCGCCCGCGCGCGGGGCCGCTCATCGCGTATCGAAAAGCCGTTTTCCGAGATCACGATCGTGGTCCGCGAGCTGGGCGAGGCCGCCTAATGGGTCAGAAAGTCAATCCCGTCGGGCTGCGGCTCGGCATCAACCGCACCTGGGACAGCCGCTGGTTCGCGGCCGGCCATGACTATGGCCGTCTGCTGCACCAGGACATCGCCATCCGCAAGGAGCTGAAGAAGCGCCTCGGTCAGGCCGGCGTGTCGCGGATCATCATCGAACGCCCGCACAAGAAGTGCCGCGTGACCATCTATGCCGCGCGCCCCGGCGTGATCATCGGCAAAAAGGGCGCGGATATCGACAAGCTGCGCAAGGATCTCTCGGTGATGGCCGAGGGCGAGGTGTTCTTGAACATCGTCGAAGTGCGCAAGCCCGAAGTGGACAGCCAACTGGTGGCCGAGAACATCGCCCAGCAGCTCGAGCGCCGGGTCGCCTTCCGCCGCGCCATGAAGCGTTCCATCCAGTCCGCCATGCGCCTTGGCGCAAAAGGCGTGCGGATCAACGTGTCTGGCCGTCTGGGCGGCGCGGAAATCGCGCGCATGGAATGGTACCGCGAGGGCCGCGTTCCGCTGCACACCTTGCGCGCCGATATCGACTACGGCTTCGCCGAAGCCAAGACCACCTACGGCATCATTGGCGTGAAGGTGTGGATCTTCAAAGGCGAGGTCCTGGAGCACGATCCCATGGCGCTGGACAAGCGTCTGGCCACTGAGACGGGCCCCGCAGGCGAAGGCGGCGGCCGCAACGAACGTTCGGATCGTCCCGATCGCCGTGATCGACGCGACCGGGCTGGGTGAGGTAAGTTATGCTGTCACCGAAAAAGACCAAGTTCCGCAAGGCTTTCAAAGGCCGCATTCACGGCACGGCCAAGAGCGGCTTTTCGCTGAACTTCGGCGCCTATGGCCTGAAGGCGCTGGAGCCGGAACGCGTCACGGCGCGTCAGATCGAAGCGGCTCGCCGCGCGATCACGCGCCAGATGAAGCGCCAGGGGCGGGTGTGGATTCGGGTGTTCCCCGACCTGCCCGTGTCGGACAAGCCGGCGGAAGTGCGGATGGGCAAGGGCAAGGGCGCGGTCGAATACTGGGCCGCGCGTGTTCACCCCGGCCGCATCCTGTTCGAAATCGACGGGGTTCCGGACGATGTCGCCCGCGAGGCGCTTCGCCTGGGCTCCGCCAAGCTGCCGATCCGCACCAAGGTGGTGAGCCGGATCGACGCCGGCGTGGCGCACGCGGCGGAGTAGGGTGCAATGAAAATCGATGACATCCGTCGGATGACCCCCGACCAGCTCCAGGACCAGCTGATCCAGCTGAAGAAGGAGCAGTTCAACCTGCGTTTCCAGGCGGCGACCGGCCAAATGGAAAAGACCCATCGCGTGGACGAGATCCGCAAGGACATCGCGCGCCTCAAGACTGTGCTGCGCGGCAAGGCCGCCGCGGCGGCATAAGGACGAGCAATATGCCCAAGCGAATTCTGGAAGGCGTGGTGATCTCCGACAAAGGGGACAAGACCGTGGTGGTGAAGGTCGAACGGACCTTTCTTCACCCCGTGCTGAAGAAGACCGTTCGCCGGTCCAAAAAGTATCACGCGCATGACGAAGCCAATGCCTACAAGGCCGGCGAAGTCGCCCGTATCATCGAATGCGCGCCCAAATCCAAGCTGAAGACCTGGGAAGTTCTGCCGAAGGCAGCCCAGGGCGCCAGCGCGTAAGTTAGGAAGGTCTGACCTATGATACAGATGCAGACTAACCTGGAAGTCGCCGATAATTCAGGCGCCCGCCGGGTCATGTGCATCAAGGTGCTGGGCGGCGCAGGGCGCCGTTACGCCAGCGTCGGCGATGTCATCGTGGTCTCCGTCAAGGAAGCCATCCCGCGCGGCCGGGTGAAGAAGGGCGACGTCCTTCGGGCCATCGTCGTGCGCACCGCCCAGGGGGTGAAGCGCAAGGACGGTTCGCTGATCCGCTTCGACAAGAGTGCGGCGGTGATCGTCAATAAGCAGAACGAGCCCATCGGCACGCGGATCTTTGGCCCGGTTCCCCGCGAACTGCGCGCCAAGAACCACATGAAGATCATCTCGCTCGCGCCGGAGGTCCTGTAATGGCCGCCAAGATCAAGAAGGGCGACCGCGTGGTCGTGCTGACTGGCCGCGACAAGGGCCGTCAAGGCGCTGTGCTCAAGGTGCTGCCCAAGGATAGCCGCGTGTTGGTGGAAGGCCTGAACATCGTTCAGCGCCATACCCGCCCGACCCAAGGCGACCCGCAAGGCGGGATCAAGCCCAAGGAAGCGGCCCTGCATATTTCCAATGTCGCCTTGGTCGACCCCAAGAGCGGCGGCGCGACCCGCGTCGGCTTCCGTGTGGAAGACGGCAAGAAGGTCCGTTTCGCCAAAAAATCCGGCGAGGTCATCAATGGCTGATGCAACGTACGAACCCCGGCTGAAGGGCATCTATCGCGAGAGCATCCGCGCCTCGCTGAAGGAGCAGTTCGGCTACACCAACGAGATGCAGATCCCTAAGCTGGACAAGATCGTCCTGAACATGGGCATCGGCGAAGCGGTGAACGACTCCAAGAAGGTCCAGGCCGCCGTCAAGGATCTGACGGCGATCGCCGGTCAGAAGCCGGCCTCGACCCGGGCGCGCCAGTCCATCGCAGGCTTCAAACTGCGCGAGAACATGGTCATCGGCGCCAAGGTCACCCTGCGCAAGGACCGCATGTATGAGTTTCTGGATCGGCTGGTCACCATTGCCCTGCCGCGGGTCAAGGATTTCCGGGGCCTCAACGGCAAGAGCTTCGATGGCCGTGGCAACTACGCCATGGGCTTGAAGGAACACATCGTGTTCCCCGAGATCAACTACGACGAGATCGACCAGATGTGGGGCATGGACATCGTCGTCTGCACCACCGCTAAGACCGACGAGGAGGCCAAGGCTCTCCTCAAAGAATTCCAATTCCCGTTCAACAATTAGGGCGGGGGGAAAGCAAACATGGCCAAGAAAAGCGCCGTCAATCGCAATGAGATGGTTCGCCGTCTCGCCAAGCAGTACGAAGCCAAGCGCGCCGCGCTGAAGGCGACCGCCAACAACGAGAGCCTTCCGCTGGAAGACCGCTTCGAGGCGCGCCTGAAGCTCGCCAAGCTGCCGCGCAACTCGTCCAAGACGCGCATTCGCAATCGTTGCGAGCTGACGGGTCGTCCGCGCGCCTATTATCGCAAACTGAGAATGTCCCGGATCGCGTTGCGCGAGCTGGGTGCGGCCGGCCACGTGCCTGGCCTGGTCAAGTCGAGCTGGTGAGGAGGGGCAAATGTCTGTGAACGACCCCATCGGCGACATGATCGCCCGTATCAAGAACGCGGCCATGCGCAAGCGTTCGAAGGTTTCGACCCCGGCCTCGCGGATGCGCGGCCGTGTGCTCGACGTGCTGCAGTCCGAAGGCTACATCCGGGGCTATGCCCTGGTCGAACATCTGGACAAGCACCCGGAGTTCGAAATCGAACTGAAGTATTTCGATGGCGAGCCGGTCATCGCTGAGATTGCGCGCGTGTCCAAGCCGGGCCGGCGTGTCTATTCGTCGATCAAGGATCTCAAGCCGATCAAAAACGGCCTGGGCATCTCGATCCTGTCGACGCCCAAGGGCGTCATGTCCGACGCAGCCGCCCGCGACCACAATGTCGGCGGCGAAGTGCTCTGCCGGGTCTATTAGGGCAGGGCGAGGGAACAGAAACATGTCACGGATCGGCAAGAAGGCCATCGCGATCCCGTCCGGCGTGACCGTCACGCTCGACGGTCAAACCGTTACGGTGAAGGGCCCCAAGGGGCAGCTCGCCTGGACGGTGTCCGACGAGATCGCAGTTACGCACGAGAGCGGCCAGCTCACCGTCGCGCCGCGCAACGACAGCCAGCGCGCCCGCGGTCTGTGGGGCCTGTCGCGCACCCTGCTCGACAACATGGTCACCGGTGTGACCAAGGGCTACGAGGAAGTGCTCGAACTGGTGGGCGTGGGCTATCGCGCCGCCCTCAAGGGACAGGCGCTCAGCTTGCAGCTCGGCTTCAGCCACGACGTGGATATCCCGCCGCCCGCGGGCATCGCCTTCGCCGTGCCCAAGCAGACTGAAGTCCGCATCGCCGGCATCGACAAGCAACTGGTGGGTGAAGTCGCCGCGCGCATCCGCCGCATTCGGCCGCCCGAACCCTACAAGGGCAAGGGCGTGCGTTACGCCGGCGAACAAGTCCGCCGCAAAGAAGGCAAGAAGAAGTAAGCCATGGCTCTTTCTCCTCGCGATATTACCAAGCGTCGCGCCCAGCGCACGCGCACCCGCCTCAAGAGCCTGGCCTCCGGCCGTCCTCGCCTGTCGGTGTTCCGTTCGTCCAAGAACATCTATGCACAGGTGATCGACGACGCCAGCGGCGTGACCCTGGCCGCGGCCTCCTCGCTGGAAGCGAGCAAGGGCTCGGACAAGGAAGCGGCCGAACGTGTCGGCAAGCTGGTGGCCGAACGGGCGATCGAAAAGGGCGTCAAGGACGTCGTGTTCGATCGCGGCGGCTACATCTATCACGGCCGTGTAAAGGCCCTCGCCGATGCCGCGCGTGAAGCCGGCTTGAATTTCTAAGGGAATCCCTATGGCCCGCAGAGAAGAACGCGGCGGTCGCGACCGCAGCCCGGCTGGCGACGAGCGCGACAGCGACATCGTCGAAAAGCTGGTGCACATCAACCGCGTCGCCGCCACTGTGAAAGGCGGCCGCCGGTTCTCCTTCGCCGCCTTGATGGTGGTGGGCGACCAGAAGGGCCGCGTGGGCTTTGGCCACGGCAAGGCCCGTGAAGTGCCCGAGGCGATCCGCAAGGCGACCGAAGAAGCCAAGAAGTCCATGGTTCGCGTGCCCTTGCGCGAGAGCCGCACCCTGCACCACGATGGCGCTGGCCGTCACGGCGCGGGCAAGGTGATGCTGCGCGCGGCGCCTCCCGGCACCGGCGTGATCGCCGGCGGTCCGATGCGCGCGGTCCTGGAAACCCTGGGCGTGCAGGACGTGGTGGCCAAGTCGGTCGGCTCGTCCAACCCCTACAACATGGTTCGCGCCACGTTCGACGCGCTGAAGGGTCAATCTTCGCCTCGTCAAGTGGCTTCCAAGCGCGGCAAGAAGGTCGGCGACCTGCTTGGCCGCCGCAACGACGGCGCCTCGGCTGCGGCCGAAACCGCCGAAGGCTGAGGATTATTCAGATGGCCAAGATCACCGTCGTGCAGACCGGCAGCCCGATCCGCCGCAAGAACGACCAGCGCGCCACCCTGGTGGGCCTCGGTCTGAACCGAATCGGCCGCAAGTCCGTGCTGGACGATAACCCCTCCGTGCGCGGCATGATCGCCAAGGTGCAACACCTGGTGGCGATCGAGGGCTGACCCTATTCCCGCTTGTCCCCGCGAAGCGGGAATGAGTGGCTCTATTTCAATGCCGAGTCGGAGCCTTGCTCCGGCGTAGATCTCCAAGGAGAGGCGCACATGACCAAGCTCAATGAAATCGCCGACAACGAAGGTTCGTCCAAGTGGCGCATGCGGGTCGGCCGCGGCCCGGGTTCGGGCAAGGGCAAAACCGCCGGCCGCGGCGTTAAGGGCCAGAAGGCTCGCAGCGGCGTGGCCATCGCCGGCTTCGAAGGCGGCCAGATGCCGCTGCACATGCGTCTGCCCAAGCGCGGCTTCAAAAGCCTGTTCCGCAAAGCCTACGCCGAAGTCAACCTGTGGCGGATCGCCCAGGCGATCGAAACGGGCAAGCTGGACGCCAAAAAGCCGATCGACGTGCAAGCCTTGATCGCCGCTGGCGTGGTGCGCCGCGCCAAGGACGGCGTGCGTTTGCTGGGCCAAGGCGAGATCAAGGGCAAGTTGGACATCACCGTCCATTCGGCCACCGCTTCGGCCCGCAAGGCTGTCGAGGCGGCGGGCGGCAAGCTGACCACGAAAGTGGCCGCGGCCGAAGAGCCGCAGGCCTAAATTCTTGACGAAACGGGGCGCGAAGGTCTCGTTTCAGGCCGCGCTCGCTTTTCCAGCACGAACGCCTTATCTCAGGCCGTAAGACTTTAAGGGGGAGGCGTCATGGCCTCGGCGGCGGAACAACTCGCAGCCAATCTGA
>Ga0182013_10008813_pt1 | contig 10783 bp, 9 predicted proteins | sample 612S2MmetaG_FD_120487 | JGI IMG/M metagenome (GOLD analysis project Ga0182013, IMG submission 120487) | Permafrost microbial communities from Stordalen Mire, Sweden - 612S2M metaG | ecosystem: Environmental > Terrestrial > Soil > Wetlands > Permafrost | place: Sweden: Stordalen | collected...
CCTGTGCCCGCGACCCTGTGGGTGAACAAGAACATCGATCTCACCAAGAAGCATCCTGCCATCATCTGGGTGCATGGCTCGGGCGACGGGCAGAATTACCTGGGCTGGCAGCCGGGCTCATGGCGCATGTACTACGCAATGGACCAGTACTTCGCCCAGCAGGGCTACATCATCCTGACCGTCGACTATCGCGGCAACTCAGGCTATAGCCGCGACTGGGCCACCGGCTCCTATGGAGATCCCGGAGGCAGTGAGACCGGCGACGTCAACGCCGGCGCCGACTATCTGAAGACGCTTCCCTATGTCGATGGCGATCGCATTGGCGTCTGGGGCCTGAGCTACGGCGGCTACATGGTGCTGCAGTCGCTGGTGGTCGATCCCACGCTCTTCAACTGCGGCATCGATGTCGCCGGCGTGGGTGACTGGTACACCTACAACGTGGGCTTCTCCTATCGGCTTGCCGGCAATCCGTCCTCCGATCCCGAGGTGTGGGACCGCTCTGCCCCGGTTCGCCATCTCGACAAGCTCGCCCGTCCTTTGCTGATTCTGCAGGGAACCGCCGACACCAATGTGCCGTTCTGGGAGACGCTGAAGGTCGTCGACACGCTGGAGAAGCTGCACAAGCCCTTCGATCTGATGATCTACCCCGGAGAGCCTCACTGGTTTAGGCGCAGCTACGTGCTCCAGGACGCGTGGCACCGCGCCGAGGACTTCTATGACATGCACTTGAAACCCACGGAGACCCCTCCGATCGTTGCGTCCAACTGAGGCTGCTTGCAGACAAATTCGGTTCATATCGTGGAAAGCAAACCAGCGAGGCAGGTCCCGCATGGAATCGATCCTCATTATTGGCGACGATATGGCACTCTGCTCGCTGCTGCGCGACTATCTCGCGCGGCACAACATGGAGGTTGCCACCAGCCATGACGGGCTGAGCGGCTACGATCCGGCGCGGCCCGGCCGGTTCGACCGCATCCTGGTCGACGTCAAGCTATCGGGCGCCGAGGATGGCCTGGCCCACGGTGGGCTGGTGGCTCGCATCCGGTCCATCCTGCTTCCCAATCAACCGGTCCCGGGCCTGGCCGTCCGAAGGCTCTCGGTGTACGGCTTCGAGATCGACACGGCAACGCGTAGCGCTCATTATCGAGGCACGCTGTTGGCCCTGACCGACACGGAGTTTGCGCTGCTGGAAGCGTTTCTTCAGGCTCCCGGCGTCCTTCTTGGCCGGCGGCACCTGGCAGAATGCGTGCTTCAGCGGCCATTCCACACGCGCCATCGAGGTCTCGATATGCTGGTCAGCCGTCTTCGCCGCAAGCTCGAGATCGAGGACAACCCCGGCGCGGCCATACGGACGATCCGCAGTTCGGGTTATGTCTTCGCCATTCCCCACCAGCACAGCTTACCGCAGGAGGCGCCAGAAGCAGGCGCTCACAGGAGTATTGGCAGCCCTTCGAATTGATCGCCAAAAGGGCTCGTTTGGAAGAATGGTCGGGGCGATTGGATTCGAACCAACGACCCCCTGCTCCCGAAGCAGGTGCGCTACCAGACTGCGCTACGCCCCGAATTGTGCCGCATGGCGCCGGTGTAAGGGTCAAAATCGGAGGGCCGCGGGAGGGCCCCTGCAAACGACCGGCAGATTGAAGTTTAGCAGAGATTCGCGGCGCCATGTGCGCCCGGTTCATTGCGGCAGCGCATGGCGCCCATCTATAATCAAATAGATGAATCTGTGCCGAGAGCGCGCAATCTGTTGCCCTTTGACGGCCCCGGTCGAGCCGTGTCGACTCTAGCGATCTCATCCCTGTCGAATTCCTAAATCTTATCTTTTTGACTCATATTGGTCGCGATCCGCATCTCTTGAATCTGGACGCGACGGAGACCCCAACCTCAATGACGACACTGGCAATGGTGGAACCCGAGACCTACCAGGTTCATCCCGCCCGGCTGAATCATCTGCAGGCGCTCGAGGCCGAGAGCATCTCGATCCTGCGCGAGGCGGTCGCGGAGTTTGCCCGGCCGGTGATGCTCTACTCCATCGGCAAGGACTCGTCGGTGATGCTGCGCCTGGCGCAGAAGGCCTTCTATCCGGGCAAGATTCCGTTCCCCCTGCTGCATGTCGATACTAGTTACAAGTTCTCTGAGATGGTGCGGTTCCGCGATGAGTACACCCGCGAGATCGGCGCCGACCTGATCGTCCATCGCAACGAGGAGGCAATCGCAGCGGGCGCGAATCCTTACACGTTGGGTACGCAGAACTGCTGCGGCCTGTTGAAGACCCGCAGCCTGCTGGACGCGCTGGAGGAGGGCGGCTTCGATGCTGCATTCGGTGGCGCGCGCCGCGACGAAGAAAAATCCCGCGCCAAGGAACGCGTCTACTCCTTCCGCGATGCGGCCGGCCAGTGGGACCCCAAAAACCAGCGGCCCGAGCTGTGGAGCCTCTACAACTCGCGCCTGCGCAAGGGCGAGATCATCCGCGTCTTTCCCCTTTCCAACTGGACCGAGCTCGATGTCTGGCTCTATCTCTACGCGGAGAAAATTCCCATCGTGCCGCTCTACTTCGCCCGGGAGCGCCCCATCGTGATGCGTGGTGGCGCCATGATCCTGGTCGAGGACGGCATGAAGCTCTTTCCCGGCGAGAAGGTGGAGAACATCAAAGTCCGCATGCGTTCGCTCGGGTGCCTGCCCTGCACAGGCGCCATGCGCAGCGAGGCCGACACGCTGCCCAGGATCATCGAGGAACTCATCACCTTCCGCCGCAGCGAGCGCGAGAACCGCGCCATCGACCACGACGAAGAAGGCTCGATGGAAGTGAAGAAGCGGGAGGGCTACTTCTAGTGAGCGCCCATCTGGTCACTCCGCCCGCGGAATCCGCTCCTGCCCGCTCCTTCGAGGAGTTTCTCGAAGCCCACCTGGGCCAGGAGATGCTGCGCTTCACCACCGCCGGCAGCGTGGACGATGGCAAGTCCACCCTGATCGGCCGGCTGCTGCACGACACCAAGAATGTCTACGAGGACCAGCTCGCTGCGGTGAAAAGCAGCCGCGTCAACCGTGCCGCCAATGGCCACGTGGACTTCTCGTTGCTGACCGACGGCCTGAAGGCGGAGCGCGAGCAGGGCATCACCATCGACGTAGCCTACCGCTATTTTTCCACCTCGCGACGCAAGTTCATCATCGCGGATACGCCCGGCCACGAGCAGTACACGCGCAACATGGCCACCGGCGCGTCCACCGCGGACGTGGCCATTATCCTGATCGACGCCAAGGCCTTCGCCAAGGCGGGCAGCCTGCTTCCCCAGTCTCGCCGCCACACCTACATCGCCGCTTTGCTCGGTATTCCCCACGTCGTCGCCGCGGTCAATAAGATGGACCTCGTCGGCTATTCGCAGCACAGCTTCGACGCCATCCGGCGGGACTTCGCCGCGCTTTGCAGCCAGCTCGGACTCGGCGACGTAACCGCGATTCCGGTCAGCGCGCTGGAAGGCGAGAATGTGGTTACACCTGGCGCGGCCATGCCCTGGTACACCGGCCCGACGCTGCTCGAGTACCTCGAGACCGTCCCGCTCGCCCTGGCCGAGACTACTGGCCCCATGCGCTTCCCAGTGCAGCTGGTGCTGCGGCCCGACGCCAACTTCCGCGGCTTTGCCGGACAGGTCGCGCGCGGCACGCTGCGCGCCGGCGACCGCGTAATGGCGCTGCCCTCCCGCCGCGAAACAACTGTGCGCAGAATTGTTACGTATGATGGCGACCTCGCCGCCGCGTCCTATCCGCAGAGCGTTACCGTCGAGCTCGAGGACGAGATCGACCTGAGCCGCGGTGAGATGCTGGTGGCGGCCGACTCCGCCGCTGAAACGCTGCCCGACGTAAGCACGCGCTTCCGCGCCATGGTGGTATGGATGCACGAAGACCCGCTCGTGGTTGGGCGCACCTACATCGCCAAGCACACCACCCGCACCGTGCGCGCGACCGTGCGCGCCATCCGCTACCGCGTCGATGTCAACAACCTCGAAGAGCTGGCATCGGAGTCGATCGCGATGAATGAGATCGCCGAGGTGGAGTTTGAGACCAACCTGCCGCTGTTCTTCGATAGCTACCGCGAGTGCCGCTGGACCGGATCGCTGATCCTCATCGATGCGTTGACCAACGCAACCGTGGGCGCGGCCATGATCGTCGTGGCCATTGAAGATCAAGCCTCGCTCGCTGCCGCCCGGCCCAACGGATATCTCGGCTACACACAACCCTCAGACCTGGCAGCGCTAGACCCGCGAGTCCTGGCCACCCAACTTCGCAACCTGCTCGCCGAGGTATCGCCCGCGCTCGAAGCGCTCTCGGCGGAATCCGCCGCGCATGCGCCCGCACCCGGCAAGTGGAGTCTGCAACAGACCTTCGGACACCTCTGCGATTCCGCCATGAACAACCAGCAGCGTATCGTGCGGCTTCAGTTGCAGTCCGCGCTCGATCTGCCGAGTTACGACCAGGATGGCTGGATCCGTGTGCAGCACTACGAGCTGCTTCCGTGGCACCAGGTGCTCGCCCTCTGGCGCACCCTGAACCAACACCTGGCCCACACCGTTGAGCACGTCGACTCCAAGACTCTGGCTCATGTTTGGCACTACCAGGGCCAGTCCCTTAGCCTCGGGTTCATCATCGAGGATTACATCGCCCACCTGGAGCATCACCTGCGCGCCTTGCACCTGCGAGCCTAGCCAGACCGGAACTCTATGAATGCTATCGAAGCGGTTACAGATTACGAAGCGCTCTCCGCCGAGGGATTAGTCGAGCACGTCGTCCGCGAGGCCGCTGGCGCGCCCATCTGCCTCACCAGCAGCTTCCAGACGGAAGACATGGTGGTGCTGCACATGCTGCGCCGGCATCTGCCGGACGTCCCCGTGATCTTCCTCGAAACGGGATATCACTTCAAGGAACTGCTCGCGTATCGCGACCGCATGACCGCCGAGTGGGGCCTGAACCTCATCAACGCGCTGCCGCTGACCACCCTCGCTGAGCACGAGGCGCAGCATGGCCTCCTCTATATAGTCCAGCCCACCGAGTGCTGCAAAATTCGCAAGGTTGAGCCGTTGATGCGTCACCTCGAGCCCTTCGCCTGCTGGTTTACCGGGCTGCGCCGCGAGCAGTCGCCAACCCGCGCCGGCCTGCGCAAGGTAGAAGACCACAAGACCCCCACCGGCAAACAGATGAAGAAGGTAAGCGTGCTCGCGGATTGGACCATGGCCCAGGTGGACGCGTACGCCGCGGCCCACGCCATCCCCACGCTGGAACTCTACGCCCGCGGATATACCAGCATCGGCTGCGAGCCATGCACCGCCGTCCCCGACGATCCAGCCAACCCCCGCGCCGGACGCTGGGGCGGCAAGAAGCTCGAGTGCGGCATCCACACCTTCTCAGAAAAAGTGGTATAACTTCCTCGCGGGTAGCGGGCCATGGTGGATCGAAGGCGAATCGTGCGGCAGTGGAGACAGGGCGGGGCGGCCGTTCTGGTCACGCTTGTCCATGCCGAGGGTTCGTCCTATCGCCGCGCCGGCGCTCACCTGCTGATCGGCCCCGACGGCGACCACTCTGGAACCATCAGCGGAGGCTGCCTGGAGGCCGAGGTAGTGCGCAAGGCCGCATGGATGGTGCGCGGCGGCGCCGTCGTCGAACGCTATTCCACACTCTTTGACGACACCGCGGAGATGCCGTTCGGGCTGGGTTGCGGCGGCATCGTGGATCTGCTGTTCGAACCGGCTGAAACGCCCGAGTGCCGCGCAACGCTGGAGGCCATGGAGGCATCGCTGAGCGGGACCGAGATGCGCGTGGTGACCTGGCTCCCCGAGGGCGGAAGACCGCTGGCCCGCGCCGTGTTTGCCTCGGAAGGGAAGATCATCTTCGCCGGCAAGTCGTTGGGCGCTGCGGAGATTGCATCGGTTGATGTTACGAATCGCACGACCGGGATGCTCCCCGGCGATTCCCGCGTATACCTTGATAAGCTTTCCCCTCCGCTGCGGCTCTTCGTGCTCGGCGCGGGCGATGATGCAAAGCCTCTGGTGACCATGGCCGCGCTGCTCGGCTGGGAGGCTATCGTCGCCGATGGCCGTCCCCAGCTCGCCAGGACCGAGCGCTTCCCTGAGGCGCAGCGCGTGCTCACAACCTCCTCCGCGGCGGGTTTGGGAATCACTCCGGCGGATGCGGTCGTCATCATGACCCACAGCTACGAACAGGATCGCGCGTTGCTGACTGGCCTGCTCGGGAGCAACGTCCGCCCAGGCTACATTGGCTTGCTTGGCGCATCGCATCGCAGCAGCCTGCTGCTCAGCGAGGCCGCGGTGGCGTTGGGTTGCAGCGTCGCCGATTGCTGCGAGCGCGTGTGGGCGCCCGTCGGACTCGACATCGGAGGCGGCGGCGACGGCGCGGAGGCGATCGCGCTGGCCATCGTCGCCGAGGTGCAGGCCTGGGTGCATGGCAGGCTAAGTGTCTCGCGCAGACTGACGCAGGAGACTGTCGCCCAGCAGATCGAAAAGGGCGGGGCCTCGCGCTATCTGCAGGCGCAATGCGCACTGGACGCGACGGGGTCGTGATCGCCGCCGTCGTGCTTGCAGCAGGTGCCTCCACCCGGCTTGGCCAGCCCAAACAACTTGTAACTCTTTCTGGCGAAGCCCTGCTCGATCGAGCCATTCGTACGGCCCGCCAGGCCGGATGCGCGCCCCTCATTGTCGTTCTGGGCGCAAACCAAGCGGAGATCCTCGCGGAAATTCAGCTCGACGACGCGCTGCCCGTCATTAACGACCGGTGGCGCGAAGGCATAGCAAGCTCCATCCGTCTCGGCGTGCGCACACTCGAACTCGTAGCCAAGGATGCCGAAGGCGTGCTCCTGATGACCTGCGACCAGCCCGCCGTCACCGCGCGGTACCTGAATCTTCTGATGCTGAGGCAAGAGGTGAAGGCCTCACGCTACGCAGGGCGCAACGGCGTCCCCGCCTACTTTCCCAGGAAGTACTTTGAAGATCTCGTGGCACTCGTTGGAGACGCTGGCGCACGCACACTGCTCGCCCAAGCCTCATTCGAAGATCTCGTTCACGGAGAACTCGACATCGACACTGCGGAAGATCTTGCCCGCGCACGCGAGCTATTCGGTTAGCGCGTCAGGCTCCGGAGGAACTCCTCCAGCAGATTGCCGGCGACTGCGGCCCGGTATTTTGCGGTCGACCTAATATCGTCGATGGGACGGGCTTCGCTGGCCAGCGCCGCACGGGCAGCCGCAATCGTCTGCGGCGTCACTGTGCGGTTCACCACTGCCTGCTCGGCTGCAGTGCAGCGGACGGGCGTCTCGCGCAGGCAGGCCGCGCCGATGCGGATGTCTTCAATCGCTCCACCTTCACTAACCAGCGCCAATCCGGCCAGTGCGACCTTTGAGATAGCCTGCGCATTGCGTGTGCCCACCTTGCGTATGTAGCTTATGTAACCGGAAAAGTTCCGTTGGATCCGAATGCTGTAGAGCAGCTCGTCAGATGCCAGCGCGGTCTTCTTGTAGCCAAGGTGGAAATCGCCGTAAGGCAGCGTGCGCGTACCGCGGGCGGAGACTAATGTCAGTGCCGCGTTGTAGGCCAGCAGCGCCGGTGGCGAATCGGCCGCGGGGCTCGCATTCACGATATTGCCGCCCAGCGTCCCGCGGTTCTGGTTGGCGATCGAGCCCGTCCAACTCGCAGCCTTCGCCAGCAGCGGGAAGTCCGAGCTGATGACCGGATGGCGGCGAAGGTCAGTGAACGTCGCGCCTGAGCCAATCGTGACTGCCTCCGCCGTCGCATCGATGAAGCGAAGCTCCTTGAGATGGTTGATGGAGATCAGATGTTTCTGCGCCAGCCGCCCCGCGCCCAGAGCAACCATCAATTCTGTACCACCTGCGATCGGCGTATAGCGGCCGGGGTCGCGCGCAAGGACATCGAGTACCGCGGACAGAGTAGGCGGCGCAATCAACTCGTAATCAGCCGCGTTGGCGCGCATTAACCTGTCACCTCATCGGTTACAGGAGGCTTTGCGGCCTGCTCCACGGCGTCGAAGATGCGCATGTATCCGGTGCAGCGACAGAGGTTTCCCGCGAGACCTTCCTGGATTTGTAACAAAGTAGGTTGCGGGTGGTTATCCAGCAGATGGCGCGTCGCCAAAATCATCCCCGGAGTGCAGATTCCGCACTGTGCGCCGCCTCGTTCCAGAAAGCATTGCTGGATGGGGTGAAGTTTTTCTCCGGTGCCGGCAAGCCGCACAACACCTTCAATGGTGGTGATGGCCGCGCCCTCCGCCTGTAGCACAGGCACCAGGCAGGAGTTGACCAGCTCGCCGTTCATCAGCACCGAGCAGGAGCCGCACTCACCCTCGCCGCAGCCTTCCTTCGTTCCAGTCAGGCCGAGGTCTTCGCGCAGCACATCGAGCAGACGCCTTACCGGCGGCGCGCTGACGCTGCAGGTCTCCCCGTTTACCGTGAATTGAATCTCGCTCATACCGCGGCCTCGACCTCGCTGTCGCGATCGACCGCAGGATTGATCGACTCGCTTCCACCTTCACGCGTTCCGGTCATGCGTTCAAAGATGTCCTCGGGCAGCAACGGAATCTCGTTGAACGCGAGGCCGGTCGCGTGTTCGATCGCGTTCAGGATCGCGGGCGCGGGCCCGTCCATAGGCAGTTCGCCGATGCCCTTGGCTCCAAATGCCCCATGGATGCTGGGCGTTTCTTCGAAGTACACGTGGATGGGTGGCAGGTCGGCGCTGGTCGGCATAATGTAGTTGGTCATCTGGTTGTTGCGCATCAGGCCGTCCTGGTAGACGCACTTCTCGTACAGCGCGTAGCCGATGCCCTGGGCGATGCCGCCCTCGATCTGGCCCATCGCGAGCACCGGATGCAGCACCTTGCCCACTTCCTGCAACGCGTGGAACTGCTTCACCTCGGCCATGTACGTAAGCGTGTCGACCGTGACCTCGGCAACGTAAACTGCCCACGCATAGGCGGGATAGGCGTCGCCCTTGTACTGCTCGTCGTCCCAGAAGATGTCATGCGGCGCCTGGTAGCGGGCCTGGGCGACGAGGGCGCCACGGTCGCGAACGCAGGCGCGGGCCGCGGCGCGGAATTGCTCTGCCGAGTAGTGCGGCCTGCCTCGCGCATAATAAGCGGACTCCTCCGCCGCCGTCGCGAACGCCAGCAAAGTATCGCCGCGCGACGACAGATAAGGCAGCAGGCTGGCGAGCAGCGATTCGGACGCGCGCTCCACCAGCTTGCCCACAATCATCGCAGTGCGGCTGGCGACCGTCGGCCCGGAGTTGGGAACGATGCCGGTGTCCGGCTGCGCCACCAGCACCTCTTCGTACGGAATGCGCAGGGTCTGCGCGCATACCTGGCTCAGAATCGTATTCGTCCCTTGTCCGAATTCAGTCGAAGAGACGAGGATGCGCGGCCGGCCCTCCTCGGTCACGTCGATCTTCACCAGCGAGTTCAGCCGCCGCTCGCCCGACCCGGTAAAGCCGGAGCCATGCATGAAGGCCGCAAACCCGATGCCGCGCTTGATCGTCGCAGCCGGATTCGTGCGGTCGAACTCGGCGCGCTTGGCGTGGTAGTCCGACGCTTTCAGCGCCCGCGTCAGCAGATGCTGCATGTCCACCGGGTCCGAAAGATGTTGCCCAGTTGCCGTCGTTCCTCCGGTCGCGAGGAAGTTGCGGCGGCGCAGCTCTTCGGGCGTCAGGCCCACCACCCTGGCGATCTTGTCCATATGCCGTTCCAGCGCGAACAGCGATTGCGGCGCGCCAAATCCGCGGAACGCTCCGTGGGGCGCGACGTTGGTGGCCATGGCTTTGCCCTGCACGCGGATGCAGGGCCAGTGGTAGGGGCCGGGCGCGTGGATGGTGGAGCGCGACAACACCACCGGCGAGAGCGTGGCATACGCGCCGCCATCGATGGCAATCTCGATCTCCCCGGCCAGCAGCCTGCCATCGCGCGAGACCGCCGTGCGGTGCCGCGTGCGGCTGGGATGGCGCTTGGTGGTGGCGATCAGGTCCTCGGCGCGGTCGTAGCACACCTTCACCGGGTGGCCGCACTTCATCGCCAGCAGCGCCGCGTGCGAACCGATCACGGAAGGGAAGTCCTCTTTGCCGCCAAACGCCCCGCCGGTCTCGGTCTGGATGACACGACACCTCTCGGCGGGCAGGTTGAGGACCAGCTCAAGCGCGTGGACCAGGTAGTAAGGACACTGCATGGAGCCCGACACCGTGACCGATTCGAGGGTCCCATCCTGCGCGCGGAAGACCTCGGCGATCACCCCGTTGTTCTCAATGTAGAGCTGTTCCTGCGCCCCCGTGCGGTACTCCTCCTCAACGATAAAGTCGGCCCCGGCGAAGGCTGCCTCCAACTCGTCCGGCGAGCCCTTCTGCATCAGGAAGGTCTTGAAGGTGTTGGGCGCAGCGCCATGGCCATGGTGGTCCCAGATCACCTTTGCGGTGTCGCCCGCCGCTCCCGCTTCCGCGTCCTCGATGGTGAATACGCCGGGGAGTTGCTCATAGGCAATGTGGACCCGCTCCACCGCAGCGTGCAGCGCGGCCTTGTCCGGGTGGGCCAGCAGCAGGATCGGCTCGGCCGGGTGGTTGACGTACTCGGCGGCGAGGCAGGGGTGGTCCTTGGTCAGGTGGATGATGGTGTTTTCGCCCGGGATGTCGGCTGCCGTCACGATGGCAAACTCCGACCAGTCGATTGCCGGATCGAATTCGATGGACGCAATGCGACCGTGCGCAATGGTCGAGCGCACCGTCGCACC